>Ga0268386_10002349_pt1 | contig 13444 bp, 15 predicted proteins | sample RVTome_15_FD_200260 | JGI IMG/M metagenome (GOLD analysis project Ga0268386, IMG submission 200260) | Soil microbial communities from uranium-contaminated site in the Upper Colorado River Basin, Wyoming, United States - RVT150D86... ...
CCACACGCCAGGGTAAGGGCAGCGGACCCGTAGTAGTCGGTGGCGTCACGACCACCCAGGGCGGCATGGAAAGCATGCCACAGGGCGAAGGGGTCTAGAGACTGATCGTTTCACAACTTTAGCACATAGGAACTAGACCATGGATGTCGCTAAAGAAATGAAACACCTGCACGAGCTTGCCAGGCGGGATCCCACGAAGCGGTTTACCCATCTCTGGGGCGCAATGAGTTCCGAGTCGTGGTTAACGCAAGCGTGGGAAGAGATACGTCGGAATCGCGGGAGTATGACGCCCGGCATCAATCAGAGAACGGCGGCCCATATCACCCCCGACGATATCGCCCAACTCTCTCGGGACCTACGAGCTCATACCTACAAGCCTCAGCCAGTTCGACGGACCTATATCCCGAAGAGCAACGGCAAACGACGTCCAATCGGTATTTCCACCATCGAAGATCGTCTGGTGCAACAAGCATTACGCATGGTGCTCGAACCGATCTTTGAGGCAGACTTCCTCAACTGCTCCCATGGGTTTCGCCAGAAGCGCAGCACGCATACGGCCTTGCGAGATGTCGTCCGCATGTATGCGCGTACGTCATGGATCATCGAAGGGGATATTGTAGGCTGTTATGACAATATTCCTCACGATGGACTTATGAGAGCGGTGAAGCGGCGAATAGCCGACCAAGAAGTCTTGACTCTGATCAAGCGGTTTCTTAAAGCCGGGTATATGGAAGACTGGAATTTCCACAAGACGTACAGTGGTGTTCCGCAGGGGGGGATCATTAGTCCGCTATTGTGTAATGTATTCCTCCATCAACTCGATGAGTATCTGATCAATACGCTCAAAGCTAATGAAAAGCAAACGGGAAAGGAGGCGACTCAAAGAAGAAGTTCAGATTATAGAAGAGTAGAAAACCGGATTCAACGCTTAAGGAGGAAGCTTCGCGGGAATCCGTATCGATCCGAGCGTAGAGTTTTGATCAGTGCGCTTCAAGATGCAGAGAAGGAACTGAAACATACTCCAGTATATGACAAAGACAAGCGTCATAAGTCAAAACTGGGATATATAAGGTACGCCGATGATTTCTTGATTTTAGTCAATGGCTCGAAGCAAGAGGCAAAAGACTATAAAGAAGAAGTTAACAAGCACCTTTTAAGGTATGGGCTCGAACTCAGTGAGGAGAAGACCAACATCACCCACTGGAGTCAACCCTATACGTTCCTTGGATACGAGATTCAGGGGCGACTTAAGGCGCGCGGCAACCTAATCTCTGCGGTCCTTCGTATCCCAGCCGAGAGTGAACGCCGGATTAGAGGGGAAATACGGAAAACAGCCAGATACCATCACATTCCGGAACTGGACGCGATGCTCCGCATCAGCTCTATGTATCGGGGATGGTGCCAGTACTACCAATATGCGCGGGGTCCTCAGGCGACCTTTAGCCGATTGGGCCATAAAGTATGGTGGTATTATGCCCACCTACTGGCGAGAAAAGCACGGTCAAGCATCAGAAAGACGGTGGTGAGGGCCAGGAAGGCAGGCCGGCTCAAAGTGGTGGAGCGCAAGGGCAGGAAAAGGGAAACCTTCACCTTCGCGTCTGGAAAACGAGAATATATCCTCGATATATTTCCACCCCAGACTCGATCGATCCATCTCGTGGAAACGGGGGATTGGAAGGTTGACCTGAAACCAGTTCTCGTGCCGAACTGGCAAAATGGACGAAGTACGCTGACACGCCTGACAGCCCTCAACCGGAGTGGCGGACTCTGTGAACGGTGTGGGAAAAACCCAGCTAGCAGGGTTCATCACAAAGCCACAATGAAATCCAAGAAAACCCTGTTAGCAAAGATTCAATCAGATAAGGATCAGAGCGAAACAGCTCCGATACTCTGTGAGGAGTGTCACTTGGAGGCCCATCACGGCAGATGGTGGAGTTAGCTTGAAGATCAGTTGGAGCGCCGATATGCGGTGAAAGTCGCTTGTACGGTGTGGGGAGCGCTCGGGGGAAACCTACCATTGTAAGGTGGCAAGGCGCCCTCGTTCGACTCCATAAGGTAGCAGAATTCAATTTCCACACGCAACAACCTACCAACGAACCCCTCACCCGGGCCTGTTTCCGTCAAGCCGTGGCTGAGGTCGCAGCACGGGCGAAGGCCACCCTGCCCCAGGCCGTCGGTGGTTGCATCGACAAAGCCGTTGCGATCGTGCTCGCAGGTGACGTCGAGCTGATGGCCGATGGTCGCGCCGTGGTCGGCTCTCAGTCCGATGCCACCTTGCACTACGTGGTAGGCGGCGAGTGCGAATGCCCCGACAGCGACCGGCCAGAACTCGACGGTTGGTGCAAGCATGCCATTGCGGTAGCGCTTCAGAAGCGGGCAGTGCCCTTGGCGCGACAACTGCTTGAGGCCCAACTCGATGCGCGGCAAACCCAGCCTCCGCCTGCATTGCCCGAAGCGCCTGCCAGTGCGAATTGCTATGTTGAGATCGCCGGTCGCAAGGTGCAGGTGACCCTGCGCGACCTGAACGAAGAGCAGTTGCTCAGCCGGATGGAAAAGTTGTTGGCGCGCTTCCCTGTCGAAGACGACGTACCGCTGCCGGAAGGCTGGTGCTCGATTCACCAGGTGCAGATGACGCAGCAGAAAAACGCCCGGGGCTCATGGTGGAGCCACAAGACTGGGGAAGGTTGGTGTAAAGGAAGATAACGACGAGGGGCAGGGCCTGCGGGCTCTGCCCAGTGTGAGAGGATATATGCGGACGAAAGAACAGCGCAAACGCCATGTGCAATATTTGGCGCGGACAGTGAAACCGATTGGGGAATGGGGCCATGGCCCAGGTCGTGGCCACAAAGCCCTCAAGACGCGTCGCAAGCCCAAGGTGAAGGGCTCAGGTGGGCAGAAGTACCTGGTGGCCCGTATAGCTCGGGACCGGCCGGATGTGTTGGAACGCATGAAGCAGGGCGAATTCCTCAGTGTGCGTCAGGCCGCCATTGCGGCGGGCATCGTGCGAAGCGGCACAGATCATGGGAGATCCAGAAAGGCACGGGAGGAACCCCAGACACCCCCAGACATGACAGAGCCTGCTGGCTGATAAGACCCAAATATGGAAAGACAGCCCGTCTCAATCCCCACCAGGGGCATCGCTGGGGAACAACGGAACAATCAGACCATTCAACCCCAGATATATCGAGAAAATCATGGCGAAAACATTTCAGAAATTAACCCGCCCTGCAATGCGAAAACTGTCCCCAGGCAAGAAGATCGCAGAGCACGGTATTACATTCGAGCGACTGGCGAACGTTGATGGGGTCTTTACTGTCAACATCATGGTTGATGGACAGCGTATTCATCGTGTCATCGGTCGCGAGTCGGATGGGACGACACGAACCCAGGCAGAAGAATTCATTGCAAAGGTCAGACGCGATGCGCGAGAGGGACGGTTGAATTTACCCAAAGGGCGCAAGGTGGCGCTGGGGTTTCAGGACGCAGCCGCGAAGTATCTTGCCCGTCTGCCGGAAGAAGGTGGCAAAGACCTCGTGATGAAAGAACGGCGCCTGAGAATTCACCTGGTTCCCTTCTTGAGCGACATGCCACTTTCAAACATCAAAACCTTTGACGTGGAACGATACAAGAAGCATCGACTGCAAGGGGAAGCCAAGCACGGAACCATCAACCGTGAACTCGCGGCGCTTTCCCACTTATTCACAAAAGCTTTGGAGTGGGGCTGGATTGATAAGCGGCCAGCTGTCATCAAACGATTTCAGGAAGACAGCGGCAGGATTATCTATCTGACGGCAGAGCAAGCTGAGCGCTTGATTGAGGCGTCGAAGGGTGACCAGAATCCTCAGGTATATCCCTTCGTCGTGATTGGTCTTGAAACCTCGATGAGGCGAATGGAAATCCTCTCGATTCGCAAGGAGCACGTGAATACTGAGCGGCGTGTGATTTACATTCCCCAGGCGAAGGCCGGTGCCCGAGAGCAACCGATGACAGCCCACCTTGCCGCCTTCCTGAGTGACTATATGCAAACAATTCCAGACAGCACGCCCTGGCTTTTTCCTTCGCCGAAATCCAAAACCGGCCACACGTTCGATATCCGCAAGGCGTTCCGTCGCGTGGTCTCTGCTGCGGGGCTTGACCCGGATATCGTCGTCCGCCACACCCTGCGCCATACCGCGATTACGCACCTGGTGCAAGCCGGCGTAGACCTGCCTACCGTGCAGCGCATCAGTGGCCACAAGACGCTGGCCATGGTGGCCAAGTATTCCCATCAAAACGGCGCACATATCCAGTCCGCAATGGATAAACTCGAAGCTCGCTACACCACCAAGACGGGGTAAGATGCGCTGGCACGATTACACCAAAATTACACAAACCGAGCTGATGCCTGGGGAAGTGGATCCCCCAACTCATTGAAAGCGAAGGTGCCGAGGGACGGAATTGAACCGCCGACACGAGGATTTTCAGTCCTCTGCTCTACCGACTGAGCTACCTCGGCAAGGAAGGAAAATCAACAGTTTGTGAGGACGACGTGACCGGGTTCATCTGCTCTGTTGTGAAAATTGATGGGACTTGCGCATCAGACGGTTCGAGCCGACGCACAGCATGCTGCTTGTGCTCAGCCGAGAGATGCGTATAGCGCAACGTCATCTTAATGTCTTTATGACCCATCAACTCTTTCACCGTAGGCAAATCAACCCCCGCCATGACCAAGCGGCTGGCAAAGGTATGCCGCAAATCATGAAACGTAAAATCCTGGATATCCGCCCTCCTGACAGCCCGCTCAAAGACCGTCCGAAAGGACCGGTAGGGCATGCCTTTGCGGTTACAAAAAACCTGCGCCGTTCCAGGAGTGTTTATTCTAATGACCTGGAGAGTCTCCGTCAAGACTTTATTCATTGGCACACTGCGGTTCTCCCCATTTTTCGCGTATGCGGCTCTCACGGTAATGATGCCCTGCTGAAAATCCACGTCAGCCCACGTCAAGGAGAGGAGTTCAGAGGCTCTAAATCCCGTATGCAAGGCAGTTATCACCAGAGGTTTGAGTTGGGGAACGCATTGGGCAAGCAACCGCTCTTCCTCCTCTATGGTCAACCATCGCACACGGCTATTGTCTTCTCGGTCAAACTTGACCTTCTTTACGGGGTTGAAGGTCGCCTTCTCCCAGTCAATCGCTTTGTTATAGAGATGCCGTAAGAAACCGAGTTCCCGGTTGATGCTCACGGCGCTCTTTCCTGCCTGCTTGCGTTGACGTCTGTACCGCTCTAGGTCGAGAGGGTTAATCTCATCCAAACGCTTACCGCCCAATACAGGAGCAATAGCGTGCCAGGAGATGACATGCCGCCTCACGGACTCAGGGCGTCGATTGACACGGTAGTACTCAAAATACTCCTCAACAAAATCTTCCAACAATGGACTCGGTTTCTTGGCAGACGATACATACCGTCCCTCAGACGCTTCCGCCTTTTTCTTGGCAAGAACCTCCTTCGCCACCGTTTTAGAAACAACCCCGATACAACCAGCATACCGCTCTCCACGATACTGAAAATCGTAGTACCAACTTTTCCCACGTTTGTAGACACTCACAAGTTTCGTCTCCCTGTCAAAGAGAGTTATGGTTTTACAACGCTCTGGGTTGCCAGAACGCTGCTCCTACCGCAAAGGGTCCCCAAGGACACCTGCGTATCTTTCAGCTTCTCCTATGCGAGTAAATCGGCAAAGCGATTCTAATTCATAATTGTGTGGCTTCGACCCTACACTGTTGGCTTCCAATTGGCAACCGACACCCTCCCCAGCCCAAAAAGCGACGCTCACAATCACACACCGCAAAAAAAGGACCACCAAGGTCATCCCCAGTAGCCCCTATCTCGCCTATTCAATCGTGCCTATTTCCCCCGGCACCAGATGGCTTTACCGTTCTCTCGCTCACCAGCCTTGTGGTACCAACCGTTTCCGTCTTTACTGCGCTTCATTTGAACCTGATGGATGGGACACCAGCCCTCAGGCGGCGTGGTTGGCTCTGGCGTTTCTTCTGGGAACCGATTGAGCAACGATTCCATCCGGGTCAGCAGGGAATTCTCATCGTAGTCCCGCAGAGTAAGTTGAACTTTCCGACCCTGGATGGTCAGATAGACGTTGGCGCTGGCTGGCGCTTCTGGGAGAAGTTGCGTCTGGGATTGTGTCTGGGATTGCTGGCGCTCGAAGTGTTCTTCAAGCCTTTGTTTCGCAAGAGCATTGGCACGCTTGGCGAGGGCTACAGCGATTCTGTGCTTGCACCAACCGTCAATTTCGGGTCTATCCGAATCCCGGCACTCACACTCATCGTCATAAACGTAATGTAAACCCGCATCGGATTGAGAACCGACAACGGCTTTGCCATCTGCCATCAATTCCACATCGCCACTTAGGACGATGGCAACTGCTTTATCTACGCGTCCATTGACCGCGTCAGGTAAGGTTTCCTTAGCTTTCACCGCCAATTCCGAAACGGCTTCCCTGAAGATTTTGCGGGTGAGTGGTTCGAAATCGTGATTTTCACCGCTGCCGTTCAGAGAGAAGTTTGCTACCATCATGATTGACTCCTCATTGACGTGAGGGGTTGACCTTGGGCATGAGGACTTTCTTGGCGGTTAGGACTCATGCCCTTTTTGTTTGCCATTTTTAAATACCTTATGGTGTATTAATTTACCATTTGGTAAATTAAATGTCAATACCGTAACGTAAAATAATTTACCTTATTGCCAATAATTTTCTAGTGGAGTATGCTTTGAGGCAGGAGGTGAAGGTATGGATATTGGCACACGCATTTTGCTTGCCAGACGCAAGCGTGGTTTGCGGCAAGGAGAGGTAGCCAAATTGGCGGGTATCAGCCCAAAACAAATGTCTCAAATCGAGTCAGGAAAACGCCCTGGCGTTCAGGCTGTTACCATTGCCAAGATTGCCCAGGCTCTTCACGTAAGTACAGATTATCTGTTGGGGCTAAAGGACAAGGATGAAGAGGACAAAGATTAGCAGTAAACTTTAGGATTTGATGGAAGCGCAACCAAGCAGCGGAGGTAGCCATGGCAGGCAAATTCGAGATCAAGCGAGCCAAGGACGGACAATTTTACTTCAACCTGAAAGCTCACAATGGGGAGATTATCCTGACCAGTGAAACCTACACAACCAAAGCGAACCTATAAAACGGTGTCACATCCGTCATGACGAATGCCCTACTCGACCAGCGGTTTGAACGGAAAACGTCAAAGCGCGGAGATCCCTACTTCGTCCTAAAAGCTGCCAATGGGGAACCAATTGGAGTCAGTGAAATGTATTCTTCCCCCTCGGCGATGGAAAATGGGGTCGAGTCCGTCAAGAGCCACGCACCTGAGGTGAGGGTCGAGGATCTCAGCGTAGGGATGTCTTGAGCGACGCTCGTTGCTGTGAAGGTGTGGACGGTGGTGAAATGAGCGCGGGTCCTGAACGTCAGTGCCCCTACGAACTCTGGAAGGAGGACAGTAAAATAGCCTAGGACGATTCTTACACCAAAGCGAGAGTTCATTTATGTTGTTCAATCCATTTCCCACGCGTGAATTTCGATTCATTCTTGACCCATACTGCTTAGAATACTGTGGAGACTATCGTACCGTCTTCGCGCTCATTAATGACCTACAATCTATTGATCCCCCACTCAAGATTTCTATTATTGTCCCTACCTATCTGGGCAATTTTCCCGTTCCTGTGTGGCTTGCCACTCAGACCTCTTGGTTTTCTCCCTTGCCTACATCCCCTTCTGATGCTTCTTTAGAGTGGAAACCCTTCGTCCCACAGGATATGCAGGAGAAATTTCAAACGGAGACACACGAATCCCGTCATGCAATGGCATTACTCATGCTGGCAGATTCATTGGTAGCAGATGGAATTTTTACCCAAATGAGCATATTACTTGACGGGCGCTACAAGTTGCATGGTTATCAAGGTGTTCGAATTATTCCGCTTGAGGAGTTTGCCGATACCGTCGAGATCATTGCTCATGGGAATCATATTTTCTGGTCTGCATCTTATCCTGAGAGAAACTTATTTCTCGACATCTACTATCCTATTGCACATTGGGAAAATGCACGATATTATTCATGGTTTAATAAAATTCAAGAAAATGTAAATAATACAGAATTAAAGGAGAGTCTTCATAATGCTTTATTGAACAGATATTCATATATTCTCTATTCTCGTGATATGGTAAGATATTGGGAGATACAGAAGGACCATTCTTCTAGAAGAAGTAGCATCAAAAGATATAGTGCGTCCATTGGATATCATATGAATACATTTTATTTTCTTTTATGGGGTATGCTCGATGAACTCACTGTCATAGCAAAGTATGTTATGAATCTTAAGGTTAAAGAAAGAGACTGTGGTATTAGGAGCAATAAATTCTGGAAAGCTCTGGCTTCTCAGCAACCAGGATTAAAGAAATTCGCTAAATATAATGAGATTGCTACTTGGATTAATATCATGGCGGATATTCGCAACCATGCTGGGCACAAAGTAATCAAAATTCCCACAGAGGTTCTCGCTGATACAGAAGAATCGAGAAAGAGTGATGAGGAGATCCGAGAGATTATTCGAAGAGAGAACGACTTCTTATATCAAACGCTCGATCCATCAGAGATTGCAAAGATTGAGCCTATCATGATCCAGCAATGGAGAATAGATAGAATGCAGCGTATTGCTCCAAGCCAAGTGTTCATCGAAACAAAAGAAGGCGGATACATGTGGGATCCTGTAGTGAGTGTGGACCACGCTCTGGAGAGACTCACAGCTGTGATAGATGCATTTCTTGTAGGGCTATTCGGTAAAGACTCGGAGGAAGCTTCACATACCTAATGCAACCTGTGTGACGATCTACCCGATGTCCGAGACACTCTTACCCACCGAGAACACATCGTCCTGTGGTGTCTCAGTGAACCTCAGAAGGAACGCGGTGATCGGCATATTCCAACTAGAATGCTCTACGGTAGTGTAGTGGAATATGTCGATATGAACGTGGATGAGATGCAGCGTATCCTAGTACGGTTCGTCGAACGTGAACGATGACGATAATATAAAGGTAAGACTCGGGCTCACCGCAATCACCTCGCCCAGACCCGTATTAGCACATACACGCCAACCGTCACCAGGTGAAAGATGACAAGCCCAGGTTGCTTGGTAAAAATCTCTGTCAACGCCGTATACATGACGACCTGAGAACCCGCTGCCAGCAGAAAACATGCCACGCCCCACCACGTCCCCTTCCATAGACCGATGGCAGTTATCGTGTTCAGCACGGCAAAATACAGAGTCGCAATCTTCCAGACTAATGGCATCTGGGCGAACGAGTGACCATGCGACTGACCGAGATAGTGACCGAGACTGAGCAAATCAGCGACATGGATGAGTGCGCCGTAGCCATAGAAAACGGCGAGGATTTTCAGGTAGATGGACATCATAGTTAAAGCGGAAAATGACCAAGTTCTCAATCAGCGATTGTCACTCAACCAACCGAATCGTCATCACAACCCGTTCCCGTTTCATCAGCCCACTGAACATGTTTCCCAGCCTCTTTTTCCAGCCATATTTCTGAAGCAATAGCGCGTGACCATGCTCAGCGGTCGTAGCGTCCACGATGTGGGCTTCAGCCTCGATCCACTGTCCAGTGATTTTGCCACGCATCGTACAAGGGGCGATACGCACACGTGGATTGCGACGTATACGCTTGACCTTCCAGGAATTTGCCAGCGTATAGATGTAGAGGACACCACCGTCTTCAGCGAACCACACTGGTGTTTGGACAGGTGTCCCATCCCTTTTGAAACTCTCCAGGTTGAGATATTGCTGATTGGCGAATTGTGCCAAGGCTTCATGGCTCATGGGTATCTCGTTGACCCTGTGGGCGATCCATTGCCCTACTCACCGATTTGATCATTCGTGGCACTGGCATGACGTCGCAAATGTCAGACATTACCGGCGGTTCTTCCGCCGTGATGCTTTCGCCTGCTTTCGTTTGCCTTTGTCCTTGGCTCTCGCCTTCGATTTTTTCATCGCAGTTCGGACAACCGGTACAGGGGGCGGGAGTGGGATATCTGGGAGTGGGGCGTGTGATGGTCTCTCTTGCATCTGAAAACACGCCCACCCCTCCATCTCCTGAATCGTCTCGTCAATCCGTTGAAAGCGATCATTAAGCGTCAGTTTAAAAAGCACGTCGTCTTTGTTGCGAGAGAGCACCGCTTCCACGCTGTCAAGACCGATGGAATAAGGATCGACTAACTGATGCTGATAGGCGAGCCTGATGTCTCCCATGAGTTCTTCGGGATATAACTCGGTACTGGCGGATACCAAGGCATCCCACACATGCAACCATTTTCGCACGAGTTTACCGCGAAACAATTGCTTAAAATAGGCGATGACATCATCCCGCCCTTGTTCACCACAGGCGACCAAGGCAACCAAACTTTCTACCGCAGCATACCGGACGAATTCATTCGCTTGCTCGTTTTCAACGAGCGATGTGATAGGGTCGATATTGCCATCGAAGACCGATGCCAAAATCCGTGCCAAATCCTCAGTCACCAGGTCACCGGTCACATCCAGAGTGATCTCTCCTGGTACGGAAAAAAATTGCACAATCAACGGATATGCTCGTGTCTCCCGAAACTGCGCCAACAAATACATGGCGTAGATATGAGCAAAATAAGGGGGACGTTCGGCGATCTCTTCAATGCTGTTACAGGCATCTTCGAGAATGCGCAACAGTTCTGGCGTTATCGCTTCACGCTGTTCAATCGCCTGCGCCACCGCTTCCCGTGGAAACGTCCCCTCGTTGACTTCCAACTGTTTGAGAATGTCTTGTACGTCCATGATGTATGCGTCCCCAGCCGTTGAGCCCTACGGTTGTTCTGATCTCTCCTCTCATCCGCTTACATATGATAAAGTGTCTACCAGCAAGAATCGACTCGCATTTTGGGTTTGCCGGTTTTGGAGGGCTCTGGCAGATGTCCTGGGATGACGAGGAAAGGCGAGTGGCTGAGATTTTAGGTGCCAAAGAGGGGGACCAAATTCCCCACGTATCCAGACAAACGTTGAGAACCTACCACGCCTACTTGCGAGCCAACGTGAAATTTCCATTCAAAGCAAAAGTGGAGGACCTCGATGGCGACGCGACGATTGAGCGCCTTTTCGCTCTCCGGGATTGTCCTGACCTCACGTTTTATGGATTGTTTGTGCGAGGTCATCACAAGAGAAGTCTCATCGAAATTCCCATAGGCGAAATCGTAGAGGTGAAGGACAGAGGTCCGAACAAGCATCTTATTGAAGATTACTGTATGTGGTTCTGGAATTATCGGTAGAAATGGAAGCGGACAACCCGACAGACAATGCGCTGGTTGTAAGGATGTGGTTACATGAATCCTTCATTTACTACCCCAGAAGCTCAGGATTTCTGGGACACCATCCCGCCCCATTTCCAAGAACGTGTCTTGAACAATGTCTGGTGTCCACACGAGGGCGACATGACGACGTTGCCGTCCCAGTTGTAGTGGAAGTATGGATATCACCACAAATCGTGCTACACTACCCAGTCAGCAGTTAACGTTGACCCGCAAGGAGACCTCCATACGATGAATGCCGAGAACGGGAAACTCGCCCTCAACCTCATTGACTCGAAGCCTATCTGAGTCTAGTCGTCCAAGCGGAGGAGGGATTTTTCATGAGTAGTCCAAACGATTACGACGCACAAGTTGACGTTATCAAGGAACAAAATGCGCCCATTCTCGCCAGTTTTCAAAAGTCGCTTGAGCAGGCAGGTTTGGCGAAAAAGACGATTAAGAACCACGTAGAAAACATCGATTTCTTCGCCGAGTATCTGGTGTATTACGAACCTCTTACGCGACTCGATGAAGCCGATGAAGGCGATATCAGTTCGTTTCTAATGGACTGGTTCCCTCGCAAAGCCATGTGGGCATCGGTCAGTAGCACAAAGTCGTATCTCGCCTCATTTAAAAAATTCTTTCAATGGATGGGTGAAACGAAACGCATCTCTCCTGAAGTCGTCGATGACGTCCTGACAACGCTCAAAGAGGAACGCGAGGATTTTCTTGAAGCTGTCGAGGATGACGACGATTTGTGGTAGGAGACCAACTTCAGAGGAAGTAATCATGGCAAAGAGAAAACATAAGGGTCGTGATGAAGCAAAACGTGTCAGGTTGAATTATGGAGACTTTGATCCTAACATTCCAGTTAATGATTTCTTTGAAAATCTAAATTTGGATAAACCAGGAGACCTTGAAGAAGCCCTGGATAACTTTATTTTTGATCTAGAAAGCGACTATTTTTTGCTCTGGGAAGCTGTTGTATGTGAGGAGCAGGGTCTAAAACTCAGTAAAAAGCAGGATGAATTACTGGGTGAATTGCTGGATTTCAGCGATGATGATGACAACGACCAGATACTGTACATCAATGAAATCCCACGACCGAAGGAACCCTGGTATGAAATTGCGAGAAAGATTGTACCTGGTCTCTTGGTAGAACCATTCAGAACTGATGCAATTATGTACTCGGTGATGCACGAAGGTTGGGCTAATCTCGTTGAGGCTTTAGAAGAACACGCCCAGGGTTTATCCTTGCCAGAAGGTGTAGAATCTCCCATCGACATCTTCCCGCGTGATCTCCAACATCGATTATGGCTACAAACGTGCTTTGATGAACTGAGTGGGCTTGGTCAAGATGAAGATTTGACCCTTGAAAATGAAGACCAAAAGGAACGTGTGGAGTGGTTTGTCGATCTTTTAAGAGAACACAAAGACACTGTTCAATACTTTGACTTAAAACTGGAAACTCTGTTAACGAGAGTCATTATACCATCAAAAGATGAAAAACTGTTTACGGCGATGATTATGGAACAATTAGGATTACCGACATCTCAAGCACGTATAGCAGAATATCTATGATACGCCGACTAATGGATTTACCTAGAACTGTTGTAGCGAAGGTATATCTAAGCGTATGCGGATGATAACATATCAGGGATTCCATTGATATGGCAAAACTTGGGACAAAGCAAAGACCCGCCATTGTTTGTGTTCAGACAGAAGCGAGAGCAAAGGAAATAGTCTCTGTCTTTAATGAACACGGGTGGCAATTTATTTTAGGAATTGAACCAGATAAGCCTGAAAACATTTCAGATCTTAAGCGACTATTAAAATCGCAGCAAGTTCCAAAAGTAAAAAAATTAGGTGCTCAGACAATATCTAGAAAAGCTCGGCAATCACACTCCAGAAGAAAGAACGATCCTCCACTTCGCGCTGTTCGCACTGGGAGCAAAAGGAAAAAATTATCGACAGGCTCTATGAAAGTCAGCGAGGAAGCAGTTGAATATGCTCCAGATATGGGTAAAATCAAATTCCAGGCAATTGCCACATGTGCTTTGAGCATA
>Ga0268386_10002351_pt1 | contig 13438 bp, 15 predicted proteins | sample RVTome_15_FD_200260 | JGI IMG/M metagenome (GOLD analysis project Ga0268386, IMG submission 200260) | Soil microbial communities from uranium-contaminated site in the Upper Colorado River Basin, Wyoming, United States - RVT150D86... ...
GTACTTGTACGAGCCGCCTGAGCCCACCCAGCCAGCGGGAAGCGTCGGCAGGCCGTTCATGAACGGTCCACCCGTCTGGTTCTGGGCGTTCACCTGAGCCGTGAGGAGCGCGCTCGGCAGACCGCCGCCGGCCTGGGCGGTAGACGTCGTCGGGCAGGTGGTGGTAGCGGCAGACCGGTCCGGCAGGCCGCCGCAATGCGCCATGAAGAGGTTGACGGCCGAGGCGAGGGCCCGTGTGTCCGCCTGCGCCTTGGCGATGCGCGCTCGTGCCTGCACGCTGGTCAGCATCGGCGCGACGATGGCCGCCAGGATGCCGATGATCGCCACGACGATCAGAAGCTCGATCAGCGTGAAGCCGCTCTGACCTCCAAGCCGCTTCTTCAGGACTGGCAGCATGTCTGGGGCCCCCCTGAGTTCGTTGCCTGCTGGGGTGCATGCAGTGAACATGCCGGAAACCAGATCAGCAACAGACGATGTATCCATCGGAACTTACGCTGCGGTCCCGGAAGCAACAAGGCCTCGGGCGAACAAGATTCGGTCACAAGGGCTGACGAAGATCGTCACCCATGGCCGAATCCTTGCCGCGCTGCTCACCGGGGCAGAGCGCCGCCGCGGTGGAGCGCCCGCCCCGGTGGCGGCTGGCTCGTCGACACTGCCCGGCCCCGCCCCGCTCTCGGGCCAGCCTCGGGGTCTTACCGACCGCGGAAGACGGGCTCTCGCTTGTCGACGAAGGCCTTGGCGGCCTCACGGTGGTCCTCGGTGAAGCCAGTGCGCGTGTGGTGCCAGGCCTCGAGGTCGAGACAGTCCGTGAGCGAGCCCGTCTCCGCCGCGTTCATGTTGCGCTTCATGTACCGCAGCGCCACGCGAGGTCCGTGCGCGAGCCGCGTGGCCAGGGCCTGCGTCTCTTCCTCGAGCTGCGCGTCCGGTACTACCCGATTGACGAGACCCAGGGCGAGCGCCTGGGCGGCGTCGACGATCTGCGCCGTGTAGTAGAGCTCGCGGGCCTTGGCCGTGCCAACGAGCTGCGTGAGGAACCAGCTCCCGCCGAAGTCGCCCGAGTAGCCCACGCGCGCGAAGGCGGTCGCGAAGCGCGCCGAGTCGGCAACGATACGGAGATCGCAGGCCAGGGCCAGCGACAGCCCGGCGCCGGCGGCGGCGCCGCGGACCATGGCGATGGTCGGCTTCGGCATCTCGTGCAGCCAGCGCGAGACCTCCATGCGCGAGCGCAGCGCCTGCGCTTTCTCCTCCAGCGTGGTCCCGCCGAACTCGCGTCCCTCGGCCATGGCCTTGACGTCGCCGCCCGCGCAGAACCCGCGGCCGGCGCCGGTGAGGACGACGGCACCGACCTCACTGTCGTCGGCGAGCCGGGGCAGCGCCTCCAGCAGCGCGTCCAGCATCGGGCCTGACATCGCGTTGAGGCGGTCGGGCCGGTTGAGGGTCAGCGTCGCGACCCCGTCCTTGATCGACTCGAGCAGGTCCTGCGCCATGGCGTTCCTCCGAAACCGCTGCGGAATGGGCGCCTATGATACTCCTGAGGCCATGCCGAGGCGGGAGGTGGCGCGATGAGCTTCAGCCGTGAGCTGTGGACGACGATGACACCCGTGTACGAGGCGATCCTGCGCCACCCCTTCGTCGCCGGCCTCACCGACGGCTCGCTGCCACGCGAGCGCTTCCACTTCTACGCGGTGCAGGACGCGCTCTACCTGCGCGAGTTCGCGCGGGCGCTGTCGCTGGCCGCCGCCCGCGCGCCCGAGGATGACTGGATCGTGATGTTCAACGAGCACGCCGCTGGGGCCCTGCGGGTCGAGCGCGCGCTCCACGAGGGCTTCTTTCGGGAGTTCGGCCTGTCGCCAGCCCAGGTGGCGGCCACGCCGCTGGCTCCGACCAACGAGGCGTACACCAGCTACCTGCTGGCCGTCGCCTACGGCGCGCCCTTCCACGAGGCGCTGGCCGCGCTCCTGCCCTGCTACTGGATCTACTGGGAGGTGGGCAAGGCGCTCGAGCGTGCGACCTCGCCCGATCCCCTCTACGCCCGCTGGATCGCCACGTACGCGTCGAAGGACTTCGGCGACGTCGTCCAGGCGGTGCTGGCCGCCACCGATGCGGTGGGCCAGCGGCTGGGTCCCCCCGAGCGCGACGCCATGCGCCGGCACGTGCTCACCACCACGCGCTACGAGTGGATGTTCTGGGACATGGGCTGGCGTCGGGAGACGTGGCCGATCTGACCAGGGAGCCCGCTGGCCCGGCGCTTTGGCACGGCGCGCTGTCAGCGTGGCGCGCTTCCCCTGCAGCAAGGTCCGACGCCAGTCTCCAATCCCTTGATTTCGCGACGGCACCCTGCCCGGGCGCTCTGGCACCCGGCTTGCCTCACATCCGGTGCCCCGCAACACCGGGCACGCTGACACTGCAACGGGGAGGAGCAGAGATGCGAGAAGTCATCAGCCATTCGGGGCTGCGCCTGCACCAGTGGTTGCTCCTGTTCGGCGCCCTGCTGTACGGGACCATCTACATGGGCGTCCTGCAGCCCCAAGGGATCGCGGCGTGGTTCGCCAATCAGCCGGAGGTCTCGCGGGCCTTCAGCGATCCCAACTTCGGCCGCGCCGATGCGCTGATCCTGCTCTTCTCCACGCTGTTCCTGGGTCCCCTGGCACTGCTGATGGGCTTGATCGTGCTCGTGTTCCTGCTCGCGGTGTTCGGTGGCTTCCTGCTGCCCATCGTGCGGTGGTTCAACATGCCGGACTGGGTCGCGACCGCCGCGGTCCTGGGCGCGGTGGCAGCGGTCCTGTGGACGCAGAGCCCGCTGTGGCTGCCGAAGTCGATGTGGTTCCTGGGGCTCCTCGCGCGGGCCTGCCGGATCGTCGTCAGCGTCTGAGGCCCCGGGCGCGCTCGAACCCTGGCACGATCGCCTCGAAGAAGGCGTTGCGGACGAGGCCGATCAGCGTCTCCCACGTGCTCGCTTTCGGGTTCTCGAGGGGACCCGAGATCGGGACCACCGTGGCCACCTCGTCGCGCGGCCGGTTCTGCAAGACCTTGCCGATCACCTCGACCGCCTTCTCCTTCAGCTTCTGACCGAAGGACTTGTCCTCGTCCTGCCCGGCGCTGTAGACGTCCACGTCTTGGAACAGCGGCTTGACGTAGCCCTCCACCCTGCCGTGCTTGACGCGAACCTCCGAGTAGACGGAGAACACGCCGGACACGACGTCGACCTTCGCCTGGGCGCGCAGCAGGTCGTTCATCGCCTTGAGATCGGTGTTCTCGGTGCGGGCGTCGAGGTCGAAGTCGGGGCCGTCGACCTCGGGCCGGAACGTCGCCCTCACCATCGTGGCCCCGCTACCCATGAAGCGGCCGGTGAGCTTTGCCGTGGCCGTGCCCTCGGTGCGCTGGTTGCTGAAGTTCTCCAGGACCAGGTCCGTGTCGGCCAGGAACACTCGGTAGCGGGGGCTCGCCTCCTCGTTCACGAAGCCGACGGTGGCGCCGCCGGCCCTGATCCGCTTCGCCTTGAGCAGGATGCCGGGCTCGTTGGCGACCTCCTTCGCGGCCTCCGCGGTGGCCTCCGCCGCCGCCTTCACGGGCTCGGCGGTGTGGGCCCGGTACGCATAGTCCGCCCGCAGCCCGTCGATCCGCACCTCGTCGAGGTCCACGACCTTCACCTCCGGCGCGTATTCGACGTTGCCGGCGCCGCTGAAGGTGCCGGCGGCCAGCGTGAAGCCGTAACGGGCCACGACCTGCCGCAGGGCGTCGAGGGGGACCTGCTCCAGCGCGACGTGGCCCTTCACGCCCAGGTGGGGCACGCGCAGAAAATCGGCGTGGCCCTCGACCCGCAGCCGCCCGGCGTCGAACACGACGCCCTCGACGCGCACCGGCGAGGGGTAGACGTCGGGGGCCGAGCGAACGTTGCGCACGTCGTTGATCACGACCTGCAAGTCTCGCAGCGTGACCGGCTGGGCGCGCTCGGAGTCCACGTAGGTCACCGTGCCGTCGCGGATGCGGAACTCGTTCAGCTTCAGCGGGTAGATCGCCTGCAGGGCCTCCTGCCACCCGTGCTCCTCGACAGGCGTGGGATCCTCGAGCTCCCTGACCAGGTGGGTGCGGTCGACATAGGCCTCGGGGTCGTCCATCGCGAAGTCCGCCACGATGCGCCCGTGGATGATGGCGCTCCACTGCACGCTCGCCGTCAGCCGCCGCACGCGCAGCACCGGCGGGTCGGGATGGGCGTCCTGCACGACGACGACGTCACGGAGATCGACGGCGAAGCCGATCGGATGGAAGTTCAGGTGGCCGATGCGAGCGGTGTAGCCCGTCATCCGCGCATTCATCTGGCGCTCGGTGAGGCGACGCAGTGGCTCGTCGATCAGGAAGGCGATCGCGTAGGCGAGCACGAGCACGACCGCCAGAATTCCGAGAAACCACTTCCATCGCCTGCGCACGCCTTCACCTCCACCGATTCAGGGGAGCAAGGGGGATGCCATCGATGACGTCGAAGTCGCCGCGCCATCGGCACAGTGACCGCCGCATGAGCCTCGGGCCCGGCCATCCGGCGCACCGTCGCCGAGACCGCCGTCGTGTTCACCGCGACCGTGCTGTGAGTCGCGCTCGGACGAGCAGCGCCACCCCGATCGTGGCCAGCACGACCATCATCACGCCCGGCAAGACGCCGGCGTGCTGCGCGCCGAGCAGGCCGGACACGAAGGGGCCGGCGAACATGCCGCCGTCCACCGAGACCCGATAGAGCGCCGTCCGCCATGCCACCTGCGCGGGCGGCGTGACCGCGCGCAGGATCCCCAGCGGCAGCATCCACCCCGCCATGCCGAAGCCGAACAGGGCGCAGCCGACCGTCACCAGCGGCAGCGAGCCGAAGCCGATCAGCGCCAGGGCGGCCGCAAAGACCACGAGAACGCCGCCCAGCACCACCGGTGTCCCGCGCCGGTCGGCCAGCGTGCCGAGGGGCAGCAGGGCGGCGAGATCCACGACCTGGGAGAGCATGAGCAGCCGGGCGATCCCCGCCCGCTCGAGGCCGAACTCGCGGCTGCCGCGCACGGGGATGGCGAACTGCTCGACCGTGGAGTAGCTCACCGCGACCGCGGCGCCGGCCGTGACGGCGAGCAGCGCCAGAGCGGTGGCGGGGCGAGGGGCACCGTCCGCGGGAGCGCGACCGGCCGACGCGGCGTCCTGGCTGCGGGCGAACAGTGGGCGGGGTCCCGTGGTGTCGGGGCGTGGCAGCGCGCGCCGCAGCGCCGGCAACAGGCCCAGGTTCGCCAGCATCGGCGCGCAGGCGATGAGCAGTGCCACGTTCCACGGCACCGCCCCGGGCAGCACGCTGAGCAGCGTGGCGCCGCTCAGGACGCCGAGCATGGCCGAGAACTCGACGGCGTTCAGGGAGGACGCCAGACCGGGACCGGCCCGATGGCGCAGGATCGCGGTGAGCGCGCCCAGCATCGTGAGCGTGTGACCCATCCCCATCAGCGCGCGGCCGAGCACGAGCGCGCCGAAGCCGCCACCGCTGGCCAGCAGCACGGCACCGATGAGCATGAGGCCCGGGGCCAGCACGAGCGCGCGCCACAAGTGGTGCGTGATGAACAATCCGACCGGCAGGTTCGACAGCATCCGCGCCAGGCCGAAAGCGCCGGCCACGGCGCCGAGCTGCCAGTCGGCCAGAGCGCCGGCGGCGCCGAGCTCCGGGAGCAGCGCCGGGAAGGCGCCGATCGAGATCGTGGTGGTGGCCCCGGTGAGGCAGAGCAGGCCGATCAGGCGACGCGCTGGCATGCCGCTTGTAGCGTTCGTTCGGGGATCCCACCACGAGGAGATGCGTATGCCGCCGAAGGGTGTGAAGAGTCGCAAGCGCGGGCGTCAGTACGAGAAGGTGCTGGAGTCGATCAAGCGCGAGGGGCGCTACAAGGGGCGCCAGAAGGAGGTCGCCGCGCGCATCGTGAACAAGACCCGTCGCAAGAAGGGTGAGACGCGCAGCCGGCGTCGCACGCGCAGCAGCAACCGCAAGGCCGCCTGAGCCACGCGCTCACGAGCCGGCGGCGGCCCGGGCGCGGCCGTAGGCCGGCTGCCCGGCGCGCATCGTGTCGGGGTTGGCCCCGGCCTTCACGGCCAGGTGGTACGTGAGCAGCTGCAGCGGCACCACGGCCACGATCGGCGAGAGCAGCTCGGCCAACGGCGGCAGCGCGATGGTCTCGGCCGCCAGCGGCGCGATTTCCCGGTCGTCCTCGGCCACGAGCGCGATCAGGGGCGCATTGATCTCGGCGGCGACCCGCGCCACGTCGCGCGCGCGGGCGTGCGAGGGGCCCGGCGGCGCGATCAGGATCACGACGTCCTCGGGCTCCAGCGCCGCCCACGATCCGTGGAGGAACTGCTCGCAACCGAGCCCGACAGCCGGGGCCCACGCCGCCTCGCTCAGCTTGAGCGCCCCCTCGTAGGCGGTCGCCACGTTGGGCCCGCCCCCGACGAGCCAGTAGCGCCGCCGTCCCCCGAAGCGGGCGGCCATCTCCTCCCACGACTCCTGCCCGAGCATCAAGGCGAGCAGATCCGGCAAGGCGTCGAGTGCTCGCGCCGTCTCGTCGTCGCGGCCGACGGCGGCGGCCAGGGCGGCCAGCATCGCGAGCGCGCAGGTGTAGCCCACCGTGTGGCACGACGAGGCTTCCCGCTCGACGGTGCGCAGCACGTGGCCGGCGCCGGCGGGTGGCTCTCCCCCCTTGCCGGTGACGGCCACGGCAGCCGCGCCGGCGGCCCCGGCCCGCGACAGCGCAGTGGCGACGTGGCGATCGGCCCCGCGGTGGGTCACAGCGACGACAGCGCCTGTGTCGGCCGCGGAGCCGTACTCGGCGAGCTCGAAGGCATCGATGGCGCGCACGCGTGGGCCCAGACCGCCGATCCGGGCCAGCAGCGCTTCACCGACGAGCGCGGCGTGCCACGAGGAGCCAAGACCGGCCAGCCACACGTGCGGGGCCGCGGTCAGGCGAGCGGCGGCGGCGGCCAGCTCCGCGCCCTGGCCGCGCGTCACGAGGCGCAGGGCGCCCGGCTGCGCGTAGATCGCATCGTACATGTGGTAGGGGTGGCCGGGACGCGGCGGGCTCGACGCCATCGGGCGCTCTCTCCTCGCGTGTTTCCCCGACCATACACCGGTGGCGGGGAAATCGAGGCACCCCAGTTCGCGGTCAGGCGGATTTCCGGAGGTCGGGCCCGGCTCCCAGGTCGCGCCGGTAGGCCTGTCCCCGCTCCCAGCCCCGCCGGAACGCCGGCCTGTCGCAGTCGGCACCGTGGCGGGCGCGCAGCCCGGCGAGCGCGTCGTCCCAGGCCCGGCCGCGCGCGTCGGGGCCGAGCGCCGCCTCGAAACCGCGCCGGTAGAGCGCCTCGTCGCGCTCGAAGGCGTGCGGGCCGCCGGCGTACTGCTCCTGCTCGGCGCTACGCAGGCCGATCCACCAGTGCTCGCGGGCGGCGTCGATGCTCTCCGCTCCCGCCTCGGCCAGCCTCGCGCGCGCGGCCTCGGTCAGCGCCTCGTCCTCCACCAGGGCGATCACCACCGTGTGCCCCTGCCGCAGCGCGTCCTCGTAGAGGAACAGCTCGTCGCGCGGCAGCCCCGTCACCAGCGACTCCTCGAGCGCCGCGCCGACTGCAGCACCACCAGCCCCGAGCAACATCGCGCCGATCATGCCGGAGGCGATCACCGCGCCCACGCCCGGCACGAGCAGGGTGACCGCGGCGCCCATCGGGAACCCGGCGGCGGCCCCGGTGACGGCGCCCAGCGCCGCCCCCATGCCCGGACGCTCGCCCTCGTCGGTGGGGACGCGCCGGGCGTCGCCGCCGGGTGCCAGCACGGTGACACGATCATGCGGAATGCCGAGCGACTCGAGCATCGCGGCGGCACGCTGGGCATCTGCACGTGCGACGAACACTCCGGCAACCGCTTGCATGCTGACGTCCTCCTGCGGTGGATATCAGCAAGCACGGTGCCACGGATCGTCAGCCGGCTGTCCCCACGGCCTCGACAACGGCGGCCAGGCGCGCGTCCGGCACGACCGTGCGGCCCAGTCCTGGACCCAGTACACGCCGCCGCCATGTCGTCTGCGCGGTGATCCACCTGGAGGGCCCGTGGCGCCAGAACGCCACGGGTGGCCGATCGACGGGGCGGCGGCGGCGAGGGCCTGCCCTCACGGTGGCCGTCAGCCCCAGAGCCTGCGGCTGGCCAGCGCCGCCCCGTCGGTCAGCGCGCGTAGCTTGGCCCACACGACGCTGGGTGCGACCATCTCGGACCCGGCGAACGTCCCGAAACCGCAGTCGGTCGAGGCGATGACGCGCTCGCGGGCGCCGATGGCGTCGACCACCTGCAGGAGCCGATCGGCCACGACCTCCGGGTGCTCGACGTAATTGGTCGTCGTGTCGATGACCCCCGGCAGGATCAGCATCGAGTCGGGCGGCGGCCGGCGTCGGAGCACCTTGACCTCGTGCTGGTGCCGGGGATTGGCCAGCGGCAGCGACAGCGCGCCGACCCGCGCGCGGTAGAGCAGCGGCAGCACCGGCTCCAGGGGGACGTCGTGGGTGTGGGGCCCGTCGTAGTTCCCCCAGCAGACGTGCAGCCGGACCCGCTCCGGCGGGATCGCCGCGATCGCGCGGTTGATGGCGTCGACGTGCAGCTCCACCATCGCCAGGAACCGATCCAGCGGCTCGTGCTGAAAGAAGCGCACGCGCTCCATCGCCAGGTCGGGGCAGTCGAGCTGCAGCACGAAGCCACGCGCGTGGATCAGCGCGTACTCCTTCTGCAGCTCCCGGGCGAGGGCGTTGATGTAGCGCTCGTGCGAGTCGTAGTAGGCGTTCAGCAGGATGGTGGCGGCCGTGCCCGGCGACACGGCGGTCATGAACGACTCCGTGAATCCGGCCGGGAGCGCCGCCGCGCACCGTCTGAACAGGTCGCACTCCCGCTCGGCCTCGCCCAGGTCGGCGTACTCGATCTCGGCGACCGCCTGCGGTGCGTTCGCGATGCGGGCGGCCCCCCGCCGCCGGAGCGCGAGCGTTTGCGCGAAGTCCGGGTGCTCGACGAGGTCCAGGGCCAGCGGCCGCCGGCTCTCCCCGCCGAAGCCGCGCATGCGCCGGGCCACGTAGGTCGAGAAGCCGGCGCGGGGCTGCTCGCCGTCATTGCCGACGTCCACGCCGACGGCGAGCTGGCGCTCGACCACGTGGCGCACCGCGGCCTCGGCCTGGCGCTCGAGCTCGTGCGGGTCGACGGTCTCGCCGGCGTCCTGACGCACGAGCAGGTCGCGCAGCGCCGCCGGGCGCGGAAGGCTGCCGACGTGGGTCACCAGGATGCGGTCGTCGCTGCGCTTCATCGGCACACCATGCCGGCCGGCGCCGGCCTGGGCGATGGGAACGGCTGGCCGGACCGCACGCTCGGCGACCGCGCAGGAAGAGCGTTCACGCGCGCGGAGAGTAGACCGTGACATCCGGCCTTGTCAACGACAGGGGGCAACACGACAGCGGGCAACACGGCACGGGGCAGCGGCGCACCACAGGGGACGTGTAGTGGCTCGACACGCGGGGCCTCGATGACGCGCTATGGGGACGCGATGCACGCCCTCGGACGGCGCGACGTCGACACCGGGACCGGCCACGGCCGGCCCTGGCCGACGCATCTCCGCGAGCTCACCGAGGTCGGGCCCGGCACGCCGATGGGCGAGCTGCGGCGGCGGTACTGGCGCCCGGTCGGCTGGGGGCCGACGCCGGCGCGACGCCCATGGTCGTGCGGGTGCTCGCCGAGGATCTCGTGCTCTTCCGCGATGGGCGGGGCCGGCCGGGCCTCGTCGTGGCGCTGCGCCCATCGCGGCACGACCCTCTACTACGGCCGCGTGGAGGCGGGCGGCATCCGGTGCTGCTACCACGGCTGGCTGTTCGACGTCGAGGGCCGTTGCCTGGAACAGCCGTGGGAGCCCGGCGATGGCACCCAACGCGAGCGGATGCGACAGCCGTGGTATCCGGTGCAGGAGCGCTACGGCTTGCTTTTTCGCGTACCTGGGGCCTCCGGGCCGGCTGATCCGCCGGCGGTCGGCAGATCCCGCTTGACCGTATAACTAATTGGTTATATAGTTCGGACCAGGAGGATCTCGTCATGGAAGCACTCACGGCGCCGCGCACGCTCACCGTCGACACGTTCCGGGCCGACCGGGAGGGATGCCTGGGCTACCTCGTGGTGGACGAGGACAGCCGCACCGCCCTGGCGATCGACCCCCGTCTGGACCAGGTCGACCGGTTCCTGGACGCCCTGGCGGCGCGGGATCTTCGCCTGGCCTACGCGCTCGACACCCACACCCACGCCGACCACCTCTCCGGTGTCCGGCGACTCGTCCAGCGCACGGGGGCCACCGTGCTGGCCCACGCGGCCTCCAAGCTCGCCGGCCCGGCCCGACGCCTGCAGGGCGGAGGCAGCTTCACGCTCGGCGGGGTCCGCGTCGATGTTCTCGATGCCCCCGGGCACACCCCCGACTCGCTGGCCTTGCTGATCGACGGTCATCTCTTCACGGGCGACGCCCTGTTCGCGGGCGGCGCCGGACGGACCGATTTCCCGGGCGGCAGCGCGGCCGCGCTGTTCGACACGCTGCGCGCGTTCGACGCGCTCCCCGCGGCGACCGTGGTCCACCCCGGGCACGATTACGTCGGGCGCGCGGTGACGACGATCGGCGAGGAGCAGGCCGCCAATCCCCTGCTGCGCGAGCACGATCGGGCGGCGTTCGTCGACCGGCTGTCGGGGACGGCGACGCCGCCAGCCAACATGGCCGCGATCCTCCGGCACAACCTGGCGGAGGTCGACGCGGCCACCGTGGCCCCGGCGGAGCTGCAGGCCCTGCGCGCGCAGACCCCGGCGCCGCTGCTCCTGGACGTTCGCACGCCGCTCGAGTTCGAGAGCGAGCGCATCGAGGGGGCGCTGAACCTGCCCCTGGATCAGCTCGAGGACCATCTCGATCAGATCGCCGAGCGGGCTGACCTGGTGGTCGTGTGCCGGACCGGTGTCCGGGCCACGCTGGCGGCGGAGACGCTGGCCCGAGCGGGGCGCCGGGCGCGCGTGCTGGATGGAGGCATGGTGGCCTGGCGTCGAGCCCGGCTGCCGATGCGCGAGGGGCGCAAGCGCCTGGCCGTCGATCGCCAGGTCCAGCTCATCGCGGGGACAATGGTCCTGACCGGCGTGGCCCTGGGGGCCTTCGTCAATCCGTGGTTCCTGCTGCTCGCGGCGTTCTTCGGTGCCGGCCTCACCTTCGCCGGCGCCACGGGGACGTGCGGGCTGGCACACGTCCTGATGCGGATGCCGTGGAACCGGACGGCGCCGCTCGAGGCGGCAGATGGCGGCGCCGTCTGTGCCGCCGGCGGGACGGCGCCGGTGTGCGCGGCACCGACGGAGCCGCAGCGGTGAGCGCGGCCCGCACCCGCGGCAGGGCCGCGCTGTCGCGCGAGGCACTCGAGCTGCTCGCCACGCGCTTCCGCGCGCTCGCCGACGCCACGCGGCTGGCGCTCCTGCAGGCACTGTTCGAGGAGGAGCACACGGTGCAGGAGCTGTGCGCGCTCACCGGCGCCTCGCCGGCGAACGCCAGCAAGCACCTGGCGCTGCTCCTCGAGCAGGGGCTCGTGGCGCGCCGCCGGGACGGCCTCTACACGTACTATCGCATCGCCGACGCTAGCCTGGAGCGTCTGTGCCATCTCGTGTGCGGCTCGCTGGCGGAGCGCCATGAGGCGCTCGGCGCCCGGCTGCGGGTGTGACGCCCGAGGCATCGACTGCCGCGGGAGGGGCGAATCCCCGGGACGGCACCGGCCGTCCAAGGAGGCGGAGGAAACGACGATGACGGTAGCCACAACGACGATCGCGCTGACCGACAAGGGCTTCGACGAGGCGGTGGTCGCTCACCCGCAGCTCGTGGTGGATTTCTGGGCGCCGTGGTGCGGGCCGTGCCGGGTGCTGGGCCCCGTGCTCGACGAGATCGCGCGCGAGCACGCCGGGCGCGTGATCGTCGGCAAGGTCAATGTGGACGAGCAACCGGCGCTGGCGGGGCGGTTCGGGGTGCGCTCGATCCCGACGCTGATCTTCTTCAAGGACGGCGAGGCCGTCGACACCGTGATCGGCGCCGTCCCCAAGGCGGAGATCGCCAAGCGGATCGAGGCCCTGCGGGAGTGAGACCCGGCCAACCCGTGGCGGGCCTTGGGGGGCAGGAGTACACTGCAGTCGTCTGGTCGATCGGCCCATCGGGGTCTTCATCAGCCATCAGACCGCGTCGCCGGTAGGTCTTCCGCGTGCTGGGACGTTGCTTGAGGAAGCGGAAGGTCGTGCTGCAAGGAGACGCGTTCTTATGGCTCAGAAACTGTTCGTCGGTGGTCTTCCCTTTTCCACGTCCAATGAGCAACTCCGTGCCCTGTTCGCCGACGCTGGCGAGGTCACCTCGGCGACGGTCGTGACGGATCGAGACACCGGCCGCTCGCGCGGTTTCGGCTTCGTCGAGATGGCGACGCCCGAGGCTGCCGACGAGGCCATCAACCGCCTCAACGGCCGCGATTACGAGGGTCGCCGCCTGCAGGTCGAGAAGGCCAAGTCGCCGGCCGGCGGCGGCGGCGGCAGCCGCCCGGCACGCGCGGCGGGTGGGCGCGGAGGTCGCTGGTAGTCCACGCGTAAACGCCCCGGGCACCCGGGGAAGGCTCGTTCGCTCAGTACAGCATTCGCTCTGCGAGCCTTCCCCGGGTGCCCGGGGCTTCACGCGTGGCCCGTGGGCAGCGCAGCCCGGGGCCCCGTGCCGGCGAGGTCGGCGCTACTTCTTTTCCTGCGCGACGGCGGCTTCCGCGGCCTGGAAGCCGATCTTGCTGTGGGTGCCGTCGCAGAACGGCTTCGTGACCGAGGCGCCGCAGCGGCAGAGCGCGATCTTCGGGCGGCTGCTCGTGTCGACCTTGTTGCCGTTGACGTCGAGCACCTCGACGTCGCCTTCCACCAGGTACGGGCCGTTCGGCCGAATGCTGATCTTGACGGCCATCGACATTCCTCCTCGGGATTGAAGTCCGCCCCACCATAGCACGGCGGTACACTGAGCTACCGATGCGAGAGCCCGGGCAGATCCTTCTCGTCGCCTGCTACGAGCTGGGGCACCAGCCGCTGGCGGTAGCCTGGCCGGCGGCGTTCCTGGACCGGGCCGGCTACGCGCCGGCCGTGCTCGATCTCTCGGTCGAGCCCTTCGACGCCGAGAAGGTCGCGCGCGCCCGCTTCGTGGCGATCTCGGTCCCCATGCACACCGCGCTACGCCTCGGCGTCATCGCGGCCCGGCGCATCCGCAGCCTGAACCCGGCCGCCCACATCTGCGTCTACGGCCTCTACGCCGCCCTCAACGCCGACGAGCTCCTCGCCACCTGCGCCGACACCGTGCTGGCCGGGGAATTGGAGGATCAGCTCATCGAGCTCGTGCGTCGCGTGGAGTCG
>Ga0268386_10002352_pt1 | contig 13434 bp, 12 predicted proteins | sample RVTome_15_FD_200260 | JGI IMG/M metagenome (GOLD analysis project Ga0268386, IMG submission 200260) | Soil microbial communities from uranium-contaminated site in the Upper Colorado River Basin, Wyoming, United States - RVT150D86... ...
CGGCGCCAACGGCGCCGGGAAGTCCACGCTGCTGAGGGCCGTCGCCGGGGTGCTGGTACCCGTCGCCGGCCGCGTACGGTTCGCGGGCACGGACATCACGGGCTGGGCATCGCACCGGGTCGCGCGCCGGGGCTTGCGCCTGGTGCCGGAGGGGCGCGGGCTGCTGGCCCGCATGACGGTGTGGGAGAACCTGTTGATGGGGCAGTACGCCACGATCGGCGCCGCCCGGCGCGATCTCGACGCCGCCCTGGACCGCTTCCCGGTGCTGCGCCAGCGGCGTGGCCAGATCGCCGCCACGCTGTCCGGCGGCGAGCAGCAGATGCTGGCCATCGCCCGCGCGCTCGTGGCGCGCCCCACGCTCTTGATGCTCGACGAACCCTCGCTCGGTCTCGCCCCGCGGCTGGTCCGCCAGATCTTCGCGGTCGTGGCGGAGCTCAAGCGCGAGGGCGTGACGATCGTCCTGGTCGAGCAGAACGCCCGTCAGGCGCTCGGCGTCGCCGACCGGGCCTACATCCTGGACGCTGGGCGGGTAGTGCTCGCCGGACCGGCTGCGGAGCTCGCGGCAGGAGAGCAGGTGCAGCGCGCCTATCTCGGCGGCCCGCCCCGTGCGGGCGGCTAGCCTGGCGCTCCCGCCCGGCGGCTGAGGCGGCTGACCGCGTCGGCCAGCGCCTCGAGCGTCACGGGCTTGGAGAGCACGAAGTCCACCGCGACCTGCCCGCCCGGCATGGCCTCCGGCAGGTCGCCGAGACCGGTCACGACGCCCACCGCCAGTCCGGGCCGGCGGCCCTTCACCTCGGCAGCCAGCTCCCAGCCGGTCATCGCCGGCATCACGAGATCGGTGACGACCAGATCGATGGCGGCGCCCCCCTCGAGCTGCCGCAGCGCGTCCGGCCCACCGCCCGCGGGCAGCACGGTGTGGCCGTGCGTGGTGAGCATCTCGGCCAGCGCCTTGCGGACTTCCTCTTCGTCGTCCACGAGCAGGATGCGCAGCGGACGGTCGGGCAGTGGCCCCGTCGTGGAGGCGCCAGGGGTCGAGCCAGGCGGTATCGGGAGCGTGACCCGCACCGTCGTGCCCTGGCCTGGCTCGCTCTGGATCGCGAGCTCCCCACCGTGGCGGCGGGTGATTCCGAACGCGACGCTGAGGCCCAAACCGGTGGACTTGACCCCCTTGGTCGTGAAGAACGGCTCGTGGGCCCGCAGGCGCACCTCCTCCGACATGCCCGGCCCGGTGTCCGTCACGGCCACCGTGATCGCGCCGTCCGTCGCCCGGGTCTCCACGGCGATTCGGCCGCCGTCGGGCAGGGCCTCGACCGCGTTGAGCACGATATTGCCGAGCATCTCGCGCAGCGAGATGGGGTCGCCGGCGATCTCCGGCAGCGGCGTCAGGCGCGACTCCACGACGATGGCCATGCCATCGGATCTGCTCGAATTCTGCCAGCGAGGTCGCGAGATTTCGAGCACCTCTCTCACGATCTGGTTGAGGTCAACGGTGCGCGGCTCCGGCGTGCGTCGCATCCCGGCGAACTGCTGCAGGCGCCGCACGACCTCCGCACCGTCCTTGGCGGCCCGCTCGACGATCTCCAGCGGTCGGAGCAGGCGCTCCTCGGTCACGCTGCGGCGCAGGAGCTGGACGCGGCCGACCACGATCGTCAGCAGGTTGTTGAGGTGGTGGGCGGCCCCGCCGGCCAGCTCACCGAGTGCCCGCAGCGTCTCGCCCTGGACCAGCCGCCGCTGCATCACGTGCAACTCGCTGACCGCCCGCTGGGCGTCCTCGTAGAGCCGGGCGTTGTCGAGCGCGATGGCGGCGTGATCGGCGAACGAGCCGAGGTAGGCCAGCTCCTCGGCGGAGCGACGGCGCGGAGCCGTGGTGGTGAAGGCCAGCACGCCCAGGACCGTCTCGCGGATCTTCACCGGCAGGCCGAGGTAGGTGTCGTCGGCGAAGAGCGGCCGGCCGGTCCTGGCGACCTCGGCCGAGTAGTGCTCGCCGGGCGGCGGCGGCACCGCGCCGGGCGCGGAGTCGCCGACCGGCGCCGCCACTCGTAGCGTCCCGGAGGCGGGGTCCAGCAGGAGCAGCGTCACGTGGGACGTCCCGGCGATGGCCGAGGCCTCCCGCACGATGCTGGCCAGGATCGTCTTGGTGTCGAGCCCGCTCAGCATCGTGCGCACGGCGCGCAGCAGCGCCCCCAGCTCCTCGGCCCGCCGCACGGAGGCCCCGTGCAGCCGCGCCTGCTCCAGCGCGACCGCGGCCTGCTGGGCCAGTCCTGTCAGCAGCCGCACCTCGCGCGGATCGTGCGCACGTGGCGTGCGCCAGAAGACGGTGATGGCCCCCAGCACCGCTTCCTTGCTGATGAGGGGGACCGCCAGCGCGGCCCGGCGCCCGTCGCGGTGTACGACCTCGCGCAGCGCCAGGCCCGGCCGCCCCGCCTCGACGCCGTCCATCGGCAGCGCCTCACGCTCGAGATCGGCGACGAAAAACGGCGCCCGGGTCTGGGCGGCGATGCCGCCGGCGCCCTGCCCGAGCGCGAGCGAGACCTGGGGCCAGCTCGGATCGAACCCGCGCTGAGCCCGGATGTGCAGTCGCCGGGCGTCCGGATCCAGCTCCAGCACCGCGGCCTGCTGAGCTCCGCTGAGGCGCATGGCGGCGTCCACGACGGCGTCGAGGACGGTGGGCAGGTCGAGCGTGGAGGTGAGCGTGGTGCCGACCTCGTGGAGCGCGGCCAGCTCGCTGGCCTGTGCGTGCGCCTCGCGATAGAGTCGGGCGTTCTCCGCCACCAGCGCGATCTGGCCGGCGATCGCGCTGGCCAGGTCGACGGCGGAGCGCTCCCACCGGCGCCGGACGCGCGCGGTGAGGCGCAGCACGCCGATCGCCTCCCCCTTGCGGACGATCGGCACGACCAGCAGGCTGTCGTCCACCTCGACCGGCCGCTTGGTGCGGGAGGCCTCCGCCTCGCCCGGCTGGACGTCGGTAGGGACGGCGCCGCCGGGCCACAGCGCGATCGTGCAGCGCTCGGCGTCCAGCGCGCGCGCCGCCCGCCGGGAGATGTCGTCCAGCGCCGCGGGCAGGTCGAGGGTGGCCCCGAGGGCCTCGGCCGTCGCCAGCAGGATCTCGGTGCGCTCGGCGCGCCTGAGCTGCTCGGCGTAGAGCTGCGCGTTCAGGATCGCGGGCGCGGCGGGGACGCACAGGGTCTCGGCCAGCGCGAGATCGGCGGTGGTGAAGGCCCGGCGTCCGCGGCGGAAGAGCCCGAGCATGCCGAGCGGAGCGGCCTCCCCGATGAGCGGCACGCCGAGGAACGCCTGGAATTTCTCGGCCTCGATCCAGCGCCGCACTCCGGGCCGCGCCGCGCCGGGAAGCCCGCGCACCAGGACCGGGCCCGGCCGGTCCACGATCCAGCCCAGCACGTCGCGCCCCGGGGCCTGGGCGAGCCGGGCGACGACCCCGGGGCGCTTGAAGCCGGCGGCGCTGCGAAGCACCATCTCGCTGTCGCGGCGCTCGAGCAGCCAGACGCCGGCTGCATCGGCGGCGAGGTTGGCCTGGGTCAATTCGGTCAGCCGGCTGATCAGGCGCGCCAGGTCCAGCGTGCCCGCGAGGACACGGGTGGCTTCGGCCAGGAGCGCGGCTCCCGGCAGCGTCGTGGAACGGGCGGGACGGCGGGGCCCGCCGGAAGCCAAGGCTAGGCGGGTCCGAACCCGACCGCGGTTTGACCCCCGCTGACCAGCGGACGGAATCGCACCCGGAGACCGACCGTGACACGCTCGAGGGGAACATCCACGACGCGGCCGAGGATCGACACGCCCTCGGTCATCTGCACGGCGGCGATCGCGTAGGGCACCTCGGCGGTATGACCGCGGGGGGCAACGCGGATGACGGTGTAGCTGGCGATCGTGCCCTCGCCCGACAGCGCGATCGGCTCCCACCGGCGCTGAGCGCAGGCCGGGCAGAATGTCTTCGGCGGCACGGCGAGCTCGCCGCAGTGGCCGCAGCGCACGGCCGTGAGCTGTCCCTCGCGCGCCTTCTCGAAGAAATGGCGCAGCGTGATCACCGGCTCAGTCACGGCCGAAGAGCGACACGAGGACCGTGGCGGTGTTGCCGCCCAGCGTGTGGGTCAGGCCGACCCTGGCGCCGTCGACCTGACGCCGCTCGGCGGCGCCGCGCAGCTGGGTCACGACCTCGGCGATCTGGGCCGCGCCGGTGGCGCCGATGGGATGGCCCTTGGCCTTGAGACCACCGGAGGGGTTGACGGGAATCTTGCCGCCGAGGCTGGTCCATCCCTTCTCGGCGGCGACGCCACCGGCGCCGGGCTCGAAGAGGCCGAGCCCCTCGGTGGCGACGATCTCGGCGATCGTGAAGCAATCGTGCAGCTCGACGACGTCGACGTCGGTCGGGCCGAGGCCGGCCTGTCGATAGGCGGCTGCCGCCGCGCGCTCGGTGGCCGGCACGCGCGAGAGATCGCGCTTGTCGCCGATCAGCATCCAGTCGGAGGCGGCGGCGGAGGCCAGCACCCAGATCGGACGGCGCGCCTTGCGGGCGACCTCCTCGGAGACGAGCACCACCGCCGCCCCGCCGTCGGTGAACGGACAGCAATCGTAGAGCTTGAGCGGATCGGCGACCATCGCCGAGGCGAGCACCTGCTCCAGCGTGATCTCCTTCTGGAACTGGGCCTTGGGATTGAGCGTGCCGTGCTTGTGGTTCTTCACCGCCACGGCGGCCATCTGGGCCTCGGTCGTGCCGTGTCGCGTCATGTGGGCACGCGCCACCAGCGCGAACACGCCGGGGAAGGTGAGGCCGAGCGTCTGCTCCCACCGCGCGTCGGAGGCGTAGGCGAAGTACTCGGTGGACTCCTCGGTCGTCACGTTGAGCACCCGCTCGGCGCCGCCGACGAGGACGACCTCGGAGGTGCCGGAGGCGACGTCCATCACCGCGTGACGGAAGGCCGCGTGCGACGAGGCGCACGCCGTCTCGAACCGCGTCGTGGGCACGGTCGGGATGCCGAGCACCGAGGCCGCCTGCGGCCCGGTGTGCAGCTGCTTCTCGGTCTCGCCGCCCACGACGTTGCCGTAGTAGAGCGCCTGCACGGCGCTGGCCGGCAGCTCCGCATCGGCCAGCGCGTCGGCCGCGGCCTCGGCGAACAGCTCCGCCGACGTCCGATCGTGCTTGCCGAATTTCGTGACGCCGACCCCGATCACCGCGGCTCGCCGCATACGCCCTCCCGAGGGTGGCCTGACTGACGCCCGTCCAATAATAGCAGAGTGACGCAGCGCGGCGCCGGGATCGGTCGCCCAATTACTTTGGTCTCTCGCGGCCCTGCCGGTTTCAATGGTGGCGGCGATGAGGTCGATCGAGAACGGGGGGACTCCGCGGTCATGCTGAGCGAGGAGGCGCTGATCGTGCTGGCGGCGCTCGGCGCCTGCGGTCTGCTCGTGCTGGGCGTGCTCGAGCTGGTGTGGCCCTGCCGTTCGCGCCACCCCGTCCGCCCCCGCCGTCCCGCGCTTGCACGCAGCCGGGCCCGCTCCCCCCGCGCGCACCGCGCCGGCGCGTCGGCGGCACCGGGGGTCGATCCGGCGCGCGCTCCCGCCCCGCGGCGCTCGCCTCCGCTGCCGATCGAGGCGCCCGTGGCCACGGCGGCCGTCCCCGATCCGCCCTCGGAGGTCCTCGAACCGATCGACGCGCCGACGCCCGTCACGCTCGTCGACGAGTGCTTCGCCCTGCAGCAGGCCGGTCGCCATGCCGAGGTGGTGGAGCTCGCGAGTGCCGCCCTGCGAGGCGCGAACCACGGGCACCGGCCCACCGGCGCGCACGCCACGGCGGCGCTCTGGAGCGTGGTCGCCCTCGCCCACCAGGGCCTCGGTGAACACGACGAAGCTCGGGTCGCGCTGCAGGCCGCGGTCGCAGCGGCGCCGGCGGCCGACCGGCCGACATATGAGCGGCAGCTCGGCACGCTGGCCGAGGGCGTCGCACGGCGCCTGCTGGCCGAGGCTGCCCAGCACCCGCGGGGCGACTCACCCGAGTGCCTGGAGACGGCCCGTGCCGCGGTGACGTGGCTCGAGCACGGCGTCGCCGCGGGGCCGGCCGACTCCGCGCTGGCCGAGCTGCATCTCGGCGCCCGGGCGGCTCTCTGGCGCGCCTGCGAGCGCGTGGTCACGGCGCTCCTGCAGCGGCAAGAATTCCGGCCCGCCCGCCGGCTGCTGCACGACGCGCTGGCCGACCCGCACTTCCCCTCCGAGCGATTGGACGCCTTCCGGGAGCTCTACACCAGCACGTTCAGCGGCGAGATCGGGCAGCTCACGGCCCACGCCATCCGCAGCGTGCAGGATGCCCGCGACGCGGACGCGCTCCGCGCCGTGCAGCGTGCCGAGACGCTGCTGGCGACACTCAGCGACGAGGCGCTCTCGGCGGAACGGCGGGAGGAGGTGGACCGCCGGCTGTGGTGGATCTACAGCCGCCTCGGCGAGCGCCGGCTGGACTGCCGCGAATTCGAGGCCGCGCTGGAGCCGCTGGTGCACGCCGTCGGCTTCGACGTCGGCGCCGAGCGGCACGAGCAGACGCGGCTGCTGCTGGAGCGCGCGCTCGAGGGCGCCCCCGACCGCGAAGCCGCGATCGTGCACTGCGACCGGCTGTGGGCACGGCTGCACGGCGCCCGCGAGACGCTGGCGTCCGGCGACCTCGCCGGAGGAATCTTCGAGCCCCAGGGGCGCTGACCTACTCGACGGCATGCGCCTTGCGGGCCCCGGGGCCTCCAATGGCGACGCGTCAGCTGACCTTCGAGGCGCATGGCGGTGCCGATCTCACGCGTGGGACGATCTTCTTCGTCGGTACCGCGACCCTCGTGATCCGGTATGCCGGCTTCACGGTGTTGACTGATCCGAACTTCCTGCACCATGGCCAGTCCGTGCGGCTGGGCTACGGCCTCCGCTCCCGCCGTCTGACCGATCCGGCCCTGGAGATCGACGCCCTGCCGCCGCTCGACCTCGTCGTGTTGTCGCACCTGCACGAGGACCACTGGGACCGGGTGGCCGAGGAGCGGTTGCCGCGCTCGCTGCCGGTGGCCACCACGCCGCACGCCGCCGCGTCGCTGCACGACAAGGGGTTCGTGTGGGCGCAGCCGCTGGCGACGTGGGAGACGCTCGACTGCGCCAAGGGCGCCGCGCGGCTGCGGGTCACGGCGATGCCGGGCCGTCACGGCCCGCGCCTGGTGTCCCGGCTGCTGCCACCGGTCATGGGCAGCCTCCTCGAGTTCGAGACGGTGGACGGCCGCCAGCTGTTGCGGTTGTACATCACCGGCGACACGCTCGTGGACGACCGGATCCGCGAGATCCGCGCGCGCTGCGCCGACATCGACATCGCGTTGCTCCACCTGGGCGGCACCCGCGTGCTCGGCGTCCTGCTGACGATGGACGGCAGGCAGGGGGCGGACCTCATGCGGATCGTCCAGCCCCGCCTGGCCATCCCGATCCACTACGACGACTACCCGATCTTCACCTCACCGCTGTCGAATTTTCAGGAAGCGGTGTCGGAGGCGGGGCTCTCCGACCGCGTACACTATCTGCTCCGGGGCGACACCTTCACGTTTCAGACGCCCCACGGCCGCTTCGCCCGCACCGCGTAGCGTCTAGAGGGGGACCGTGATGGAGCGGACGAAGTCGCGGTTCAGGGTCAGGCCGAGGCCGGGCCGGTCGGGCGCGAGCACGTAGCCGTCCTGCAGATCGAATGGCTCCTCGATCAGGTCGTGCAGGAGCGGGTTGTCTCCGCGCGAGAACTCCAGCGTGTTCACGCACGGGATGGCCACCGCGAGGTGCAGGCCGGAGGCGAAGAGCACGGCGCCACCCCACAGGTGGGGCGCCACGGTGAGGCCGTGGGTCGCGGCCAGCGCGCAGATGCGCATCGTCTCGGTGATGCCGCCGGCGATGGCGACATCGGGCTGCAGCACGTCCACGGCGCGGGCGTCGATGAGGTCGCGGAAGGCGAAGCGTGTCTGCTCGGTCTCACCGGCGGCGATCGGGATGTCGGTCGAGGCCCGCACCTCCGCCTGCCCCGTCACGTTGTCGGGAGAGACGGGCTCCTCCAGCCAGGCGAGATCGCAGTCGACCACCTTGCGGGCGAAGCGCTGGGCCTCGCGCACCGACCAGGTGCCGTGGGCGTCCACCATCAACCCGACCTCGGGCCCGAGACTCTCGCGCGCCTCGCGCACGCGCGCGGCGGAGTCGTCCACGCTCCTGTCTTGCAGGCCGACCCGCATCTTGACCGCGCGGTGCCCTCGCTCGACGTACTGCTGCAGCTGCCGGCCGACCCCGCCCACCGGGGCCCAGCCGCCCGAGGCGTAGGCGGGGATCCGCTCGCGTAGCCGCCCGCCAAGCAGCCGCCAGACGGGCTGCTCCAGCGCCTTGCCGAGCAGGTCCCAGAGCGCGATGTCGATGCCCGACAGCGCCGACACGGTGATCCCCCGGCGGCCGACGACCGGGAAGGTCCGGCCATGAGCGGACACGTAGTGGGCGCGGGTGCCGTTGTAGATCGCCTCCCACAGGGCGGTCACGTCGCGAGGGTCGCGCCCGATCAGCAGGGGGGCCAGCTCGGCGTGGATCAGGGTGACCAGGGCGGCGTAGTTGCCGAGGTTGCCGACGCCGACCTTGGCCTCGCCGAGGCCGGTCAGCCCGGTGTCGGTGTCGATCTCGACCAGGCAGGTGTTGAACGAGTCGTTGACGCCGAAGTCGCTGGTGTGGCGGCGCTCCGCGGGGATGAGGGCGCGCAGCCAGGCCGCGCGCACGGCCGTGATCTTCACCGGGTCACGGCTCGGTGCTGCGCCGCCGGATCTCCTCGAGCAGGGATTCCGGCACGCGCAGGAAGGCCTCCACGACCGTCGCATCGAAGTGCGATCCGGCGCAGCGCTTCAGCTCCGCCTTGGCGGCGTCGAAGGGAATGGCCTTGGAGTACGGGCGATCGAAGGTCATGGCGTCGAAGGCGTCGACGACCGAGAAGATACGCGCCCCGACCGGGATGTCCTCCCCGCCGATGCCGCGCGGGTAGCCGGTCGCGTCCCATTTCTCGTGGTGTGCGTACACGATCGGCACGGCGCCGCGCAGGAAAGGGATCCGCTCGATCAGGCGGCGGCCGATCTCCGGGTGCGTGCGCATGACGCACCATTCCTCGGGGGTCAATGGACCCGGCTTCAACAAGATCGAGTCGGGGATGCCGATCTTGCCGATGTCGTGCAGCAGCACGCCGTGGGCGAGGTCGCGCAGCTCCGCCTCGGCGAGGCCGTACTCGCGGGCCGTGGCCAGCGCGTAGCCGTGGACCCGGCGGGAATGCGCCTCGGTGCCGACGTCGCGGGTGTCGAGCGCGGAGCCGAGCGCCTCCAGCGTGGCGCGATAGGTGGATTCCAGCTCACGGTAGGCGGCCGCCAGGTGGTGGGTGGCCTGCTCCACGCGGCTCTCGAGCATCGCGTGGTACTGCCGCCGCTCGAGCAGGAGCTGGCGGCGCTCCAGCGCCCGGTCGGCGGCGATCAGCAGCTCGTCGACGTTGACCGGCTTCATGATGAAGTCGTAGGCGCCCAGCTTGAGGCTCTCGATGGCCGTCTTCACGTCGGCCGCCCCGGTGAGCACGATGACGGCGGCGTCCGGGTCGGCCTCGCGCACCTGCTGGAGCAGCTCGATGCCGGTCATGACCGGCATCTTCAGATCGGTGACGGTGAGGGGAGGCCGGGCCGCGCGGAACATCGCCGCCCCCTCGCGCCCGTCCTGGGCCAGCCGGCAGTTGTAGCCGGCCGTCAGGAAGATCTGGTGGAGGACGTCACGCACCTGCCGATCATCGTCGACGATCAGGATGTCCCGGGTTGGCTCCACGTCATGGCACTCGTTGCGGCGAGGGGGTCGCCGCCACCTGGTTCTTGCCGGCCCTCTTGGCCGCGTACAACGCCTCGTCCGCCGCCCGGAACAGGTCCTCGGCGGTCCCCGCCTCGTCGTCGGGAAGGCTGGCGACGCCGAAGCTCGCCGTGATGACCTTGCCGTGCGCGAAAGGGTACTTGGCGACCACCTCACGGATGCGATCCGCGTACAGGCGGGCGCCGGCCTTGGACGTTTCCACCAGCAGCACGGCGAACTCGTCGCCGCCGTACCGGGAGACCACATTGATGCCGCGGGAGTGCTTCATGAGGATCTGCGAGACCTCGCGGAGTGTGTCGTCGCCCACCATGTGACCGAACTCGTCGTTGATCGCCTTGAAACTGTCGAGGTCGAGCAGCACGACCGACACCGGATGGTTGAAGCGCCGGTACCGCGACAGCTCCTCCTCCAGCCGCAGTGAGAAGAACCGGCGGTTGTACAGCCCGGTCACCTCGTCCTTGAACGAGGTCTCCTTCAGGCGGGCGTTGGTCGACTCGAGCTCCTTGTAGGCGGCGTCCAGCCGGGTGGCGAAGGTGTTGATCTCGGTGGCCTGCTGCTCGATCGTGACCAGCATCCTGTTGAACGAGGTCATCAGCGTGCCGACCTCGTCCTGCCGGCGCTCGAAGCCCGAGAGCGCGCCCTCGCTGGCCATCAACGCCCCCATGCGCGCCACGATGCGCCCGAGATCCCAGATCACCCAGGCACCGGCGAGCATGCCGAGCACCGTGAACACGACGAGCATCTGCAGGATGCCGAACGTCATCGTTTCACCAGGGCCGAGGCTTGGAAGGACCATCACCAGGACGACGAAGGCCAGGACCAGGATCGGCACGACCGACGACAGCACCAGCGCCACCAGCACCTTGCTCTTGATGCGCCGGCCAGCGCGCGCCACGTCGATCTCGTTGTCCGGCGGCATGAAGGCCATTATTCTAGTTGCCGCTCGGACGTGTCAATGTAAGAATTTTCGCAGGTTTATGAGCTACGTAGCGGACCGCAGGCTGGATTGCGTAGGGCTGTTCTGCCCCATGCCCATCCTCAAGACCCGGGACGCCATGAAGGCGATGGCCGTGGGCGAGGTGCTCGAGATGACGTCCGACGACCCGGCGTCCGAGGCCGACATGAAGAGCTGGACCACCCGCACGGGCCAGGAGCTGCTGGAGATCGACAAGCATGGCGCGGTCTTCCGGTTCATCGTCCGAAAGACCCGATAAGGTGGTCGCGTCGCCGGCGGCCCGTGTCTACCTGGACTACGGCGGCTTCTCGCCCGTCGACCCACGCGTCGTTGCCCTCATGCGCCCCTTTCTCGAGGGCGGGGTCGGCAATCCCGCCGCCCTGCACTCGCACGGGTTGGAGGCGCGCGCCTCCCTCGACGGAGCCCGCGCCAAGGTCGCGCGCCTGATCGGCGGCGCCCCCGGCGGCGTGATCTTCACCGCGAGCGCGACCGAAGCCAACAACCTCGCCATCAAGGGCATCGCCCAGCGCGCCCGGGGCCGTCACATCGTGGTCTCCGCCGTCGAGCACGTGTCCATCGTGAACGCATGCCGTGATCTGGAAAAGCACGGGTGGAGCGTCACGTGGCTGCCGGTGGACCGGGACGGATTCGTCGAGCCCGAGAGCGTGGCCCGTGCGCTGCGCGAGGACACCGCGCTGCTGTCCGTGATGGCGGCCAACGGCGAGATCGGCGCGCTGCAGTCGGTGCGCGAGCTCGGCCGCCTGGCCCGGCAGCGCGGCGTGCCGTTCCACGTCGACGGCGTCGGCGCCGTGGGCCGGCTACCGCTCAGCGTGGCTGAGTGCGGGATCGATTTGCTGGCGCTGTCGTCCAACGACCTGTGCGGGCCGCCGGGCGGCGGGGCCTTGTGGGTGCGGCCCGAGGTGGCCCTGGCCCCCCTCGTGCTCGGGGGCGGACAGGAGGGCGGGTATCGCTCGGGGACCGAGAACCTGCCGGCCATCGTCGGCATGGGAGTCGCCGCCGACCTGGCCCGCAGCGAGCGGGCGGCCGAGGTCGCGCGCCTCACGCCGCTGCGTGACCGGTTGCTCGACGGCGTGCTGGAGCGCGTGGAGCACGCGCGGGTGACCGGCCCCCGCGGTCCTCGCCGGCTGCCGCACCACGCCAGCGTGGTCGTGCCCGGCGTCAAGGCCGATGCGGTGCTCCTCGAGCTCGACATGCGGGGTGTGGCGGCCTCGTCCGGGTCCGCCTGCAACCTCACGACCGGCCAGCCCTCGCACGTGCTGCGAGCGATCGGGTGCTCGCGCGACGAGCAGGAGGGCTCGCTCTGCTTCACGCTCGGCCGCTGGACGACCGCGGCCGAGATCGATACCGTGCTCGACATCCTGCCGGCGATCGTCTCCCGGCTCCGCCGTCTCGCCGCTCGGTGAGACTCTTTTTGTTCGACGTCGACGGCACGCTGGTGACCGCGCGCGGCGCCGGGCGCGCCGCTTTCGGCCGGGCGCTGGCGAAGACCTACGGCACCCCCGGGCCCATCGAGGATTACGACTTCCGGGGCCGGACAGACCAGCGGATCGTGTGGGATCTGATGCGCGGCGCGGGGCTGGACGACGAGCGGATCGCCGCCGGCGTGGCCGCCTGCTTCGAGGCGTACGTGGCCGAGCTGGAGGCGCTCATCGGCGACGGCGCCCGGGTGTCGATCATGCCCGGCGTGAGCGCCCTCGTCCGCGGCCTGGCCGGGCGCGACGACGCGGTCGTGGGGCTGCTGACCGGCAACATCGAGGCGGGGGCGCGCGTGAAGCTGCGGCCCACGGGCTTGCTCGACCTCTTCCGCGTCGGCGCGTTCGGCTCCGACGACATGGATCGCCGCCGCCTGCCGGCCATCGCCTGCGCGCGCGCGCACCGCCTGACCGGCCGTCGCTTCGCCTTCGAGGCGGTCACGATCATCGGCGACACGCCTCTGGATGTCGACTGCGCCCGGGCGTGCGGCGCGGTGGCCGTCGCGGTAGCCACCGGCTTTCACCCGGCCGAGGATCTGCGGGCCTGCGCGCCGGACCTGCTGTTCGCCGACTTTTCCGATGTTCCCGCCACGCTGGCCGCGCTGACCGCCCCGCGCTGATGCGCCTGGCGGTCCTCTACCTGCACGTCGTCGCTGTCGTCGTCTGGATCGGCGGCCTCGCCTACCAGGCGCACGTCCTGCTGCCGGCCGCGCGCCGCGGGGCGGTTGCCCCCTTCGCCGACGCCGCCCGCCGCGCCCGCCCGGTCACCTGGACGGCCATCGCCCTCGTGGTGCTGACCGGCTTCTACAACGTGACCCAGCTCGGCGACCTGGCCCGCGTCATGGAGAGCGGCGCCGGCCTGATGCTCGCCGCCAAGTTCACCCTGGTGATCCTTGCCGTCGCCCTCGCCAGCCAGCGCGACTTCGCCCACGTCCCGCTCCTGACCGCCGCCCTCGCCGCCAGCGCCGACGCGACTCGTCCGTTGCGCTCGATCGCCCGCCTGGATCGCCTCGTGCTGGTCATCGCCCTCATCGTCATCTACCTCGGCCTCGCCGTGTCCCGCGCCTAGCGGATGTCGACGGCGATCCTGAAACGGCAGGCGGCGGGCGGGGC
>Ga0268386_10002353_pt1 | contig 13428 bp, 12 predicted proteins | sample RVTome_15_FD_200260 | JGI IMG/M metagenome (GOLD analysis project Ga0268386, IMG submission 200260) | Soil microbial communities from uranium-contaminated site in the Upper Colorado River Basin, Wyoming, United States - RVT150D86... ...
GGCCCCGATCACGGGGTAGACGGCCTCGCCGTTCTCGATGATCTGCTCGGCCGTCAGGCGGGCCTGGTTGATCGGGACGGCGAAGCCGAGCCCGATGCTGCCGCCCTGCCCACCGATGGTGGACAACGAGGCGATCGCGGTGTTGACCCCGATCACCCGGCCGCTGCCGTCCACCAGCGGGCCCCCGGAGTTGCCGGGGTTGATCGCCGCGTCGGTCTGCAGGGCGTTGATGAACGCCGTCTCGCCCTGGCCGCCGGCGGTCACGGGCCGGTCGGTGGCCGACAGGATGCCGCTGGTCACCGTCCCTTCCAGGCCCAGCGGGCTGCCGATGGCGACGACCGGGTCACCGACGGCCACCGCGCTGGAGTCCCCGAGCACGACCGGCCGGAGGTCGTCCTGGTCCACCCGGACCACCGCCAGGTCGTAGCTGGGGCTGCGCCCGATCACGCGCGCCGGCGACTCCGAGCCGTCCGCGAACTGCACGACGATCGAGCCGCCGCCCGCGCCCCCCACCACGTGGTTGTTGGTGAGGATGTAGCCGTCCTCGGAGATGACGAACCCCGAGCCGTTGCCGTTGTCGAGGCGCACCGATACCACGCTCGGCAGGATGCTCTGAGCGATACCCGCCACCGACTCCGGTGGACGCTCGACGAGGCCCGCCGGGTCGGCCCCCACCACCAGCGGGGCGCTGTCCCCGTCCCCTCCGAGGTCGCGCGCCACCGTCGCGCCCACGACGGCGCCCAAGGCGCCGGAGAGCAGCGCGATCACTGCCGCACCGGCCAGCACCCGACGGGTCGCAGGCCGGCGCTCCACGTGCGCCCCCCGCCGGCCCGCCCGCTGACCGCCCGGACGCGCAGCCGGGGGCACCGCCCACGGGTCGAACGGCCTTCCCGGCTCACCGGGTGCCGTGAGGGCAGCCTCTGCTCCTTCGTCGCCCGAGGGCTGCTCCGACCCGTCGGCCGGTCCCTCCCCGAACCGGCGACGTACTGCCCACGCGGGCTGGCCCTCCCCGCCGTACGGGCGGGCTGCCGGCCCGGGCGACGGCCCGTCGCCGTCCGGGGACCGCTCGGCCCCGGGCGACGACGGCCCCGCGTACGGGGGCTGCTCCTCTGCAGGCAGTGGCGTGCCGTCCGAGGGTTGCCTTGCCCCGGAGGACGACCCCTGACCGTATGAGGCCGGCTGCGACCAGGTCGGCAGGTCCTCGCCGCCCGGGGGAGGCGAGGAAAGGCCCGGAGGAGTCTCAGCCGGCGGCTCGGCGGGCGCCGGCGGACCCTCAACCGGCTCGCCCGGGTCGCCAGGCGGGTCCTCCTCGACCTTGCCGGCCCACCACGGGCGCGCAGGGCCCTGCTCGCTCTCCATCGCCGACGATTCTCCCAGGCCCGGGGCCGTCACCCGTCGTAGGGGTTGAACCAGCCCGCGACCCGGCTGGCCGCCCGGGCCAGCCTCGCCAGCAGCCCGTGACTGCCGTCGTCGCCCGGCGGGACGGCCGCGACCACCGCGGGCACGAGCGCGGGGTCGTCGCTGACCACGGTCACGACGCTCTCGCCGGTGGACCAGGTGGCCCAGGAGGGGGGGCCGGACCGGGTCCACACGGTGCCGTCACCGACGCGCCGGCCCGCGAAGCCCTCCAGGCGGTCGCCGTCGAGCCGACCGCGCTGCTCGAAGACGGAGACCGCGACCAGCCCGTCGGAGTAGCTCAGCTGGACCGCGGAGCGGCCCTCACCCACCCGGACCTGGCGGGCCTCGTAGAGGACCAGCCCGTCGCCGATCTCCTCCGGACAGGCCATGCCCTGGTGGCGCAGGGCAACCAGGTCGTCGAGGTCCAGCGTGGGACCCCCGCCGGCCGCGACGGCTCCGACGCCCCCACCGCTCGGCACGGCCGGGGTGCGCGAGTCCTCCGCCATGCCGGCGACCAGCGTGCCCACCTGCCCGTGCACGGCGAGGTCCACGAACGCGCTCGCCTGGCTGACCGACCCGTGGGAGTCGAGCAGCTCGCGTCGCAGGGGCAGACCGGTCGCCGTGTCGACCCACAGCCGGGCGGCCAGGGTCCCGTCCGGGCGCCGGGCCTCGACGACGTCCGCGGGCCGGCCGACGACCGGCTCCCGGCCGGCGAGCCGGATCTCATAGGCGTCGACCAAGAGGTCGACCGGTCCCGCAGGGGCCAGCCAGGCGCGGGTCGCGGACGCAGGGAGTTCGTGGCGCCCGGACCCCAGCACGTGCACGCGCGTGGAACTCCCGGCCCGGTGGACGACCTCGACAACCGCTCCGGCCGAGCCCGTGTCACCGCCGAGCGTCAGGTACTGCGTGCCGGTGAAGGACACCGTCGACCACGAGCGGGCGGAGCGCTGTAGGAGGCCGACGGCTGGCGCGTCGTCGTCACCGTCCGCGGCAGCGGCCCGGGGTGCCGCCGGGATGAAGACCGGCACGACCAGCAGCAGCGCGACGGCCAGGAGGACGGCCGCGGGCAGCGCGGCGGCGGGCGGGACGGGCGACCGGTCGGGCCGGTCGGCGCGGGCCCCGCGAGGGCTCGATTTCACCGCTGGCCGGTCCAGTCGTCGGCAGGCACGAGCAGCGCTGCCGACTCGACGAACGGCAGGGATCCGGTCGATCGCACGTGCTCGACCGTGAACTGCTCGACGGGCGGCACCACGGCCACCGGGGCCGAGCCGCCGTCCGGCAGGCCCATCGAGGCCACCCCGACGGTCACGGCCGTCGCCGCGACGAGCCCTGCGGCCGCAGCCCGGATCCTGCGTGCACGGTGGCGGCCGCTGGATGCGCCGAACCCGTCCGGACGGCGCGAGTCCGCCCGGTCCGCGGGCCGCCCCGCACCCGGCCTGCGGTCGGCCGCCATGGCCGCCGTACGGTCTCCAGCCGCGCCCATACGGGGAGGTGGGGGTGGTCCGAGGGAGTCGCGGCCGACGACGGGCGGCCGTCGCAGGGCGGCGGTCCCCGTCGGCGCGCCGAGCGCGAGGAGCGACTCGAGCAGGCGTTCGGGCAGGACGGGCCCCGGCAGGTCGGCGAGCACGGCCCGCGCTTGACGCTCCTCCTCCACGTCACGGCGGCAGGCGTCGCAGCGGGCCAGGTGGGCGAGCGCCCGGTCGCGCTCGTCGTGGTCGAGGTGGCCGTCGGCGAGTGCCGACACCCGGTCGCCGAGGTGGTGGCTCACAGCGCCTCCTCCACCGGGTGCGGGGCCCGCGGCGCGCGGTGGTCCAGCGCCGCCCGCAACAGCGACCGCCCGCGGTGGATACGGCTGCGCACGGTCCCCAGCTTGATGTCGAGGACGTCTGCGATCTCCTCGTAGGTCAGCCCCTCGATGTCGCACAGCACGACCGCGGCGCGGAAGTCCGGGGGCAGCGCGTCCAGCGCCGCCTGGACGTCGGCCTCGAGCAGGCGGTCGTGGACGACCCGATCGGGGGCGGGGTCACGGCCCGGCAGCCGGTCCGCGGCGTCCTCGGCCAGCGCGTCGAAGCGGATCCGCTGCTTGCGTCGCACCCCGTCGAGGAAGAGGTTGGTGGTGATCCGGTGCAGCCACCCCTCGAACGTCCCCGGCGTGTAGGACGACAACGATCGGAAGACCCGGACGAAGACCTCCTGGGTGAGGTCCTCGGCGTCGTGCTGGTTGCCCGTGAGTCGGTAGGCGAGGCGGTAGACCCTGGCCGAGTGCGCCCGCACGACCTCGTCCCAGGTCGGCGGGGTCCACTCCGGCGGTGCGTCCGGCGCGCCGGGCCCCGGGTCGGCCACGCGGCTCCCCTCCTCGGGCGGGCGTACGGGCAGCTCCGTCACGACCATCGTGACCGACCACCCCTCTCCACGCCAACCGTCGCAGGCGCCACCGCTGTTCCTCGAACACGCCATCCCGCCAACGGCCCGGCTCCCGGCCGGGTTCCCGCCGTCGCACTAGGCTGCGAGAGACGCTCGCCCGGACGGCGTCGCACCGAGGAGGCCGCCATCACCGCCGCGATCAAGCCCGCGACCTGGACGTACGCCGAGAACTTCGTCGTCGAGGACGAGGTCCTGACCACCGCCCGCCGGCGCGCCGAGGAGGTGGGGGTCGTCCCCGTGGGTACGGGGGCGGGCGCGGCGCTGCGCCTGCTCGCCGCCGCCGTCGACGCCCGCTCCGTCGCGGAGGTCGGGACGGGCACCGGCGTCTCGGGCCTCTGGCTGCTCGCCGGGATGCGGGCCGACGGGGTTCTGACCAGCGTGGACATCGAGGCCGAGCACCAGCGGCTGGCCCGCGAGGCCTTCACCGAGGCGGGCGTGGCGCACAACCGGACCCGCCTGATCACCGGGGCGGCCCTCGACGTGCTCCCCCGGCTGGCCGACGGCGGCTACGACCTGGTCTTCTGCGACGGCGACAAGAAGGAGTACTCCGCCTACCTCGAGCAGGCACTCCGGCTGCTGCGCCCGGGCGGCGTGGTCGCCTTCGACAACGCACTCTGGCACGACCGGGTGCCGGACCCGGCACAACGCGACCCGGAGACGGTGGCGATCCGCGAGCTGGGCCGGGCCGTGCGCGAGGACGAGGGGCTGGTCCCGGCGCTCCTCCCGGTCGGCGACGGCCTGCTGGTGGCCGTGCGGCGCTGAGCCCTACGCCCCCGACCCCAATGACACGTTCACCACCCTGGTCGGGCCACCACGAGGCGTCGGCGCCCCGTCATAACCCCACGAGCCTGATGGTGGCTCCGGGCGAGATCACCGTGTGGGCAGCGTCCCGCCATCCGGCACCGTAGCCACACGGCGATCACTCCGCCCGCGGGCCCACTGCCTCGGCCAAGATCACCGTGTGGGGTTGGTGCCGCGGCGCGGGACCGGTCGTTTCAGGAGGTGATCACGGGCTCACCGCCGGCGCGGCGGCGACTGCTTGACTCGGCCGTGTCGCGACCTCGCACGCCGGTCCCCGGTCCCTGCGCCGCACCCGGGCGAAGGTGACCGCGCCCTGCTGTCCGGCCCGGTACGCCCACCGGCCGGGATCGGCCCGCTGCCCGGATGACCGCATGGAGGGGCCCGGTCACCCCTGCACGCTGACGATCCTGCGCGGGGCCCGTCATGCACCGGCGCGATGGAGCTCGGTCACGAGGCGCACCATCCCCGCGACCCCGGCCACCGCCAGGTCGCTCGGGCCATCACCGGGCTCCAGCGCTGCTCCAGCGCCAGGTGATGGCCCGACCAGGGTGGTGAACGTGTCATTCGGGCCCGGCCGGTCAGCGGGGGTGGGCGAGCGCGTGGCGGTAGACCTCGACGGTGCGCTCGGCGATGGCGTCCCAGCCGAACTCCGCGATCGCCCGCTCGCGGCCGGCCCGGCCCATCTCCGCCGCCCGCGCGGGATCTCGGGTGAGCTCTCCGAGCCGCTGCGCCAACGCCTCCTCGAAGCCGTCGGGGTCGCGCGGGTCGTACGGCACCAGCAGGCCGGTCCGGCCGCCGTCCACCACCTCGGGGATCCCGCCCACCGCGCTCGCGACCACCGCGGTCTCGCAGGCCATCGCCTCGAGGTTGACGATCCCCAGCGGCTCGTACACCGACGGGCAGACGAAGACCGTGGCGTGCGTCAGCACCTGGCGTACGTCCTCGCGGGGGAGCATCTCGCTCACCACGACGACCCCTGTGCGCTCCTCGCGAAGCCGCGCGATGAGGGCGTCGGTCTCGGCCGCCAGGTCCGGCGTGTCGGCGGCACCGGCCAGCAGCACAACCTGCACGTCCGGGTCGAGCTTCAGCGCGGCGCGTAGCAGATGCGGGACCCCCTTCTGGCGGGTGATCCGCCCGACCCAGACGACGTACGGCCGGGACCGGTCGATCTCCAGCCGCTCGAGCACGTCGACCTCCTCCACCGGCCGGTAGAAGCCGGTGTCGATGCCGTTGTGCACCACCTCCACCCGGGCCGGCTCCACTGTCGGGTAGCAGTTGAGGATGTCCTCCCGCATCCCGTGGCTGACGGCGATGACCGCGGACGCCGCTTCGTAGGCGTTCCGCTCCACCCACGACGACAGCCGGTAGCCACCGCCCAGCTGCTCGGCCTTCCACGGACGCAGCGGCTCGAGCGAGTGCGCCGACAGCACGTGCGGCACGCCGTGCAGCAGGGAGGCGACGTGGCCGGCGAAGTTGGCGTACCACGTGTGCGAGTGCACGACGTCGACCGAGGCCAGCGCCGAGGCCATGACCAGGTCGGCGCTCATCACCCGGAGCGCGGCGTTGGCCCCGGGCATGCGCGGGTCGTCCTCGCCGTACGTGATCGCTCCCTCTCGCTGTTCGCCGAGCGCGTGCACCTCGACGTCGACCAGGGAGCGCAGCTCCCGTACCAGGAAGTCGACGTGCACACCGGCACCGCCGTAGACGTACGGAGGGAACTCTCGCGTCAGCACAGCCACCCGCATGAGGGGAGACTACTCAGGTGATTTCGGGCTAGGGTCGGATCATGGCCAAGGGCCCGCACGTTCTCGGAATCGTCCTCGCGGGCGGAGAGGGCAAGCGGCTCATGCCGCTCACCGCCGACCGTGCCAAGCCTGCCGTGCCGTTCGGCGGCAGCTACCGGCTCGTCGACTTCGTGCTGTCGAACCTCGTCAACGGAGGGGTCGACCGCATCTGCGTGCTCACGCAGTACAAGTCGCACTCGCTGGACCGGCACATCTCGTTGACCTGGCGGATGAGCAACATCCGGGGCCAGTACGTCACCCCGGTGCCGGCGCAGCAGCGCCTCGGCCCTCGGTGGTACCTGGGCAGCGCCGACGCCATCTTCCAGTCGTTGAACCTCGTGTACGACGAGAGCCCCGACTACGTCGTCGTGTTCGGCGCCGACCACGTCTACCGCATGGACCCGTCCCAGATGCTCGCGACGCACATCGAGTCGGGCGCGGGCGTGACCGTCGCCGGGATCCGGGTGCCCCGGGAGGGGGCCAGCGCCTTCGGCATCATCCGGACGACCGACGGCCGGACCATCGACGCCTTCCTGGAGAAGCCGCCCGACCCTCCCGGGCTGCCGGACGACCCCGATGCGACGTTCGCGTCGATGGGCAACTACATCTTCTCGACCGACGCGCTGCTCGAGGCCCTGCGCCTGGACGCAGGCGACGAGGGCTCGATCCACGACATGGGCGGCAACATCGTGCCGATGCTCGTGGACCGCGACGAGGCGGCGGTCTACGACTTCAGCGACAACGTCGTGCCCGGGTCCACCGACCGCGACCACGCCTACTGGCGCGACGTCGGCTCGCTGGACTCCTACCACGAGGCGCACATGGACCTGGTGTCCGTCGATCCCGTATTCAGCCTCTACAACCGCCAGTGGCCGATCCTCACCAGTCACCCGCAGCTGCCCGGCGCCAAGTTCGTCCAGGGCGGGCAGGCCCGGGAGTCCATCGTCGGGACGGGGTGCATCATCGCGGGTGCCTTCGTCGACAACTCCGTCCTCTCCCCGGGTGTGCGGGTACGGGAGGGGGCGGCCGTGTCGCACTCCGTCCTCATGCACGGGGTGAAGCTCCACCCGCGGGCCGTTGTGCGCGACGCCATCCTGGACAAGAACGTCGAGGTGCCCGAGGGCGCCGTCGTCGGGATCGACAAGGACGCCGACCGGAGCCGCGGCTACACCGTGAGCGCGAAGGGCATCACCGTGGTCGGCAAGGGCGAGAAGATCATCCCCTAGGCCCAGGAAGGCGTTCGAACCCGGGGTGTGGTGGGCATGACGAACCGCAGAACGAGCCCCCAGTGACCATGTTCACCACCCTGGTGGTGGAGGTCGGCTTGGGTGAGGAGCCCCCCCCACCAGCTCGTGATGGGTCCGCCAACAGGCGAGTGGTGCCACCACCGGGTGTCGAAGCTGTGTCGAAGCCTCGTGGTGGCCCGACCAGGGTGGTGAACGGGTCACTCGGGGCCGGGGGCGGCTCAGGACCCCGGGCGGAGGGCGTCGGCGGTCAGCCAGTACAGCAGCGCCCGGGCCCCGAAGCCGGTACCGCCCTTGGTCACCTCGTGCTGGTCGGCGTCGGCCCGCCGCGGGCCCGCGACGTCGAGGTGCGCCCAGCGGCACCCGCCGGTGAAGTGCTCGAGGAAGAGCGCGGCCGTGATCGCCCCTGCCGACACCTTCTCGGTGGCGACGTGGCAGAGGTCGGCCACCTCGGAACGGAGCGCGTCGCGGTAGTCCTCGACCAGCGGCAGCCGCCACAGCCGCTCGCCGGCGGCGGCACCGGCCGCCGAGAGCGCCTCGGCGAGGGTGTCGTCGGCCGTGAACAGGACCGCGTGGCGGCGGCCTACTCCCATCGTGGCGGCACCGGTCAGGGTCGCCACGTCGACCAGGGCGTCCGGCCGCAGCCGCTCCACCGCATAGGCGAGGGCGTCGGCGAGGACCAGTCGACCCTCGGCGTCGGTGTCGACGACCTCCACGGTCGTCCCGTCGTACTGGCTCAGGACGTCGCCCGGGCGCTGTGCGGAACCGCCGGGCATGTTCTCGGCCAGGGCCAGCAGCCCTGTGACGCGAACGCCGACCCCGAGGTCATGCAGTGCGGACAGCACGGCCAGGACCACCGCGGCCCCGGTCATGTCGGTCTTCATCGGGACCATGGCGTCACGCGGTTTCAACGAGAGCCCCCCGGTGTCGAACGTGATGCCCTTTCCCACCAGGACGACGTGTGGAGCCGACTCTCCTGCTCCGGCCGGGGCGTAGGTCAACTCCACGAGCCGCGGCGGCCGGACCGAGCCCGCGCCCACCGCGAGCAGGCCGCCGAACCCCGCCTCGGCCAGCGCCGTCTCGTCGAGGACCGTGACCCCCAGTCCGACTCCGGCGGCGACCGACTCGGCCCGGGCGGCCACCCAGGCCGGGTCCTTGGTGTCCGACGGCGTGACGACGAGCTCACGGGCGAGCCAGCCGGCCCGCGCCACGGCCAGCCCGCGACCGACGGCCCCGACCCGTTCCGCCCCGGTCCCCGCGAGGACCACTTCCTCGACGGGCGTTCCGGCCGGTACGGGGGTGATGCCGCGACGCCAGGCGAACGGCGCCAGCACCAGCCCCTCGACCAGCGCACGCAACGCGGCGTCGTCAGCGGTCTCGGCGAGTGTCGTGGCCGCGCGTACCTCCCCACGGAGCGCCCGTCCCACGGCAGCGCCCGCCCGCCGGTAGTCGTCCGATGTCCCGTCACCCAGCCCGACGAGCAGGGCTCGCCGCGGTCCGGCGCCATGAGGTAGCGCCACCGGGGTCACCGTGCCCGCGGCAGCCGGCCTGCGGGCCCGCTCCAACGCGTCGAGGAGGTCGGCGCCGGTCGCCTGCACACCGTCCGCTCCCTCGCCGAGCCACGGCCCCGCCCCGTCATCGCTGCCGGGCCACACCGGCAGGACCACGCTGCTGCAACCGTCGACGTCGAGGAGCGGCGCCGGGTCGGTGACCACTCGGCTGGGGGCAACAGCGCCGTCGACGTCGGGACCGGGGGTGCTCGGCACGCGAAGCCTCTCGGGGTGCGGGTGGGGACGTGGTACGGCCCCGGTCGGTGTCCGCCTCGCGGGCGCCGGCCGGGGCCGTACGGGTCATGTCATCGCTGTCGGTGCCGGCCCTGGGTCAGGCCACGCTCTTGAGCGCGTCACCGAGCGCATTGGCCTCATCGGCCGTGAGCTCGACGACCAGCCGTCCGCCACCCTCGAGCGGGACCCGCATGACGATGCCGCGCCCCTCCTTGGTGACCTCCAGCGGACCGTCGCCCGTCCGCGGCTTCATCGCCGCCATCCGCGCACCCCTTCCTCGTCGGTCGCACGCGCTCCGCGCTCCTCCGCGGAACCCCGAGCGCGTGCCATCAGGCGGCAGTATCCCGCATCGGCCCCGAACGGTGCAGCGAGCCCGCCGAGGGAACCTCGCTCGAGCACTGCCTTGCCGCGGGCGGACCCGGCAGGATGTCTGACGTGAACGCCCGTTCCGCGCTGTTCGACCTGTACGGGGACCACCTGCGCTCCCGCGGGGGACGAGCGCCGGTCGCCTCGCTGGTCCGGCTGCTCGCCCCGCTCGAGGTAGCGGCTCCGGCGGTGCGGACCGCGGTCTCGCGGATGGTCAAGCAGGGGTGGCTGGAGCCCGTCCGGATCGACGGTGCCTCCGGCTACGCCCTCACGCCCCGGGCGGTGCGCCGCCTGGACACGGCGGCCGACCGCATCTACCGCCGTGGCGTCGGCGGGTGGGACGGCACCTGGCACATCGTCGTCCCGTCCCGAGTGCCCGACCGGGCCACGCGCGAGCGGCTGCGCAACGGACTGCGCTATCTCGGCTACGCCCCGATCGGGGAGGGCGGCTGGATCGCACCGCGACCGTCGATCGAGCTCGATGCGCTGCTGGAGGCGGAGGGTCTGACCGCCGAGCGCTTCACGGCGAGGCACGACGGGCGGGAGGGCGGCAACGAGGGGTTGGTCCGGCGGGCCTGGGACCTCGACACCATCGGCGCCGCCTACGAGCAGTGGCTGGCCGAGGCCCAGGAGATCGTCGCCGGCGTGGGCGACGGCGCCGCGCCGGAGCGGGCGTTCGCCGCCCGCAGCAGGCTCGTCCACGGCTGGCGCATGTTCCTCTTCACCGACCCGTGGCTGCCCAGGGAGCTGCTCCCCGGCCACTGGCCCGGCGACGAGGCGGCCACCTTCTTCGACACCCAGGCCACGCTGCTGCTGCCTGCAGCCGCAGGCTTCGTCGACTCCTGCCTGCCCGCGCGACCCAACGGAGCCCACCCGTGACCGAGCCAGCGACAGACCCCGTGCTGTACGCCGTCGAGGGCGGCATCGCGACGATCACGCTCAACCGCCCGGACGCCATGAACTCCCTCGACATCGCTACCAAGGAAGGGCTCCGCGAGGCTGTCCACAGTGCCGCCGACGACGCCTCCGTACGGACGGTGCTGCTCACCGGTACGGGACGCGCCTTCTGCGTGGGGCAGGACCTCAAGGAGCACGTGCAGCTCCTGCGCGACGACGTCGAGAAGGTGTGGCGGACCGTCCAGGACCACTACACGCCGATCGCGTACACCCTCGCGACCATGCCCAAGCCGGTGATCGCCGCCGTCAACGGGATCGCCGCGGGGGCCGGTGCGGCCTTCGCGCTCGCGTGCGACTTCCGCGTGGTTGCCGACACCGCCGGCTTCAACCTGGCCTTCGCCGGGATCGCGCTGTCCTGCGACTCGGGTTCGTCCTGGACACTCCCCCGGATCGTGGGCTGGGCCAAGGCCAAGGAGCTGCTCCTGCAGCCACGGACCGTCCCGGCCGACGAGGCACTGCGACTGGGCCTGGCCACCGAGGTGGTCGCCGTCGACGAGGTCGTCGACCGGGCGCTGACGCTCGCCCGGGAGCTGGCCGCCGGGCCGACCGTCGCGTACGGCGCCATCCGGCGGTCGCTGGCGCACGCCGCGACGCACGACCTCGCCGAGTCGCTGGCCTACGAGGCCGAGATGATGCGGCTCACCGGGACCACGGAGGACCACCAGGCGGCGGTCCGCTCGTTCGTGGCCAAGGAGCCGCCGGAGTTCCACGGCCGCTGAGCGAAGACGGCCCGCGACTGGGACGGTGGCATCCTCATGGCGTGGGCGTCGGGCGCGGTCGAGCCGGCGGGTGGTGCGTGGCGCTGGTCGCCGTGGCGGGCTGCGCCGCCGCCGAGCCGGCCGCCGCGCCCGAGGCGTCCACGAGCCGCACGAGCGCGCCGGCAGCGACCGCGGACGCACCGGCCACGACGCCCATCCCGTCCGCCACGCCGACGCTCTCGGCTACGCCGATCCCGGAGGCGCCGGCCGACACGGGACGACCCATCCCGGCACCCACCCGCACCGGATGGGTGCTGGGCAGCCGTGCCCTGCCGCAGAGCCCGGACGGATCCGTCCCGCCCCAGGAGACGCCGCCGGAGCTGCGGGACCGGGGTCTTCCGACCGCGGACCTCCTCCCGCCGCCGACCGACGGTCGCTTCGCCGCGTCGATCGAGACGATCACCCCTGCCGTACGGGAGCGGATGGGCACCACCTGGTCGCCCGGCTGCCCTGTGCCGCTGGACGACCTGCGTCACCTGACGGTGAGCTTCTGGGGCTTCGACGACCGGCCTCACACGGGCGAGATGGTCGTCAACGCCGCGGTGGCCGAGCAGGTCGTCGAGATCTTCCGCGAGCTCTTCCAGACCCGATTCCCCATCGAGGAGATGCGGCTGATCACGACAGCCGACCTCGAAGCGGCGCCCACCGGCGACGGCAACAACACGGCTGCCTTCGTCTGCCGGGCCGCCCGCGGTTCGACGGCGTACTCCGAGCACGCGTACGGCTTCGCCGTCGACGTGAACCCGTTCCAGAACCCGTACGTACGGGGGGATGTCGTGCTCCCCGAGCTGGCCCGGGCGTACACGGACCGCTCGCTGCTGCGGCCCGGCATGCTGGTCGTGGGCGACCCGGCGGTCACCGCGTTCACGCAGCGCGGGTGGGATTGGGGCGGCACGTGGCGTACGGTCCGGGACCCGATGCACTTCTCGGCCCGGGGAGGGTGACGAGCGGTGTGCGACGACTCGAGGTCGGCCCGCGTCGAGGACGTGCACGATCTCGCGCGGACGATGCCGCACGTCACCGTGGCGCACGGGCGCTCCGGCAACCCGGTCTACCAGGTGGGCGGGAAGTCGTTCGTCTTCTTCCGCACCCCACGACCCGACGCCGTCGATCCCGAGACCGGCGAACGCTACGACGATGTCATCGTCCTCTGGGTGCCGTCCGACGACGACAAGCTGGCGCTGGTCCAGGACGAGGAGTCGCCGTTCTTCACCACGCCGCACTTCGACGGCCACCCGTCGGTGCTGTTGCGGGCCGGCCGCGTCGGCGAGATCAGCCGCACCGAGCTGGCGGAGGTGGTACAGGACGCCTGGCTGTCGCGGGCGTCGCCCCGCCGAGCCGCTGCCTGGCTCGCGGCGCACCCGCCGGGTTGAGCGTCCTGGCCGGCGGCGTCACCCGGGCGACGGCGGGCACAGCTCGCCGGCCCGACGTACGAGCTCGGTGAAGGCTTCGAGGTCGAGGTCCTCCGGGCGCCGGAAGCTGAGGCTTGCCGAGCCCGTCCTGGCATTCCCCAGCCGGCCCGCGTAGGCGGAGAGCAGGTACCGGCCGTCGTCGACGGCGTTGACGTACACGCTGATCGCCTTCTTCTGCCTGGCCAGCCCGACGACGAACCACTCGACGGCCTCGGCACGGGGCCGGGACTGCTGCAGGTCGCCGTAACCGATGATCTGCTGCTCGGTCCCGCCCCAGAAGACACCCTCCCAGACCACCCGCGACCGCCCCGAGAAGGCCTCGGAGATCAACGCGTCCATGCGCACCATGTCCGGGCGCACATCGTCCGGCAGCGCGGCCAGGACGTCGTCAGGCGACCTGCTGACCCGTCTCATCCGGGCGAGACTAGCGGCCGCTCCGGTGCTGCCGCGGGTCGTCGAAACCTCGGGGCGCCTGCGCGGCACGACGACGAGGTACGTGG
>Ga0268386_10002354_pt1 | contig 13423 bp, 12 predicted proteins | sample RVTome_15_FD_200260 | JGI IMG/M metagenome (GOLD analysis project Ga0268386, IMG submission 200260) | Soil microbial communities from uranium-contaminated site in the Upper Colorado River Basin, Wyoming, United States - RVT150D86... ...
ACAATATTTAATCCCAGTCCTGTACCGGGGGTGTTAATGGTACTTTTTGACCTGAAGAACTTTTCGAAAAGATGTTTTTGATCCTGCTCAGAAATACCAATTCCCTGATCTTTGATCACAATTATTAGCTGACCGTTTGACAACGAAGTGGATAATTCAATAGGTTGATCAGAGTACTTGCTGGCATTGGATATTAGATTATACAGAATATTATTCAAAGTCTGTTTATCCAGGTAAACCTGGTTTTGACCACTATGGCAGTATTGAATCCTCTGGTGTTTCTTTAAGGTCGGGGTCAGTTGATCACAAACGTCCTGTACAAACTCATCCAAATCGAAATTTACCGGATGATCTTTGACCGCACCAGTTTCCAATTTATCCAGTGAAAGAAAATCATTCAGTATTCCGGTGAGGTGGTGTACAGAGTTCTTGATTCGTTGGATGTGTTTTTCCCGCTTCGGCTGGTCTTCCTCTGAAGAATACCTGGAAAGCAGTGAAACTGAAGAAAGGATAGTGCTTAATGGTGTCCTGAACTCATGGGAAGCAGTGGAAACAAACCGGGATTTTAACTCACTCAATTCCCTTTCATGTTTAAGCGCCTTTCTTACTTTTTCCTCATCCTGTTTTCTTTTGGTAATATTTTTCTCGATCACCAAAATATGGGAGATTGATCCATCTGTATCGCGAATCGGCACAGCTTCCAAAACATAATAGTTCTTCCTGAATTGGATTTCTATACTTTTGGACTCTCCTTTAAACACATCCATCAACTCATGTTTGGTTTGTTCTGCTACCTCCGGGGCCAGCCGGTCCAGGTATGGCATTCCCAGAAGCATTTCACTGGTGATTCCCAGGGCATACAATTCCTTGCCCTCTACAAACACATATCTATAATCCTTATCAAAAACACTGATCATGCCATCGGGGAAATTACGGGCTATGGCATTGTACATTTTCTGACTTTCGTGCAGTTTTTTGGTGCGCTCCTGCACCATTTCCTCCAATTGTCGTGAGTAATTCAATAGTCTCTGTTCGGCTTTTTTTCTTTCAGTAATATCCATGACAATGGCCATGAAAACCTGTTTCATATCAAAGGTTATCAACTGCAAATGAACCTCAACCGGATAAATACTACCATCCTTGCGTTGATGTGAGGTTTCAAACTGGATTTTGGGAGCTCCCTGTCGCAATGGTTCTATTTTATCTGCATAGGATGAAATTGTAAATTCAGGTTTGATATCTAACGGGGTCATTTGCTGCAGCTCGTCCATGTTATAGCCCAGGTTATCAATGGCGGCCTGATTTACCCGGATAAATTTTAAGGATCCGGAATCAAAAATGTAAATTTCATTAAAAGACTGGTTAAACATTCTTCCCATGTTCAACTCCACCTGCTCCCGCTTTCTGCGTTCAGTGATATCTATCACAAACGCAATCACCACTATATTACCATCAACCTTACTGGGGCTAAGGCTGACTTCCACCGGGAAAATAGTTCCGTCCAGGTGTCTACCAAATAATTCCAAATTCTGACCCATAGCCCGGGTTTTGGGGTCCTGGTTATATTTTCCACGGTGTTTCAAATGAGACTTACGCAGGTTCTCAGGCAGCAGCATGTCCACACTCATTCCCTCAAGTGTATCATTATAACCAAACATCACCTTCGCAGAGGGGTTGGCTTTGACTATGGTTCCACGCTCGTTTACAATGATAATACCCTCACTGGCTGAGTGAAACAGGGTCTCGAATATTTGCTTGTTTTCTTCAGGCACAACTTTCAATTTAGAAAAAATTGTGCTACCACAATTGGTTGTAAATACCTATTTGCAGTAAACCAATCTTTCCCATTTAAAATTATCCATTGTTGGAAAAGGTAGTGAATAATATTGATCAAGTATTCGGATGACAAAAGTCACTATTTCAGCAACAGTGCGGAGTGTGGGCAGGGGGCAGGGGCATAGGGCATAGCGCAGGACGCAGAGCGCAAAGGGCGTGGGGCTTAGAGCAGAGACCATGGTGCAGAGCGTATGCTTGTTGTTAATACTGCTGATTATAATCATCCTTCAGATTGATAGCCCTCATAACAAGTTATGGTTAATGGTTGCATATTTGAACTGTAAACAAATTATTCACTTTTATAACAGGAGGTCAAAATGACACTATTAACCAAAGCTTCGAGAATGTTTCCGGAATTCCCATCCGGCCTGATGGATTTTTTCAATGAAGGTCGGGACTGGGGAAACGGATGGACCAGTAAACTGCCAGCAGTGAATATCACCGAGAGTGACAAGGTATTCAACCTGGAGTTAGCCGCTCCAGGACTGGAAAAAAAGGATTTCAATTTAACAATTGATAATCAACAGCTTACAATCAGCTGTGAAAAAGAGGAACAGTCTGAAAGCAAAAAAGAGCAGTATACCAGGAAGGAATTCAGCTATCAATCATTCAGCCGATCGTTTATACTGCCCGATTCTGTAGATGCTGAGAAGATCAAGGCATCTTATAAGGAGGGCGTGCTAAAGGTTGAACTGCCTAAAAAAGAAACCGCTATTAAGGCGCCAAGAAAACAGATTTCGGTAGGTTAGTTGCGTGGGGTAAATATGTATATTAGTATTTACCCAAAACACCCAGCCATGCCGCCTATTGCGGCATGGCTACTTTAATACATAAACAACATAAAATAATGACTTATAAAAGAATACTGATCCCGGTGGATTTTTCAGATTGTGCTATCAATGCAGTGAATTATGCTATTAATTTCTCCAAATCAACAGAATCCAGGCTGGTATTATTACACGCCTACCATATTCCGATACCGGCAGCAGAGGCCGGCTTAACTATAGATGCCAACCTGGCGGAAGATTTTATAGAAGAAGGAAAAGAGAAGATGGAAAAGCTATACAAAAAATTCCCGGAACTTGAGCAGCTATCCGAACCTTATGAAATTAAGATGTCCTTTGCTTCCGACGCCATAGTTTCCACCGCGCGGGAGATTAAGGCAGACCTCATTATTATGGGAACTCACGGCGCCAGCAATGCTTTTGATGAATTGGTGGGGAGTAATACCCTGCATGTAATTAAAAAGTGCAATATACCAGTGCTGGCTATTCCTTTAAATAATGACCGGGACCAAATAAAAGACATCCTGTTCTCCTATGACTACCATTCCATTAAAACCAAACAGGTGATCCAGCCGTTGATTGACTTCGCGCTGTCCTTTGGGGCCAAGTTGCATATCCTTCATATTACAGATAAACTGGATAAACTGCATACAGGCGCGGTTGGAGAAGCTAAGCTATTAGAAAAGTATCTGAGAGGGATTTCCCATACGTATCATATGATAGAGGGAGAGCACATAGAATCCAGCATACTTAAATACATAGATTCCCACGACATCGACATTATTGCAGTGATGCCCAGGAAACATACCCTGTTCGAAAAGCTGTTCCAAAGCAGTGTAACCAAACAACTGGTCCATCACAGTAAAATCCCGTTGTTTACTTTCCCTGAAGGCTAGGTTAGTTTTTAGTTTTTCTGGAACTCACCAACTCCCACCTAAGAAAAGTGCATTGTCAATATTGGTAACTGGATGCGGTTAACCACTTTTTCGGTTAAGCTATGGTTGAACAGGTGCATGCCCGAGGAATCCCCGTGGGTTATCATGCCCAGGGCATCCACCTGGTGTTCCTGACAGAAGGTCTCCAGCCCTTGCATAAAATTGTAATGATTAAATATATAGGTATTATCCACTGTACCGGGGGCATGCATAGCATAATTACCCATTTTGATCTTGGTGGTAAGGGTGTCGGCAAAGTTTTCAGGAGTATTGATAAATAAAAGGGACAGCTTAGCGTCAAGTTGTTGTACGAAGTCCACATAAAACTTGAACTGATCCATTACCTGTTCATTGAAATCCGAAACAAAAACCATCCGGTCCAATTTAAAATAGTCAAAAGCATCTTCTTTTATCACCAATACCGGTACCGGTGATAAACGTACAATTTTCTGGGTATTAGATCCAACCAGCCACTCATTGAGACCCGAGGCTCCCCTGGATCCCATTACTACCATATCAATTTCATGCTCTGTTATATGTTCCAAAATCGCCTGGTAGTCTTTGTTAAATGCCAGGTATTTGTGAGCAGGGATGGCAGATTTACCGGCATCCTGTACCAGGCTGTCGAGAATTGAATGATAATACTTTATCTTTTTAGTTACCTCAGGGTACATTTTTTCACTATCTGTCATATTTTGCCAGTCGATGGGGATATCTGCCACATGCAAAAAATGGATTTCAGATTCGGTAGTCTGTGCCAGTTTCAAGGCAGCAACCGCTGCTTTCTCCGCACATTTCGAGAAGTCAGTAGGTACCAGAATTTTTTTCATTTTAATTTTAGTTTACAATTAAACTCTCCAGGAAATAACCTGCGAAATAAGCAATAACTGCGGCAACGGCTCCTAATAATAGTGTTTCGAAGACTGCCCAGCTCAAGGAAGTTTCATTAATATAGGATTTAGTGAACCCGATAATAACAAAAGCCAAACCGGTTAAAATACAGGTAAGCACGAAAGGAGTAATACCAATCCATTGACTGAATTCCGGAATAATGAATGGCAACAAAGGGATCGCCCCTATCAAAATAAATGAAACAAAGGTGATAATGCCCGCTTTGAAAGGTGGATTTTTTTCGGGGGTCATCTTAAATTCTCCCTGCATCATTTCTTCTACCCACACCTCCTTGTCGGAGGTGATCACCTCTACCACCTTTTCCAATAATTTTCCCCGTAAACCCTTATCATAGTAAACGGAGCGGATCTCTCTCCTTTCGGTTTCGGGAATATTTTCAATTCCCCAGCGTTCGTACTGCTGGTACTTGCGGTATTTTTCGAATTGTGACTTAACTGACAGGTAACTGCCAACAGACATGGAAAACCCATCAGCAACCAGGTTTGCCAGGCCCAAAATTATAATTACTACGCTATCAAAATGAGCGCCGGTAGCCCCGGCAACTACCGCAAATGTGGTAACGCCGCCATCAATACCTCCATATATAAACTCCCGGATAAAATCCTTCCCGAACCTCCCGGTATGATTTTCATGAAACTCCTTGGCCTTTTGATCTTCCATGTTTTGTAAAAATTGGTTAATAATAGGTTCACACCGATGATTTTTGTCAATTCCGATGATGATCACTATGTGCAAACGCACATGGTAAAAATTATGATTTAACCGGATATAATAAGTAATATAGCAATTGGATGAATAAACCAAACCAATGACAGTGTTAGCATCACCATGGAAAAATACGCTACAGTTTACACCGGGAATTTTTTTCCTGCTGGCATTGCTTTATGTTGGACAAAAATTACTGATCCCTTTATCATTTGCGCTGCTGATCAGCCTTATTTTATTTCCAGCTACCAGGTGGCTGGAACACAAAGGGTGGCCTAAAATACTGGCCATTCTCAGCAGTCTCAGCATTCTCATGCTGCTTTTTACCGGGTTAATTATACTATTAATACAACAACTAAGTCAGTTTTTAAAACGACTGCCAAAAATGCAGGAAAAATTTGAATCTGCGGTTAAAGACTTTTCCCAAGATGCGGGTGCGTTTCTGGGCTTCACCGACCTTGAAAAACAGGAGTGGATCAATTCAATGATCACTAACTTTACTGAATATTTGCTTAACTGGCTCCCTCAAAGCTTATATCAAACCACCATCAACCTGGTCTTAATTTTACTGGTACCCTTTTATGTTATCCTCATTTTATACTATAGACGCATGTTGGTGGAAGCCCTGCATCGATTCATTAAACAATGGTCCTTCGAGGAATTAAAACAAATATTGGACGACAGCATCCATACCTACTTCAATTTTATTAAGGGCATGGCCCTGGTTTATCTGATCGTGGGAATTTTAAACAGTATCGGCCTGGCCTTGCTTGGGATTCCCAACGCCATTCTTTTTGGTTTCATTGCCTCTATTCTAACTTTCATTCCTTATGTGGGAATTACCATAGGAGCGCTAGTGCCTATTGCAATTTCATGGCTGCTCTATAATTCTTTGCTGTATCCGCTGGGGGTAATAGCAGTTTTTGCCTTCGTACAGGTACTGGAGGCCAACGTGATTTTCCCCATAGTGGTAGGCCGCAGACTTAATATTAACGCACTGGCTGCTATCGTGGTGATAGTAGCCGGGGGGCTGCTCTGGGGAGCCTCTGGTATGGTTTTGTTCCTGCCCTTTGTAGCTATTTTTAAGCTGGTGCTCGACCGGGTAAACAAGGAACACCCGGTAGCTACCCTGTTGCAGCCGTAGTCCTCAATTTGGATTAACCAGGTCCCACAGTTTTACGTGATTCTGTTTCTTTTTGATGATCATTAGTGGCAATCGATGCTCCTTTAGAGTCATCTGATCAGTTTCACTTCCTAAAAAAATGTTTGAAAGCCTAGACCTTCCTCCTGCCGCCATCAGGATTAAATCCGCCTCATTCTCAACCGCCAGTAAATCGATATCTGAAGCTATATAGGATCCTGATAACTCGGTATAACTAATAGTAACTGGATAGTTGCCCGGGTTAAACTCTTTAATGAATGAATTATATTTATCTTCTGCGGCGCTTTTAACAGCCATTAGTATCTCGAACCGGGGAAAGCCTTCATAATAGTAGGCATGGGGTAACTGATATACATGATGGAGACTTATATCAGCATGCTGCTCCATTTCCTTTGAAAGGTAGATAGCCGTTTGCAGGGCATGTCCTGATTGTTCTGAGAAATCGGTTGGAACGCAGATCTTTTTAATGCTTTCAGGAGCCTCTAAAGGTATAAATAGTACCGAACAAAAAGACTTTCGAACAAACTTCCTGGGGAATAGTCCCCTCCCCTTATGCTTTGGCTTGCTTCCCGCTATAAAAAGGTCAATTTCCTTCACCCAGGTTTCATGCCACAGATCAAACTGCACCGGTCCATCCAGGATCTCACAACTGATGTGGTCGTCATCAGAAAAATATTTCCGTACCTCTTGGTTTAACCGCTGGAAAAGATTGTCATAAGTGGGATACTTCAGGGATGTGGGCAGATGTATATGAACGGCATCCGGCAATCGATGAGCCACGTAAACAAATTCAATGCTTTCAGGACCTAATGCATCACTTAGCAGTTTGGTATATCTCAGTATACTTTGATCGTGATCAGTGAGATCCAGTCCCACCAACCATTTGTTTAAAGCTTCCATAATCAAATTATATAGAATTAATTGTTGCTTTCCAACGAACGCATGATGGTTGATATTATTAGTTTTTCCTTCCGGCTAACATAACATCGCCCAGGGGTAAAAAACATGAATATAATTATGTCTGATCATGACAAAAGTCAACCTCTTACGGTAACCGGAGGATTATGGAAATCAACAATTTCCTGAACACTTGACAGGTACTCATTCAACGCCTGTACCAGGGCTTTTCTGGAAGAATAAAGTTCCCGGTTTACATTCAGTATGGTACTGATTTCAATTTGGGTGAGCTTCTTCCTGGACAGATCCTGGTAAATCGATTTTAACAGCTCCTCATAAATCACCTGGTTATGCTGTAGCATTTCGGTCAATTCTTCCGGCAATGTTGCGGTAGTACCTTCATGCAGCAATTTGTCCAGATCACTTAAGAATGGTACTTCTCGATCACGAATTATTTCGAACAACTGGTTTAAACTTCTATGGGTGCTGTCCCGCAATTCAAATAAGTTCTTGTGGACGTCTTTGGCACTTTTTGCCGCATGCAGCAGATAACGGATGGAGCCAATCAGCTGACTCAGCCGTTTGCTGTCAGCAGGCTCCAGTTCCCGTTGCTGCAACCCAGTATAGAATTGAAACATCTCTCCTTCCAATTGTTTTATTGACTGGTACTGCTGCTTAAAAGTTCTGGTAGCTGCATCCCTTTTAAAATCAAGTTTAAAGGTATCATTCGGGTTTAGATCAAAATTTGTTTTTAGCATTGTCAAAACCTTCTGGTAAAGATGATCTACTTCCTGGTCCAAAGCCTGCAAAGCTGCCTCCGGAACCTCCGTGGTAAGTTTATATATAAATTTTGCTTCATGAACATCTTCATCCCTGAACCTGTTTTCCAAAAAATTAGCCAGGAGGTTAATAAATGGGTAGAATAATACCAGTCCAAAAGCATTAAAGGAGCTGTGTAACAAAACCAGTGCTACCAACGGGTCGGCCACTCCAGTAAGCCCAATCATTGTCAGTAGCCAATCCAGGGCTATAAATGCCAGTATGCCGGTTACCAGATTGAAAATAAAATGTGCAATCGCCACTCTTTTTTTGGCAGGCAAACCAGGTAATCCACCAACTAATACGGTGGTGGTGGTCCCTAAATTAGATCCGATCACTATGGCAGCAGCGGACTCAAGTGGAATGATATTACTGTAGAGCGCACTTAATGTGATCACCATTGAAGCCGAACTCGACTGAATAATTGCAGTCAGAACGACTCCCACTACCAGGAAGACAAATAGACTATGGTCGACATAGGGAGTAAGGTCAAAATTCTCCGCCAACTGAGTGACACTGGTTTTCATAAATTCCAGGCCCAGGAATAAGAATCCTAATCCAAGTAAAGCCTGACCCAGATGCTTCCAATACCTTCTACTTTCCAGCATGATCATGATCAGCCCGCCAACACCTATCAATGGAAAGGCCAATAATTCTATATCCACCTTAAATCCAACCATCGCTACCAGCCATCCGGTCACCGTGGTACCAAGGTTAGCGCCAAATATCACGGCAATAGCGCTTTTCAGGGGGATCACACCAGCACCCACAAAGGCCAGGACGATCAGGGAGACCACCGAACTACTTTGCAAGACCGCCGTCACCGCTGCGCCACTAAGGATTCCTTTGACCTTGCTGTGGCTGTGTTTCATTAAAAACAATTTGAAACTACGTCCGGCTATGGTCTTAATAGCATCTTCCATCTGGAGCATGCCAAACAGAAAGATCCCCAGACCAGCGATAAATTCCCAGATATTGAAGTAATGCATAATGACCTAAGTTGGAAATTGCCATTGCTGAGAACTATGACCTGAATCAATAATTATATTGACGCATGTCAAATAGTTTGTTTGCCCTTTGGCTTTATCTGCTAACTTTGTCGGGTTAAATTATATATCTGATTTCAGGCTTTATAATGAAAGAGAACCTGGTTTTATTTTTTTTGGTCTTTATTGCCTGCTTCTCGCTGGACCTCAAGGCCCAGTCAAATTGGGAAGCGGGACTGCGGGTGGGTGAATTCGTTTCTATCGATGCTACCATTCCGATAGGGGCGCCCCGCTTGCACCCGGCAATCTACTTTGACCGTTTTGGCATTGCTTCCTATTTTGACTGGATGTTTGCTTTGTCGGAGGGTCCCAGTGGACTTAAGTTTTATCCTGGAGTAGGTCCTGAATTCTGGCTGGAAGGGGATTTTGATTTTGACATTGCAGGGAATTTTGGAGTGGAATACTCATTTGATTTTCCACTGACCCTGGGGTTTGATTGGCGTCCTGCCTTTCGTACCACTGACGATTTCCATTTCAGGGCAGGGAACGTAGGAGTAATTGCAAGATTTAGATTTGGTGAAGCCGTAAAATTTGTACCAGCCCGTTAAATCTCTGGTCTTTGAGCTCAGATCTCTGATTGTATCGCGGATCCAAATATCTTAGATCAAGCCTGAGATCCCAGATCAAAAATCTAAGATAAGACCATAGATCAGAAATCAGACATCCCAGATCTCATCTTCCTTTCAGCATGCGATGCCAGTAAAACCAGGGAAGGATGTATTTCTTTAAAATCCACATGTCCCAACGCGGTTTTGAAGTATTGACTGGCAAAGAAGGGGCTGCGTTGTTGTCATAATCAAATTCCGCCAGCAGCATTTTGCCATAACCGGTTACTATAGGGCAGGAGGAATATCCATTATAACTGGCCTCCGCCTTTTTGTGCTCAAGGAAACGCACCAGGTTTTCCACCAACACCGGTGCCTGTTTCCGTACAGCAGCCCCAGTCTTCGCATTCGGGGTCCCGGCTACATCACCTAGAGCAAAGACATTGTGATACCGTGGATGCTGCAGGGTGTGTTTGTCAACCTCAACGAATCCATAAGGGTCATCCTTTTTTGATAATTGGCTGTTTTTTATAAAATCAGGGGCACTTTGTGGTGGGGCAGTATGCAGGAAATTAAAAGGTATTACTACCCTGCCGTCCTGTTCGATGCGGATGCCCAGTTTCTGAATAACCGGGTTGTTCACAGCCGGCAAGTGCACGGATTTGGTCACTTCATACAATGCTTCTTGTTGTTCGGGCCTGATTTCCACCAGTTTGTGAAAAAAGAATGTGTGGATATTGCGTTCTGTTATAATTTTCTGCAAAGCACTTTTGTATGGTTCAACCCCAAAAATGACCGTACCCGGTGTGGCAAAAATGATATTGGTTTTGTCTCTTTTCCCCTGCTTCCTGAAGTAGTGTTCAGCCATATACATTATTTTTTGCGGGGCGCCGCCGCATTTTATGGGCGTATGAGGCTGGGTAAAGAGGGCATTGCCTTCCTGAAAATGCTGCAGGGATTCCCAGGTATACCTGGTGTACTTCTTATCGTAGTTTGAGGTGATACTCCTGGTTCCAATACCCTGGGCCAAACCAGGGATCACATTCCAATTGTATTGTACGCCGGTAGCCACCACCAGGACCTCATATTCAATCTGATCACCCTTGTCAGTAGCGACCAGGTTATTTTCCGGATCGATTTCATCGGCACAGGCCCGAATCCAGTGGGCGCCCTCGGGGATCAGGTCCTTTTCATCTCTTTCGGTGTCGGAAAAGTTATAGGTTCCGGCACCAACCAGGGTCCATGCAGGCTGATAATAATGTTTATCCGAAGGCTCAATAATGCTAAGGTTCAGCCTGGGTTGTTTGCGTAAAAGTTGCGCAGCCAGGGTAATGCCAGCGGTACCACCGCCTATTATCAATACTTTGCTAAAGTTCATTTAAACATACTGCATCAATACTTGTTTCAGCTGAAATGCCTGCTGCACTCCTGACTGTCTCCAAAGCAGTTCTCCTTTTTTAAATATAGCCAATGTGGGAACCCCATGAATGCCATACTTTTGTGCTACTTCCGGGTTCCGGTCCACGTCGATTTTCAATATCCTCACTGAGTCTCCCATTTCTGATTTCAGCTGTTCCAAAATAGGGGGCATCATTTTACAGGGCCCGCACCACTCTGCTGAAAAATCTATCAGTACCGGCTTTTCACTGTTGATAAGATCAGCGAACTTGCTGTTTTGTATCATACTAGATTCGATTTGAATTTCATGGCAATTAGTGGGGCAACTTGTCCCTCAGTAAACCATAGGCAAAAGTACCCAGGGTGGCGCTGGCTATTTCTACCAGTATCACCCCTATCCCATGTCCAACCAGGATAAACATCGGTCCGGGACAGGCCCCGGTGAGGGCCCACCCTAATCCGAAAATAATGCCGCCCAAAAGATACCGGGCCACACTCCGGTTCTTGGGAGGAATATTAATTTCTGTGCCCAGTATGGACTTCAGGTGATTCCTTTTGATGACCTGTATCAGTATTATTCCTACTGCAATGGCCGATCCTATTATTCCATACATATGGAATGAGTCAAACCGGAACATCTCATAAATACGGTACCATGAGACTACCTCCGCCTTGCTAAGCACAATACCGAAAAAAACCCCTACAATTAAATATTTTAAGTATTTCATATGCTCAAGATAACCGGCAGCAAAAGGTAGGTCATGATCAATCCGCCTATAAAGAACCCCACCACTGCTATAATCGAAGGGATCTGCAAGTCACTGATACCACTTATGGCATGACCAGAGGTGCAGCCTCCGGCATAACGTGCGCCAAAACCAACCAGGAAACCTCCGCCCACCAGTATGATCAATCCTTTCATGGTGAACAGGGTGGACCAGCTAAATATAGAACCCGGTACGAATTCCGCCCCGGGATCCTCAATGCCCAGTTCATGCAAAGCTCTCACGGTAGGTGCTGCCAGATCCACACCGGGATACAGGGTGAGATAGTTGCTGGCGATAAATCCTCCAATAAGTGCTCCTATCAAAAATACCAGGTTCCAAAGGCGTTTGGTCCAATCAAACCTAAAAAACTCCACAGTCTTACCCGCTCCGGCCATAGAACACATAGTGGCCAGGTTGGAGGATATTCCAAAGCTTTTACCGAAATACAACAGGGTAAACATGACCAGGGCTATCAAAGGACCCGCCACATACCAGGGCCACGGTTGACTAATAAACTCTATCATTCAATTACGAATTACTGTCTGCTCTGAGAACTCCTTGACCGCTTCACTCAGATCATATACTTTATGATCTGGCAGCAATGCAGACAATATGCTATACCCGGCGGCTGATCTATAGCCACCTGCACAATGAACCACCAACGGTTTTTCGGTAGTGATCTCACCGGCCCTCTCCCGTAGTTGGTGTAAAGGGATGTTTACCGCATGATCAAAGAATTTACTTTTTTTAAATTCGGATTCATTACGAATATCAACTATGTAATACTGCCCAGGGTGACTTTTAAAACCATCCGGATCAATGACTTCCCCTTTTGAGATAAATTGACCTTCAGCCGGAACCATGGCCCCGGCAATATTTTTTTCATAGCCTATCTTGGCTGCTTTCCTGATTACACTTTCCAGTTCCTGCTGATTTTCAGCAATCAGATAATACTTTTCTTCAGGATTCAGGATCGCTCCCAACCAGGTTTCGAATTTATCACCCTGCTGAATGTTTAAGGCTCCCGGTGCATGAGCAGATTTGAATATTGATTGTGGCCTGGTGTCCACTATAGTGATACCCGCCTCCAGCTCTGAACCGGGAGCCAGGCGAAGTATAGCATCAATGCTTTCCTGGAAACCAGCTACACCAGCGCGGTTCATTTCAACATCGGCCGGAAAATACTTGGGTATAAAAGGTTGGTCCTCCAAAAGCGATCTAACAAACATCTCCTGGTCATCGATCTTAAAGGCCCAGTTGTGTTTTTTCTCCTCCCCAATAGTGCTGAATGTTTCATCATTCATTTGCTTTCCACATAGTGAGCCGGCTCCGTGGGCCGGGTAAACGATCACCTGGTCATCCATAGGCTCAAACACTTGCTTCATGGTCTGGTACATCATTCTGGCCAGACCACTGCGTTCCATTTGAATATTTCCCGCACCTTCCCTGAGATCAGGACGACCTACATCGCCAACAAACAGTGAATCCCCGGTGTAGACCGAATGCGGTTTCCCTTGTTCATCCAACAGTAAATACGAGTTGTGATCTGGCGAATGACCCGGTGTAAACAAAGCTCTAACAGTAACAGTGCCTACAGGTACTTCATCACCATCCTC
>Ga0268386_10002355_pt1 | contig 13420 bp, 15 predicted proteins | sample RVTome_15_FD_200260 | JGI IMG/M metagenome (GOLD analysis project Ga0268386, IMG submission 200260) | Soil microbial communities from uranium-contaminated site in the Upper Colorado River Basin, Wyoming, United States - RVT150D86... ...
GACGTAGTTGTTGAGCAGCCAGAGCAGAACGCCAACGATCACCAGCGTGAGGACGAGCCCGATCAAGCTCATGTCCGCTCCTCTCCGTTCACCACGCAGTCGGCGGGTATCATGGGCGGACGGCTTCGTGCCCTGCCCGGAGAGCCTCGCTCACACGCTCCTTCGTGTCCTGCAAGAAGTCGTCGGCTCGATGGAGGGCATCGGCGCCGCGGTCCAGCACCTGCCCGGCCTTCTCGTCGACCGCTCGAACGCCCTCGGCTGCCTTCATGCGCACCCGGCGCGTCTTCTCCTCCACGTACATGCTCCATCTGCCGTCCCCACAGCCACACGACGGCTGCCCCCATGATCGCTCCCAGGGCAAAGACCCCACTGGTTCGCATCGCAATCCTCCTGTGCGTTCAGGCGATCCCGTCGCGCCGGCCCGATCGGCCGTCACTTGAGCCGCATGTCGTTCTTGACGGACTTCACGCCTGCGACCCCGCGTGCGACCGTGATCGCCTTGTCGATGTCCGCCTGAGACCTGACGAAGCCGCTCAGCTGGACCACGCCCTTGAACGTCTCGACGTTGATCTCGTTGACCTTCAGGGCGGAGTCGTTGAAGATCGCCGTCTTCACCTTCGCCGTGATCACGGAGTCGTCGACGTACTCTCCGGTCCCCTCAGTCTTGGCCGTCGAACCGCACCCCCAGGCCGACGCCAACACGACCGTGAGGACAAGGATTCCGAACCCTCTCAGTGCTCTCATGGCTGGACCTCCGTTCGAATGACGATCAAGGTGAGCATCACGACTCGTGAGGCGCCCGCGTCGGCTCCACCGCGCACCTCCGTCAGATGGACCGGCGGCCGCCAATGAACTGGAACACGATGACGACAATGGCGATCACCAGCAGTAGATGGACCACCCCGCCGACCGTGTACGAAGTGGCCATCCCGAGCGCCCACAGCACCAGAAGAATCACGGCGATCGTCCACAGCATGACGGCCCCCCTTTTGGCTCATCGGCTGAGCCTATCTGGTGCAACCGAGGCACCAGTCCACTTTTGTAGATAATACAGGACGATAGCGAGCTGAACGAGTTTCCAGGGTGAGGCAGTGTCACCACGCTGCGGCATCGGTGCCCCAGGGAGTGGGGCCTCGCCGCCGGTGGGTGAGCGTGGATGGCTGGAGCGAGCACGGGCAGGCTCCGAGAGGCCACACGAGTGCTCTGAGGGTTTGCCGCTCGACCGGATTCTCGCCGCCTCGAGGGTCGGTGGAAGCAGAAGCGGCGTGCTCGAGGCTTTACACGACGGCCCCGAACAAGGCGCCAACGCCGTAGGTGAGCGCCATTGCCAGAGCGCCCCAGAAGGCGACGCGCAGGGCTCCCAGGGTGGACCGAGCGCCTCCAGCGCGGGCCGCGAGCCACCCGAGCACCGCCAGAAAGGCGAGGGACAACCCTACGACCGCCACCGCGAGAACGCTCGCGGGCGCGAGCAGCATGACGAGGATGGGCAGGGCGCCGCCGACAAAGAAGGTCGCCGCCGAAGCAATAGCGGCCTGCACGGGACGCGCCCGCTGGAGATCGAAAAGACCAAGCTCGTCCCGAGCATGGGCGCCGAGCGCGTCGTGGGCCATCAGCTGATTGGCAACCTGCTGCGCGAGAGCAGGCTCGAGGCCTCGGGCGACGTAGATACTTGCCAGTTCCGCCCGCTCGGAGGTGTCGTCGGTCGCCAGCTCGTGGCGCTCGAGCGCCAGGTCCGCTTCTTCTGTGTCTGCCTGGGAGCGCACCGAGACGTACTCGCCGGCCGCCATGGACATCGCGCCTGCCACGAGGCCGGCGATCCCGGCGATGATGACCTGGCTCCTCGGCGTCCCCGCCGCGGCCACGCCGACGACAAGGCTGGCCGTCGATACGATGCCGTCGTTGGCGCCCAGGACAGAGGCCCGAAGCCATCCGACACGCTCCGAACGGTGACGTTCGCGATGACGCATGGGCGGTGATCCTCCTCCGCGGACGTTCGATATCCGCTGAGCTACGGTGCTCAGGTCCTCAAGGCTACTGAGGCGAGAGCATCCGCCCGCGACCGGCGCTCGACTCCTCATGCCTCGTGCCGGCAAACCGAACACGTCCCAGGTATGCGCTGATCGCCGGATTCGAATACACGCCAAAGGCGTCGACGAGCGTCCCGCGAGTTCCGCTCGAGCTCTCGATGGCATAGACGATCGCCATGTCGTCGGGGTCTGACACTCCCTCGAAGCGGTCGTACTCACGGATCGTCACGTCGTTTGCGCCGAACGTCCGGCCGCTCTCAAACCCGCGCAACTGATCGCCTCTCACCCCGAAGTGCTCGGTGAAACCCCGGCGAACGAGACTCTCCAAGGCCTCGGAGAGGGTGTTCACGAGGGCTGACTCTACGCGCTCCGGCGGCCGGAAGCCATCTGGGCTTGGGCCCTGCGCTTGCCAGAGCACGTGTCCCATCGTTCGTCCGGCGGGCGGGCCGGGGAGGCACGTCGAGCCGATCAGGACCACGCGAGCAACTTCATGGGCAGAACACCGGTTGGGCCTAGGTCCACTAGGCGGGGGGGCTCGCGGCGACTAGAGTCTATGAAGCAAGGAGGAACAGCATGAACATCTTCTACATCATCGGGGTCGTAGTCGTCGTACTGGTCGTTCTCGGATACTTCGGGCTCCGTTAGCATCTCGTTCCCCCGGGTGACGGAGGCCGGCGGCTCCATGCGCGACGTCCTGAAGAGCATCCACCCCTGGGTCGTCTTCTCGGGCTCCGTTCTGATCGTGGCCGTCCTCTACTGGGCCCAGGCGATTCTGGTCCCGGTGGCCCTGGCGGTGCTGCTGACCTTCCTGCTGACGCCGGTGGTGACGCCCCTCCAGCGATGGCTTGGGCGGGTCCCGGCCGTGCTGACGATCACGATCGCGGCCTCCGTGCTGCTCGGGCTGGCAGGGTGGGGACTCACCCGGCAGGTCGCGAGCGTTCTCGACGAGCTTCCAGCGTACCGAGAGAACGTCCGGCAGCGCGTCCGCGACATCAGGGTGGCGAGTCGCGGCGGATCGGTCGAGAGGCTTCAAGAGACGGTCGCGGACATCAAGGAAGAGATCGACAAGGAGACGCCGCCGCCGGGAACCACCCGCGCGCCGGTGGTGGTGAGGCCCGAGACGGCGCCGGGGTCGTGGATCCCTTCCACCGACACCCTGGGTGCCGGATGCTGCGTGACGGTCGACCGTCAGGGCCCACGCCTGTGGCTTTACCGGCTGCCGAGGGACGCCAGCGAGGCTATCGCTGCCACGATCGTGTCCGGTTCCACCGGCTTTGGGAGGTGAGTCTGAAAGCCCGCGGCAAGCAGGCGAGCGTGATCCTCGGAACCGACATAGCCAGTGAGCGCGATGGCTGGAATGTGGCCGCCGGCCACTTCTCGCGCTCGGACGTGGCGGATGAGCGCATAGCCGTCGTCGTCGGGCATCCCGACATCGCTGACCAGCACGTCCGGTCGGAAGCTGTCGAAGGCGCCCAGCGCTCCACGCACTGATCCAACGGCCTCCACCTTGGCGCCAGCGATCTCGAGGAGGAGGCCGAGGACCTCTCGCGCATCGGCATCGTCCTCGACGAGAAGGACCCTGACGCCGTCGAGCCGGGCCGGCGCGGCGGCCGTCGTGTCCGCGATATTGACCCGTTCGACCTCGGCCACTTCATGAGGGGAAAGAACCGGAAGCCGTACCGTGAACGTGGCTCCCCTCCCCGCGCCAGGACTGTCGGCGTGAACGCTCCCGCCGTGCCGTTCGACAAGCGCCTTGACGAGGGCGAGCCCGAGACCGAGCCCGCCTTGCCGCATGGTCGCCGTCCTGGCCTGGGTAAATCGCTCGAAGAGATGCGGCAGGAACTCCGGGGTGATGCCCTGGCCCGTATCGGCGACCTGAATCTCCGCCTGCGGACCCGCCGAGGTGAGCCGAACCTCGATGCGCCCACCCGGGGGCGTGAACTTCACGGCATTCGAGAGAAGGTTCTCGATGACCTGCGTCAAGCGGAGCGCGTCACCCGCGACCAGGGCGGGGACGGCGACACCGACGAAGGTCAGGTCGATGGCCTTGTCCTGAGCCGCCAGGCGAAGCGCATCGAGCGCGTCTTGAATCACCGCGCTGAGGTCGACGTGCAGACGGTCGAGGCGAATATCGCCACCGATGATCCGGGAGACGTCGAGCAGGTCGTCGATGATTCGCGCCGCCGCCTTCGCGTTGCGTGCGATGACGTGGATCATCTTCATCGTCCGGGCCGGGTCGAGGCGCCCGCAGTCGAGCAGATGCGCACAACCGAGGACGGCACTCAGCGGCGTCCGAAGCTCGTGGGAGACCATGGCGAGGAACTCGTCCTTCAGCCGGTCTGCGGTCTCGGCATCAGCCCGGGCGGCGTCCGCCTGATCTGCCAGGTCCTGAGCCCCCATGGAGCTGACGACCAGCTTCTCGTTCGCGTCCCGAAGCTGGTCCAGCAACGACTGCGGATGGGGTGGCGTGGGGAGGGTTCCCGACTCCGGATCCGGGCCCTGCTGTTCCGCGTGGGCAGTCACGACACCCTCCTACGATTGCCGCCGGCGGTCACGCCGGGACGGGCCTCGCGGGCGCGACTCGGGGGAGCTCCAGGGATCGGCGGTCAGAAGCCCGTGATGGTACCCGCGGATGGGGTCACCGACGGTGAGGCCCCTCGAGTCCACCTCGTAGAAGCGCAGGTCCGTGCTGTGATCGCTGCCGCGGACCTTCACGACCGTCATCACCCGCCTCAGGGCCCCGTCGAGCTCGACGTACCGCTGCAGGATGATCGCGTCCGTGAGGAACGCATTCTCGCGAGGGCCGAGGCGGAGCTCGGTGTAGCCATCCTCGATCTCCAGCGTCATCATCACCGTGACGCCGAGGCCCGTCAAGACACCCACCAGCCGGTAGAGCGACTCCCGGAAGTCCTCGCGGAACCCGGGCGAGACCGCCATCTCGAAGCCGGAGAGCGAGTCGATCGTGACGCGCTGGGCCTTCGTGCGCGTGATCGTCTCGCGAAGCTCGTACAGCGTTTCATCGACGGACAGGTCGAGCGGGCGAAGGTAGACGATGGCGACGTGGCCATCGTGGACCATCTGGCCGAGGTCACCGCCCAGCGCAGTGGTCCGCAGATAGCCGGCGGGACGCTTCTCGAAGATGGCGAGCACCCCGCGCTCCCCGCGTCTCACCCCCTCGGCGATGAACTGACCGGACAGCACGGTCTTGCCCGAGCCGGAGGGACCGGCGATCATCACCGAATAGCCCCGGGGGAGGCCGCCGCCCAGCATCTCGTCGAGGCCACTGACTCCGCTCGAGAGGCGCTCCTGGACAGGCGCGATGGCCGGTGACACGTCTCGCTGGGCGGGCTCCTCCTCCGGCTTGGGAAGCCGGGGGAAGACCTTGAGACCATTCCGCGTGATCCGGAACGTGTGGAGACCGGGGAGGTCGGCCTGTCCGCGAATCTTGGCGACCCTGAGCTTCCGCACGACGGAGTTTCGCTCGATCGTCTGATTCAGCACGATGAGGCTGTCGGCCACGGTGAAGACCGGATGGTCTTCACTTTCCGGTCCCGGAAACTCGCCGACGAGGAAGGTCGTCGCCTCCCAGGCGGTGAGGTGAACGGCCAGCCTCTGGACGAAGTCCTGCACGTCCAGGGCGCCCGGCTGGGCTCCATTCCCCACCCGCAGCACCGAGCGGAAGGAGTCCACGACGACAAAGCGGGGGGTGAAGGCGTCGACCTGACGCACGAGGCTCTCGAGAACCGCCGGGAGGCCGTGCTGTACCTCTCCGCTCAGCGAGCTGAAGCGGATCATGCCGTTCACCTTCGCCGGATCGAAGAAGCTGTACTGCTGCTGGTACCGGAGCATCTTGAGCGCCGGCTCGCCGACGATCGTGAAGTAGAGGCCCGGACGATCAGCTGTCGCGTTGGCGAACATGATCTGGTGGGCCAGGGTCGTCTTGCCGGTGCCGGGCGCGCCGACGATGAGGTTGAAGGACAGCTCCGGGAGGCCTCCCCCCAACACGTCGTCCAGCCCTGGGACCCCGGTTGTGAGCTGTCTGATCGACACTCCTCCGCCGCCATCGGTCATTGCTCAGTCTCCTGGAGGAGTTCAGTTCGGGGTAGGAGAGTGTCCGACCAGATCTGCTGGAGCAGGCTCCACGTGAGCCTATCGCCGATGACGTTCGCCAACAAGCCCGCGAAGGTGGCGAAGAGCGCCACCGAGGCTTCCCGTATCACTTCAGGCTCGTGCTCCTGCAGGCAGGCGTGAAGCGGCTCGGCCAGGCTGCCGCTGGAGGCGCTGGGAACGATGCGCTCATCGAGGAAGGGAAACTCTGATTTCCGCAGTCTTACCGTCCGAAGAAAGATCGATTGGACTCCGGCCGGACCGATGACCTGAGCGAGCCCCTGAGACAGCTTGTCCAGGAGGCGTCCCGATGCCGCAGCAAGACTCTCGGAGGTCGCGGGCCCCCCACCTGTTTCCTGGGCGAGTAACCGCGTCGCGGCGCGACGCAGACGCGGGGTCGCGTACCTCGTCTCGGAAGAGTCTCTCACTGCCTCGCCTCCGCTTCGTGTCCCGCGCTGCGCCTGAAGGTCCGCGCACCGCCACCGCACCGTACGTCAGCACGGCCTCAGGTTCAGGACCCGAGCACGCCCACGCAACTGATCCGCAGGAGGGCTCGCCCAGGCTATGGGATTGGAGCGTGCGCGACCCGGCCCCGATCATTCACCAGTCGCTCGAGTGCTGCATCCCATGCCGTCCTCATGGCCGGCGTTCTCGTCGAGAAGAATGCAGCGGTGAAGCACCCGCGAGCTGCAGGGCGACAGGCCAAACGCGAAGTTCTCGAAAAATCGAGATGTTGGCGTTGACAAGACTCATAGTGAGCGTACCACAAGAGCCCCCCGGGGCGATCGGGCCCCAAGCACCTCAGATCAGACTCCGAGGTCCAGCCGGGCGGGTGGCCAGGGGCGCACTCATCGCCTTCGGTGGACAGTGTTGTGATGGCACCGTCGCGTCGGGAAGGAGCGCCTGGACCAGGAGCCGTAGCAATCCCAGGCGCCGCTTGTGCGGCGGCGCCGCTCATGGTGCCATGTCCTTCGTGTTCAACGCCGCGCTCCTTCCCGTGGCGGCCGGGCTCGCCGCGAGCGCGATATAGCCCTCTCGCGCCGGCGGCACCGTCGGGGCCATGGCTGAACGCTACCCGCCGCTGCGGGACTATGCGCTGGTCGGTGACGGCCGGACGGCTGCGCTCATCTCACGGGATGGGTCGGTCGACTGGTGGTGTCTGCCGGATCTCGACTCTCCCAGTGTGTTCGGCGCCGTGCTCGACGCCGACCGCGGGGGCCGCTTCATCCTTGCCCCTGAGGGCGCGGCGGAGGCGCGCCGACGCTACCTGCCGGACACGAACGTTCTCGAGACGACCTTCACGACGGCCACGGGCCGGGTCCGGGTGACCGACGCGATGACGCTGCCCGGTCGCGGTCTCGCACCGCTCCGCGAGCTCGCTCGGCGTGTGGAAGGGCTCGACGGGCGTGTCCCCATGCGGTGGCGCGTCGAGCCGCGCTTCGGGTACGGCCTCGCCCCCACGCGCATCGAGCCGCGGACGCCCTTTCCCGTGGCCACGAGCGGCGGCACCGCCGTCGCCGCCTGTGCCTGGGACGCCGGCCGCGTGGACTGTGACGGCGCCGGGATCGGCGGCCGGTTCGAGTCGCGGCCGGGAGCGCGCGCCACGATCGCGCTGAGCGCCGCCCACGGCGAGCCGCTGGTCTTTCCGGCGCGCGACGACGTCGAGCAGCGGATCGACGCGACGGCCGAGTTCTGGCGAAGCTGGTCGGCGCGGCTGGCCTACACGGGGCCCTGGCGCGACGCCGTCGTGCGCAGCGCGCTCGCGCTGAAGCTTCTCGTCTTCGCGCCCTCGGGCGCGATCGCGGCGGCGCCGACCACCTCGCTTCCCGAGGCGATCGGCGGCGAGCGCAACTGGGACTATCGCTTCTCCTGGATCCGCGACGCCTCGTTCACGCTCGAGTCGCTGCTGCAGCTCGGCTGCCGGGCGGAGGCGAAGGCGTTCTTCTGGTGGTTCATGCACGCGACGCAGCGGACGCTGCCGCGCCTGAACGTCTTCTATCGCCTCGACGGGGGCACCGACGCGCCCGAGCAGACGCTCCCGCTCGCCGGCTACCGTGACTCTCGCCCGGTCCGGGTCGGCAACGGCGCCGTCGACCAGCTGCAGCTCGACACCTACGGTGAGCTCGTGGACGCGGTCTATCAGTACGCGCAGACGGGGCACCCTGTTGGCCGGGGTGCCGGACGCGACATCGCGCGGATCGCCGACTTCGTCTGCACCCACTGGCGTGAGCCGGACTCCGGAATCTGGGAGGTCCGGTCCGAGCCGCGGCATCACACGCACTCGAAGGCCATGTGCTGGGTCGCGCTCGATCGCGCGGTACGACTGGCGCGGGCGGGCCACGTGCCCGCCGGCCACGCGGCCCGGTGGGTGAGCGAGGCGGCCGCGATCCGCCGCTTCGTCGACGAGCGCTGCTGGTCCGACGCCAAGCACAGCTACGTGTGGTACGCGGGGGCCGAGCACCTGGATGCGAGCCTGCTCCTGCTCGCCATCATGCGCTACGACCCGGCCGAGTCGCCGCAGCTCCGCACCACCGTCGACGCCGTTCGGCGCGAGCTGGCCGCGGGCCCGCTGCTCCAGCGCTACACCGGCGACGACGGGCTGGCGGGCGGCGAAGGCGCGTTCGCGTGCTGCTCGTTCTGGCTCGTGGAAGCGCTGGCGATCTCGGGCCGGCGGCCGGACGCGGAGCGCTTGCTGGGCGACCTGGTCGCGCTCGCCAATGACGTCGGTCTCTACGCCGAAGAGGTGGAGCCGCAGACCGGCGCGTTCCTCGGCAACTTCCCGCAGGGGCTGGTTCACCTGGCGCTCATCAGTGCCGCGATCGCGCTGCACGGAGAGACGGGATGAGCGTGTGGGGCGCGCTGGCCGGAGGCTTCGTGGGGACCATCGTGCTCACGACGGCGCTGTCGGCCGGCAGCCAGCTCCGCGTCACCCGCATGGACATCCCGTTCCTGCTCGGGACGGCAGTCAGCGACGACCGTACGCGCGCGAGGGTCGTCGGCTACGCGCTGCACTTCCTGGCCGGGCTCGCCTTCGCGCTCGTCTACTACGCGGCGTTCGTCGTGCTCGGCCGCGCCGGTTGGGCGCTCGGCCTGGCCTTCGGCTTCGCCCACGCGCTCTTTGCCGGCACGACACTGGTCAACGTGCTGCTGCCGGCCGTGCACCCGCGGATGGGGACGCCGAGCAGCGCCGCCGACTCGTCGCCACTGCTGGAGGCGCCGGGCTTCATGCTGCTCAACTACGGCCGCGCGACGCCGGCGCTCACGATTCTCGCGCACCTGGCGTACGGCGCGATCGTCGGGGCGTTTGTCGCCGGCTCCGCGCGCTGACGAGCTCGTCGAGCCCGTTCATCTCCTGCGTCCTTTCTCGATCGCCCGGGTGTGGTCGCCGGCCCCGACCAGCCCGAGCGCGCTGCTGGAGCGGGCGTCATGCACGCCACGCCCTCCGTACTCCGCGGTCTCAGGCCCCGCTGGGAGACGACGTCGAGGGGCCCGGGTGCTGATCCAGCGGCTTCTGGTGCTCGGCGTCGCCCAGACGCCGGCGGCATAGCCGCCCGCGTCCAGAAGGGAGTTGGTGCTCACGGCAGCCACCCGCGCTCGCGGTAATAGCGCATCGCCCCCGCATGGACGGGCGCGGGGCCGCCGACATGGACCATGTCGGCGACCGATAGAGTCTCGAACGCGGGATGCAGGCGCCGGAACGCGTCGAAGTTGTCGAAGACGGCTCGGGTGATCTCGTAGGCCACGGTCTCCGATACACGCGGGCTGGTGACGACCACGGCGCGGACGGCAAACGTCCGCACATCGGCCGGATTGCTCGAATACACGCCGCCAGGTATCACCGCGCGCTCGTATTCTCCATGCTCCGATAGCATTCGGTCGATGGCCGGGCCGCTCACGTCGACGAGTATGCCATCGCACGTGCGAGTCACGTCTTGAATCAGGCCGCTTGGATGGCCGACCGAGTAGACGATCACGTCAAGCTCCTTGCCGCAAAAGGCGCGGCTCTGGGCAGCGGCCGAGAGCTCGCGCACCTCGACGAAATCGCTTCGCCTCAGGCCGAGGACGGTCATCACGCGGTCGAATTTGGCTCGTTGCCGCGATCCGCGATCCCCGATGTTGATGCGTGCACCACGGATCTCCCCCACCGTGTGGATTGCCAGGTCCTTGCGAGCCACGACCGTCAGCATTTCGTCAGGACCGGCAAGCAGGATGCGCAGTTCGGTCACGGGTCTCCGCGAGGTGAACCATCCCTGGGCCGCCACGGCGTCGGCCAGCACGTCCGACGGGACGATGCCGACGTCGAGCCGGCCGCGACGAAGCGACTCGATATTCGTGACGGATCCTGACGAGGGCTCTTCCGAGCATCGCAGGCCGTGGCGCGATGTATCGAGGTTCAACAGTCGGCAGATCGAGCCACCGAGCGGGGAGTAAATTCCGGTCGGGCTGGTGGTACCGATCACCACGTCAGGCCGGGCTATCGGCGCGCATGCCAGCCCGATGACAGCCAGAGCCGCGAGGCCGCCGAGGACGGCGATCGCACGCGGCCACGGCGTCGAGCTCTGCCTAGGTTGCGAGCGCATACTCGACGCCCTCTCCCCGCAGCTCGAGCAGGCCCTTGACCCAGCGCCCATCGCGGTCGTGAAATACGCTGCCGGCATAGTAGGGCGTGATGATGTGATGGCGGCTGGCGCGAACAGATCCCTGGGGGGTGCCGACCAGCTCATCGCCGAGCGGCTTGGTGACCAGCCCGATCTCGCCCCCATGCTGGACGTCGATCAACCTGTTCTCGCGTACGATCCGGCTGTCCCAAAGGGCGTTCGAGGTCAGGAGATGCGCGGAGGCGAGGAAGGGCCCGTCATCGCCGATGATACGAAAGCCGTCCGCGACGGCATGGCCGGAGACCTGTCGCAATGTCCCGTTGTCGTCCGTTGCGCTCTTGACCGACACCAGACGATTCGACCGCCACACTTCCTCGGCTTCGTGGGTGAATCGGAACACGGTGAAGAACAAGACCTTGACCGCGATCTGTACGCGCGTCTCGACGGTCAGGCGATTGCCGTCGGGCCGGAACATAACCCGGTGCTCGCCGATCAGCGATCCGTGGCGCAAAACGCGAAAGCGCAAGTCGTGGTGGGCCGCGGTGGAGGCGCGGACGGAGCGGAGCGGCCCACACAGGGGTATCGCCGCTGCGGCCGTGGCCAGCCCCAGTAACCGTCGGCGGGTCACGTGGCGGGCGCTCCCGTAGAGGCTGTCAGCGAATACGTGGCGCTGGTCCTCGAGGCCGTGTTACCGAGGCGAGAGCAGCCGCCCGCGGCCGGCGCACCACTCCTCGCCCCGTGCGGCAAACCGAACACATCCCAGGTATGCGTGTCGATGCCAAGGAACAGCGGGCCTTCGATCCTCTGGTGTGCGCGGTACTGGCGAATAGCCTGGCCGATGGCAAGGACATGCCATTCGGTCTTGTCGAGCGCCCTACCGCGATCTCCCGACGTGCCAAACGCCACGCGTTGCCACGGTATCGAGGGGTCAGGGACCTCGGCGTCATAGGCCGTGACGAGCCGGGGAACATATTGGTCAGGATGCCCGGTCGCGGGCGTGCCGCACAGGAAACGTTCATCGGGGTCGAGCATACGCTCACTCACTCGCCGGCTGCGCTGTCAGGGGCGCCTGCGGCCGGCCGCGGTGCGAATAGACGTCGGCCGGCCCCTCGTGCTCATGATCTACTCGCCATGAGCGATTCACCCGATCTTGGTCTCCTAGCTGGCCTCACTCCAGGATGTTAGAGTGGGCGTTGAATGACGCGCAGGCGGAACACGGTGTGGCTCATCGGCGTCACCTTGTTCGGCCTGGTGTCGGCCGCGTGCGCTCGAGTGCAGTCTCACCTCGAGCTTCCAACGGTGGCGGCGGAAGACCCATCGTTCCTTCCTACCATCGAGGCCTACACGTCAACGGCGCGCGGCGGCAACAGCGCCACCCTGCTGCTGAACGGCGATCAGATCTTCCCGGCTCAGCTGGAAGCCATTCGCTCCGCACGCGTGACGATCAGCTACGCGCAGTACTTCTACGAAGAGGGCCCGATCGGCCGTGAGATCGCCGAAGCGCTGGCGGAGCGCTGCCGGGCCGGAGTGCGTGGCCACATTCTGCTGGACGGCTTCGGGGCCCTCGCGATGCCACTGGCCTATCGCGAGACGATGACACAGGCGGGGTGCGAGGTCGCGACGTTCCGGCCGTTGAGTCCCTTGACCTTGCTCGGCGTCTTTGGCTTCGGCCGCGACAACAAGCGCAATCATCGCCGCATGCTCGTCGTCGACGGTCAGCTCGGATTCACGGGCGGGTCGGGTGTGGGCCCGAAATGGATGGGCGATGGCCGGACGGAAGGTCATTGGCGCGAGACGGACGTCCGCATCGAAGGTCCGATCGTCTCCAGGCTCCAGGGCGCGTTCGTCGAGAACTGGCTGGAGGCGACCGGCAACGTCCTCGGCGGCGACTCGTACTTCCCGCCGCTGCCCCGGCGCGGATCCGTCTCTGCTCAGATCGTCCGGAGCTCCCCCGAGAGGGGAGGCTTCTCGATGTACACGATGTTCCTGCTCGCCATGTCCTCGGCGCGACGGTCGATCTACATCACCAATCCCTACTTCCTCCCCGACGGTCGGATGACCCGGGTGCTCGCGGAGGCGCCCCGCCGGGGCGTGCGGGTGGTCGTCCTCTTGCCGGGAGCGATCGACAACAACATCGTGCGCCATGCCAGTCGCTCGCAGTTCGGCCCGCTACTCGAGGCGGGCGTCGAGATCTACGAGTACCAGGCAGGGCTGCTCCATGCCAAGACGATGACCGTCGACGGCATCTGGGCGACGATCGGCAGCACCAACCTGGACACGCGGTCGTTCGCCCTCAACGAGGAGATCAACGCGGTCCTGTACGACAAGGACGTCGCGGGCCGGCTGGAGAGGATCTTCGCCGACGATCTGACGTACTCGGGGAAGGTCGAGTACGCGAGGTGGCAGGGCCGGGGGTTCTTCAACCGACTGCTGGAGCTCCTCTCCCTGCCTGTTCGCGAGCAGATGTAGCGCGGCCGATTGGGGCGGTATCGAGCTCGCCGATGACGGCAACGCGCATCGCGGCCGGATCGTCCTCGGCCGAGGCTGGGCGCCCACCCGACCCGGGGTGCGCGGGAAACGTGGGCCTCACCGATGGCTCCCGCCACCGTGCCGGTGCGTCGCGCTCGCACCTGAGCGCATAGGCGGCGGCGGCGTTCTGGTCGTCGTACTCGACGACCACGTCGGTGT
>Ga0268386_10002356_pt1 | contig 13420 bp, 16 predicted proteins | sample RVTome_15_FD_200260 | JGI IMG/M metagenome (GOLD analysis project Ga0268386, IMG submission 200260) | Soil microbial communities from uranium-contaminated site in the Upper Colorado River Basin, Wyoming, United States - RVT150D86... ...
ATCTTCTCGGTGGCCGTCTGGCTCTGGTTCACGGTGCTCTTCGCCAACTTCGCCGAGGCCATGGCGGAGGGTCGCGGCAAGGCCCAGGCAGCGTCGCTGCGGAAGGCGCGCCGCGAGCTGCAGGCCAAGAAGCTGCGGCGACCTCAGCGGGATGCCGACCATGACGTCGTGGCGGCCTCGTCGCTGCGCAAAGGCGACGTGGTGCTCGTCGAGGCGGCCGAGTTCATCCCGGTGGACGGAACGGTCATCGAGGGCGTTGCCTCGGTGAACGAGAGCGCAATCACCGGCGAGAGTGCCCCGGTCATCCGCGAGAGCGGGGGCGATCGAAGCTCCGTCACCGGCGGCACTCTCGTTCTGTCCGACTGGCTGATGGTGCAGGTGACCGCCAATCCCGGCGAGGCCTTCCTCGATCGCATGATCGCGATGGTCGAGGGCGCCAAGCGACAGAAGACACCCAACGAGATCGCGCTCGATATCCTGCTGGCGGCGATGACCATGATCTTCCTGCTGGTCACCGCCACCACGTTGCCCTACTCGATCTACAGCGTGCAGGCAGCTGGGCGCGGGACGCCGGTGACGGTGACGGTCCTGGTTGCGCTGCTGGTCTGTTTGATCCCGACGACCATCGGTGCCTTGCTATCGGCGATCGGCATTGCCGGTATGGATCGCATGATCCAGAAGAACGTCATCGCCATGTCGGGTCGAGCTGTCGAGGCGGCCGGCGACGTGGACGTGCTCCTCCTGGACAAGACCGGCACGATCACGCTCGGCAATCGTCAAGCAACGCAGTTCTTGCCGGCGGCCGGCGTGACGGAACAGGATCTGGTCGACGCCGCCCAGCTGGCGTCCCTGGCCGACGAGACGCCGGAGGGGCGGAGCATCGTCGTGCTCGCCAAGGAGAAGTACGGCATCCGAGAGCGCGACGTGCAGCGGCTTGGCGCGAGATTCGTGCCGTTCACGGCGCAAACGCGGATGAGCGGGGTGGATCTGGACGGCCGCCGAATCCGCAAGGGTGCCGCCGAGGCCATCGAGGCTCACGTCAAGGAAGTCGGGGCCGTCGTGCCGGCCGATGTGCGAGTCATCGTCGACCGAGTCGCGAAGGAGGGCGCCACCCCGCTTGTGGTCGTCGATGGTGCAAGAGTGCTCGGTGTGATCCAGCTGAAAGACATCGTCAAGGGCGGCATCCGCGAACGTTTCGTACAGCTCCGGCGGATGGGGATCAAGACGGTCATGATCACGGGCGACAACCCTTTGACCGCGGCGGCCATCGCCGCCGAGGCCGGCCTCGACGACTTCCTGGCCGAAGCGACGCCGGAGGCGAAGCTTCGCCTGATCCGGGGCATGCAGGCCGAGGGGCGGCTGGTGGCGATGACCGGCGACGGCACCAATGACGCACCCGCGCTGGCCCAGGCGGACGTCGCGGTGGCGATGAACTCGGGGACGCAGGCCGCCAAGGAAGCCGGCAACATGATCGACCTCGACTCGAATCCCACCAAGCTGCTCGAGGTCGTCGAGACTGGCAAGCAGATGCTGATGACGCGCGGCGCACTGACGACGTTCAGCATCGCGAACGACGTGGCCAAATACTTCGCGATCATCCCGGCCGCCTTCGCCACGACCTACCCGGTGCTCGACGCGCTGAATGTGATGCGATTGGCGACGCCCCAGAGCGCGATCCTGTCGGCCGTCATCTTCAATGCGCTGATCATCATCGCCTTGATCCCGCTCGCGCTGAAAGGCGTGCGCTACCGGCCGCTCGGCGCCGCCGCCGTCCTCCGCCGCCACGTCTGGCTCTACGGGATCGGCGGCATCATCATTCCGTTCCCGGGCATCAAGCTGATCGACATGATCCTGGCCGCCCTGGGTCTGGGATAGGGAGCCGAAGAGATGACGGTGCATATACGTCCGGCGATCGTCGTGCTCGTCCTGCTGTCGGCCGTCACCGGCCTCGCCTACCCTGCGCTTGTCACCGTCATCGCCCAAGGAGTGTTTCCGGCTCAGGCGAACGGCAGCCTGATCGTGCGGAACGGCAAGGTGATGGGCTCGAGACTCATCGGCCAGCCGTTCGACGATCCCAAATACTTCTGGGGTCGGCCATCGGCTACTGGCCCGTTTCCCTACAACGGCGCCGCCTCATCCGGGTCGAATCTCGGTCCGACGAATCTCGATCTGACCACGGCCGTCGTGCAGCGTGTGGAAACTCTGCGGGCGGCCGACCCCGGCAACACCGCGTCGGTGCCGGTGGACCTCGTGACGGCCTCCGGTAGCGGGCTCGACCCACACATCAGCCCGGCGGGTGCGTTGTACCAGATCGGGCGTGTAGCCCGGGCCCGCAACGTCGACCAGGCGAGCGTGCGAAGGCTCGTCGAGCAGCACACCGAAGGCCGCCCGCTCGGCCTTCTCGGCGAGCCCCGCATCAACGTCCTCGCCCTGAATCTGGCCCTCGACGCCGAACGGTCGACGAAAGCACGCTGAAGCTCCGATTCGGCGCTAACTTGAGGCTATGGCCATGAAGGCGCCGCGGCGCGACCCCGATGCTCTCCTCGCGCACCTCGAGGAGGAGGAAGCCCGCCGGCGCCGCGGGAAGTTGAAGATCTTCTTCGGCGCCGCCGCCGGTGTTGGAAAGACCTACGCCATGCTCGAGGCCGCCCGAGAGCAGCGTGCGCATGGCGTCGACGTCGTCGTGGGCTGGGTCGAGACGCACGGCCGCGCCGAAACCGAGGCGCTTCTGGGTGGCCTCGAAGTCCTCCCGGCGAAGGCGGTCGACTACCGCGGAGCGACGCTCCGGGAGCTCGACCTGGACGCCGCGCTGGCCCGCCGGCCGACGGTGATGCTGGTCGACGAACTGGCGCACACGAATGCTCCAGGCTCTCGGCACGCCCGACGATGGCAGGACGTCCTCGAGTTGCTCGATGCCGGCATCACCGTCTACACGACGATGAACGTCCAGCACCTCGAGAGTCTCAATGATGTCGTCGCCAGGATCACCGGCGTCATCGTGCGCGAGACGGTGCCCGACTCTGTCCTCGAGCAGGCCGACGAGATTGCCCTGATCGACCTCCCGCCCGACGATCTCCTCCAGCGGCTCCGCGAGGGCAAAGTCTACGTCCCCGAGCAGGCCCAGGAGGCCATCCAGAACTTCTTTCGCCGGGGGAACCTCATCGCGCTCCGCGAGCTCGCGCTGCGGTCGACGGCCGAACGAGTCGATGCGGAAATGCGAGTCTATCGGCGCGAGCAGGCCATCGAGAAGATCTGGCCCGCCGCCGACCGGCTGCTGGTCTGCATCGGACCGACGCCCTATTCGGCGCGCCTTGTCCGCGCCGCCAAGCGGGAGGCCGAACACCTCGGGGCCGAGTGGATCGCCGCCTACGTCGAGACGCCGGCTCAACTTCGATTGCCTGCGGAAACCCGGCATCAGGTTGTCCGGACGCTGCGGCTGGCCGAGGAGCTCGGCGCGAAGACTGTCACGTTGACAGGGCCCAGAATGAGCGAGGCCCTCCTGGCCTACGCACGCGATCGCAACGTCACCAGGATCATCCTCGGCAAGCCGAGCCGCCCTCTGTGGAAGAGGCTCGTCATCGGCTCGATCGTCGACGCCCTGGTGGAGAGCAGCGGTGACATCGACGTGTTCGTCGTCAGCGGCGAGCGCGAGGCCGAGCCGCCTGTGCCTGTCCACCGCCGCCGGCCCGGGCCCGACTGGAGGTCGTACGCCGAGGCCGTGCTCATCGTCGCCATCGCCACCGGTCTCGCATGGGTCATGTTTCCGTTCTTCGAGCCGTCGAACGTCGTCATGGCATACCTCCTCGCCGTAGTCGTCGTCGCGACCCGCCGCGGCAGAGGGTCCTCGCTCCTCGCGTCCGTCCTCAGCGTCGCCGCCTTCGACCTGGTCTTCGTTCCGCCGTACTTCACCTTCGCGGTGGCGGACTACCAGTATCTCGTCACGTTCGGTGTCATGCTCGTGGTTGCCCTCGTCATCAGCGGACTGGCCAGTGGCATGCGGGCCCAGGCGGCGTCCGCGCGCGAGCGGGAACAGCAGACGGCCGCCCTCTATGCCATGAGTCGCGAGATGGCCAGCACCCGGGGGACCGAATCTCTGGCCGGCATCGCGGCGCGCCATATCGCGGAGGTCTTCCACACCAGGGTCGGCGTCCTCGTAGCGCAGGCCGACGGAATGCTCCGGCAACGAGGCGGGACCCCGCAGTTCACGATGGACTCCACCGAATCGGGCGTGGCGCGGTGGGTGTACGAGCACAAGCAGCCGGCTGGCCTCGGCACCTCTACCCTCCCCGGTGCGGCAGCCCTGTACTTGCCGCTGATATCACCACGGGGCCCGCTCGGTGTGATCGGCGTGAGGCCAGTCGACCGACATGCGCTCGATGCGCCCGAACAGGTCCACCAGCTGGAGACATTCGCGAACCAGACGGCCGTCGCGCTCGAGCGAGCACGCCTCGCAGACGAGGCCCAGGAGGCCGAGGTACGGATCGAGACCGAACGCCTGCGCAGCGCGCTCCTCAGTTCGGTCTCGCACGACTTGCGAACGCCGCTGTCCACGATCACCGGCACCGTGGGCACGGTCCTCGATGGCCCGGCGCCGTTGGATCCAGACACCCGAGAACTGCTCGAGTCGGCCCGCGACGAATCCGAGCGGTTGAATCGCCTTGTCCAGGACCTGCTCGACATGACCCGCCTGGAATCGGGCGCACTGCAGCCCCGGAAAGCGTGGCATTCGCTCGAAGACATCGCCGGGGCTGCTCTCGGTCGTCTCGAGAAGCGCCTCGCTGGGCGACGGATTACGACGCGGTTCCCACCGGATCTTCCTCTCGTCCCCGTGGACGACGTCCTCATCGAGCAGGTCTTCGTGAACCTCCTCGAAAACGCGCTGAAGTACACGCCACCCGACTGCCCCATCTCGATCACCGCGGTCGGAGGCGAGGATGCGGTGAGGGTGGAGGTGGCCGACCGCGGTCCCGGCCTCCCCCCGGGCGACGAGGGCCGGATCTTCGAGAAGTTCTATCGGGCGGGATCCCCGGCCGGCCGAGGGGCCGGCCTCGGCCTCGCGATCTGCCAGGGCGTCATCCGCGCTCACGGGGGTCGCATCTGGGCCCACAATGTTCCGGAAGGCGGGGCGGCGTTCTTCTTCTCTCTCCCGCTCTCGGAGCAGCCACCAGCGACAGCCGGAGAAGATGCCTGAACCCGTGATCGTCCTCATCGAGGACGACGCCAAGATCCGCCGCTTCCTCCGCACTGCCTTCGTGAACAACGGCTATCGCCTGTTCGAAGCCTCCACGGGGACCGACGGGCTCGTCGAAGCGGCGACGCGCCAACCAGACGTCGTGATCGTCGACCTCGGCCTTCCAGACCTCGATGGCGTGGAGGTCATTCGACGGCTGCGGGAATGGACGAGCGTTCCGGTGATCGTGCTTTCGGCGCGTGGTCAGGAGAGCGACAAGGTCGCGGCACTGGATGCTGGCGCAGATGACTATGTCAGCAAGCCGTTCGGTCCGGGGGAGCTCTTGGCCCGGGTCCGTGTCGCCGTGCGCCACGCGGCGAGGACCGCGAGCGGCGAGGACGCGACATTCACGGTCGGCGACCTGCGCGTGGACCTGGCCCGTCGGCTGGTCTTCGTCGGCGGCAAGGAGGTTCACCTGACACCCATCGAATATAAGTTGCTGACAGCGCTCGTCCGTCATGCCGGCAAGGTCCTCACACACGCTCAGCTGCTCAAGGAGGTCTGGGGGCCATCGCACGAGAGTGAAGCGCATTATCTACGCATCTACATCATGCAACTGCGGCGGAAGCTCGAAGCGAATCCGACCCGGCCTCGGTATCTGCGGACCGAGCCCGGCGTGGGATACAGGTTAGTAGCCGAATGACGTACCCGCGGAAGGGCCACAGCCCTTGGGGTTGCAAACCCACCGTACCCACCAACGATTCTGCATCGTCTAGGTGGATGGATTCCCACCCCGGCACAGTGGGTTACGAGTCCGTCCCGGGGCATCCGGGGACGTTCTTGGGAATCACCAGGCCGCAGACGAGACGGACGTATGCTGGAGCGGCTCGGAGAGGAGAGACAGGCTTGACGGTGATTGACCGGATGAAGGCGCGCCACCTCCCCGACATCGAAGTCTGCGAGCGATGGGCGGAGGCTCTCCAGGCGGCATGACCGTCGACGAAGTGAAAGCCTGGAGGAGGGTCGAGCGCGACCGGCTGATCGCGGCGCGTGAGGGGCTCGACGCGGCGACGCTCGAGCTCTTGCGCCAACGCATCGACGCCCATCTCTGGCGCTCGTTTCCGGGCCTCGCGGCCGCGACACTCGCCTTCTGCTGGCCGATCCGGCGGGAGTACGACGCGCGTCGCCTCGCGCAACGGCTGCGAGAGTGCGGCGCCGTGACCGCCCTGCCGGTGGTCGTCGCGCCCAGGCAGCCGCTCGTCTTCCGCGAATGGCATCCCGGCGTGAGCCTTGCCTCGGGCCCGCTCGGCATTCCGTATCCGGTGGGCTCCGATCTCGTCGTCCCCACCGCCGTACTGGTGCCGATGAACGGGTGGGACGAAGCCGGCTACCGCCTCGGCTACGGGGGAGGCTTCTTCGACCGAACCCTGGCGAGCCTGACCAAGAAACCCGTTGTCATCGGCATCAGCTACGAGCTGGCCAGGATGAAGACCATCCGGCCTCAAAGCTGGGATATCCCGATGGACTGGGTCGTGACCGAGCGCGGCACGTACCGGCGCGACCCAGAAGGCTTGGTCTTTCTCGGCGAACCCGTCGCAGGCGATCCCAGCGCGCTCGCCTCCCCCGTCTGCTACGCCCCGGAGGTCGACCCCGAGCGTTTCGGCAAGGACTGACCCCGGCGCCAGGCGCCTGGCCTCCCGATCGACGAGAGCAAAAGGGGTTAGCGGCTGCTGGGCCCGACCCGAAGTCCCCATCGGTGACGCTCGGCGTCCCGTGGCCCGGGGAAGGAAAACCCTCGTGGTCGAGATCCCAAGAAGTGTTCGGCCCGCAGAAGGCGGAGCCTCGGCCACGTTCCTGTACGGCCCGTGGCTTCTCTCCGAGCGTGCGGACTTCTGGGTTGCCTCGGCCGGAGGAGGCGCACTGCTGATCGTGATAGCCCTCGTGCTCCTCTGGCGTGGTGATCGCGAGCTCAGCGCGGCCGATGTGCTGCTGGGCGAGCTCCACCTCGGCGCCACTACGATGCGATCGTCCGGCGTCGGCTGTGGCGCCGATTGCCGCTTGACGTTGTCGCGATACCCCTCGGCATCGTGGTCGTCACCATTACTGGCTGGACGGTCGCATCTGGACTGCGCGAGCCCACCGGCTGGAACGCTAGGATCCGCGCCGCGATCCAGCTGGTCTCGGAGGTTTCGCGGATGTAACTCCGTTCTTCGGTTGAGTGGTCGCTGGCGTCGGTCCCGATCCCGATCGCTCTCGACCGCCGCCGGGATCGGCGCCGCAGAGGCAGCTTCCGCGCCTGGACTAAACCGAGGCTGGCGTCAAGGGTCGACCACTCGCCTCGGCGAGGGAGTCCTCAAGTGCCCACCTGAGCGCGAGCCGCCGCGCGCCCCGGGCCACGCGCAGTGGTTCAGGGTGGAGGCGAGGTCAAGCCGATGCGGTGCGCAGCGACGGCCGTCGTCGATATCGCCGTGCTTGTCGCGCGCCAGAACGTCCTTGTTAGCCTCGCTCTACAACCACTTCGCTTATCTGAAGGACGGGGGTCAAGTCAGTGTAGTTCGGAATGTCGGCCATGATCTCTTTTGCGTGCGGCCCGAAGCCCGTCTGAAACGACTCGACGGACTCACAGAAGATGTGGCACATGCCAATGTACGTCGCTGGTGCGCCGGGTGCGCCGCCGGCAAGCCCTTTGTCGACGGTGTAGTAAAGACATGCGTGACCCAGGCGCCTCTTTACCAGTGGCATATGCTTGTCGCGGTAGTACTCGTGGTCGAAACGGGCTCCAGGGGTGTTCGCGTACATCACGCTGACCTTGATCATCATCGTCCTCCGAGGGTGGCGACCTGGTCCCCGACGTTGGTCCGCTCGGGATGAGAGGATCGGGGCCAGTTGCCCGGTTAAGGGTGAGCTGCTCGAACTCCTCGGGCGGGACATCGCCCATGGCGCAGTGAGGCCAGATCGTATTGTAGTCTAGGCGCCAGGTCTCGATTGTCTCGCGTGCCTGACCGAGGCCCGAGGCCCCGTTGACCTCGAGGCGGGCGTACTTGGGCTTCCACCGTTAGAACGTCGGCAAATGGTGGATGAGCGCGAACACGAGCGTGGCGACGCCGAGAAGCGCGGGGGCGGCGAGCACCAGGCATCGCGCCCGGAACCGTAGCACGCGCCATTGTGTCCAGTGCTCCGGCGGAAGTCCAGCCTCGCGCCGACGGTTGCCGATCGTCCTTGAGCCGATCGTCCTTGACTTGTCCGAACCGACCCGGAAGAATCACCCGCACATTCCGCGCTCGGAGGCGACCGACATGGCGAACACCATCATCATGTTCTGGGATCGCATCAACGTGCTGGGCGATCCGCTTGCCGGGATCGAAGTGCTCAGCAACCAGGCGATCGCGGTTCCAGCGAACGCGTGCGGGTTTCGGCTCTGCCTGCCCAATCTCAACTGGCACGACGCGTGGTACTTCGCGCGCCCGGGACTCCAGGGATTGCCCTTCACCAGCCACGGCATCACGTACTCGTCGTCGTTCACCGGCGTGCCGTCCCCCGACGCCATCGTCGCGAGAGGCCCGGTGCACGGCTGTGGGAGCGGCTCGTACCAGTTCCAAGACGCCGCTGGGGGCCTTCGGCATCTGAACGGCGGCACCCGACCGAGGCTGTCGTGGGCCGCTGGCGCGCGTTCACTGTGCTGATGTCGTTCAGGATATACGCGGGTCAGGCAGCACACTTTGGATCAAGCCCAGATGCGTTATGGATGTTCGTGAAAGTTACGATTCGGCAGCCAAAGCCTACGCCGAGCATCTGGCCTCGGAGCTGGCTCAGAAGCCGCTCGACCGGCATCTCCTGAATCGGTTCGCCGAGGACACACGCGGTCGGGGGCTCGTCGCCGATCTTGGCTGTGGCCCTGGACACGTCGCGAGATACCTGCACGATCAGGGAGTCGCCGTTGTCGGAGTTGATATCTCTCCGGAAATGATCAAGTGCGCCGCGAGCCTCAACCCGGGTCTCGACTTCCGCGTGGGCGATATCCGGGAGCTCAGCCTGCCGGCTGCGAGCCTTGCAGGGCTCGTTGCGTTCTATTCGATCGTGCATTTCGATGCCGTCGAGCTCGACGGAGTCATGTTTCAGCTCAGGCGGGTACTGGCGCCTGGGGGGCTGGCACTGGTTTCGTTCCATATGGGCGACCAGGACCAGGTCGTCCACGTCGATGACCTCTTCGGCGCGCCGGTCACCTTGGACTTTCGGTTCATGCACCAGGCACTGTCACCGAGGCCCTGCGGGCTGCTCACTTCGCTGTCATCGAACGTGTGGAACGTGAGCCCTACGAGGGCGTGGAGTATCGAAGTCGTCGTTGCTACCTGTTCGCACGGGCTGCCTAACATCGGTTTGCAGACGGCGCTGGTCGACAACAAGCGCCGGCCTCGTCCAGATACGTCTTCGTCGCTGAGATCGCGCCGATCGGTCCGGAGGACGTGACACGCCATCGAGCACGCGCCCCAGCAGCAGAATTGCCGAGAGGCGCGGCTCGGTGGCGCGTAGCCGAAAGCCTATCGGGCTGGAGCTGATGTGGCCGCGGTCGGAGCTGGCGCCGAAGCATTGACGACCACGGGGTATTTTGCGCAGGCCGTGAACCCGGCGAGCAACGCGATCAGCGTCAGCACACGCATCGTTGGTTTCAGCATGGGGTGTCCTCCTTGTTCACTAGATGCTTATGCCGACGCTGGAGAGCACATGCAGTGCCAGTCCCACAAACCCTTGACGAATCGTGACCCGGATGTCCCTCGTGATGTGGCGCATGTCAGCCTGTCCCGAGCACTGGCAGGAGTTGTCAGTCGGCGAAGTGGGACGGCGTCGCTGCCGTACGAGCGGCGCCGGGAATCCCGACCCGCCGGCAGTCAGGGCATCTTCCGCACCGCGTCGATCCGGTCGGCGGCCCCGGGATGGGTCGCGAAGAATCCGCCGCTTCCCGGTCCCGAGACCTGCTGGAGCCAGGTCAAGGTGTCGATCATCATTTCCTTCGGATAGCCGGCGCGACGTAAGAGCGCGACGCCGTGCGCATCGGCCGCGTACTCCTCGCTACGACTGTACTGGCTGGTCACCAGCTGGCCCGCCAGTGGCGTGATCGCGCCGGTACCCGGGAAGATCTGGTCGAGGATCGCCGCGCCGATGCCGAGGCCCGCGGCGAGGACCTGAGCCTTCGCCACATGGTTCAGGTCCTGGTGCGACAGCTCGTGCGCGAGGACCGCCCGCAGCCGGTCGTCGCTGGCCTTGTGCAAGAGGCCGGTCGTCACGAAGAACTGGTTCCCGCCGGCGTTGGCGGCGTTGACCTGCTGGTCGTCCATGATGCCGACCTTCACCTGATCGAGCGGCATCGGGTGGTCCATAACGCGGATGAGCGGGACCATGATCCGCTGCAGCCGCGCGGCCTGCGCGGGATCGACGCGGCTGGTGGTAGCCGGGGTCGTGCGACCGGCGTCGCTGGATGGCGGCGCCGGTTTCGAAGTCGTCGGGCCGGCGCAGGCCGTGCTGGCGGCGACGAGCGCCGCCAGCAGGACCAGCAGCGCGCCGCGGGTCACTTCTTGAGGTCCTTGGCGGCGTCGTCGACGTTCTTGCCGGCCTTCTCGAGGGGGCCCTTGCCGATCACCTTGTCCTGATCGGTGACGCGATCGATCTTCTCTCCCGCCTTTTGCAGGGGCCCCTTGTCCTCACACGCCACCGAACCGACCGCCACCACGAATCCGAGCGCGGTCACTGCCAGGATCTGTCTTGTCATCGTGCTGCCCTTTCGAGCCGGTCGCGTTCAGCGATGATGCTCCGCCGCTTCGGCCGCCTCTGCCTCGCTCTTGGTCTTGTGCACCGTGGCGATCTCTTCGCCCGGCTGCAGGCACATGACCACGAGCTGGGCATGCTTGCCGGTGAACAAGACCTGCCGGAAGTAGGTGTTCTTCGAGGTGTGGCTTTCGATCGGTCCGGCGTAGCCTGTCATTGCCGTGCGCTCCTTCTCGCGAATCCCGATCCCGTGCGCTGGTGGCTCATGACACGCCTGTCTCCTTGACGAGGACCACACACCACGCCCGCGGCAGGTGCCAAGACACCAACGCTCGGATGCAGAGTCATGCTTTTCTGACTGCTGGTGCCGGGCGAATCGCTTCTTGCCCCGCCCGGAGCGCCTCGCTGACGTGCTCCTTCGTGTCCTGCAAGAAGTCGTCAACCCGATGCAGGGCATCTCCGCCGCGGTCCAGCACCTTCCCAGCCTTCTCCTCTATCGCCCGAACACCCTCCGCTGCCGTTGTGCGTGCCCCCCGCGTCTTCTCCTCCACGTATTCCTCCATCTCGCGTCCCCACAGCCACACGACAACTGCTCCCATGATCGCGCCCAAGACAAAGACCCTACTGGTTCGCATCGCAGTCCTCCTCCGTCACTTGAGCCGCATGTCGTTCTTGACGGACTTCACGCCGGCGACCCCGCTTGCGACCTTGACTGCCTTGTCGATGTCCGTCTGAGACCGGACGAAGCCGCTCAGCTGGACCGCGCCCTTGAACGTTTCGACGTTGATCTCGTTGACCTTCAGGGCGGGGTCGTTGAAGATCGCCGCCTTCACCTTCGTTGTGATCACGGAGTCATCGACGTACTCGCCGGTCCCCTCGGTCTTGGCCGTCGAACCGCACCCCCAGGCCGCCGCCAGGACGATGGTGAAAACAAGGATTCCAAACCCTCTCAGTGGTTTCATGATCCGACTCCATTTGGAATGACGATCAAGGGGAGCCGGCTCAGAGAGCCCAGCTTCCCGGATCGCCGCGTGTGGACCGGCTCCACGTTTCGTCGGAGAGCGCGACCTCGTGGGGCGCCGGCATCAGCCCCACCGCGCACACTTCACCGCGGCCGTGCCTTCAGATAGCCGGCGGCCGCTGAGGACCGGCTGGGCGGTACTGGACTACGCCGCCCGGCGGACGCAGCGAATGATGGTGCAGGCCACCGACTTAGGGAGCTCGGGGCGCTCGATTGGCCTCACGTCCCTGAAGGAGGGCCGGAGCGAAACACGTCGCTCCGGCCCGATATTCCGTCCTCACGTGCTGTGTTGCGATCTCGTGAGGGTGCATCAGAATCTGCTAGTGGTTACGGACGAGGACTTCGACTCGGCCATCGCGCTGTGAGCACCGCTCGACGGTGTCTTTGCAGCTGGCCCGCTGCATTGCGAACGTACCCGTCTCGATCCTGTCGGCCGACACACCGGCCCTGATCAGCGCGTCACGAACGGTAGCGACACGGCGCTCGGCCAGCCCCGCATTGTACTGGTTGGTGCCGCGAAGCAGATCTGTGGACCCGTCGAGCCCGAGACGCGCGGACGGGTTCTGCCGCACATAGGCCGCGATCTCGGAGGGCTGCTTCAGCTCGGAAGACCGCATGTCGGTCCTGTCGTAGTCGAACGTGAAGTCTCTGAGCGGCGCCCAACTGGTGCCCGCAACAGAAGCGCTCGGTGCGTTGGCCAATCCGGCCGGGCCCTGGGCGCCGGTCGCGCCGGCGGGACCCTGAGGGCCCATCACGCCGGCGGGCCCCTGGGGGCCCATCATGCCAGCCGGGCCGGTGCAAGCGACAGTGAGCAGCGTGAACAGCGCGGCAACCGCAAACAGCAGTGAGCGTTTCATCGTTTCTGTCTCCTGATGGCGAACTGCCACCGATAGTAAACCTACATTCCCGGTACGGACCCGCTTCCGTCCCATCGTTGCGCGCTACCTACGCCAACGGGAGTATCCCCAGCCCCCACCACCGAGCAGGAGCACCACCACGAGAACGATCAATAGGGTGTCCATGTCTCACTCCTTCCACTCCCTCGTCTGGTTCTTTCCACACTAGGGTCGGACCCGAGCGTTGCCAAGTGGACCTTGGTCCACCGGTCCACCGCCCACTGCCAGTGACCTCGGCGTGGAGCTCCGGGTGGGCGTGCAGACCGGTGAGTGCGATGTTATCGGAGACGCTGCGCAGGATTGGCGGTGCACACCGGGGCCCGGGTCGCCGTCCTGGCTGGCCCAAGCGAAGTGTTTCGAGCACGGTCAAGGACCTAATGGTCGGATCAGGGTTGTCCGAGGACCGCGGCCGGGTGTGGCCATCGAGCTTCCTCGCACGTGTGTGTAGAACACCCACCACCGCTTCTCTAGCGCCCTTGAGGGGCTCGGTGGCTCTTTCGTCTCATCGTTCAGGAATTCAGGCTAAGCCCGGCCGACGGAACCAGAGAGTGACCCACTCTTGCCCGTCCGCTC
>Ga0268386_10002357_pt1 | contig 13418 bp, 13 predicted proteins | sample RVTome_15_FD_200260 | JGI IMG/M metagenome (GOLD analysis project Ga0268386, IMG submission 200260) | Soil microbial communities from uranium-contaminated site in the Upper Colorado River Basin, Wyoming, United States - RVT150D86... ...
ACGGCGATCGCGCGAAGTGGATCGCGCTGATGAAGAGCACCATCTCCAAGAACGCGGCGTTTTTCACCAGCCACCGCATGCTGCGGCGCTACGCGATCGAAGCCTACCTGCGCTAGCCCGCCCGGGCACGCATGGCGCCTGCCCCGCGCCGCTCAACCGTTTGCTGCCGCAGGCTCGCCTTGACGCGCCGCGGCTTGCGCGTAATCCTGATGCCGTGACACTCCTGTCGGTTGTCCAGATGCGGGCCTCCCCCGCGGGCGCGCGTTGCGCCGGGTGCTCTCGATGAACGGCTGGGAACTCACCTACGAGGGCTTCGAGCCGCGCCAGGAGCGCTTGCGCGAAGCGCTTTGCACCCTGGGCAACGGCTACTTTGCCACCCGGGGCGCAGCGTGCTTTGCGCGAGCGGACGATGTGCATTATCCGGGCACCTATCTTGCGGGCGGCTACAACCGTCTTGCGACCGGGATCGACGGGCACGAGGTCGAGAACGAGGACCTCGTGAATCTTCCCAACTGGCTCCCCCTCAGGTGCCGAATCGACGGCGGCGCGTGGCTCGCCCCGGGATCCGCGGAAATTTCGAAGTATCGGCAGACGCTGGATCTCAGGGAAGGTCTGCTCACGCGCTGGTATGCTTTCCGCGACGGCAACGGACGTCGCACAGCCTTCCGTGAGCGGCGCCTCGTCCACATGCGCGAACCGCACCTCGCCGCGATCGAGCTCGAGGTCACCGCCGAGAACTGGTCGGGCACGCTCGAGCTGCAAAGCGCGCTTGACGGCCGCGTCGACAACGCCGGCGTGGCACGCTACCGCGGCCTCGCCAACCGCCATCTCGAAGCCCTGGAGGCCGACGCGATCGGCGATGAGTCGCTCTACCTCAGAGCGCGCACCACGCAATCGCGCCTCGAGATCGCCCAGGCGGCGCGCACCCGCATCTATCGCGGCGATTCGCGCCTCTCGGCGCCACCCCGCCTCGAGCGTGAGGGCGTCGCCCGCATCGGGCACGTCCTGGCGGTGCGGCTCGCGCGGGGCGAGACCGCGCGCATCGAGAAGGTGGTTGCGCTCTACACCTCGCGCGACCGCGCGATCTCGGAATGCGGGCTCGCGGCGCGTGAGGCCATCGCCCGCGCCGGGAGCTTCGCGCAGCTCGGCGCCTCGCACGTGCGGCGCTGGACGCAGTTGTGGCGCCGCTTCGACATCGGGATCGAGGAGCGCGAGGCGGCCGGCACCGAGCGGACCGCACTCATCCTGCGACTGCACATCTTTCACCTGTTGCAGACCGCCTCCGCCCAGACCATGGACCTCGACGCCGGCGTGCCCGCGCGCGGCTGGCATGGCGAGGCCTACCGGGGACACATCTTCTGGGACGAGCTTTTCATCTTCCCGCTGCTCAACTGGCAGCTGCCCGAGATCACGCGGGCGCTGCTCATGTACCGCTACCGCCGCCTGAACGAGGCTCGAGCCAATGCCCGCGCCGCGGGCTACCGCGGCGCGATGTATCCGTGGCAAAGCGGCAGCAGCGGGCGCGAAGAGACCCAGCGCCTGCATCTCAATCCCGAGTCAGGGCGCTGGCTGCCCGACCACACCCATCTGCAGCGCCATATCAATGCCGCCGTGGCACTCAACGTGTGGCGGTACTACCAGGTCACGCGCGACATCGAGTTTCTCTCGTTCTACGGCGCGGAGATGATTCTCGAGATCGCGCGCTTCTGGTCGAGCATCGCGAGCTTCAACGAGCAACGCGGGCGCTACGAGATCTTCGGCGTCACCGGCCCCGACGAGTTCCACACCGCCTATCCGGACGCCGACGAGCCCGGCCTGAGGAACCATGCCTACACCAACATCATGGCCGTGTGGGTTCTCTCCCGAGCCCTCGAGCTGCTCGGGATCCTGCCCGAAGAGCGCTGCCGCGAGCTGCGCGCGGACCTGCTGCTTGACGACAAGGAGCTCGCCCGCTGGGACGAGGTGAGCCGCAGGATGCATGTCGCCTTTCACGACGACGGCGCCATCAGCCAGTTCGAGGGCTATGAAGCGCTCGAGGAGTTCGACTGGGAGGGCTACCGGCGAAAGTACGGCGATATCCACCGTCTCGACCGCCTGCTCGAGGCCGAAGGCGACACGGTGAACCGCTACAAGGCCTCGAAGCAGGCCGATGTCCTGATGCTCTTCTACCTCTTCTCCTCGGAGGAGCTCAAGGAGATCTTCGACCGGCTCGGCTACTCCTTCGAGTACGAGACCATCCCGCGCAGCGTCGATTACTACTCTCACCGCACTTCCCACGGCTCGACACTGAGCCGCGTCGTGCACTCCTGGGTGCTCTCGCGCGGCGACCGGCCGCGCTCCTGGCAGCTCTTCAAGGAGGCACTCGAGAGCGACATCGCCGACATCCAGGGCGGCACGACCCCCGAGGGCATACACCTCGGCGCGATGGCCGGCACGGTCGACCTGTTGCAGCGCGGCTACACGGGCATCGTCATGCGCGGCGACGTGCTCTGGCTCAACCCGTGCCTGCCCGACGAGCTGCGCTGCATCACGATGGTGATCCGCTATCGCGGCCATGCGCTCGACCTGACGATCACCCATCCGTCGATGCGGGTGCATGCGCACGAATCGAACGCGGCGCCGATCCAGCTCGGCGTTGTCGACAGGTGCTACACGCTGGAGGCGGGCGAGACGCAGGAATTTTCGCTTTGAGCTAGTGTGCTGTCCCGCAAATACCGCGCACGAGTCGGAAGGTAGCGCCAAGCATGTCTGCGTCGCTCCTTGCGCCGTCCGTATTGAAAGTCCCGCGAAATCGGCGCCAGACGCGAAGCAAACCACAGCCAGGTTGGACACCTGGCGAGGATTTGCGACAAAGTATGGCGCCGATTGTCGCGTGGACTTTCGCAGGTTATTTGCGGGACAGCACACTAGGGGCCGCAGCCGGGCAGCGGCACTGCCGCGGCGTGTATAGTCCGGCATGAGCGCCGCGGCGGCTGTGCGCCAACTCGCCTGCGTGAACGGCGGGTTGAAGGCGCTCGACGCGCCTTGACATCAGAACGGCTCGGCCGATGTCCAAGGAGATGAACAATGTCCCCTGCCCAGCCACGTCATAATCTCGAAGCCGAGCACAGGCCCCACAGGATCCGTCATCGCCTGCAGGCGAAAGGCGGCGGCAATCACGTGGGCGATGCGATCCTCGGCGCGATCGACGGGGGGATCACGAGCTTTGCCGTCGTGGCCGGCGCGGTGGGCGCGGGCTTTTCCAGCGTGGTGGTGGTGATCCTGGGATTCGCAAGCGTGCTGGCCGACGGGTTCAGCATGGCGGCCAGCAACTACCTCGCCACCAAGAGCGAGAAGGAGGCCGCCGAGCAGGCGCACCGCGAGGAGCAGCGCCACATCGATGCGATCCCGGAGGGACAGCGTGAAGAGCTCCGGCAGGTCTTTGCGAGCAAGGGATTCGAGGGAGAAACGCTGGAGCGGATCGTCGAGACCATCTCGGGCAATCGGGAGCTGTGGGCGGAGACCATCGTCCAGGAGATGTTTGGCCTGTACACCGTGGACGCGGGCAAGCCATTCCGCGCCGGATTGGCGACCTTGGTCGCATTCCTGACCGTTGGCGTTATCCCGCTCATGCCTTTCCTGTTCCCGGCGCTCGCGCCGGAGCTTGCCTTCGCAACCAGCGCCGCCGCCACCTCGGTGGCATTCGTTGCGATCGGCTTTTTCAAGGGGCGCGCGCTCGGTCAGCCGCCTCTACGCGCGAGCCTTGAGACACTGCTTGTCGGCGGCAGCGCCGCGTTGCTCGCCTATGGCGTCGGCGCGCTGCTTCAAAGCTGGATCGGCAGCGGTTGGGGGGCGTGAGGATCTGCCTGGCCCGGCCTCTGCCATGACCGCGCCCGGCCGGGGAGTCGATCATTGCTCTTGTGCGCCGGCCTGCTCGTTGCTGCGGTCTGCGTCTTGATCCAGATCAAGCAATGCCTGAACGGATCGAATTAGAGTTACCTTGGGACCGATGCCTTTTCCCGTTGAGGAGTGTGCATGATCTACCGGCGCCATCGCCATTCTGAAATCTGGCACGTATCCGAGCGTTGCCATCAGTGGCCAATCGGACCTCAATGGCCCGCGGGTGGCTACGAGGAATTCTCGACCCGGCCTCCCTTCGGGCGGATCTGCACGCAGTGCCTCAGGCTGACCGCGCAGGTGCCTGACAGGCGCCGGGGCATTGGCTCCCAGGTTCGACCGGAATAACTCTTCGACGTGCCCTTGCGGTGGATGCGGCCGAGGGCGCGGCAGGCGGATAAGACGCTTCACGCCGCCCGGCGTGCGCGCTGGATCGCGCCGAGAAGCCGGCCGTAAGCCTCGTCGAAAAGACGCACGCCGTCGTCCAGCAGGTTCGCGGTGACCGCCTTCATGTCGACCCCTGCGGCAGCCAGCCGCGCCATGACTTCCGGCGCCTCGGTCAGATTTCCCGTGAGGCGATCCTGCGGCATGCCGTGGTCGCGGAAGGCATCGAGCGTCGCCGGCGGCATGGTATTCACCGTATAGGGACCGATCAACTCGTCGACGTAGAGCGTATCGGGATAGGCGGGATTCTTGGTCCCGGTGCTCCCCCAGAGCAGGCGCTGGGTGCGCGCCCCGTGGCTCGCGAGGGCGCGCCAGGGCTCGCCCGCGACGATCTCGAGATACGCGGCATAGGCCAGGCGCGCGCTGGCGATGGCCGCCTTGCCGCGCAGCGCCTCGAGGATACAGCGCTCGTCCGTGCTCGATACCTCGCCCATGCGCCGCTCGAGAAGCGCATCGACTTCGGTGTCGATCCGGCTCACGAAGAAGCTCGCCACGCTCGCGATGGCGTCCACCGCCTTCTTCTCCCGAAGGCGGCGCTCGAGCCCGCGCTGGTAGGCCTGCGCAACCTCGCGGTAGGTCTCGACCGCGAAGAGCAGCGTCACGTTGACGTTGATCCCCTCGGCGATCAGCTGCTCGATCGCGGGCAGGCCCGCCGGCGTCGCCGGCACCTTGATCATGAGGTTCGCCCGATCGACGGCGCGCGAGAGCCGCCGCGCCGCATCCACCGTGGCCGCGGTATCGTGCGCGAGCCGCGGCGACACCTCCAGGCTCACAAAACCGTCACGCCCGCCGGTTGCCGCGTGAACTTCGGAGAGCTGGTCCGCCGCCATCGCGATGTCCTCGACGGCGAGCCGCTCATAGATGCGCTCGGGGTCAGACTCGCCCGCGCCCGCGGCGGCCTCGAGCGCCTCGCGGTATTCCGCGCCCTCGCCCATCGCCTTCTCGAAGATCGCCGGATTGGAGGTGACACCCTTCAACCCATCGTCGGCGATGAGTGCCTTGAGACCGCCGCTGGTCAGCAGCTCCCGGCGCACGAAATCGAGCCATACCGACTGGCCGAACCGTTCGAGCTCTTTCAGCCTGTTCATGTTTCGCTCCTCCAGCATAACCGGCACTTCCAATGGGGGCGGTTCCGGAATCCTCCTCGGCCGCCTTCCCTGGTGCGATCCCTGGAAGCAGGCAAAGGTTCCCGAACCTGCAACCCATCACTCATCACGCCTACTAGAAAACAAGGCTGGGGAGCCACAGCGCAATCTGCGGAAAGTTGATGACCAGCGTCGCGGCGATGAGGATGATGCACCAATACGGAAGCGAACTCCTGAAAATCTGCACGATGGTAATGCTGGGGTCCTCATCCTGGACCGCCGATTTGACCGTGTAGACGAGCAACCCGAAGGGTGGCGTGAGGAGCCCCGCCTCGATCGCGAGGATGCCCACGATCGCGAACGCGATCGGGTCGTAGCCCAGCTGCTCGGCGATCGGCGCGAAGATCGGCACCGTCAGCAGCATGATCGAGATCGAATCGATCACCATCCCCAGCAGGAACCAGATCACCACCATCACGGCGATGATGAGAAGGGGCGTCAACCCGGTGCCGAGGAAGAGATCCTGGATGGCGTTGGCAAGCCCGGTCATGGCAAGCGCGCGCGAGTAGAGCGAGGCCGCTACCAGCAGCAGGAGAATCGGCGCTGAAGTGCGCCCGACCGAAAGGATCGAGTCGATGATGCCGCGATAGCGCATGCCCTTCACGATGCCGAGCACGAGCCCGATGAAGGCGCCCGCGCCGGCGCCCTCGGTCGGGGTGAATACTCCGAACCAGATTCCGCCCAGGACGGCGACGACGACGGCAACAATGCCGCTCAGGCTGGTGATGAACGCCCAAAGCGAGACCTTTTCAGCGCCTTCATCGTCCTCCTTGCGGTCGACGCCACCGCCGACAAGCGCCGGGCGCAGGATCGCCGTCAAGAGGATATAGATCACGAACAGGCCCGTGAGCATCAGGCCCGGCAACACGCCCGCGAGAAAGATCTGGCCGATCGATTTTTCCGTGAGGATGCCCCACACGATCATCAGCACGCTCGGCGGGATCAGCATTCCGAGGCAGCTCGAGCCCGCCACCGTGCCGAGGGCGAAGCCCTTGTGATAGCCGTGACGGCTCATCTCGGGGTAGGCGATGCGCGAGAACGCCGCCGCCGAGGCGATCGATACGCCCGTGACGAAGGAAAAAAGCGCGTTTCCCAGCACGGTCGCAATAGCGAGCCGTCCCGGCAGGCGCCTCAAGCCGCGGTTGATGCCGCGGTAGACATCGGTCACCGCGCCGGACTTGCCGATGAACTCGCCCATCAGCATGAAAAGGGGGATCACCGCGAACACGTAGTCGCGCAACGCCTCGTAGGCTGTGCTGCCGAGCATGGTCGCGACTATGCGCACGTCGCCCGTCACGAAGTAGATGCCGAGCGCGCTCGTCATGCCGAGCGCGATCGCGATGTGCACGCCGAGCGAGACGAGAACGAGCAGGCTGACGATCAGGATGATGGCCGTGGTGAAGTCGAACACGACTGCTGTTTCCTGCCGGTATTCAGAATTGCCGTGACGGGTCGCTGGCGTGCGCCGTTAGCGCCTGGGCGCCGGACGAAATGCCGCGTCACGCTCGTCCGCTCCGCCCTCGGCGTCGCCTGGCCGCACGACATCGAGATACGCCATGACAAGGTAATTGACGATTGCAAGCGCGCTGCCGAAAAGAATGATGAAACGCGTCGGCCAGGCCGGCACGCGCAACGCGCCCTCACCCTCGAATTCGCCGCCCACCCAGGAATCAATGGCGAGCTGCCATCCGCCCCAGATGATCAGGACGAAGAACACGACGCCGAGGAGGTAGCCGAACGCCAGTGCGGCGCGCCGGGCCCAGGGCGGAAAACGATCGATGAGAAATTCCGCCGACAGCATCGACCGGCTGCGGATCGCATATCCCGCCTGGAGGAACACGATGATGACAATGGAGTTGGCGACGATCTCGCGAACACCCTGCACCGGGTTGTTGAACGCCCCGCGCCCGATGATGTCGGCCATGATGATGAAGGTCAGGATGAAGGCCCAGGTTGCGGCCATGACCATCATGAACTTGGCGACGTTGTCGCTGATTACGCGGACTGACATGGTTCCTCGTTACGGGATACACGGATCCCCGGCAGCGGGACCCAGGACAAACGCGGCCGAGCTCTGACGAGCCCTGATCTCACAGCTCACGCGTTGCGGGAAAACGGGAAATGCCCGCCTCCAATCGATGGCCCCCTATGCGGGCATTCGCCAGCGGAACCCCGGTTCCGGAGCCCCGCCGGCGCATGAGATGGATGCGGTCTTGAGCCCCTCTACTTGACGACGTAGCGCACCGGCCACTGGTAGCCGTGCTTCTCGGCCGAATCGAGGACCGTGTTGAGCGTCTTGACCACGGGCAGCCCCTGCTTCTTGAGCGTATCGGCGTGGGACTGCGGCCAGTCCTTGAGGGACGTCGCCCACTCCTTGCGAACGCTCGGGTCGAGCTCCTTGACCTTGGCGAGGCCGCCCTTCAGCTTCTCGATGTCCTTGCTGTAGCGCTCCTTGTTGTTGGTGCCGGTTTTCTCCTCGTAGGCGCGAGCGACTTCCTGCAGGATGGGTTTCACGTCCTTCGGCAGGCGGTTCCAGCTGTTCTTGTTGATCGTGAGACCGTGCCAGGTGATCGATCCAAATCCGATCAGCGTGTAGAACGGGCCCGGCTCATAGAGCTTCAGGTTGACCCACGCGCTCGGGAACATGATCCAGCCTTCGTAGACGTGCGTCTTCATGCCCGTGTAGGCCTCGGGCAGCGAACCCTGCACCGGCGTGACGCCCGCATACCTCAACCAGTTCAGGTTGAGCCCTGCTCCTGCGATTTTCACGCCCTTCAGGTCGGAGATCTTGTTCCAGTCGAACGACGTGCCGAGGTTGTAGCCGCCGTCGGCGATGCGCGCCAGCAGTATCTGGTTGTACTTCTTCTCGAACACCTCGGTCAGGAACGGCACCGCCTTGTAGACGTCCTGCGCAACCTTCAGGCTGACGGTGGGGTCCATCGTGCCGAAGGGCAGCATCACCTGGAAGGCGTGCAACGGAAGCTTCGAAGCTTCGAAGCAGAAGCAGAAGCCGCCGATATCCACGACGCCGTTCTGCACGCCCTCGAACGTCTCGGTCACCTTGACGATGGAGCCGCTGTAGCCCTCGACCCACTCGACCTTATGCTTCGTCCTCGATTCCACTGCCTTCTTGAATTCGGGCTGAAAGAAGTCCTTCATCAGGCCCGCGTACACCACCCCGGGCGGATGTCCGGTCGCAATCCGCAGCTTGATGGTCTCGGCGGCGAGCGGCGTCGCGGCCCCGAAGGCCGCAATGAGCGCGCTCGCGCCTATCACTGACAGGGTACGTTTCATAATCTCCTCCAGAAGAAAACGGACGGTGTTTCTTGTCGATGCCAAGGCATATTCCCGATTCTCGAATGCGGTGTCAATAGCGCGCGATGGCCCCCGCCGTCCGGGTGCTAGAATCCACTTCAAGATTCGCGCTCCCCACGAACCGGAATGTCGGCACCACCATTCGTTTCCCGCATTGCGCTCGTGACGGGCGCCTCGCGCGGCATCGGGCGCGCGATCGCGCTCGCGCTCGCCGAGGCGGGGGCTGATATCGCGGTCAACTACCGCGAGCGTAAGGCGGACGCGGAAGCGACCGCCGCCGCGGTCAAGGCGCTGGGCCGCAAGTCCGGTGCCTTCGGCGCCGACGTCTCCGATGCAAAGGCCGTCTCGGCGATGGTTGCGAGCGTCGAGAAGGCGCTCGGCCCCATCGACATCCTCGTCAACAATGCGGGTGTGGCGCTCCGCCATTCCATCGACGAGATCACGGAAACCGACTTCGATCACACGATCGCGACCAACCTCAAGTCGGTCTTCCTCTGCACGCAGGCGGTCTGGAAGGGCATGCGCGCGCACGGCTGGGGGCGCATTGTCAACATCTCCTCGGGGGCCGCCCGCGGCGCCGGCGTATTCGGCGTGCACTACAACGCGTCGAAGGCCGGGCTGGAAGGACTCACGCGCGGCTACGCCGCACGCCTCGTCAAGCACGGCATCACCGTCAACGCCGTGGCCCCGTCCCTCATCGACACCGAGATGATCGCGTCGCAGCGCGACGAGATCGCAGCCAGGGTGCCGCTCGGGCGCCTCGGCACCGCCGAGGAGATCGCGGCAGCAGTCGTGATGGTCGCGAGCAATCCCTACATGACCGGGCAGACCATCCACGTCAACGGCGGCTATCTTTTCAACTGACGAGACGGCAGATTCGTCAATGCCGAATGGCCCTCATTCCGAGGATCCCCTCTCCCCTCACCCCGCCCCTCTCCCCGCTCGTGCGGGGAGAGGGAGTGATTTCGAGACCGCTTCCGGTCAACCCACCGTGGTCAGCAAGGAGTGATGCGTAGGCGCGGATTCACGCTGATCGAGATGATCGTCGTGATGGCGATCATCGCGATCCTGGCGCTGATGCTGGTCCCCACTTACCAGGACAAGCTGATCCGCGATCAGATCGTCGAGGCCCTGCCCCTCGCCGACCTCGCGAAGAAGCGCGTCGAGGCCTCCTGGTCGGGCGCGCAGGCGTTCCCGCGGAACAACAAGGCGGCAGGCCTGCCGCCCGCCGAGAAGATCGTGAGCAACTACATCAAGGAGACCGCAGTGCGGGACGGCGCGATCCACATCACTTTCGGCAACAGCGCCAACCCGCAGATCACGGGCAAGACCCTGAGCCTGCGCCCCGCGGTAGTCATGGACGCGCCGGTCGTCCCGATCGCGTGGGTGTGCGGAAACGCTTCGCGGCCCGACAAGATGACCGTCAAGGGCGAGAACAGGACCAACATTCCCGTTGCCTACCTTCCCTTCAACTGCCGCCCTCGAGCGGCCCCGTGACGCGCGATAGGGGTCCCGCAAGGCGGAAGGATGAAGGATGAAGGATGACCTGAAAATCTGTTAAGCGGGGTTGCTTTCGCCTTTCGCCCTCTGCCGCTAGTGCCGTTCCAACTTGTTATGCCAAATCCGCGATAGCCACGTATCGAGTCTCTGCTTGAGATATCTGCCGCCCCGCATCCATGGCTCTCCCTTTGTCTGAACAAGTTGGAACGGCACTAGCTAGGGCAGCTTGTCGCCGTCGGGCGGCGCCGGGATCTCGAGGGCGTTGGCAAACCCGGCCACGAATGCGAAATAGGTTGCCGCGGCAGCAAGCTCGACGAGCCACTGCCCGTTGTGACGGCTATTGAGCGCGTCAAAGGTCTCCGGGTCGACGCGGTTCGTGCGCATGAGCTGGCGCGCGAAGTTGATGACATCGCGCTCGTCCGCCGAAAGCCTGCCCGGATCGCCCTTCGCGCGGATGAGGTCGATCAGCTCCTCCCGCACGCCGTTACCGCGGGCCGCCGCGACCTGTGCCGCCCATACGTAGGCAGCCCCGTGCTCGCGCGCCGAGGTCAGGATCGCGAGCGAGCGGAGCTTCGCGTCGACGATGCTGTCATCCCGAAAGAACTTGACCAGGGGCAGCAGCCGCTCCGCCAGCTTCGGGCTGTGCAGCAGCATGCTGAACGGCCCGCGGATGTGGCCAAACATCTTCACCACGGCATCCGCAAGCGCGTGCTGTTCGGCAGGCAGATCGACTTTCGAGGTGATGGGTTTTACGCGCGGCATGCAGGCTCCTTTCCTTGTGGATGCGAGAACAGACCCGTCAGCGGGGCCGATGGCATGGATAGGCCAGCAGCAGCGCCGACGCTACGTTCGTGTACGCGCTGAGATGCAACACGCCCGGATGGTTCCGGAGATACTTGATGGAGGCGCTGACGAGCTGATCTCTTGTGACATCGACGGGGAAGCAGGCCTGCAGTCCCGCGAAAGGATAATTCGACATCATGTCCACGACGGCGCCCACGTATCCGTAGCACACGCCGCTGTCAAACGTCGCCCCCGATTCCTCCGCCGAGCAGTACTTGAGCAAGGCCGTTCCAGTGGTAACGGCCGGGGCCTCACACGCCAGCAGCATTCCGATCAGCACCGCAATCGCGCGTCCCATATCGCCCTCCCGACATGGCCAACAGCGCAAAGGCTACCGCGGCCCGGAGGGTAAAGGGAATATCGGACGCGAAAAGCCCCCTTTTCTCCAAGGTCAGAAGGACGAAGCATGAAATGAAAGAAACCGTGATGAGTGATGGGTGATAGCCGGTTCGAGTGACCCATTACAAGGTTTCTTCCGCCTTCATCCTTCATCCTTAGGTCGTTGGGGCGCACAATAGCGGCAGCGTTTTTCTTCGCCACGGGAGGACCGATGAGCACGCGCAGAGGATTTCTCGCAGTATGCGCGGCGGCGCTGGCAGTCTCGCTGCCGGCGGCGGTGCATGCAGCCGACATGAGGGCGCCATCCGGCCTGATCCGGATCGAGCGGGTGCAAGTCCGCCTCTCGACCGCCGGACCGGTCGTGCTGCTGATGGCTCAGGGCCGGGCGATACCGGTTTTCGTGGACGCCGTCGTCGCCGAGTCGATCCGAAGCGCCCTGGACGGTCGCCGCCCGATGCGTCCACTGACGCACGACTTGATGCACGACGTGCTGACAGGCTTCGGGGGGACAGTGGCGCAAGCCGTCATCACGTTCAAGGGCCGCATCTTCTACGGCGCGCTCTCCGTGCGAATGGGCGACCGCGAAAAGGTATTCGACAGCCGAGCCTCGGACGCGATCGCGCTCGCCACGCACTTCAAGGCGCCGATTCTGGTCAGCCAGGAGCTGCTCGATTCCACCGGCGTGCCCCTGGAACCGGACGCACCTTTGGAACGGCGCCTCTGAGCAGGCCGGGGATGCGTCGTCCCCGCCTGCCGAAAGATCACGGGTTACTTCTTGAAGCCTGTCGCCTTGATCAGCGGAATGAGCTGCGTGCGCTCCTGATCGACGAAGCGCTGCGCTTTCTCGGGGCTGGAGTCGCGCACCGGCTCGAATCCCGAGGAGATCAGCTTTTTCTGGAAACCCTTGTCAGCCAGCGCTTTGCGCGTGGCTTGCGAAACCCGATCGACGACGGCCCTGGGCGTGCCGGCTGGAGCGAAGACGCCGGTGAACAACTGGGCCACCATGTTCGGCACGACCGTGCTCGTGATCGGGATTTCGGGCGCAGCTTGAAGCGGCGCGGGCGCATTTACCGACAGGATCCGGATCTTTCCGGACCGGTACAGTGCGAGGAGCTGCGCGGTCACGTTCGGCGTCATCATCGGCACGTAGCCGCTCACGAGGTCCCCGACCGCGAGCCCGACGCCCCGGTACGGCACATGCACGATCTGGAGGCCGCCCGCGCGCTGCTTGAACATCTCCCCTGCGAGGTGCGTCAAGGTTCCGGCCCCGGCGGAAGCATACGAGAGCTTGCCGGGATTCGCCTTGGCGTAGGCAATGAGCTCCTTCAGGTTCCGCACCGGCAGCGACGGGTGGACCATGATCGACGTTACCGAGATGGCGATGATGTCGATCGTGACGAAGTCCTTGGTCGGGTCGTACGGCGGGCGCTTCATCACCGTCGGGTTGATGATCTGCGTGCTCGTGTTGCCGATGAGCAGCGTATAGCCGTCGGGCTGTGATCGCGCGACTTCCCCCGCCCCGATGACGCCGCCCGCGCCGCCGCGGTTATCGACCACGAGCGTGCCGAGCAAGGGCCCTGCTTGCTGGGCCCAGAGGCGCGCGATCGTGTCCACCACCCCGCCGGGCGCGAACGGAACAACGATCCTGATCGGCCTTGTGGGGTATTCCGACTGAGCGTATGCACTGAAGGTCGCCAGAGCGGCCGCTGCTGCCCCGGCAAGCGTGACTGCCAGCAATTTGCGTCGGTTCATGGTCTTGTCCTCCTCGCGGGTAATTGTTCGATGATACTTCGGTTCCGTTCAAAGGCGCGAGCCGCGCTTTACGCGGCGGCCTTCGCCGCGTTCCGCAGGCTCGATTCCAGCTTGAAGATCCTCGCGGCGTTCTTCCAGAGAATGTGCTCGCGCTCCGTTTCGGTAAGCTTCGCCTCGTCCAGCACTTTCATGCGGACCTGGTGC
>Ga0268386_10002359_pt1 | contig 13417 bp, 13 predicted proteins | sample RVTome_15_FD_200260 | JGI IMG/M metagenome (GOLD analysis project Ga0268386, IMG submission 200260) | Soil microbial communities from uranium-contaminated site in the Upper Colorado River Basin, Wyoming, United States - RVT150D86... ...
AGAAGGCGAACTCGTTGCCCTCGGCGTCGACGCTGACGTAGCGCCACTTCCCGCCGGGACGGACATCCATCTCCTCGACCCGGGTCTGATGGCGGAGCGGCCCCCACCACTTCGAGACGAGCTCCGGGTCGGTGTGGGCCTTCCAGACCAGCTCTCGCGGGGCTTCGAAGGTGCGCTCGTAGGTCAGGTCGCCACCCTCGGAGTAGATGGTCGTCGTGTCGGTGCTGCCTCGGTCAATCCTGGTCGCGGTCATCGGTGCTTCCTTTCGATCGGTCCGGTTGATCCTGGTAGTCGCGGAGGAAGGCGTCGAGCCGCTCGAATCGCTCCTCCCAGTGCGGGCGGTACTGGCCGATCCATTCGGCCACCTCCCGCAGCGGCGTGGCTCGCAGCCGTCGGGGACGCCACTGCGCCCGCCGGCCCCGTTCGATCAGCCCGGCTCGCTCGAGCACGCGCAGGTGCTTGGAGACGGCGGGCTGGCTCATGGCGAACGGCTCCGACAGATCCTTGACCGACGCCTCGCCGTCGGCGAGGCGGGACAGGATCGCCCGCCGCGTCGGATCGGCGAGGGCGGCGAACGTCGCGCTGAGGTGATCGGGCTGCTGCATGAGTACCACTCAGTTATATAACCTTCCAGTACTATACTGATCCCAGGGGAGCCCGTCAAGCTATCCTCCGATCGATGAAGGTCCACCTCGTCGACGCCACCTTCGAGCTCTTCCGCGCCTACTACTCGCGGCCCCCGCGTCGCGCGCCCGACGGCAGGCCGGTCAACGCCGTGCAGGGGCTCGTCGACTCGATGCTCTCCCTCCTGAGGGAGCCCGACGTGACGCACATCGGCGCGGCCACCGACCACGTCATCGAGTCGTGGCGCAACGACCTGTACCCCGGCTACAAGTCGAGCGCCGGCGTCGACCCGGACCTCCTCGCCCAGTTCGGCGACGCGGAACGCGCCCTCGAGGCCCTCGGCATCCCCGTCTGGGCGATGGTCGAGGACGAGGCCGATGACGCCATCGCGGCGGCCGTTGCCCGCTTCGCCGATGACCCGCGCGTCGAGCAGGTGATCATCTGCTCGGTCGACAAGGATCTCGGACAGCTGGTGAGCAACGGCCGGATCGTGCTGCGGGATCGGATGCGCAAGGTGACCTACGACGAGGCCGGCATCGTCGAGAAGTTCGGCGTGGCGCCGGGCAGCATCCCGGACTACCTGGCGCTGGTCGGCGACAGCAGCGACGGGTTCCCGGGCCTGCCCGGCTGGGGCTCCAAAAGCGCGTCCGCCGTCCTGGCGCGCTGGGGCCATCTCGACCGCATCCCGGCATCGGCGCTCGACTGGGAGGTCCCCGTTCGCAACGCGACCCGCCTCGCCGCGACGCTGGTCCAGCAGCGGGCCGATGCGCTGCTCTTCCGTCGCCTGGCGACGCTGAACGCCGATGCGCGGATCGAGGATGTCACCGCGTCGCTCGACGAGCTCGGGTGGCACGGCGTGCCCCGGGCCCGATTCGTCTCCCTGTGCGACGAGCTGGGCTTCGACACCGTCCGAGAGCGCGTCCACCGCTGGGCGGACTGAGCGGCGTCCGGGACCCCACCGGTACGTTCGGTGGGGTGCACCCTCGAGGGTCGCTCGGTACGGTCGGCATCCAATGCACGCACGACTCCGCATGGCGGGCCTGCTCGCCGCGATCCTTGCCGCCGCCGTCATGGCCCCGATGGCGGCCCCCACGCATTCCGCCGCGGCCGGTGCGTGCGGAACCTACGCCTCCGAGACCGCCCCGCCGCCGACGATCCGCGTCTACCGCACCGCGACCGGGGCGGTGGACACGGTGGACTTCCGGACGTACGTCAAGAACGTGCTCTCGCGCGAATGGATCAGCAGCTGGACGACCGAGTCGCTGCGCTCCGGGGCGCTGGCAGTCAAGAACTACGCCTGGTACCAGGTCATGCACTGGCGCGGCTACACCACCGCGGGCGGCCAGTGCTTCGACGTCTTCGACTCGACCAGGGACCAGCACTACGACCCGTCGAAGCCGACCTACGCGTCGATGGCCGCGGCCGTCGATGCCACCTGGGGCACCCTGGCGCTCAAGAGCGGGCGCATCTTCGCCACCTACTACAACGCCGGGCAGGCGTACGAAGCATGCGGCGCCAACGCGAATGGCTGGCAGATGTTCCAGTGGGGCACCCAGGCCTGCGGCCTCGACGGCAAGAGCGCGGCCCAGATCCTGGGCATCTACTACCCCGGGGTGACGGTCAGCGCGGCTCCGCCGCCGTCCACGCCCGCGCCGACGCCTGCACCGACGCCGACCCCGGCACCGACGCCGACGCCCGCACCGACGCCGACGCCCGCACCGACGCCGCTGCCATCCACCCCGCCCGGCTCGACGACCCCCGCCCCGATCGTCGCGCCCACCGCGGCCCCCACGCCCCCGCCCGCCACGCCGGCACCCACGCCGGCTCCGGCTCCCGCGGCGCCGCCACCGCGGCCCGGCGGCGGCCAGGCCGGACTCTCCGCGCCGCCGCCTCCCCCGCCACCGGATCCCGATCCGATCATCGTCAGCATCGCCGACGCCGGCACGATCGAGGTGACGGCCGCCCCGTCGCCGGAGCGGCAGACCGGCGCACGGGGCGACCAATCGCGGCTGTTCGTCGGCGAGTCGCCCCACGCGTGGGAACGCCCGGGCACGGCGGCGGCACCGGCGGCCGAGCTCCCGACGCGCTGGGTCACGTTCCGCGCCATGGTCGGGCAGCTGCTGGCGAGCCTCGCGGAGCGGCTGTCAGTCGGCGGACTGATCGCCCAGCAGCCGGCGGGCGACGAGCTCGGCGGCGGCGACGTCCTGGATGGCCAGCCCGACCGACTTGAAGGCCGTGATGGCGTCGGGAGCCCGCGATTCGACCCAGTCCCCGCCGATCGTCCCGAGCTCCACCAGCTCCGTCTCGGCCAGTAAGCCGCGCTCGATCGCGGCGACCACGTCGCCGGCCTCGGCCATCGCCGCGGCTCGCGAGTCGACGGCCACGATCGCGGCCCGCGCGAACAGCGCCGGCGGCAGCTCCACCATCCCGAGGCGGAACGCGCCGATCCCGTTGACGTGCGTGCCGGGGCGCAGCCAGCCCGCGTCGAAGACCGGCTGGATCGAGGTCGTGGCGCAGCACACCACGTCGGCCTCGCGGACCGCCGCCTCGGCGGACGCGGTCGGCTCCACCGGCACGCCGACCGCCTCCGTCATCCGCTGGGCGAACCGGGCGCGGGCCTCCGCAGACCGGGAGTGGACGAGCACCCGGCTGATCGGACGCGCGGCCAGCACCGCCCGCACCTGCCACTCTGCCTGTCCGCCGGCACCGATCACGGTGAGCGTCGCGCTGTCGGGACGCGCCAGCAGGCGGGTCGCCACGCCCGCCGCCGCGCCGGTCCGCATGGCCGTGATCGTGGCACCGTCCATCAGGGCCAGGGGCGCCCCGGTCGCGGCATCCAACCAGATGACGATGGCGTGGAGGGTCGGCAGGCCACGCTCGGCATTGCCCGGCACGATCGTCACCAGCTTCACGCTGGCCCCCGTGCCCCCGTCACGCACGCCCGGCATGAGCAGCAGGTCGCCGGCGTCGAGCGCCACGTGTGACCGCAGCGGCGAGCGGTCCCGCCCGGCGGCCACGTCGCGGTAGGCGGCCTCGACGGCGTCCAGCAGGTCCGCGATGGGGACTGCGCCACGGATCGCATCGGCGTCGAGGAAGGGCAGCCCGGGCATCAGGCGCCGAGTGTACCGGGGCGAGGGCGCGCTACGATGGACGCACGCACCTCCACCGGCGCCACGGCACGGCGCTTGCGAGGAAACGCGAGCAAGGAGGACCCATGATCGACAACGTACGCGACGACCTGTCGCGCAAGGCCGACACCGCCCGCTCCGAGATCGACGCGCTGATGTGGCTGATCCGGACCGCCGTCGTCGGCGCCGTGCTGGGCGCGCTCTATACCGAGCTCCGCAAGGCGCCGGAGGAGCGGACCTGGAACGGCAAGCTGCTCGGCGTCGTCCCCTACGACTTCCGCGTCCCGAGCCTCGAGCGGCTCCGCCAGGCCTACTGGAACCCCAAGTCGCCGAAGCTCTTCACCGACCGACCCTTCGGCGTCGGCTGGTCGGTCAATATTCCGACCCTCCTGCGCCGCCTCGGCGTGCGCACCAGCTTCACGAAAGGGCGCTGAGCCGGACTGCGCTAGGATCGAGCCCGGATGAACTGGTTCCCGATCCTCCTCGTCACGCACATCGCGCTCGCGGTGGGACTGCTCCTGCCGAACGTGGTCCTGCCGTTCGTGCTGCGCCGCAGCAGCGGGCCTCCCGGCGCGATGACTCGGCTGCTCATGGGCATGCAGGGAGGCGGAACGCTCGTCATCGGTGCCGGGCTGGCGATCACCGGCGCCGCCATGCTCTGGATCCTGGGTCCGGAGCTGCTCACCCAGCCGTGGCTGCTGGTGGCGCTGGCCCTCTACGCCACGAACCTGATCGTGGCGGGCTTCATCAGCCGGCCCAACCTGCGCCGCCTGATCGGCCTGCGCCAATCGGACGCGGACGATGCCGCGTGGCGACGCCGGGCGCGGCAGCAACGGCTGGTCGCCTACGGGATGGCCGGCGTCATCGGCGTCATCGGGCTGCTCATGAGCACCAAGCCCCAGCTCTGGTGAGCCGTCAGAAGTTCGGCAGCGGCAGCGGGCGCCCCATGACGAAGAAGATGGCGGCCACGATGAGGAACATCGCGATCGCGAAGAAGAGCAACCAGCGAAGGACTTCCATGCTCGGCTCCGTAACGGGTCTGGTCGCCAGCTGACCCCCAAGGGACCGCATTCTATCGGTCCAAGCCGGTCGTGGGCGCTCCTTCGGCGTCCACTCTAGAATTCACAGCGTGACACTCCGCCTGTTTGACGCCCGCCGTGGCGGTCTCCAGCCCTTCGCGCCCGTCGGGGAGCGCCCGACCGTCGGCCTCTACGTCTGCGGCGTGACGCCGTATGACACCGGCCACGTCGGCCACGCGTTCACTTACGTCAGCTTCGACGTCCTTCACCGCTATCTCGAGTACCTCGGCCACGATGTCGTCTACGTCCAGAACCTGACCGATGTGGACGACGACATGCTGCGCAAGGCGCGCGAGACCGGCGAGGACTACCTGGCCCTCGGAAACCGGCACGTCACCACCTTCCTGACCGAGATGGCCGCGCTCAACTGGCTGCCGCCGGACCACTACCCGCGCGCCACCGAGCACATCCCGCAGATGCTGGCCATGATCGGCCGGCTGGTGGACAACGGCCTCGGCTACGCCGCCGAGGGGAACGTGTACTTCCACGTCGACGGGTGGCCGCGCTACGGCGAGCTGTCGAACCTCGATCGCGCGGAGATGCTGCCGATCGCCAACGAGCGCGGCAACGTGCCCGACATGGCGGGCAAGCGGGATCCGCTGGACGTCGTCCTGTGGCAGCACTCGCTCCCCGACGAGCCGGCCTGGGAGTCGCCGTGGGGCGCCGGCCGCCCCGGGTGGCACATCGAGTGCTCGGCGATGGCAACGGCCTACCTCGGCGAGCGATTCGAGATCCACGGCGGCGGCGGCGACCTGATCTTCCCGCACCACGAGTCGGAGCTCGCCCAGACGGAGGGGGCCACCGGCGTCACCCCGTGGGTCGCCCACTGGACCCACGCGGGGATGCTGCGCTACCAGGGCGAGAAGATGAGCAAGTCGCTCGGCAACCTCGTCCTCGTCCGCGACCTGCTGCGCACCTACCCCGGTGACGCGATCCGCCACTACCTGGTGTCCCGCCACTACCGCTCGGAGATCGACTTCACCGATGCCGACGTGGAGCGCTCCGCCGAGTCGGCCGCGCTGCTGCGGCGCGCCTGCCTGCGAGCCGAGGCGCACTCCCCCGCCGAGCCGGCGATGGCCGATCCGGGAGAGCTGCTGCCCGAGATCGCCGCGCTGCGGTCCCGCTTCCTGGCGGCGATGGACGACGACCTCGACACGCCCGGCGCCATGCCGGTCCTCGACGAGCTCGCCGAGCTGGCACTGGGCGCCGGTGACGACCACCTGGCGGCCCAGGCAGGCTGGATGATCCGAGAGCTGGGCGCCCGGATCCTCGGCCTGCGGCTCGCCACGGCCCCGACGGCGGTCGAGGTCGCCGCGTGAGCGAGGCCGATGGCGACCTCGTCCCGATCAGCGTCCGCCTCGGCGAGGTCGTTCCCCCGGAGGACCCGGAGGACTGGACCCGCCCGCTGACCTGGGTCGCGGCGCTCGGCATGCTCGCCGCGCCGCTCGTCGCGCTGGCCTGGTTCGTGTCGGCCGCGCCGACCGATGCGCGAGTCGCCCTGCCGGCGACGTTCGGTGTGGCCGCCGCCCTGGCGGGCGGCGCGGCCGCGACCGGGGCCACGCAGCTCGGGATGGCGCGGGCCTGGACCGCCACGCTCGGGGCCGGCCTGTTCGGCGCCCTGGTCGTCGTCATGCTCGGCGTGGTGATGGCCGGTGAGCGGCAGGTTGGCGTCGCCTCGCCGACGCTCGCCCACGCCTTCGCCGCGGCCGTCGCGGGGCTGGCCGGGTCCGGCGCGGCGGCGGTCGTCGCGGCCGTGGTCTCGCGACTGCGCTCGCGCGTCATCCGCTTCCTCGCCACGGTCGGCGCCGCGATGGCCGTCGCGCTGGTTGCGATCGGGCTAGTGATGCCCGCCTGACCTGCGCGGGTCGGCTTCGGCCGGGCGGGGACCGTCCTCGACGAGCAGGCAGGCCGCCTGGTGGTCCGGGCCCACGTCGTAGAGGGGCGGATCGACCCGCGGACAGCGATCGAAGGCGACCGGGCAGCGCGGGTGGAAGCGGCAGCCCGAGGGGATCCGCGACGGGTCCGGCGTCTCGCCGCTGAGGATCACCGGCCGTCGACGGGCGGTCGGGTCCGGGATCGGCACCACCGACAGCAGCGCCCGCGCGTACGGGTGCTGAGGATCGGTGAGCACGTCGCGCGTCGGGCCGTGCTCGACGATGCGGCCCATGTACATCACCGCGATCCGGTCGGCATAGGCGGCCACGGTCGACAGGTCGTGGGTGATCATCACCACCGCGATCCCCTGCTGCCGCGCGAGTGCGGAGAGCAGGTTGAGGATGTCGGCGCGGATGCTGACGTCGAGCATGCTGACCGGCTCGTCGGCGATGAGCAGCGAGGGCTCGAGCGCCAGCGCCGCCGCGATCACGACCCGCTGCCGCTGACCGCCGGAGAGCTCGAAGGGATAGCGGTTGAGGTAGGCGCCGGTCGGCGTGAGGCCGGCCGAGGTCATCGCCCGCTCGACGCGCGCGGCGGTGTCGGCCGCCGACGAGCCGACGCGGTGCACCCGGAGCGGCTCGGCGACGATGTCGCGCACCCGTATCCGCGGGTTGAGCGACTCGTACGGATCCTGGAAGACCATCTGGGCGCTGCGGCGGATCCGCTGCAGGCCGCGGCCCGACAGGCGTCCCACCTCCTCGTCGTTGAGCAGCACCCGGCCGCCGCTCGGGGTCAGGAGCCCCATGAGCAGGTTCCCGGTGGTGGTCTTGCCGCAGCCCGACTCACCGACCAGCGCCAGCACCTCGCCGGCGCGCAGCTCGAACGAGATCCCGTCCAGCGCTCTGACCGGGCGCGCCGGCCGGCGGCGGAGCCAGTCGCCGAGCGAGCGCCGTCCCGGGAACTCCTTGACGAGGTCCTCGACCCGGAGCACCTGCTCGGTCATGTCGGTCGCTCCCCCTCAGGATCCAGGAGGAAGCACGCGGCGCGGCCCCCGGCCGGCGTCGGGTAGTCGGGCGGCCGCTCGACGTGGCAGCGCTCGAAGGCGTGCGGACATCGCGGCGCGAAGCGGCAGCCGCGGGGCATGTCGTCGAGGCGCGGCGGCGTCCCGGGAATGCCCCGCAGCGCCCGGTCCGGATGGGCGAGGTCCGGGAACGACTGGAGCAGCTGCTGGGTGTACGGATGCTGCGGGCTGGCAAAGACCGATGCCGCGTCGTTCTCCTCGGCCACCGAGCCGCCGTACATCACCACCACGCGATCGCACGTCTGCGCCACCACGCCCAGGTCGTGGGTGACGAGGATGATCCCCATCCCCAGGTCGCGAGCGATGCCGCTCAGCAGCTCGAGGATCTGGGCCTGGATCATCACGTCGAGCGCGGTCGTCGGCTCGTCGGCCACGATGACATCCGGGTCGCAGGCCAGTGCGAGGGCGATCATCGCTCGCTGCCGCATGCCGCCCGAGTAGGTGTGCGGGTAGTCGCCCGCCCGCTGCCGACCGATGCCGACCCGCTCGAGGAGCTCGCCCACCCGCCCGTCGGCCTCCCCCTTCGTCGTGCCCGGCGCGTGGAGGCGGATGGCCTCGGCGATCTGGTCCCCGATGGTGCGCACCGGGTTCATCGCGTTCATCGCCCCCTGGAAGACGAGCGACAGGCGGGTCCAGCGGAACGTGCGCAGCGCGCGACCGTCGAGCCCCAGCAGGTCCTCGCCGTCGAACCAGACCTGGCCGCCGACCACCCGGCCGCCGGGCGGCAGCAGCCGCAGGATGCCGAGCACGGTGGTCGTCTTGCCGCAGCCCGACTCCCCGACCAGCCCGAGCGTCTCGCCGCGCCGGAGATCGAAGCTCACTCCGTCGACGGCGCGGAGCGGGCCGCCGGGCGCCTCGAACTCGACCGAGAGGTCGCGGACGCTGAGGATCGGCGACGTGACGCCCTCGACCGGCACCGGCAGCGGAGCGACGACGCGGTCGCGCGCGACATCGGCTCCCGGCGTCTCCAGGTGGTGGCGCTTGAGCCTCGGGTTGAGCGCGTCCTCCAGGGCCGTGCCGAGAAGCGTGGTGCCGAGGACGACCCAGACGATCGCGAAGCCGGGCGGCAGGAGGGCCCACCAGGCCCCGGCGCTGACGGCACCGCGGCCGAACGCGTAATTCAGCATCTGGCCCCAGCTGATGACCGTGGGATCTCCGAGGCCGAGGAAGGCGAGCGTCGACTCCGACAGGATGGCCAGGCTGATGACGAGGATCATGTTCGCAAGCATCAGCGGCAGGACGGCCGGCATGATGTGGCGCCGCAGGATGTGGCCGTCCCCCGCGCCGATCGCCCGCGCCCGCATCACGTACTTCCGCTCGCGGACGGAGAGCGTCTGCGAGCGCACCAGCCGCGCCGTGGTCGTCCAGCCCAGGATGCCGATGACGAAGATGATCGTGCCGAGCGACGGACCGATGATCGCGACAAGCACGATCTGCAGCGCCAGGTCCGGGATGACGAGGAAGAAGTCGGTGATGCGCATGAGCAGCGAGCCGACCCACCCCCCGCGGTAGCCGGCCACGATGCCGACCAGGCCGCCGATGACGAGCGCGATCGCCGCGGCCGCGAAGCCGACCACGAGCGAAACCCGCGCCCCGTAAAGCAGCGACGAGAAGACGTCCTTGCCGCCGTCGTCGGTCCCGAGCACGTGCTCGGCGGAGGGCGCTCGGTAGATGTCCTCGATGGTGGCGTTCGCGCTCGCGTACGGATCGTACGGAGCGAGGAGCGGCGCGAAGACCGCCACGATCAGCGCAACGAGCAGCATCCCCGCACCGATCATCCCCATCCGATGCCGGAGGAAGCTGCGGAACGCGCCGCGCGTCGTCTCGGCCGGCGGGGTCGCGGTCGCTTCCAGGACGACGCTCATCGGCTCATTCCTCGCTCACCCGCGGGTCGAGCCAGCCATAGATCAGTTCGGCGGCCAGGTTCGCGATGACCACGGACACGGCGAGCAGCAGGAAGGCGCCCTGGAGCACGGGGTAGTCCCGGTCCCCCACCGCGTCGACGGTCAGGGCGCCGAGGCCGGGCCAGGAGTACACCGCCTCGACCTGGATGGCGCCCGAGACGGTGAAGCCCAGGTTGAGCGCGATCAGGGTGACCATCGGCAGCATCGCATTCCGAAGGGCGTGGTGCCGGACGATCCGGTAGGTGGACAGGCCCTTCGCGCGCGCGGTTAGGATGTAGTCCTCGCCGAACACGTCGAGCACGCTGCTGCGCATGATCAGCATGTACTCGCCGAGCAGCACCAGGGTGAGGGTCAACGTCGGGAGCAGGAGGTGGCGCCCGACGTCCCAGGCCAGGTCCCAGAACGTCTCGAACTGCGCCCCGATGGTGAGCCGTCCGGCCGTGGGCAGCCCGAACCAGTTCGCGCCGGCCACGAGCAGGATGATGCCGAGGAAGAAGGTCGGCAGCGACCACATGAAGAGGCTGAACGTGAGCGCGGCCACGTCCAGCGCCCGGCCACGACGCCAGGCGGCGAACAGGCCGAGGCCTGCGCCGAGAAGGATCGCGAGGACCTGTGATGGCACGACGAGCCAGAGCGTGTTCACGAGCGCCCGGCTGATAAGGTCGCTCACCGGCTGGTCGCGGAAGTTGTAGCTGGTCCCCAGGTCGCCGCGACTCAGCGCCCCGAGGTACGCGGTGAACTGCGTGTCGAGCGGATTGCCCCCGTCGAGATCGAGGAACACCTCCTTGTCCAGCCCGAACCGGACGCGCAGGCTCTCGACGGCCGCCGGGTTGAGGCGAGGGTCGCGCAGCCCCGACTTGGCCGGATCGCCGGGCAGCACCCGGAACAGCAGGAAGTTGAACGTGATGACCACCAGGATGGTCACCAGCGCCCACCCGATCTTGCGGAGCAGGTAGCCCGCCCGCCCGCTCATGCCTCGGTCACCGTGGATACGATGGGGCCGAGCGTCGTTACGACGCTCGGCCCCATCAGGCTGATCGTGCTACTGCGCGGGTCGCAGGGCGACCAGGGAAGATCCGTCCTCGAGCCCGAGCGTCGGGTCGTTGTCGAGCCAGCCGGTGAACGTGTCGGTCCGCCACGCCTGGATCGACTGCTCGTAGTACGGGATGATGTAGGGCACATCGTCGACGAGGATCTGCTGCATCTCGATGATCTGCTCCACGCGGGTGGCCGGATCGGTCTCGATCGCCTGGGCGTCGTACAGCGCGTCGTACTCCGGGTTGCAGTAGCCGGTCTCGCTGAATCCGCTGTCGATCTCCGTGCACAGCGCCACGCCAAGCAGGAACGCCGGATCCGGATCCGTCCCCCAGCCCCACATGATGACGTCGAAGTCGAAGACCGGGCAGCAGACGCTGGTCAGGGTGTCGGGATCCAGGCCCTGGATGACGACGTCGACACCGACCTCGTTCCACATCTCCTTGATCAGCTCCGCCTCGCGCGGCGCCGTGTCGCTGTCGTCCGGGTAGTTCAGGCGGAACGTGAGGTTCTCGCAATCCTGGTCGGCCAGGCACTCGCGAATGCCGTCGCCGTCGCTGTCCTCGTACCCGGCATCGTCCAGCAGATCATTCGCCGTGTTGACGTCAAAGAGGTAGTCCTCGATCTCGGAGCCATAGAAGTCGCCCAGGCCCGGAGGCACCAGCGAGAGGCCTGGGGATGCCGTCCCCAGCGTGGCCACGTCGATGATCTGCTGCTTGTTCATGGCATGCGCCAGGGCGCGCCGCACGGCGAGGTCCTTCAACGCCGGGTGGCCGGTGCACTCGCCGTCCTCCTCCGGGCAGTTCTCCTCGGTGGTGATGTTGAAGATCACGTCGCTCAGGCTGCCGCCGGCCCCGATGTCGGCGATGTGGACGTTCACGTTCTCCGTGTTCTGGAGCGTGCTGACTGCGGTCGCCGGGAATTCGGTGATCGCGTCGACCTCACCGGTCGTGAGGGCGGTGACGCGCGCGTCGGCGTTCGAGATCGTCTGGAAGATCACGCCATCGACGTTCGGCGGCGTACCCCAGTGATCCGCGTTCGACTCGAGCTCGACGAACTCGCCCTGGCTGTACTCCGCCAGCTTGAAGGGCCCCGAGCCGATCATGTCGGCGTTCTCGAATGCCACCGGATCGGCCTCTGCCTCCCAGATGTGCTGGGGCAGGACGTAGATGAACACCATGGTCGACTCGAAGTTGCCGATCGGCTCGGCGGTCGTCAGCTCCACCGTCGTCTCGTCGATCGCCTCGATCGTGTCGTAGATCGCCGGGTACGACGCGAGGAACGGAAAGTCCTCGGTCACCTTGTAGAGGTTCAGGGAGTACGCGACGTCCTCGGCGGTGAGCGCCTCGCCGTCGTGGAAGGTGGCGTCGTCCCGGATCGTCAGGGTCCAGGTCAGGCCGTCCTCGGAGACGCCCCAATCGGTCGCCAACTCGGGAATGTAGTCGCCATCGGAGGTGATACCGATCGGCGTGTCGTACATCAGCTCGTAGAGCGTGTAGGCCTCGCTGAGCACGCCGTTGCCGGGGTTCAGGCTGTCGGCCGAGCCGCCGATGCCGATGCGCACCGTGCCGCCGGTCGCGTCGCCGCCGCCCTGGCTGGGCGCCGCCGACTCATCGGGTGGCGTGCTCGTGCCTGCCCCCTCGCTCGCCGATGGCTGCGTCGCGCCGCAGGCGGCGATGACGAAGGCGGATGTGATGAGAGTCGCGCTGGTCGATCGAAGACGTCGCACCGTCCGGGTACCTCCTTGATCCAGGGCTGCGGCGAGGCCCGGGGCGGGACGGCCGCTTCGACGGGCGGAGGATGGCACACTCCACGGAATCCGGTCAACGATTCGCACGCCTGCGCGGAATCCGCCACACGGAACCGCCATACTCCTGCGCCATGACCGATGCTTCACCCCGCTCCCTCGTCCGCGCGCAGGTCGCGCTCGAATCGTTCTCCCTCGGCGCCGACGGGGCGAACGTCGTCTACGCCATGCGCCGCGTCGTCGGCGACGAGTACCGGTCGCACCTGTGGCTGCGTCCCGTGCGCGGCGGCCGCGCGCGACAGCTGACCCGCGGCCGGGTCCGCGACGGCGCGCCGGCGCTCTCGCCCGACGGCCGGCACGTCGCCTTCATCCGGACCCCGGTCGGAGTCGACGGCGCGATCGCGCAGGCGTGGGTCCTGCCACTCGACGGCGGCGAGGCGTGGCAGCTGACGACGCTCCGGCACGGCGTGGCCAAGGTCTCATGGAGCCCCGATGGGACCCGCCTCGCGCTCGTCGCCCAGGCCGGCGACCCGCGCTTCATCGTCGGCGAGGAGCGCAAGGGCCGCACTCCGCTCGCTCGCCGCATCACCCGCCTCGACTTCCGCGACGACGACTCGGGCCACGTCGAACGGCGCGCGCACCTGTGGGTCCTGCCCTTCCGACAGGGCGCGAACCCGCGCCAGCTGACGAGCGGCGACTACGACGTCACGCACCCGGCCTGGTCGCCGGACGGCAGGCGCATCGCGTTCGCCGCAGACCGCGGTCCGGACACCACGGTGGCGCCGCGGCTCCAGCTCTGGTCGGTCGGCACCGAGTCGGTGCAGCCGCGCGTGCGGGAGCTGGTGAGCCTCGCCGGCGACGCCGATCACCCGTCCTTCTCGCCGGACGGCCGGCGGCTCGCCTTCATCGGCACCGACGTGGACGACCCGCCCGACGACGTCAAC
>Ga0268386_10002360_pt1 | contig 13414 bp, 12 predicted proteins | sample RVTome_15_FD_200260 | JGI IMG/M metagenome (GOLD analysis project Ga0268386, IMG submission 200260) | Soil microbial communities from uranium-contaminated site in the Upper Colorado River Basin, Wyoming, United States - RVT150D86... ...
TCCCGAATTGTGATAGTTAGCTGCGAAAAAGCCGCGTCGGACGATGCGGCGCGGGGCTTTGCCAATGTCGCTCACCCGTCGGGGATTTGTCGTTGGAATGGCTTGCCTGGGCGGCGGAGCGCAGTCGGTGCGCGCCACCGGCCTCGCGCTCGGCCAAGCGACGCTGCCGCGGCCGGCCGAACCGTCCGTCGGCAGGACGGTGACGGTCAATCTCGCGGCGGCCGAGCGGCCAATGACGCTTCCTTGCTTCGACGGCCAGTCGCTGCCGTTGTGGACTTTCTCCGACGATGACTGGCTGCCGACGATCCGCCTCAATCTCGGCGACGCGCTCGACGTCACCTTCGTCAATCGTCTGACCCGGGCGAACGAATACACCTCGATCCATTGGCACGGCATTCGCCTGCCTAACGATCAGGACGGTGTCCCCTATCTGGTTCAGCCGCCGGTGCAGCCGGGCGAAAGCTATCGATATCGCTTCGCGCCGCCCGACACCGGCACCTTCTTCTTCCACACCCATTGCAACACCGCCGAGCAGCTCGGCCGCGGCCTCGTCGGCCTGCTGATCGTCGACGGCGACACCACCGACCCCTATGCCGCCGACGAGACCGTCTTTCTGCGCGACTGGCGCATCGACCTCGAAAAGGGATCGTTCGCCGACTTCACCACCACGCGCGGTGCCAATCGTGCCGGCACCTACGGCGCCGTCCGCAGCGCCAACGGCGCCGGCCAGGCCGAGATCGCGCTGCCGGCTTCCACCGATTGTCGGCTCCGCATTCTCAATGTCGATCCGACGCGGATCATGGAGATTGCTGTCGACGGCACCGAGGCAGCAGTGATCGCCGTCGACGGCATCGCCGTGCCGCCGTTTCCGCTCGAGTCCTGGCTGCTCGGTCCGGCGATGCGGCTCGATCTGGCCGTACGCGCGCCTGCCGCCGGCGCCCCTGCCTTCATCGTCGACCGCAGACCTGGCGAACCGCTGCCACTCGTGCTGCTTGCCGGCACCGGCCCGGCGGTCGCGGTGAAGCCGTTCGATCCGTTGCCGCTGCGCGCCGGCCGTATCCCGGAGCCGCGGATCGACGGGGCCGAGCGGCTCCGCTTCGACTTCGCCCAGCCCGATGCAAAAGCAACCGTCGCCGCCGACGATCCCCTCGGAGCGCTCCTCATCGGCTCGCTGTGCCTGTCCTCGAACCAGTTCTGGACGATCAACGACACATCGTGGCCCGGTGGCGACCACTCGCGTATACCGCCGCCGCTAGCCCGCCTCGAACGCGGCCGCTCCTACTTCTTCTCACTCAGGAACGGAACCAAGCTCATTCACCCGATCCACATTCACGGGCACAGCTTCAAGGTGCTGCACTCGGACCAGCGATCGCTGCCGGTGCATCATGCCGACACCGTCCTGTTGATGCCCGAAGAGACCGTCGAGGTCGCCTTCGTCGCCGACAACCCCGGCCGCTGGATGTTCCACTGCCACGTCATCGAGCACCAGGAAACCGGCATGATGGGCTACCTCGAGGTCGCCTGAACGAACTCGAGGAGGCGGGCGGCGCCGTTGTGGTGACGCCGTGCCGCATGCGTAGAAATTACAGTTCGGGCGTAGACTATTGCGCGATCGCTGGATTCGGAGCCGCCTGAACCACGGCACCGCCGGGACCGCGATCCCTAAGGGAGGTCGCAATGAAAACGATAATAACCATTCTGCTGATGGCGGCGTCGACTGCGGCGATAACGTGCGCGGCGGTCGCCCAGGGCCAGGACGCGCTGCTCGAGCGCGGCGAATACCTGATGAACGGTCCGGTGGCTTGCGCCAACTGTCATACGCCGCGCAACCCGGACATGTCGTTCCAGGAGGGCATGGACTTCGCCGGCGGCTTCAAGATCGTCGATCCTGCCTTCGAGGTTTATGCCGCCAACGTCACGCCGGATCCCGAGACCGGCATCGGCACCTGGACGGACGAAGAGACCATCGTCGCGATCCGCGAGGGCAAGACTCCGGATGGCACGATCATCTGGCCGCCGATGCCGGTGCCGACCTACAACGCCATGTCCGACGACGACGTCAAGGCGATCGTCGCCTACCTGCGCACGGTCAAGCCGATCCACAATGAGGTGCCGGAATCGAAGTATGAGATTCCGCTGCAGGCGATGCCACCGGCCAAGGGTGCGCCGGCACCGTCGCCTGACGACAAGGTCGCTTACGGCGACTACATCGTGAATGCGCTCGCCCACTGCTTCGAATGCCACACGCCAATGGGAGCGAACGGTATGCCCGACATGGCCAAGCTCGGCGCCGGCGGCTTCGAGATCCAGCTCACGCCCGAGATGGTCGTGCGCACCCCCAACATCACGCCCGACCCGGAGACCGGCATCGGCAGCTGGAGCGACGGGGACATCAAGAAGGCGATCACGCAAGCGGTCACGCCAGAAGGGCAGAAGCTGTCGCCGCCGATGCCCTATCCGTTCTTCAAGAACATGACCGACCAGGACCTCGATGCCGTGGTCGCCTATCTGCGCACCGTGCCGCCGGTCAAGAACCAGGTAGAGCGCACCGAGTTCCAAAAGACCGCCTTCCCCTGAGCGGGGGTCGCCGGATCGGCAACGAAAGACGGCGGGCGCATGGCCCGCCGTTGCTTTGATTGAATGAAAGAGCCGCTCAGCTCTTGCAGTCCAGCATCTTCGGCTCGTTGTCCTCGTTGGCCGGGTCGTACTCGATCTCGCAGGTCATGCCGACCGCGAGCTTGTCTCGCTTGGCCTCGGCGCCGTCGACCATGATCTTGGTGCGCGAGCCTGACGGTGCCGCCTTGACCGTCTCGTCGCCCGACTTGAACTCGATCTCGCGGCCTTCGTCGTTGACCGCCATCAGCTCGGTGTTGACAGTGATCGTCGGAATCTTGACGTCGACCGCCGCGGCGATGATCTCCACCGTCTCCGGGCTCTGGTCGAGCGCCGCTTTGACCAGCGTCTCGACGTCGGCGCCGTTGGCCGGCTCGATCGGGATGTCGAGCTTGGCCGCCTCGGCGAGGAGATCAGGGTCGGTAACGGACGCCCAGTAGGCGTCGCGCAGCTCCTGCAGCACCTCGTCGGGCACCCCGGCCGGCGCCGCGGTCAGGCGGCCAAGCTCGGACAGCGCCTGAACCAGGTCGGCGATCGATATGCCCTTGTCGCTGGAGGCGAGGTCGATCGCCTGCGGCTGGACGTCGCCGCCGATGCCGAGCACGATAGTGCCGTTGCCGGCGTCGACGAAGGGTTTCAGCGACGACAGCGAGCCGACCTGGCCGACGACCTCGTTCCTCAGCATCGCCATCTCGCCCTCGTTGCCGTTATAGCCGGGGATGATCTCGATATTGAGATCGAGCGCCGAGGCGATCAGGTTGGTATCGGTATAGGAGGCCGAGCCGACGCCCGAGGCGGCGAACTTGACCGGTTCCGTCGCCTTCTTCAGGTCCTCGTAGCTCTTGTAACCCGACTCGGCGCCGAGGATCATCACCCGCGGGTCGGCCGCCGCCTTGCCGATCCAGCCCATCGTGGTCAGGTCGAAATCGACCCCCTCGCGCTGGAGGATCTGGGCGTAGATCAGCCCGGTATTGAAGATGCCGATGGTCAGCCCGTCGGGCTCGGACGCGGCCAGCGTGTTGGCGCCGACGATATGGCCGGCGCCGGGCAGGTTCTTGAACACGACGTTGCCGGCCTTGAGATGCTTCTCGAGATATTTACCGATCAGCCGGCCGTAGGTGTCGTAGCCGCCGCCGGGATCGGTGGCGATGATGTAGGTGATGGTTCTGCCTTCGAAATAGCCCTCGGCCTGCACCGCCGACGGCACGATGCACGCGGTGATCGCCGCGGCAACGAGCATGCGCTTCATGACGTGGTCCTCCCTGAACCGGTTTTTACCGTTGCCGGCGCCGCATCTTTACCCTTGTCGCCGGGCATCCTCCTCGCGGCGCATCGTTCCTCAGTCGTCCGGCGGCACCCATTTGTCCTCGAAGCCGGCCGCCGGTTCGAGCTGGTCGAACCAGTCGAACCCGATCGCCTTCATGATTCGGCTGTTGACCACAACGATCCGCGCCTCGACGTCGGAGGTGTTGAAGCGCTTGTGGGCGACGTAGGGCGGAATGTAGATGAAGTCGCCCGGCCCCCACTCGAACGTCTTCGGCGTCGTCTCCCATTCCCAGACGAACTCGTCCTTGCAGTCGAAATGAACGTCGTAGTGGTGGTCGTAGCCGGTGCCCTCGATGACGAAGGCAACCTCTTCCGACAGATGCCGGCTGGTGCCGGTGGCGCCGCCCGGCGGAATGAACTGCATGTATATGTCGATGCAGCATTCCTTGGTGTTCATCCGCTCGTTGACGATATGCTTGATCGTGCCGTCGGCCGAGCGCTCCATCGGCATCTCGTGCCACTTCACGACGTTCATCCGGTCATTGTAGTCGGCCCGGAACATCTGCGAGGCCTTGAGCGCTTCGGCGTAGAAATCGACCTCGCCTGCCCCCTTGTAGGCGCGGGCGCGCTCGGTCACGTCGACGAAAGTGCGCGGCTGGCTCATCCGCATGGTCTCCGTTGTCAGGCTCTAGAGCGCGGCCGGCGGCGCGTAGTCTTCGTGTCCCGGCACCGGCTCCTTGGGCGGATAGTCGACCACCTTCTGAAAGATCATGTGCATGAACAGGAAAAGCGGCTTCGCCTTCATGATCAGCACGATGGTCTCGTCGTCTGGATCGTCGGAAAGGTGCTGGTGGACGCAGGCGTTCTCGACGATCAACGCGTCGCCGGCCTCCCACTCAATCCGCCGGCCGTCATGCACGTCGTGGCCCTTGCCCTTGAGAACGAAGAATACCGCCGAGTTCATGTGGCCGTGCTTCTGGCCGTAGCCGCCGGGGGCGAAGCAGTCGATATGGGTCTCGATCGACTGGGCGACCCGGCAGGCCTGCGGGTTGATCACCTTCTTGCCGAAGTTTTGCGGCCCACCCTTCCATTTGAGGTCGCTGGTCTTGTAGATGCGCGGCTGGCTGTAAAGCTCGGCCTTGAGCTCGCCGTAGGTGCCTTCGAGCGCGCGCACGAAGGTGCGCTTCTTGGTCCAGCGCTCCCACACCACCTCGCTGCGGCCGGCCTCGCTGTTGTGGCCCAGACCGCCGTCTGCGGGTTCTTCCTCGCTCATGCGCTTCTCCCCTAGCGTTGGTGGCGCTTGAACGGCAAGCTAACGCCCCCTTTCAATTCTTGTCAACGGTATGGCGTTCTACATAGAGGAACATTTGCTGCCCCGCGGAATCCGGTAAGAGCCCTTGTAATTCCTTAATGTGGAACAGCGTTCTTGATTGCTCCAGCGAGGGACGGCAAGCTACAAATCCATGGATGGCCGCGACGGGAGCGGAGCAGCCGATGCTCGAGATCATTTTCGGTGCACTTTTCGGTCTCTTGAGCTCGCCTTTGATCATGGGGCTGATGCTGGTCGCCGTCGTGTGCGGCCTGCTTGTCGGCGTTACTCCCGGGATTGGCGGCAAGCTGTCGATCGCAATGGCCATACCCTTCGTATTCGGGATGGACATGATTGCCGGTGCCGTCTTTCTGATCACGCTGCATGCGGTGAACGGGACCAGCGGCCAAATCTCCAGCATCATGTTCGGCATACCAGGCGACGGGGACGACGCCGCCACGACGCTCGACGGGTATCCGCTGGCAAAGCAGGGACAGGCGGCACGTGCCCTCGGTGCCAGTATCACCGCGTCGGGCGTCGGCGGCATCATCGGCGCGATCGTCTTCGCGCTATTGATCCCGGTACTTAAACCGATTGTCCTCCAGTTCAGCCCTTCAGAGTTTTTCCTCATCGCCCTCCTCGGAATCTGCTTCATTGCCTTCCTCGCCAGCGGTCCGAACATCGTCACAGGACTGATCGTCGGCCTATGGGGGTTGATGCTGTCGACGGTGGGAATGGACCCGATGACCGGTGTCGTGCGGTACGCGGGCGACGCCTTGGTCTTGTGGGACGGCGTCAGCCTCGTCACGGCGGTGCTCGCGATCTTCGCCGTACCCGAGATGCTGAGCCTCGGCGCGCGGGGTACTTCGATTGCCCTTGCCCCCCGATCTGGCGACACGTTGTCGTACCGGCAGCTGATCTCGGGCGTGCTGGAGGTGCCGCGGCACTGGTGGCTGGTCATCCGGACCTCTGCCATCGGCGCGGTCGTTGGAATGATCCCGGGCCTTGGCGGCTCCGCGGCAGCATGGCTCTGCTACGGCCATGCCGTACAGAGCTCGAAGACTCCCGAGCGGTTTGGCAAGGGCGCCATCGAAGGCGTCATCGCGCCGGAAACCGCCAGCAACGCCAAAGAGGGCGGCTCGCTGCTACCGACCCTGTTCTTCGGCGTTCCCGGCAGCTCCGGCATGGCGATCCTGCTCGGTGCCTTCATCATGCTCGGCATCCAGCCCGGGCCGGCGATGATGGCGAACCACCTCGACGTCGTCTGGAGCCTCATCTGGGCGCTGGTAGTAGGCAACCTGATCGCCGTCGCCCTGCTCCTCGTGATCTGCCGCTGGGTCACCGTGCTGACTTTCGTCAACGGACGCATCCTGGTGCCCTTCATCCTCGTCTTCATTTCGCTCGGCTGCTTTCTGAGCGAGTTCCAGTGGCAGAACCTGGTAATTCTCGTGCCCTTCAGCCTTCTCGGCTACGCGTTCATGCGCGCTGGCTGGCCCCGCGCACCTTTCGTGATCGGACTGATCCTGGGCGGCACGGCAGAGGTCGCGCTCCACCAGTCGCTCCAGCTATGGGGGCTATGGTTCTTCCTGCGCCCGGTCTCGCTCGTCCTGATTCTGATGATCGTGGCGCTGCTCGCCTATGCGATCTATCGCAACATGCAGACGAAGACCGTCGTGATGGAATGGACGGCTGAACCATGAACCGATTCAGCAGTGCAGTCACCGTCGTCATGTTTGCGATCTTCGCCACCATGGTGGCGGTCGCGGCCACCTATTCGGAGAAGGCGCGTTTCATGCCGTTCGTCATTGGCATACCCGCGATCGGCCTCTGCCTCCTGCAGCTTGCGATGGATCTTCGCGGCGCGCGCAGGGCCCGGCTCGCTGGTGCCGACCTCGGGTCGAGGCGCGACCGGTGGCCTCAGCAAGGCGAGACCCCATCGGTCGGGGGCCCGGCTCCCGTCTCCTGGCAAGCGGCGCTCGCCGCTCCATCGGTGGCTTCGGAAATCAGGACGTGGACGTATTTCGTGGCCTACATCGGCGGGCTTCTGCTCTTCGGCTTCCACGTCGCCGTGCCGATTCTCGTCGCCGTCTATTTGTTTCTCGAGGCAAAGCTCAGTGCACTCACAGCCGGTTTCGCTGCGGCGGTCTTCACTCTTGCGGTGTATCTCATGTTCGAACGACTTCTCGAGTTCAGGCTGCACGAGGGATACCTGACCGAGCGGCTGATCGATGCCTTCGCCATCTGAAGAAATCTTGCCGTTGCCGCCTTGCTGCGGTCGCCATCGAGGACGCTCCCATGCATGAAACAAGGTGCCCATGCTGCCGCACCGCCGCCGATCTCGGCTCGGGCGGCAGCAGCCCCCGCTCCGGCGGCAAGGTCGCCGGCGACCTCTTGCGCGATCTCGCCGCGGCAAGCCGCATCCTCGCCGATCAGGGCGTCGTCGACGCCTTCGGCCACGTCTCGCTCCGCCATCCCGACACACCCGACCGCTACTTCATCTCGCGCTCGATGGCGCCGGCCATGGTCGGGCCGGACGACCTGATGGAGGTCGCCCTCGACGGCACGCCCTGCCGCGGCGACACCCGGCCGGCCTTCCTCGAACGTTTCATCCACGGCGAGATCTACCGCGCCCGTCCCGACGTCATGTCGGTAGTGCACAGCCATTCGCCGACTGTGATTCCCTTCGGCCTGACCGACGTTCCGATGCAGGCGATGTTCCACAATGCGGCGTTTCTCGCCGAGGGGGTGCCGGTATTCGACATCGCCGAGAAATTCGGCGCCACTGACATGCTGGTCAGCGACTCCAGGAAGGGCGAAGCGCTCGCCCAGATTCTGGGCAAGGCGCCGGTGGCACTGATGCGCGGCCACGGCAGCGTCGCCGCCGGACCGAGCCTGCAAACAGCGGTGTTCCGAGCCGTCTACACCGAGGTCAGCGCGCGCATCCAGCATCACGCGACGGCGCTCGGCGGCCCGATCGCCGCCTTGACCAAGGAGGAAGGCGCGCTCGCCGACGCGGTCAATCTCAAGGCCGCGAATCGCGCTTGGGAATTGTGGGCCCAGCGGGTCGGGCGCTAACCAACGTCAGAGAAGCGACGCAGCGGGGTCACCGGCAATGACGACCAACAATCGCGACAAGCAGGATCTTGTCGACTGCATCAGGATGCTCGAAAAGGCCGACTATATCGATCATAACGGCCATTGCAGCATCCGCCGCGACGAGACCACCTTCTACATCAACTCCGGCGCCAGTATCCGCTCCTCGCTCACCGTTGACGACATCGTCACCGTCGACCTCGACGGCAACCTGGTCGAGGGCAGCACGCGCCAGCCGCTCGAGTATCACATTCACAGCGAGCTCTATCGCGCCCGCGCCGACGTCAACGCCGTCGCCCATACACATCCGAAATGGTCGACCTTCCTGACCATGACCGGCCATTCGCTCAAGCCGATCTACGCCCAGGGTACACTGGTCTCCGACGCCGCCGTGCTCGACACGCCGATGTCGGTCAACACCCGGCCGATGGGCGAGGCGATGGCCAAGGCGCTGGGCGACAAGTCGGTGGTGCTGTTGAAGGCCCACGGCGCCGTCGCCACCGGCGTCGACATCCTCGAATGCTTCGCGCTCGCGGCTTACGTCGAGGAGAACGCCTACCGCCAGTATATGGCGATGCAGATCGGCGACATCTACGAGTTCAGCGAAGAAGAGCAGCAAGCCTGCCGCGAGAAGCTGTGGACCCCCAACCTCTTCCGCAAGACCTGGGACTATTACTACGGCAAGCTGGGGTGAGGCGGCGGCTGGTCCCCCTACAGCGTCGCCTCAATCGCTGTCCTCAGTTCCGGTGTGACGCTGACGTCGATGCCGAACCATGAGCGCCATGCCGGACGTGCCTGGTGGAGGAGCATACCGAGCCCCCGCACCGTCGGGTTGCCGCGCTGGCGGGCGGCCGCGAGCAGCGGCGTCTCGGCCGGGATGTAGACGATGTCGGAGACCAGCGCGTCTTTCGGCAGGCGGGCGAGGTCGATGTCGAGCGGCGGATTGCCGACCATGCCCTGGCTGGTGGTGTTGACCAGCATCGCCGCGCCGTCGAGGGCATCGGCGCGCGCGTCCCAGTCGACGACCGTGATCGGGCCGATATCGTTTGCCAACGCCTCGGCCCGCGACCGGGTCCGGTTGACCAGCCGGATCTCGCCGGCGCCGCGGCGGACCAGCGCATAGACCACGGCGCGACTGCCGCCGCCGGCGCCGATCACGACGATCGGACCGGCGTCGGCCCGCCAGTCGGGATAGATCTCCAGCACCCCTTCGACATAGCCGAACCAGTCGTTGTTGGTCGCCGACAGCCGGCCGTCCTCGCCGACGGTGACGCAGCTCGCCGCGCCGATCGCCCTGGCTGCCTCGTCGACCGCATCGACCATCGCCATCGCCGCCTGCTTGTGCGGGATGGTCAAGTTGCAGCCGGCGAAGCAGAGCGCCGGCAGCGCCCTCAGCGCCGCTTCCAGCCCCTCCGGCTTGATCGCCAGCGGCACATAGGCGCCGTAGAGCCCGTGCTGCTGGAGCAGAAACCCGTGCAGCGCCGGCGAGCGCGAATGTATCACCGGCCAGCCCATGACCCCGGCAAGGAGAAAACGCGCCTGCTCCGCCAATTCCCGTCTCCCTGTTCACGCGCGCGACCGCGACGCATGGCCAGTCTTCTTCGGCTATCCTAAAGCAATGTCAGGAAAAGTGGGCACCGGTTTTCCGTCCGACATTGCGTAGAATCAAGCAGATAGAGCAAGATCCGATTCAACCTGGCCGGATATTGCTCTATTGATAGGCGACGCAGAAGCGCCAACCGGCCGAGGCCGGCCACTGCCCGGGGGGTATCCGAATGAGCCGTCTCAGACTGAGCATCGCCACCACCGACTACGACCATTTTCGCGATTTCCGCCTGGGCGAGGTGCGTGCCGCCGGCATCGACCCGGTGTGGTCGCTGCTCGGCCACCACGAAGTCTTCGCCCGTTTCACCTTCAATCGCGAGTGGGACGTGGCGGAACTTTCCTTCGCCAAGTTCACCGCCCAGGTGACCCGGCCCGACACCGATATCATCGGCCTGCCGGTGGTCTGCTCGCGCCTGTTCCGCTTCGGCTCGTTCTACATCAACCGCCACAAGAACATCTCCTCGCCCGCCCATCTCGTCGGCAAGCGCGTCGGGTCGCCGGAATGGGCTCATACTGCCGCCGTCTACATGCGCGGCTGGATGCACAACGAGGTCGGCGTCAAGCTCTCCGACGTCGAGTGGGTGCAGGCCGGCGCCAACCAGGCCGGACGCATAGAGAAGGTCGAGCTCAACCTGCCGCCCGGCGTCAGCGTCACCCGGATCAAGGACAAGTCGCTGAGCGAGATGCTGGCCTCCGGCGAGATCGACTGCGCCATCATCGCCCGGCCGCCGAATTGCTTCATCGAGGGCCATCCCGACGTCGCCCGGCTGTTTCCGGATTTCGAGGAGATGGAGCGGGATTATTTCGCCAAGACCAGGGTCTGGCCGATCATGCACATCCTGGCGATGCGCAAGGCGGTGCTCGACGGCAATCCCTGGGTCGCCCGCAACCTCTACAACGCCTTTCTCGAATCCAAAGAGCGCAGCGTCCAGCGCCTGCTCGACCCGGCGGTGTCGCGCTACCCGCTCGCCTGGCTGCCCTTCTACGCCCGCCGCATGCGCGACCTGTTCGGCGGCGACCCCTTCCCCTACGGCGTCGAGGAGAACCGGGCGACCTGGGAGCAGCTTCTCCTCTACGCCCATCAGCAGGGCATTGCCCACCGCCTCGCCACGCCCGAAGAGCTCTTCCCCGAAGGCATCATGACCGACGTGAAGATCTGAGCAACGGCTACTCTAAAGCGACGGAACGAACTCGCGCAGCGCCGGAACTGCCTGGCCGAGGACAGTCGCCGGCCAGACGACGCGCAACAACTGGTCGAACAGCACGTAGCAGGCGACGGTCATCGCGATGGCCACCGCCAACGTCAACCACCAGCGTTCGCCGCCTTCGACGCGCATGTAGGCGACGATGAACACGAACACCGCCGGCAGCATGCCGATCAGCCAGATCAGCGCCAGAAGCAGGGCGATCCAGCCGGCTATAGCGAGGGCGCGGCGGGCGACCGTGTTAGCGGGGAGGTCGCCGAAGTCGTCGTCGAGGTCGACGCGCAGCGCATCGCGGGTCGGATCGGCGCCGGCGACCTGCTCGGCGGCGAAGACGTAGTGCAGCATGCTGATGACGACGGCGCCGAAGGCGAAATACATGACGATGGTCGGCACGGTACGCGCGGCATCCGTGCTCCATCCCGCTGACTTCATCCACATCCATCCGAGGAGCAGCAGGAAAGCGGCATAGAACGCGGTGCCGACGTCGAGACGCGGCGAGGCCCATTCCCGCCAGCTTGCCCTGGTGCTACGGAAGGCGCGCCATTCGCGCCACATCGGCCGGAGAAAGCCGAGGACGGCCAGCGCCAGCACCACCACGACCACCGGCCGGCTCAACCACTCCCAGCCGTAACGCATGGTCGAGATGAACATGAAGCGCTCGATGATGGCGCCGAGGACGAAACCGAGGAGGAGCGGCGGCCGCGGCCATTTGAGCCGCTTCATGGTCCAGCCGAGAAGGCCGAAGGCGATCAGCGTGAACAGGTCGCCCCACTGGCGCGAGCCCTGATAGGCGCCGACCAGAACGATCGCCAGGATCAACGGCACGATGATTGGCTGGCGGATGGTGGCAACCCGGGCGATCTGATTGGAGAACAGAAAACAGACGCCCGCGCCGAGGATGTTGGCAAGCGCGATGCTCCATACCATCGAGTAGGTGACGTCGAGGTGCTGGGTAACCATCTGCGGCCCCGGATTGAGGCCGTGGATCAGGAAGGCGCCGAGCAGGATCGCCATCGACGCGCTGCCGGGGACGCCGAAGGCGATAGTCGGTACCAGGGCGCCACCCTCCTTGGCGTTGTTGGAGCCTTCCGACGCCAGCACGCCGCGGACATCGCCGGTGCCGAAGGTTTCGCTGGCGCCTTTCTCGGTGCGGACCGCATGGCCGTAGGCGATCCAGTCGATCACCGCCGAGCCGATGCCGGGAATGGCGCCGAGGCCGGCGCCGATCAGGCCAACCCGGATCACCAGCCATTTGTGACGCACGGTGTCCTTGATACCCTGCCACTGACCGGAGAGCTTGCTGACACGCGCGTCGCCGGCGACCGAGCGTCGGGCGATCGCCATGTCGGCGAGTTCCGGCAGGGCGAACAGGCCGAGCGTGATCGGCACTAGCTCAAGTCCGTCGAACAGGTAGAGGCTGCCGAGCGTCCAGCGCGGCACCGCCGTCTGGGGATCGGAGCCGACCATTGCCAGGAGCACGCCGAAGCCGACAATGGCGAGGCCGCGCAGAGGCGTGCGGCCGCTCAGCGCCGCGACCATCGACAGCCCGAAGATGGCAAAGGCGAGCAGTTCCGGCGAGCCGAGATACAGCATCACCGGGCGCAGGATGGGGATCGAGACCGCCAGCAGCAGCGCGCCGAAGATGCCGCCGAACAGGGACGCCGAGTAGGCGGCGCCAAGAGCACGGCCGGCCTCGCCGCGCTTGGCCATGGGATGGCCGTCGAGCACGGTCGCGGCGCAGCCGGTGGTGCCCGGCACCCCGAACAGAATCGCCGGAATCACGTCCGACGTCGACGTCACCGCCCCCATGCCAAGCAGGAACGCGAACGCCATGTACGGATCCATGGTGAAGGTGAACGGCAACAGCAGCGCCATGCCGATGATGCCGCCGAGGCCGGGGATGACGCCGATGCCGAGGCCGATCAAGACGCCGGCAAACAGCACGGCAAGCCGTGCCGGCTCCAGCATCAGCGCAAGCGCGGTGAGCGCCGACTCAAGCACGGGACAACCCGATCATGATCGCCGTCTCGTCCGGTTCAAGACACGGGCAACCGCCGATGCCGCGGACGGCTTCGGCGGTTATCGTCGGATGAGAAGCTCACTCGCAGACGACCTCGGTCGCCTCGATGTCGCCCTCGGCGCCCGGCGGCATCGACACTTTGCACATCATGCCGACCTTGAGGTTGGCGCGATCGTCGCCCTGACCGCCGATACTGACCGCCGTGCGGCTTCCCGAGATCGACACGGTCTGCATCTTGCCGTCGCCCATCTTGTAGGTGATCGAGCGCCCGCCGTCGCCGGCTTCGGTGATCTCGCCCTCGTC
>Ga0268386_10002361_pt1 | contig 13407 bp, 8 predicted proteins | sample RVTome_15_FD_200260 | JGI IMG/M metagenome (GOLD analysis project Ga0268386, IMG submission 200260) | Soil microbial communities from uranium-contaminated site in the Upper Colorado River Basin, Wyoming, United States - RVT150D86... ...
GCGCGCTCGCCGAGGTGCGCAGCGAGGCCGCCGCCTGGGGCGCCGAGTACGGCAGGGTGGTGGGAGGCGTCACCAGCGTGGTCACCCGGTCCGGGACCAACTCGCTTCACGGCGACTTCCTCTACGTCGCGCAGAGCCAGGCGTGGGAAGCGCAGTCCGATGCCGTTCCCGTCGATCGCGACCACGAGGTCGACTCGGGCCACGAGCTTTCGATCGGCGGCCCGATGGTGCGCGACCGCGCGTGGTTCTTCGCCGCCGCCGCCGACAACAGCTCGAACCAGTTGACGCGACTCGCCGGCGGCGAGGCCCTGGAGACGAGCGTCGCGTCGCGGTCGTGGGTCGGCAAGCTCTCCGTCGCGCCCTCGGACCGGCTCCAGCTCGCGCTCACCGCGATCGACACCCCGGCCAGCGTGCCGTTCGTGCTGCCGCCAGTGGCGGAGCCCGCCGTCGCCTGCGAGCTCGAGCTGGGAGGGAGCTTCGTCACCATCGGCGGGAGCTGGACGGCGGCGCGCGACGTGTTCCTCGAGGCGCGCGTGGCGCACCAGACCTCGAGCGAGGACCGCACGCCGATCGCCGCGGCGCCGATCGATCCCAACGCGAGCCCCGACGACCCCGCCGGCAACCAGGCGGCGTACTGGGACGGCGCGACCACGCTTCGATGGCACGCCAACGGGCTCCCGCTCGGCAACGGATCGCTCGACTTCCCGCGCGATCAGGGGAACGTCGCGCTGGTCTGGTTCCTGAAGCGCAGTGAGCTGAAGCTCGGCGCCGACTATCAGGACGTGAGTTGGGCGTCGCTCAACCGGCCTCCCGACCGGTATCTGGGGAGCGGATACGACCCCAGCCTACCCGGCGGCTTCAGGGTGCCGCAGCTCAAGCGCGCCTTCCTCCCGATCGACTCTCCGGTCGAGACCGGCTCGACCAACCTCGCCGTGTTCGCCCAGGATCGTGTCGAGATCGGCGAGAGATTCGCGGTCACCGCCGGACTGCGCGTCGAGGACCAGGCGCACGACGACGAGCTGGGCGCCGAAGTGCTCTCCTCGACCGACCTCACGCCGCGCGCCGCGGTGGTGTACGACGTCGGAGGCCGCGGCCGCCTGCTGTTGAAGGGTACGGTCGGTCGCTATGTCACCCACATTCCGCAGGAGCTCGTGAGCCTCGAGCTCTCGACTCTGCCCAACGGCGCCAACGCCTTCGACGAGTACCGCTGGAACCCGGCGACCTCGCGCTACGACCTCTTCAACCGCCGGCAGCTGCCGCTCTCGACGACGCGGGTCGAGGACGTCGAGCCCTACTTCAAGGACGAGGCGACCGCCGGTCTCGAGTGGCAGATGCATCCACAGTGGGCGGTCGACGCCCGCGTCATCGCCTGGACGGTCGAAGCGCCGTTCAGCGCCACCGACCAGTTCGACGCCCAGGGGAACGCCTATCGCCTGCTGACCAACTTCGAGCAGGCGGAGCGGAAGTACCGGGCGCTCCAGATCGAGGTGCGCCGCGCGCTGCGTCGAGGCCTGGTGGTGCGCGCCAACTACACGCTGTCCCGCGTCGAAGGCAACTCGTCCGGCAACAACGACCTCGGTCACGCCGACGACGACTTCCTCGAGGCGATGGCGGTGCTCGATGCCGCCACCGCGGTGCCGGTCACCGCGGTGAACCGCTACGGACGCCTTCCCCACGATCGCACGCACAACCTCAACCTGACCGGCGCGAAGCGTTTCGCCCTGCGCGGCCGCCACGGCCTCGCGCTCGGCGGATGGCTGGCGATCCGCAGCGGACGACCCTGGGGGCTGCGGCGAACCGTCGCGCTGCAGGTACCGGACGTCGCGACCACCATCGTGACCACCCGGAACGTCGAGCCCCGCGACGCCCACGAGCTGGCGGACACCTTCACGCTGAACCTCACCGCCGCTTGGGAATTTCCGCTCGGAGCGCGCTCGACCGGCAGCCTGCGCGCCGAGGTCGCGAACGTCACCGACGAGCAGGAGCAGATCGGGGTCAATCTGGCCACCGGCCAACCGGGGCCGGTGCGCCAGTTCTACCAGAAGCCGCGCGAGCTGCGTCTCGTCGCCGGCGTCCGCTTCTGAACAAACCGTGCACCCCGCGGCGCCCGCTCATTCGAGCGTCACGCGCCCGCGCGTCGACCGCCTCCTTTCATGGATAGGTCGTCCCTGGCGGCACGCGGGTCCCCGCGGGAACGACGGCGCCCGGCATGACCGTCGCGCGCCGGCCGACCCGCGCGCCCATCTCGAGGACGGCGCCCGCGCCGATGCGCGCGCCGGCGAAGACGACGGCCAGCGGCTCGATCACCACGCCCGCCTCCACCACGGCGTTGCGCTTGATGGCGACGTTGTCGCCCAACGTCACGCCGTTGCCGATCCTCACGGCGCCTTCGATTCGCGTCGCGAACCCGATCGCGACCCCGTCGCCAAGGAGCGAGCGGGCACCGATGACGACGAGATCCTCGAGGCGCAGGTCGTCGCCGGCTCGAACCCGCTGGTCGAGCCTCACGAACTCGCCGATCACCACGTCGTCGCCGAGTGTGATGCCGCTCGCCAAGGTCGTGCCGCGACCGATGACCGGGTTGGCGCCGAGACGAAGATCGGGCGGCAGGAGCACGTCCGGCGAGACGCAGGCGTCGCCGAGACCGTCGTCCTGGGCGTCGGCCTGGTCGGGGTTCGGCACGGTCGGACAGTTGTCGAGATCGTCGCCGACGCCGTCGGAGTCGGTGTCGCCACCGCTCGGGAAGCGCCGGCCGAAGATGCCGCCGAGAGCGCCGTCCTGTCGATCGCTCTCCCACACCACGACGAGGCTCCCGTTGGGAGCAATCGCGACCGACGGGTTCGACTGATCGCTCTCGACGCGGACGTTGACGCGACGCTCGTCGCCGCCCCGTCCACCGGCGCGGTCGAACCACCGGCCGAACACCCCGGATCCAGAGCCGTCCTGATCGCGGCTGCTCCACGCCACGAAGAAGTCTCCGCCCGGGCCGATGGCCACGGCGGGGTCGCCCGGCGATCCCTCGGTGTGGAGGTTGACCTGGAACTCGGCCCCGAGCGGCTCGCCCGACTCGCTGAAGCGCTGCCCGAACACGCCCTCGCCACCCCCGTCCTGACCCTCGCTCTGCCAGACGACGACGAATGAGCCGTCCACAGCCATCGCGGCGGCCGGCGCGATCTGGTGGTCCGGCGTGTGGGTGTTCACTCGGAACTCGGCGCCGGCCCGCCGTGCCGCGCCGTCGAAGCGCTGCCCGAAGATGTCGTAACCGGCGTCGGGTCCGGTTCCCTGGCTGTCACTCTGCCAGACCACGACGAAGTCGCCTGCGCCGGCCGTCGCCACGGCGGGTCGCGCGTGGTAGCCACGCTGGGCGTTGGCGCGAAACTCCCCGCCGATCGGGACGGCCGCGGCGTCGAACCGCTGGCCGGTCACGTCCGGCCCGCGCGCGCCCAGAGCGTGGCTGGCCCAAACCGCGACGAAACCACCATCGGCGCGCGCCGCGAGGGCAGCCGACGTTTGATCTCCGGAGTAGCTCTGGCCGTCGGTGTCGACGGAGAACCCGTCTCCCAGGGGCTTTCCGGAGCGATCGTGGCGCTGGCCGTAGATGCCTCGGTACGCGCGATACCCGTATTCCCTCGCCGTCCACGCCACGACGAACTCGCCGCTCTCGTGCATCGCGAGGACGCCCTCGGCACCGGGTGCTGCGGCGGTGCTCGCCGGGCGCTCGCCGCCCCTCCGCCTTCCGGCGCCGTCGAAGCTCTGGAGCAGGATCGGGCCAATCTCGCTGTTGTCCCGCCAGATGACCACGAACCCACCGTCCCCGTCGACCGCCACCTTGGGGTCGCGCTGGCTACCCCGCGTCGTGGTGTTGACCTGGAACTCGGCCCCGCGCGCCTGTGCCCATCCGGCGCGCGGCGCACAGAGCGTCGCGGCGGCGAGGTGGAAGACAACCGCCGCCGCCACGGCCGCGGCCCCCATGCGGCGCGCGCCCCTCCGCTCGCGCGGCGCCCACCGGTTCTTCGTCGTGCGATGCGCTCGCGTCATGTCGTCGCTCCTTCTCGGGTCCTGACTGGTAAACGAAACGCCGGTCGGATCTGGACCGCACCGCGGCACGGCTCTGCTCGGGTCGAGCCGGGCGGGACGCGGGAGCCCGTCCGCGTTAGGATCTGCCGAGCTCCAGGGATCCATCGCTCGCGGTAGCGACGACGTCGTCCGGCGCACCCCGCTGCCGACGTTCAACGGATTGCGGCCGCAGCAGCCCCCGGGCGGCAAGGAGAGAAGAGTGGGAGCGAGTGAAGAGCGGGCGCGGGCTCTCGGCTCGCCGGTCGAACCGAGTGGGCGCCGCCCGTCTCGCAGCGCCGCGACGGCGCTCGCCGGCTTCGCTCTGGCGGTCCTTCTCGGCTGCTCCTCCGACTCCGGCGGCGGCCGCGTGCTCGTCCTCGGCCTCGACGGCCTGGATCCAAGAGCCGTCGACCTCCTGGTCTCGGAGCAGAAGCTGCCCAATTTCGCGCGGCTACGGAGCGAGGGCGCCTACGGCCGGCTGCGCTCGCAGCGGCCCCTGCTCTCGCCCGTGATCTGGACCACGGTGGCCACCGGCAAGACGCCCGACCAGCACGGCATCGGCCACTTCGTCGCGGTCGACCAACGAACGGGCGAAGAGATCCCGGCGACGAGCACGATGCGGCGCGTCAAGGCGCTCTGGAACATCGCGTCCGAGGCGGGCCGCACGGTCGCCGTCGTCGGCTGGTGGGCGACCTGGCCTCCGGAAGCCGTGAACGGCTGGGTGGTGAGCGATCACACCGCCTATCACTTCCTGTTCTCGGAAGGACTGGAGGACGAGCCGGCGGACGCCGACACCACCTTCCCACCCGGCTTGCGCGACGAGATCGCGCCCTGGGTGCAAAGGCCTCAGGACATCGGCGCCGGCGACCTCGCGGAGTTCGCGACGGTCGATGCCGGCGAGCTCGATCGCCCCTTCCGCTTCGAGGACGACCTCGCGCACCTGCGCTGGGCCCTTGCCACTGCGGACACCTATCGCGACGTCGGGCTCCATCTCTGGCGCGGCAAGGAGCCCGATCTCGAGCTGGTCTACATCGAGGCCACCGACTCGGCGTCGCACCTCTTCGGGCACCTGTTCCGGGCCGAGGGTCTCGCCGGCGAGCTCGCCGAGCAGCAGGCGCGCTACGGCGGCACCGTCGAGGCGATGTATCGCTACGCCGATCGCATCGTCGGCGACTTCCTCGACGCCGCCGACTCGGACACCACCGTGGTCGTCCTCTCCGATCACGGCTTCGAGCTCGGCCGGCTGCACGACGATCCGACCCAGACCCGCGACCTGCGGCGGGTGAGCGAGCGCTTCCACACCGAGGACGGCATCCTCTATCTGTGGGGACGCGGTATCCAGAGCGGCGTCCGGCTCGAGCGCGCCTCGATCCTCGACGTCGCGCCCACGCTCCTCGCGCTGCTCGGGCTGCCGCGCGCCGCCGACATGCCGGGTCGTGTCCTGGTCGAGGCGCTGGCGGACGTCGCCGTCCCCGACGTGGTGGCGAGCTACGAACCCGATGCCGCCGAGGAGACGGCCACCGAGCCCGGGCGGGACGCGCGCACCGACGCAGCATTGACCGCGCGGCTGCGCAGCCTCGGCTATCTGGGCGGCGCGGACGGCGGCGCGCGGTCCGGCGACGGCGACGACACCCGATCGCCGCAGGGCGAGCGCAACCTGGCCGCGGTCCACTTCGACCGCGGCGAGTACGTCGAGGCGGAGACGATCTATCGGCGATTGATGGCCGAAGCGCCCGAGGACGGCTCGCTGCGGACCAGTCTCGCGGGCGTTCTGGGCGCCCAGGGCCGCTATGACGAGGCCGACGGTGAGCTGCTGCGCGCCCTCGAGCTCTCGCCCATGGATGCCGGCGTCCATCACAACCTGGGCGCGATCGCCGAGCGGCGCGGCAAGGGGCAGGAGGCCGTCGAGCGGTACCGGACGGCGCTGACCCTCGATCCGGGCTACGAGCCGTCGCGCCAGGCAATGGTGCGGCTGACCGGCACCGCCGAGATCCGCGCGCCGCGCGGCGAGGAGGAACGCGGCGCCGCGGCGCTGGCGGACGAGGCCTCACTGGCGGCCCGTCGCGCCGACTACGCGCGGGCGCTCGAGCTGCTCGACCGCGCCGAGGCGCTCGCTCCCGACCTTCTCCTGATCCAGCAGTACCGTTCCAACGTCGCCTATCTCATGGGCGATCGCGCCGCCGCGCTGCGCGCGCTGCGCCGCGGCCTCGAGCTCGAGCCCGACAACGTCCTCCTGCGCGAGAACCTGAAGCGCCTCGAGCGCGAGGCGCCCGCGGCCGCGAATCCTCCCTGAAGCTTGCCGCCGGCGCTACTCGCCGCGAACCGGAGTGGCACGACGCGGATCCACGTCGCTCGGGCTCCACGCTCCGCGTACGACGATTCGTGTCGCACGATTCGAGTGGCACACTCGGTGGCACGCGGTCCGCTCTCAGCCATCGTCCCCGCGCAGTGCGCGGGCAGGATCCACGGTGAGCGCGCGGCGCGCGGGTAGGACCATCGCGGCGGCGGCGGCGGCGGCCAGCGCCGCCGTAGCGAAGAGCGCGGCGGCCGGGTCGCGCGCCCCGATGCCGAACAGAAGCCCCTCGAGCGCACCGGCGGTCGCCGTCGCCGCCGTGAGACCCACCGCGACGCCGTAGAGGATGGTGGCCGCGCCGTGACCCAGAACCAGCCGCACGACGTCGGCGGAGGTCGCGCCGAGAGCGCGGCGCAGACCGATCTCGGGCACGCGCTGCGACACCGCGTAGGACACGACACCGTGGATGCCGAGCGCCGCGAGGAGCAGCGCGAACAGCGCGAAGCCGCCGACCACCGCGGCGGCGAAGCGCGGAGCCGCCACGGCGCGCGTGTAGGCGTCGGCGAGCGGCGCGAGCCCGGTGATGCCGAGATCGGGGTCGATGCGCGCGATCTCGCGGCGAACCGGCGCCGCCAGCGCGGCGGGGTCGCTCGTGGTGCGCAGCGCCACGGCGAGCTGGTTGCGTCCGAGCTGGTAGAACGGCAGGTAGACCTGCTCGCGGACCTCGCGCGCCGGATCGTGATGACGCAGGTGCGCCACCACGCCCACCACCTGCGCCCAGGTGTCGACGAAACCCTCCCCCGCCCTCCACGCGCTGACCCGGATCTCCTCGCCCACGGCGACAGCACCGGGCCAAGCTCGACGCGCGAGCACCTCGTCCACCACCGCGACCGGTCGCCCGCGCGCGTCGTCCTCCTCGGTGAAGAACCGCCCGGCGACGAGCCGCGCTCCGAGCGCCGGGAGGAGGCCGGGCGTGATCAGGCGCGCGTCGGCCTCGAACGTCTGCCCGGTATCGGCCACCGCGCCGCGCAGCGCGTAGGTCGTCGACCAGTTCGGCACGTCGTCGAGCGGGAGCTGGTTGATCGCGCCCGCTCGCTGCACTGCCGGCAGGCGGCCGAGACCGCGTTCGAGCTCGCGGCCCAGCGCGGTGAGCTCCGCGAGTCCGCCGTAGCGCTCGAGCGGCAGCGTCACGCGAAAGGCGAGGACGCCCTCCGGCTCGAACCCCGGATCGAAGCGCAGCAGCTCGACGAACGAGCGGCCGAGGAGGACGGCGCCGTGGAGGAGCACGATGCCGAGCGCGACCTCGGCGGCGACCAGGAACCGCGACCTACCGGCAGCGCCGCCGCTCCAGCGCGCGCCGCCTCGGAGCTCCTCGGGCGCCGCGAGTCGGGAGAGGCGAACGAGCGGCCACGCCGCGAAGAGGAGCGCCGCCAGGAGCGTGACGCCGGCGGTCACCGCCACGACGCTGGGCCCGAGCGTGGGCGCGGCGACGCGCGTCACCTCGGCGGGGGCGAGCGCCGTGAGCGTGGTGAGACCGGCGCGTGCGAGAGCGATGCCGAGCGCGCCGGCGGCTCCGGCAACGAGCAGGCACTCGATCAGGATCTGCGCCGCGAGCTGCCGACGCGTGGCGCCGATCGCGGCCCGGATCGCGAGCTCGTGCCGGCGCCGGGCGAGGCGGGCGAGGAGGAGCCCGCCGACGTTGGCGCACGCCACCAGCACGACGAACGACACCGCTGCGAGCAGGACCAGCGTGACGCGGCGCACGCCGCGGACCGCCTCGGCGTGGAGACCGGCCGCGTCGAGCCCGCGGCCGGTGGCGGCGTAGTCGGTGTGCTCGGCCTCGAGCCGCCGTCCGATCGCGCGCACCTCGTCGCCCGCCGCGCGAGCGGCGACGCCGGGAGCCAGCCGCGCCAGCGTGCGGAGGTAATACATCGTCCTCGGAGCGGCGCGCACGTCGCCCAACGGAATCCAGACGTCGAGCCGCGCCGGCACTCCCGCGTCGGCGGGCAGCGCGACCACGAGCGACGGCGGCGCGACGCCGACCACCGTGAAGCTCCCGCCCGGGAAGCCCCAGCCGCCGTCGATGCGCAGCTCCCGGCCGAGGATGTGCGGATCGCCCCCGAAGCTCGACTGCCAGAGCTGGTGGCTCACCACCGCGCGCGGCGGCGCTCCGGCTCCCTCGTCCTCGTCGACGAAACTCCGCCCCAGCACGGGATCAACGCCGAGCACCGCGAACAGGTTGGCCGTCACCAGGCCGATCGCGAGTGGGCGCGGCTCGCCGTCCTCGACCAGCGCGCCGGTCGTGGGCCACAGACCCGCGACGGCGTCGAAGGCACGGCTGCGCTCGCGCAGGTCATGGAGCTCGGGTCCGGAGAGCGGCGCTCGCGCGTAGCCGCTCTTGGGCAGCTCCGACCACACGTAGACCAACCGGGCGGGCTCGCGATACGGCAGCGGTTGGAGGAGAACGCCGTGCACGACGCTCCACACCACGGTGGCCGCTCCGATCGCCAGGCTCAGGGTGACGATCGCGATCAGCGTGAAGCCGCCGCTCGCGCGCAGCGAGCGTGCGGCGAAGCGCAGCGAACGAAAGCTCTCCATCGTGACCTCTGTCACGCATCAGAACACGACCGGGGGCACTTTCGTTTGCCGGGGTTCGATCAGCGGGCGGCCCGGCGTCCTTCGCGCGCCGGCTCGACGAAGATCTTGGAGGCGGCGCGGAAACCCAGGCTCACGTGGTCGCCGGCCGCGGTCTCGAGCTCGACCGAGTCGGCGGCCTCGCTGCGTGCGTCCACCACGACCCGGCTTCCGGGCACCAGGCCTCGGCGCTCCAGGAGGCGCAGGAAGTCGGAGCTCTGATCGCCGACCCGCACCACGCGCTGCGGCTCCTTGAGCGGGCAGGCGAGCAGCGTCGCCGACGACGACTCCGGGATCTGCCCTTCCCGATCCGGGATCGGATCGCCGTGCGGATCGGCCGAGGGATGGCCGAGCATCTCGTCGATGCGCTCGATGAGCAGGTCTGACACCGCGTGCTCGAGCCGCTCCGCCTCGTCGTGCACCTCGCTCCAGTCGTAGCCCATGCGCTCGACCAGGAAGAGCTCGATCAGACGATGGCGGCGCAGCACGTGGGTGGCGAGCCGCTCGCCCGCCTCGGTGAGCCGCACCCCGGAGTAGGGCTCGTAGGCGACCAGGCCGCTCTCGGCCAGGGTCTTCACCATCGCGGTCACGGTGCCCGGCGCGACGCCGAGCGAGGAGCCGATCTGGCCCATCGTCACCAGGGCGTCCGGCTGGCGCTGCTGCGCCGCCAGGATGCACTTGAGGTAGTCCTCGACCGTCGAGGTGGGCACGGGGGGATTATAGGCAGTGCGACGGCGCTAATACCTCTCGCCCGCCCGGAGCGCCACCACCTCGGTCGTGATGCCGCGGTCCTGGAGCGACGCCGCGAGCGCCTCGGCGGTGCCGGTCAACGCGGGGAACGTCGCGTAGTGGATCGGAATCACGGTCGAGACTCCGAGCAGCCGGCAGGCGATCGCTGCGTGCAGCGGATCCATGGTGTAGAGATCCCCGATCGGGAGGAACGCGAGCTCGGGGCGGTAGAGCTCCGCGATCAGCTCCATGTCGGAGAAGAGCGCGGTGTCGCCGGCGTGGTAGAAGGTGTAGCCGCCCGCAAGACGCACCACGTAGCCGGCGGCGAGGCCGCCGTAGCGGATGCCGTCGGGCGTCGCTATGCCGGACGAGTGGTCGGCGCGCACCATCGAGACGCGCGTCCCCAGCACCTCCTGACTGCCGCCGAGGTTCATGCCGGCGCACCTCTCGACGCCCTGGGCGCCGAGCCAGGCCGCCACCTCGTAGCAGGCCACCACCTTCTGCGGTCGATGCCGCTTCGCGATCCCGACGGCGTCGCCCATGTGGTCGGAGTGGGCGTGCGTGATGAGCATGGCGTCGACGCGCGGGAGCTCCTTCGCTCCCGACGGGCATGCCGGGTTGTTGTCGACCCAGGGGTCGATGAGGATCGTCCGGCCGTCCGGCAGCGTGCAGAGGACCGTCGAGTGACCGAGATACTGGAACTCGGGACGCGGGCTCGAATTCATGGCGTCTCTCCTCGCCGCCGCGCACGACCGCGACGGATCCGCAGCGTACCGCCGGGCACCGCGCCGCACCATCGGGCAGCGCCCGTCCTTCACCGCGATCACTCCGGTATCGCGGGCCTCTCCTCGTCCAGCGCGCGATGCATCGACGCGACGATCGCCGCGACCTCGGGGCGCGTCAGCTTCGCTCCCGGACCCGATCCCTCGACGCGCTCGAGCGTGGCGCGCGCGAGCAGGACGGGGAGCGCGGTGAACTCGACCAGCCCACGCGGCGCCTGCGCCCGCTGCAGCGCGTGCACGTACTCGGCGGAGGCGGCGAGATCGCGCCGCGCCAGCGCGAAGACCTCGGCGCGATCCACTCGCGCCGGCAGGTAGCTACGGCCCTCGCGGGCATCGTCCGCCGAGTCCTTGAGGATGTTGACGAGCTGGAGCGCCTCGCCGAAGCGCGCCGCGCGCGCGTGGAGATACGGAGTGATCGGATCGAGCGCCGCGCGCTCCAGGACGAAGAGCTCGGTGAGCATCTCGCCGACGATGCCGGCGACGACGTAGCAGTAGCTCTGCAGGTCCGGGACGTCGTCGAGCACGAGCGTGCCGTCGTCGGCGGTGCGGGCGACGAACTCGGCCATGCCGCGCGCCGTGCGCGCGGTGTGCCGGCGGATGCCGTAGCGGGCGGGGGCGGAGAGCGCGGCGAAGGCCTCGAGCACCGCCGGCATCTCGGAGAGGAGCTCGACGTAGCCCTGGTGCGCCGACGCCTGCGCCGCTCCCCAGTCGGCGGGGCTCGTCGCGGCGGCCGCCGCCAGGTCGTCCCCCTCGAGCAGCTCGGCGAAGCGAACGAGCGCCGCGATGCGCCGCTCGCGCGGCCAGTGCGACGCGTCCTCGAAGGTGTCGGCGATGCGGAACAGGAGATAGGCGACGGTGACCTCGCGCCGGGTCGGCTCGGGCAGGAGCGGGATGGTGAGCGCGAACGTCCGGCTGGTCTTGACCAGGAGATCGTCGAGGTTCGCCATGGAGGAGGTGAGGGGGGACATGGAGTCTAGTACACGTCGACGCGGGTGCCGGCGACCTCCTCGCCGTGGAGCGCCCGCTCGAGCGCTCCCTCGACCAGCCCGTCGAGGATGCGCGACTCGATGCCCTGACCGGCGAGCCGCCACGCCGACTCGACGCGATGACGCATGCCGCCGGTGACGTCGGTGCCGGCCGCTCCCGACGCCGCGGCGAGCACCGCGTCGAGGTTCCGCGCCGTGAGGGCGGGCACGGTGCGGCCGTCGGCGTCGAGCACTCCCGGCGTGGCGCCCATCCAGAGCACGCGCTCGATCGGCCGGCCCGCCGCCGCGAGCAGGGGCGCGAGCGCGAGCAGCACGGTTTCGGTCGAGCAGATCGACACCCCGCACCGGCGATCGAGCACCACGTCGCCGAACGTCACCGGCACCAAGCCGAGCGCCAGCGCGCGCAGCAGCGGCTCGACGTCGACCGCGGCGGGCACGCCGTCGTCGGCGACGAGGAAGCTCGACGGTGCGAGCGAGAAGGTGGCGAGCCCCGCCGAGAGGAGCGCCTCGATCACGCTGCGGTGGAGCCGGTGCGCCTGATCCTGAGTGGCGGCGACGCCGGGGAGCTGTGCCGCGTCGCGCACACCGCCGCGGAGGTCGTGGCGCGCCGCGGCGGCGTGACCGAAGGAGCCGCTGCCGTGCGACACCAGGAGCGCACGCCCGGCGCCGGCCTGCGCGGCGGCGATCTCGCGCGCGAGGCGTGACACGACACCGGCGCGCAGCGTCGACGGACGCTCCTTGTCGGTGATGAGACTGCCGCCGAGCTTGACGACCCAGAGACCCATTCGATCCTCGCGCGGCCGCAGCTACAGCAGGTGCGATGCGAGGGCCCGCGGACCGTCGCCCACACCGTCCCGGATCACGCGCTCGACCCCCGCCGTCGACGCCAGCGCGGTCGCGACCGCCGGTTCCTCGGCGGCGGCGCAGATGACGTGCACGTTTGCGCCGGCATCCATCGTCGACCACGCCGAGACGCCCTCCTCGCGCAGCTCGCGCACGCGGGCGAGCACCGCGAGGGTCTCCGGCCGCCAGTAGTAGACCGGCGGCCGGGACGACATCGCGATCAGGTGGAGCTCGATCCCCTCCTCCTCGATCACCGGACCCAGGGCGTCGAGGTCGCGATCGTGAATCGCCGCGCGCACCGTCTCCAGGCGCCCGGGGACGAGCTCGCGGCGGCGCGCGTAGTGCGGGCTCGACGACGCCAGCCGGTGTCCGTCGCGTGACGGCACCTTCTTCGCCTCGGCCTCGACCACCGCGATCACGTCGCGCAGGTCCCAGTGGCTCGCCGCGGCAAGCGGGAACGCGAAGCACTCGTCGTCGGTCGCTCCGCGCGGCCACTCGACGTAGCCGCCGAGGACCGAGCGCGCCGCCGAGCCCGAGCCCGAGAGCCGCGCCAGCGACGACAGCTCGGGCCCGTCGGGCTCGCGCCCGAGCGCGCGCATCGCGGCGAGCGTGAGGGCGGCGAACCCGGACGCCGACGACGCGATCCCGGCGGCGCTCGGGAAGGTGTTGCGGGTGCCGACCACGAACCGGCCGCGCCGCTCGGTCAGCCGGCGGAGCTGGTCGAGATGGCGGCAGGCGCGCTCGCTGAACTTGGCGTCGGGCCGGCGCCGCGTGCCGTCCTCCTCGATCAGCCACACATCGTCGGCCCCGCCGTCGCCGTCGCGGAAGTCGGCGGTGCACAGCGAGCGGCACACCGAGAGCGACATCGAGATCGAGGGGTGGTTGGGGATCGCGCGCTCGAGGTCACGAGCGCCCCAGTACTTGACGAACGCGATGTTGGAGGGCGCCTCCACGCTGGCCTTCACGATCTCTCCTTGGCGTGCGGTGGCGCGCCGTCGCCGTCCGCTCGAGCCGACCCCACCCTACGCAGGCCCTCCGCGCCGAGCCGCACGGGCAACAGGGAGTCCGGCGCGATCAGACCGCC
>Ga0268386_10002362_pt1 | contig 13402 bp, 11 predicted proteins | sample RVTome_15_FD_200260 | JGI IMG/M metagenome (GOLD analysis project Ga0268386, IMG submission 200260) | Soil microbial communities from uranium-contaminated site in the Upper Colorado River Basin, Wyoming, United States - RVT150D86... ...
AAGCGACGAGGGCCAGCTGGTCGTCGGGCACGTCCGCGCGCGCCCGACGCAACGCTTCTCCGGCGCGGCCGAGCCAGGACGCGTCGCCCGTCTCGCGCGCGAGCTGCTGATACGCGATCCCGAGGAGCGCGAGCGAGCGCGCCGTCGGCACCTCCGCCGACTCTCGCTCGAGGCGGCGGACCACCGCGCGGCTGGAGCCGCCTGCGAACTCCTCGACGAGAAACGGGAGCTCCGACCCGGTCTCGGCGAGCGCCCCGCTCGGCGGTGTCCCGCCGGTTCCGCTCCCAGCGAGAGCGACGGCTACCGCGCCCACGAGAGCGGCGAGGCCGATTGCGATGCGGCGCCTCACGAGCGTGGTTCGTCCTCGACCGGGTACGCGGTTCGGACCGCGACGAAGGCGACCCGGAGGCCGCCTTCGCGCAGTCCACGTCGACTCGCCCTAGCGAGGCGTCGCGAGATACGGGAACGAGGCGCGGAACGCGCGGTCGTTCCTCGAGACGCAGTCGGTCTCGACCGCGCCCTCGGTGATGAGGTTCAGCTCGGCGTCGATCACGTCGTCGGCGAGCCGGCGGCCGTTCAGAAAGCCGTCGGACTTCGCCGTGTCGAACGTGAGGATGTCGGGCAGGAGGACGTCCACAAGACCGTTGATCTTCGCGGCGTCGTCCGACGTGTCGTCGCCGGCGGCGTCGTTCAGCGAGAACAGGACCCGCAGCGTGTCGACGACCTCGCCGCGAAAGCGCGCCTTGTCGTTCTTCGGCTGTGCGGCGTTGAAGGCGTTCTTCCCCGACGGCTCGTTCGCCTCGAACGGGTTCGAAGGGACGAACACGGTGTTGACGGCCGGCCGACCCATGCGGTCGATCTGTTTCCGCCCGACGGTGGTCGCGCCCCACACCCCGATGTTGCTCGAGTCGCCGCGCAGCATCCTCGCGGGCAGCTCGAGGACGATCGCGGACACGTTCTTCCCTGCGAAGAAGTCGGTTCTCGTACCGGTGCAGCCGAGGAAGGACTTCCCCGTCTCCGTCGACAGGATGTTGATGAACCCGTCGAGATCGAAGAAGAACGGGTCGTCGCGGAGGCCGGCGTAGCCGCGAACCGCGCCGGCGCGGTTCACCCTCACCGACTTGCCAGGGCTCGTCCGGCCGCTGAGCAACCGCGTGCCGTTCCGCGTCACGGTCATGGTCTGGACACCCTGGCGGTTCGCCTTCGAGAAAGACACGCCGAGGTTCACGTCGGCGGCGGCGTCGCCGTCGTTGTCGACCCGGAACCAGTACGTGACCGCGTTCGTGCGGGCGACGGAAGGCGCCCCACTGGCGAACACCGGGCGCTTCCCGGGCTCGGTGAGCCCGTTCACGGCCATCGCGAGCACGGTGTTGCCGTTGCGAGCGCGGAACGCGTAGACGTCCGTGATGTCGAGCTGGAGGTTGCCGCCCGGCGGCATGAGACCGGGCGCGTCGACGTGATCGGCGGCGGCGGAGCCGCTCGGACCGCCGCTGATCGCGGCGGCTAGCGCGGCGGCGACGAGCGCCGTGACCGCGAGCCCCGCGAGGATCGCACGTTTCATGCGTCTCTCCTTCGGTCGAGTGACGACGCGTATTCGCTGTCGTCTGAAGGCCGGTTCGACCCGCGGGAAAGGTGAACCGAAACCCGGCCTCCGGCGAAGAAGAGCGATGGAATCGGCCTCTCTGACCCTGCTAGCGTTCGGCGCCCAGCACGGCTTCGCGATGCGTAGGCAGCACGCCCACCTCTCCGACGAAGCTCTGGTCGCGCTCGTCGCCCGGGGCGACGAGAACGCGCTCGGCGAGCTCTACGACCGGGTGAGCCGCATCGCCTACGGCCTCGCCATGCGGGTGCTGCGCGACGACCGGCTCGCCGAGGACGCGGTCCAGGAGGGCTTCCTCGCGGTCTGGAGGAACGCCGCCGCCTACCGCGCCGAGCGCGCGAAGGCGAGCACGTGGATCCTCACGCTCGTCCACCGGCGCGCGGTCGACCTCGTCCGGCGCGAGGAGCGTCGCCGCGCGGAGCCGCTGAGCGAGGAGACGGCGCCCGGCGCGGTCGGCGAGGCGACGGACGAGGCGGCATGGCTCCGGTTCGAGCGCGAGCGGGTGCAGGCAGCGCTGCGCCAGCTTCCCGACCCGCAGCGCGAGGCGCTCGAGCTCGCCTACTACGGCGGCTTCTCCCAGTCCGAGCTCGCCGAGAGGCTCGGCGTGCCGCTCGGTACGATCAAGAGCCGGATGTTCGCCGGGCTCGCGCGTCTCCGCGAGCTCCTGGAGGAGTCCGCCGAGGAAGGATCATGGAAAACGGAATTCACGAGCTGACCGCCGGCTACGCGCTGGACGCGCTCGCTCCCGCCGAGCGCCGGGCCTTCGAGGAGCACCTCGAGGGCTGCGAGCGCTGCCAGGAGGAGCTCGGCGCGCTCTGGCAGACGACGGAGGCGCTCGCGGTCGCAGCCTCCGGGCCGGTGCCGAGCGATGCGCTGCGCGGCCGGATCGTCGCGGCCGCTCGAGCCGAGCCTCAGACGGTCGTGGCGCTCGAGGCGCGGCGAAGCCGCCTCGTCCCCGCGCTCGGCGCCGCTGCGGCCGTCGCCGCAATCGTGGCGCTCGCCGTCGGCCTCTGGGCGACGCAGCTATCGGGGGACCTCGACGAGGCGCGGCTCGCGCTCGAGCAGCAGCAGCGCGCGGCGGCCGTGCTCGCCGACCCGGATGCCCGCACGGTCGCGCTCGAAGCCGGCCAGGGACGCCTGGTCGTGTCGCCCGAAGGCGACGCGGTCCTCGTCGTCGACGACCTCGACCCTGCGCCGGAGGGGATGACCTACGAGGCGTGGATCATCAGGGACGGCGACGCCGCTCCCGCAGGCCTCTTCCCCGGTGGCGACGGCCGAGACGTCCTCGGCCTCGACGGCACGGTGGAGCCGGGCGACGTCGTCGCGCTGACGGTCGAGCAAGCGGGCGGCGTCGAGGTGCCCGAGAACGACCCGATCGTCGCCTCCACTCCGCTCTGAGCGACCAGGAAGGCTGCTCGCCGGGGCTAGACTCTCTCCCTTGCGGGTTCGGAGAGAGAAGGAGTCGCCGCGGCGTCGGCGCCGGGTTCGCAAGCGGCGGCTTGCCGCGCTGATCTGCGTCCTCCTCGTCCTCTCGGTTCTCTCCTTCACGTTCGGGCTGGTGCGCGCAGTGGCCAGCGAGATCCCGTCGCTCGATCCCGCCGCCCAGCGCGCGGACGTCGACACCGTCGTCTACGCATCCAACGGCCGCACGGTGCTCGCCGTGCTCCGCGGCGAGGAGAGCCGCGTCCTCGTCGGTACCGAGGACATCGCGCCGATCATGCGGCAGGCGATCGTCTCGGTCGAGGACCGGCGCTTCTTCGAGCACGACGGCATCGACCTGCGCGGCGTCGCGCGGGCGCTGTGGGCCGACATCCGGAGCCAGGCGATCGTGGAGGGCGGGTCAACGATCACGCAGCAGTTCGTCAAGAACGCGTACATCCGCAACGAGCGGACGATCGCGCGCAAGGTGCGCGAGGCGGCGCTCGCGTGGCAGCTCGAGGGGGCCTGGCCGAAGGACCGAATCCTCACCGCGTACCTGAACACGATCTACTTCGGGAACGGGGCGTACGGCATCCAGCAGGCGTCGCGGGCCTACTTCCAGAAGGGCGCCAAGCACCTCGAGCTGCACGAGGCCGCCCTGCTCGCCGGGCTTCCGGCGGACCCGGCGCGCTACGACCCGGTGACGCACCCGCGGAACGCGAAGCTCCGCCGCCAGCACGCCCTGAACGTGATGCTCGAGCAGGGCAAGATCACGCCTGCCGACTTCCGCCGGGCGAATCGCGCCGAGCTTCCACCGCCGGAGAAGGTGCGACTCCCGGGTACGGGCGGCAGGGCGCAGTACTTCGTCAACTACGTGAAGGACCAGCTCGTCGAGAAGTACGGGGCCGGCAACGTCTTCGGAGGCGGCCTTCGCGTCACCTCGACGATCGACATGGCGCTCCAGGAGGAGGCGCGAGCGGCGATCGAGAAGGTGCTCGAGGATCCCGACGGCCCTGCCGCCGCGCTCGTCGCCATCGACCCCCACACCGGCGCCGTCCGCGCGATGTTCGGCGGCCGGAACTTCCGCGAGAGCCAGTTCAACCTCGCCGCCCAGGCCGAGCGCCAGCCCGGCTCCGCCTTCAAGCCGATCGTGCTCGCGACCGCGATGCGCGAGGGGATCTCGCCGCTCACTCAGGTCCGGTCGAAGCCGGTCGAGATCGCGGCAGGCGGCCGCATCTGGAAGGTGCGAAACTACGACCGGACCTACCTCGGGACCGTCTCGCTCGAGCGCGGGCTGGTGTCCTCGGACAACTCCGTCTTCGCGCAGCTCACCGACATCGTCGGGCCTCGTGCGATCGTCCGGACCGCGCACGACCTCGGGATCGGCAGCCGCCTCGACGCCTACTTCTCGATCGGGCTCGGGCTCGAGGGCGAGGTGAACGCGCTCGAGATGGCACGCGCGTACGCGACGATCGCGAATCGCGGAGTACGCGTCGACGGCTCGATTCTCGGCAATCGCCCCCGCGTGGTCGACCGGGTCGAGTGGATCCGGAAGGGCGGAAAGGTCGAACGGAACGTCCCGCAGGGGAAGCGCGTGCTCGAGGCCGGCGAGGCGGCCACGCTCACCGAGATCCTCGAGGACGTCGTGCAGTCGGGCACCGGCCGGCGGGCTGCGGTCCCCGGCGTGAGCGTCGCCGGCAAGACGGGGACGACCGACAACTACGCGGACGCGTGGTTCGTGGGCTACACGCCGGACCTCGTCGTCGCTGTCTGGGTCGGCTACCCCGACCGGTTGCGCCCGATGCTGACCGAGTTCGGCGGCGAGCCGGTCGCGGGAGGCACGCTGCCGGCCCAGATCTGGAGCACGTTCGTGCGAAGCGTCTCCGACGAGGACGACGGCTCCTCCTTCGACTTTCCGCCCTATCTCGGCGCGGTGCCGACCTGGGTCGTGAAGCGCGGCGGCGAGTGGCGTCTCGACAACGGCCACTGCCGCGGCTCGCGCCTTCTCGTCTACTTCTCGGGCGACGTGCCCGAGCGGACGGCCGACTGCAAGCCCAACGAGGTGCAGGTGCCGCTCGTCGTCGGCATGACCGAGGAGGCGGCGGTGGCGAGACTCGCGGGGCAGCCACTCGACGCCGAGCTCGTCTACGAGCCGGCCAAGCCGGGCCGGCCTCCCTCCATCGTCCTCAACCAGGAGCCGAAGGCGGGCGGGCTCTCGGCGAACGACTCGGTGCGCCTCTGGGTGTCTGCCGCGCAGCACGGCCTCGTTCCCAACTTCGTCGGCTCGAGCCTCGCGGACGCGAGCCGCGAGGTGCGCCGGCTCAAGCTCCGGCCGCGCGTGGTCACCGCACCCGGCCCGATGGGGGTCGTGATCGAGCAGACGCCGCACGCAGGCCTCACGGCGGCGCCGAGGATGCGCATCAGGCTCGTGGTCGGGGACGGCTCACAAAAGGTGAGCCCCTGACGGAGTAGCGCCAGGGCCGCTCGACGGCCCGGCTGATACCGATACGCGGCGCGGTGACGACGTCCGCGCGCCCCGTGGGAGGTCGGAGCTCGAACGGCGCGCGGTCGAGCGGCCGGCCGTCGTGCTCGCGCGTGATGGCGAGCGCCTGGGTGAGGCAGCCCGGCCCGGAGCAGAGGCGGCGCACGTCGTCGACTCCGCGTCGACGACGCATCTCGTCGAGGCCATGCGTCGGCTCGGCCGCCCGGAGGAGCACTGCGGCCCCCACGCCCTCCTCGCCGCAGACGACGTTCGCGCACCAGTGGATCCCGTACGAGCGGTAGACGTAGAGCGTCCCGGGTGCGCCGAACATGGCCGCGTTGCGCGCCGTCCTGCCGTTGAAGGAGTGGCTCGCCGGGTCGTCGGGCGCGTAGGTCTCGACCTCGACGACGATACCGCCGACGCCGTCGACGAGCAGGGTCGCGCCGAGCAGGTTGCGCGCGACCTCGTGAACGTCGCGGTCGAAGAACGCCGGCCGGATCAGAAGAGCTGCTCGGCCTCGGCGGGCCGGGACGTCGCGGCCAGCACACGGCGCGCGCGCCGGCCGAGGTCGCCGAGGTCGACGCGCCCCTCCTCGGCGGCGGCGGCGAGCCGCTCGGCGAGGTCGAGGGCCGAGTCGAGCAGCGCCGAGTCGCCGCCCTCGTGACCCATGTCGTGCAGAATCGTGCGCTCGGTCCGCGACGCGACCACCGGCTCGTCGATGCCTTCCACCCAGACGCGCGTGCGGCGCCCTCCTCCCCGCTCGTCGCCTCGGAGCGGCTCGAGCGCGTAGATCTTGTCGGCGCGGGCGTACTTGCCGAAGCCGAGGAAGACCATGCGCGGCGGCGTCACGCCGGGGAGTATGACGCCGTCAATGCGTCGCGAAGGACGCCGGCGACGTATTCCTGGTCGTCCTGGCCGAGCCGCGGATGGAAGGGCAGCGCCAGCGTCCTGGCGCTCATCTCCTCCGCGACCGGGCACAGGCCCTCGCGAAAGCCGTAGCGCTCGCGCATGTAGGCCTGGAGGTGGATGCACGGCAGATAGCGCGCGGTCTGCACGCCGCGACCATCGAGCTCGGCGATCACGCGCTCGCGGTCGACGCCGGGCGGGAGCGCGACGACGTAGACGAACCAGGAGCGTTCGTGGTCGGCGTCGTCGGCGGCGGGTAGCTCGAGCCCGTCGATGCCGCCGAGCAGCTCGTTGTAGCGCGCTGCGACCGCAGCGCGTCCGGCAAGCAGCTCGTCGAGCTTCTCGAGCTGGCCGATGCCGATCGCGGCGCGGACGTCGTCGATGCGGTAGTTGAAGCCGAGGCGCGCGTGGTCGAGCCAGCCGCCCGAGTCCGCACGCCCCTGGTTCCGCAGGCTGCGGAGGAGGCGCCACTCCTCCTCGGAGTGGGTCGTGACGATGCCGCCCTCTCCCGTGGTGATCTGCTTGTTGGGATAGAAGGCGAAGACGGCCGAGGCGCCGTGGGAGCCGACGGGGGCGCCCTTGTAGCGGGCGCCGAGCGCCTCGCAGGCGTCGTCGATGAACGCGAGGTCGTGACGGTCGCAGAGGGCCCGGAGCTCGTCCAGCTCGCACGGGTAGCCGTAGATGTCGACCCCGACGACGGCTCGCGTGTGGGAAGTGATCGCGGCCTCGACCGCGGCCGGATCGAGGTTCAGCGTGCGCCGGTCGACGTCGGCGAAGACGGGGGACGCGCCCTCGTAGATCGCGCAGTTCGCGGAGGCGACGAACGAGTACGGCGAGGTGATGACCTCGTCTCCCGAGCCGACTCCAGCCGTGATGCAGAGCAGGTGCAGGCCGGCGGTGCCGCTCGAGACGGCGGCCGCGTAGGGCGCGCCGACGACCTCCGCGAAGAGCTCCTCGAAGCGATCGATCGTCGGCCCGAGCGACAAGCGCCCCGACCGCAGGACCTCCAGGACGAGCTCCTCCTCCCGCTCGTCGAGCCAGGGGCTCGCGAGCGGGACCTGCCGGGTCGTCGTCAAACCTCCGCGGCAGCGCGCGACATCGCGACGACGTCGAGCCAGTCGGCGAAGCGCTGGTCGCGCCCGTTCACGACGTCGAGGTACGCCTTCTGGAGCTCGAGCGTGATCGGCCCCACTCCGATCTCTCTGTCGTCGACGGAGCGGACCGGAGCGACCTCGGTCGCAGTCCCGACCATGAAGACCTCGTCCGCGAGGTAGAGGTCGGTGCGGATGATGAGCGTCTCCTCGACCGGGTAGCCGAGCACCTGGGCCAGCTGGATGATCGTGTCGCGCGTGATCCCGGGGAGGATCGACATCGAGAGCGGCGGCGTCAGGAGCTTGCCGTTCTTCACGACGAAGATGTTCTCGCCCGGTCCGTCGGCGACGTAGCCCTCCCGCGTGAGCATGATCGCCTCGTCGTAGCCCGCGCGGCGCGCCTCGGTCGTCGCGAGCATGGAGTTGAGGTAGATCCCGGTCGCTTTCGCGACGTGCGGGATCACATTCGGGCCGACGCGCTCCCAGCTCGACACCATCGTCGTGATGCCGGTGCGCTGCCCCTCCTCCCCGAGGTACGCGCCCCAGGGGAAGCTGATGATGACGACGTCGACCGGATTGCCGGTCGTCGCGACCCCGAGCTCGCCGTAGCCGTAGAACGCGACCGGCCGGATGTAGCAGGACGGGAGCCCGTTCGCGGCGATGAGCTGATGCGTGGCCGTGCGCAGGCCCTCGACCGAGTACGGCAGATCCATGTACAGGACCTTGGCGGAGTCCTCCAGCCGCTGGAGATGGTCGTTCAGGCGAAAGACCGCAGGGCCGTTCTCCGTCTCGTAGCAGCGGATCCCCTCGAAAACCCCGGATCCGTAGTGGAGCCCGTGGACGCCGACGTGGACCTTCGCGTCGGCCCAGTCGACGAGCTCGCCGTTCAGCCAGATCTTCTCGGTCTCCTGCATGGGGTCAGCTCTCCCTTTCTCCAGCCGAATCGTAGTTCGTGACGACGTCGAGCGGGCGAGCGCGGGACAGGCGAGCCAGCTCGTGCGGCGCGAGGCCGACGATGTGGCTCGACGAGCCGGCGCCCGCCCAGACGATGCGGTGCTCGAGGAGCCTGCGGTCCATGAGAACGGTGTCCACGTGCGGAAGCGGGAACGGGGCGACCGCACCGGGGGCGAAGCCCGTGGCCTGCTCGACCTCGTGAGCCCTGGCGATGCGGGCGCTCTCGGCGCCGGCCGCGCGTGCAATCTTGTCGGTGTCGCCCCGGCGGTCGCCTGGCACGAGCGCCACGACCGGCTTCCCGTCGCAGAGCACCACGAGGGACTTCACGATCTGGCCGAGCTCGCAGCCGACCGCGGCGGCCGCCTCGGCGGCGGTCGGCGTCCCGGCAGAGAACTCCTCGATGCGGGCGTCGGCGCCGGCGTCGCGAAGGAAGGAGGACACCCGTTGCACGGGCTCCGGCCAGGCCGCTACCACGCCGGAAATCTAGCCGTCGGAACCGCTCGGCCACTGGAGCCACGGCCATATGGCCTGTTCGTGACAGTCGACCTCACAGCGAACCCGTGCCGATTGTGTGCCGGCGACGGATCCGAAGGCGGCAGTCTGCTGGGCGGCTGAGCGGTGGTCTTTACAGGCTCCGACCCTGTAAGTGCGCCGATAGCGTCGCAGGCCGTGCACAACCTGACGACGATCGTGACAGCTAGCCGAGCGTGATGAAACGCGCGTCGTCGAAGCCCGACTCGCCCACCCGCTCGACGAGCTCGTCGGGAGCCGGCGAGTCGATGGAGAACGCCATCAGCGCCTTCCCGCCCTCCTTCGTCCGCGAGACGGCCATGTTCGCGATGTTGACTCCGGCCTCGCCGAACATCGTCCCGACCCGGCCGATCACCCCGGGAACATCGTCGTAGACGAGGAAGGCCATGCGCGGGGCGAGCTCGATGTCGATCGCGAAGCCGAGCGCGCCCGCGAGGAAGACCCGATGCTCGGGCCCGACTGTCGTGCCCGAGACCTCGACATCCTCCTGATCCGTGCCGACGGCAACCTGCACGAGGTTCGTGTAGTGCTGCGACGCCGTGAAGCGCTGCTCCGAGACCTCGATCCCGCGCTCCGCGGCGATGACGGGCGCGTTGACGTAGTTGACGGCCTGGTCGACCCGATCCTGGAACGCGCCGTTGAGCGCAGCGACCGTCAGGAGTCGCGTGTCGTAGTCGGACAGCGGCCCGTGCGCGGCGACGACGATGCGCTCGGGCCGGCCGCTCACGAGGGCGGTTGCGAGGCGCCCGAGCTTCGCCGCCAGCGGGATGTACGGCCCGAGCACCTCGAGGTCCGCCTGGTCGACGACCGGAATGTTCACGGCGGTCTGCACGAGCTCGCCCGAGAGCGCGGCCGCGACCTGCTCGGCGATGATCGCGCCCGCACGATCCTGGGCCTCGTTCGTCGAGCCGGCGAGGTGCGGGGTGACGACGACCTGCGCGAGCCCGAGCAACGGGCCGGAGTACGGCTCCGCCTCGAAGACGTCGAGCGCGGCGCCGGCCACCTTCCCGGAGGCGATCGCGTCCGCCAGCGCGGTTTCGTCCACGAGGCCCCCACGCGCTGCGTTGACGATCCGGACCCCCTCGCGCATCCGGTCGAACGCCGTCGCGTCGAGCAGCCCAGCCGTCTCGTCGTTCAGGGGCAGGTGCAGCGTGATGAGGTCGGCCGCCGCGTAGACGTCCTCCGGCGTCGCGGCCGGCTCGACGCCGAGCTCGCGGAAGCGCTCGAGCGACACGAACGGGTCGTAGGCGACGACACGCAACCCGAGACCGAGCGCGCGCCGGGCGACCTCCCTGCCGATCCGGCCGAGCCCGAACACGCCGAGCGTTTTGCCCGCGAGCTCGATCCCCGCGAAGCGCGAGCGCTCCCACGAGCCGCCCGTCAGCGAGGCGTGCGCCTGCGGAAGGTTGCGGGCGAGCGCGAGCAGGAGCGCGATCGTGTGCTCGGCGGCCGAGACGACGGTCGCCTCGGGAGCGTTCGCGACGACGATCCCGCGCCTCGTCGCCGCGTCGACGTCGACGTTGTCGACGCCGACCCCGGCGCGCCCGATCACCTTCAGCCGTGTCGCGCGCTCGATGAGCGACGCGTCCAGCGTCGTCGCCGAGCGGACGACGATCGCGTCGAACTCGCCGATGACGTCCTCGAGCGGAGAGTCGAAGTCCTCGATCACCTCGAAGCGCTCGCGCAGCAGCTCGAGCCCGGAGTCGGCGATCGGTTCCCGGATCAGAACGCGAGCCCGGCCGGAGTCAGACACGGACGGTCTGGGCGTACGCCTCGAGCGCGCGCGTGACGGCCACGGCGCGCTCGATGTCCGCTCCGCGCTCGGAGAGCAGCGTCTCGAGCGCCGCGAGCGCCGTCGTGATGTCGAACACGTCGTAGTAGCCGATGTGCCCGATCCTCAGCATCTTCGGCCCCATCTCGCCGTGCGCGCCCGCGACCGTGATGCCGAAGCGGTCGCGTAGCGCCAGCACGACCTCGCGAGCGTCCACGCCTGGGGGAGTGAGGATCGCGGTGACGATCGCGGAGCGCTCGTCGTCGGGCGAGAAGAGCTCGAGCCCCATCGCCTTCGCGCCCTCGCGGCAGGCACGCCCGAGCGCCGCATGCCGCGCGAACGCCGCCTCGAGTCCCTCCTCGAGCAGCAGCGCCAAAGCTGCGTCGAGCGCGACGACGAGGGACACCGCCGGGGTGAACGGGGTCGAGCCCTCCTGCAGCTGCGCGTGCAGGCGCGCCCAGTCGAAGTAGAAGCGAGGGGTCGTCGTCCGCGCGCTGCGCTCCCAGGCGGCGGGCGAGACCGTCGTCAGGGACAGCCCGGGCGGCGTCATCAGCGCCTTCTGAGAGCCCGCGACGACGACGTCGAGCCCCCAGGTGTCCGTCTCGACCGGGACCGCGCCGAGACTCGAGACGGCGTCGACCACGGTGAGCGCACCCGCGTCGCGGGCGACCGCCGCGTGCGCCGCGACGTCCGCGACGACTCCCGTCGACGTCTCCGAGTGGACGAGGAACACGACCTCGGCCCCGGTCTCGTCAAGGCGCGCCCGCAGGTCGTCGGGCTGGGGCGTCTCGCCCCACTCGTAGCGGAGCTCCTGCACGTCCGCGCCGTACGTCGTCGCCATCGCCGACCAGCGGTCCCCGAATTCGCCCGCGGTCACGACGAGCACGCGCTCGCCCGGCGAGAGCAGGTTCGTGACCGCCGACTCGAACGCCCCCGACCCCGATGCCGTGAAGAGCAGGACGTCGTTCCGCGTCCGCGCGACCTCCCGGAGCCGCGCGAGACAGCGCCTCAGCAGCTCCCGGAAGTCCGGCCCGCGGTGGTGGATCACGGGCTGCGCGCCGGCGGCGAGCACCTCGGGAGGAACTGGCGTCGGCCCCGGCGCCATCAGGTAGCGCTTTCCGGGCATCGCGCGTGAGACTAGCGAGGGCGGTGGCTCGAGAAGGACATCGCCTGCTGGAAGGTCGGGCGATTCATCCAGCGCATCGTGTCGGTCAGCACGCCCGAGGCGAAGCGGATGCGCTCGGCCGTCGCGTCGGCGCGCCAGGCAGACGGCGCCGGCCCCTGGGCCCGCTCGAGCTCGGCCGCCGCGGCGTCGAGCGCCGCCCACAGCGATTGACGGCAGGCGTCGAGGACTCCGGTGCCGCAGTAGCGGCGCGAGAATGCGCCTCGCACGGGCTGACCGAGCAACGTCCTCAAATCCTTGTCGACGTAGCCGTACCACCCGAAGAGGAAGGCCGACCCGCCCGGGCCGGGATCGTTGCTTCGCCGGTGCAGTGCAGCCAATCGCGGGACAAGTGGCCCGAGTACCGGCGTGAGGACGGCGTCCGCGAGCTTGGGCCACGCGGCATCCAGCACCGCCGCTCCGGCTTCGTCGACCTTGCCGTCGAGATCGCGGTCCAGCCGACTTCCTCCCGCAGCTCGCCACGCGTCGAGCAGGCCGGCAGCGGCTTCCGCCCGCGCGCTCGGCGCAGGGCCGGTCCCGAGCACCGCCCTGATCGACGGCCAGACCTCCAGCACCCGCAGGTCCTGCGTGGCGGCGGCGTTCGCGACTCCGGTCGCAGTGGCGAGGGTGTGCTTGCGGCGCGCCGCCATGCCCGCCCGCAGGAGGTCGACCCTGTGCACCGAGCCGTACGCGAAGTTCGAGTCGGCCGCGCCGACGCCCGCAGCCGGGCGGTTGTTCCAGTTGAGGATGAGCCCGGACGGCGGGTTGATCGCACGCGCGTGCGCCGCGAACCCGACGTACCCGCCCCAGTCGTGCGCCCCCGTGCCGTCGGTCGGCAGGGCCGGATCGCTCCCGGGAGCGCGCAGCGGAAGCCGCCCGCTCGAGAAGAACGCGATGTCGCGGTTGTCCGCGTAGAACCAGTTGAAGCTGAACTCGACGCGGTTCATCGTCTGGAGGAACCGCCGCGCCGAGTCGACGCGGCCGGTGTTCAGGTCGTAGAACGCGCGGGCGCTCAGCAGCTCGCGGCCCCGCGTGGAGCGCTGCATCGAGATCGCGACGCGCCGGCCGCCGACGGTCGCGTAGCCGACGACGGGGCCGTGCGCGGTCGCGAGATACGAAACCTGCTGATCCGGCTGGCCAGTCGCCTTGAGCGTGCCGACGACGACGCGGCGCATCGCCTCGCACTGGCCGCGGTAGACGTAGTGGCGGTCGTTCCTGCACAGCGTCTCGACGAACGCGTCCGTGTTGTCGGCTTGCGACGAGGTCGCGCTCCACGCGAAGTCGGCGCCGCGGCCGATGAGGACGAATGGAACACCGGGGAAGACGACGCCGCGGGTCACGAACCCGGCACCCGCGAGCTCCATCTCGGCGAAGAGCTGCGGGAAGAAGTAACCGACCTGCGGTCCGGCGACGAGCAACGGGCGGCCGGTCTGCGAGCGCCTGGCCGACACGAGCAGCGCGTTGGACGCGCCGACGGGCTGAGCGA
>Ga0268386_10002363_pt1 | contig 13401 bp, 12 predicted proteins | sample RVTome_15_FD_200260 | JGI IMG/M metagenome (GOLD analysis project Ga0268386, IMG submission 200260) | Soil microbial communities from uranium-contaminated site in the Upper Colorado River Basin, Wyoming, United States - RVT150D86... ...
CGCCACGGTCGCGCCGGATCTCTGGATGGCCGGCAGTGCCGACGCGGCCACGCTGCTGCTGCGCGAAGGCAATCGCGTGGTGCGCGCGCCCGCCGCCGCGATCGTCGAGGCGCTCGTCGGCGTCAGCCTCGGCCCGCAGCAGTTTCTCGCGCTCCTGACCGGCTGCGTGGCGCGTGATCTCACCGCCACCGAGGCGGTCGCGTACAACGGCACCCGGCGGATCGCCACGCCGGATGCGACCCTGTACGTCGAATCGCTCGAAGGCGCGTGGCGTATCGTCGCCGGGAGCCTCGGTGACATTCGGGTCGATTACCGGCCGGTCGCCGCCCTGTTTCCCGCGCGAGTCTCCGTTCGCGCCGACGCGCGCGACGTGCGCTTCACGCTCGAGATCCAGGAAGCGCTCGCCGACCGCCCGATCGCCGATGAGGACCTTCAGTTGACCGTGCCTCCGGGCGCCGTGCCGATGACGCTCGACGAGCTGCGGGAGATGTTCGCGCGACGGTGAGCATGTCGCGCCAGCTCGTCCTTCGTCCACCGGCCAAGATCAACCTGACGCTGCGCGTGGGTCCGGTCCGTCTCGACGGGTACCACGAGGTCCGCACGCTGCTGCAGTCGCTCGCCTTGTCGGACACGCTGGCGCTGACGCCGCGCCCGGGGCCATTTGCGCTCACCGTGCACGGGCCAGGTGCGCCGGCGGGGCAGGACAATCTCGTGTGGCGTGCCGCAACGGCGTTCTGGCAGGCGCTCGGCAGGACCGGCGATCCGCGCGACGTGCACGTACGTCTGGAGAAACAGATCCCCCTGGCGGCGGGCCTCGGCGGCGGCAGCGCGGACGCGGCCGCGATGCTGGCCGGCCTCAACGTCATCTGGGACGCCCGGCGGCCGCGTCATGCCCTGATGGATCTGGCCGGCACTCTCGGCGCCGACGTGCCGTTCTTTCTTCACGGCGGGACTGCGCTCGGCGCCGGCCGTGGCGAGGAAATCTATCCGGTCGACGACATCGGCCGGCTCGGCGTCGTCATCGTGAAGCCGTCGTGGGGAGTCGCGACGGCCGAAGCGTACCGATGGCACGACGAGGATCGCGACGCCGGGCTGAATGCGCCTACACGGGTGCCCAGGCTGGTGGACGTCGGCTGGCCGGGCGGTCCGATCCGGCTCATCAACGATCTGGAAGGTCCGGTGTCACGCCGCCACCCCGAGATCCTGACGATGATCGACGCGTGCGAACACGCAGGCGTGCTCGGCTGCGCCATGACCGGCAGCGGATCGGCCGTGTTTGCGCTGGTGCCGGAGGCGTCCGCCCGCCGCGTGGCGACGCGGTTGAAGCGGCCCGAATGGCTGGTGCTGCTCACGCGCACGCTGACCCGCCGCGAAGCGAGCCGCCGCACGGGCCTGTGATAGACTCCCATGTTTGCGCCGCGCCCGCGGCCCGCCGCCGTGGCTGATCGGCGCCACGAACGCAACTGGGGCGTGGCCAAGCGGTAAGGCGCGGGACTTTGGATCCCGTATTCGAAGGTTCGAATCCTTCCGCCCCAACCAGACTATCGTCGATGGCTCACGGTACGTTGAAGCTCTTCACTGGAAGTGCACACCCGGCGCTCGCCCGGGAGATCGCGGAGCACCTGGGCACGACGCTGGGTGGATGCCGGCTGCATCGGTTTCCCGACAGCGAGGTCTCCTTCCAGATCGACGAGAACATTCGCGGCACCGACGTCTTTCTGATCCAGCCGACGTGCACGCCGGTCGATCAGCACCTGGTCGAGCTGTGCGTGATGATCGATGCGTGCCGGCGGTCGTCCGCGTCGCGGATCACCGCCGTGATTCCGTACTACGGCTACGCGCGCCAGGATCGGAAGGACAAGCCGCGCGTGCCGATCTCGGCGAAGCTGGTGGCCAATCTGCTGAGCGCGGCCGGCGCGAACCGCGTGCTGACGATGGATCTGCACAAGGCGCAGATCCAGGGGTTTTTCGACATTCCGGTCGATCACCTGTTCGCCGCGCCGGTGATCATCGAGTACCTGGCGCGGCAGAGCTTCGGCCCGATGACGATCGTGTCGCCCGATGCGGGCGGCGCGGAGCGCGCGCGCGCCTACGCGAAGCGCCTGGATGCGGATCTGGCGATCGTCGACAAGCGCCGGAGCGAGGACGGCACCGCGGAAGTCATGAACGTCGTCGGCGACGTGAAGGGCCGCGTGTGCGTCATCGCGGATGACATCATCGACACCGCCGGCACGATTCAGAAGGCGGCGCAGGCGCTGCGCGATGCCGGCGCGACGCGCGTGCTGGCCAGCGCCGTGCATGGCGTGCTGTCGGGCCCGGCGTTCGCGCGGATCGCCGACGCGCCGATCGATCGGTTGGTCGTGACGAACACGATCCCGCTCAACGGCGATCGCCAGGCGTTGGAGAAGATAGTGGTGCTGTCGGTGGCGCGCCTGCTGGCGCAGGCCATTCGCAGCATCCATGAGGAAACGTCGGTCTCGAAACTGTTCGTGTAACGCGCGCCGCAGGTCGATGCCGGCCGGCCGGTGCGGAGGGTGATCATGGACGCCACGCTTGAAGCTGTTCGCCGCGATCAGCGCGGTCGCAACGAGATGGTCCGGCTCCGTCAACAGGGCCGGATTCCCGCCGTGCTCTACGGCGGCGCCGATCCGGCCGAATCGGTCGCGGTCGACCCCAAGGAGCTGATGCGGATTCTGCACTCCGACTCGGGCGTCAATACGCTCATCGCGCTCAAGGTGGCAGGCGGGGGTGAGGCGCGGGTGCTCGTGAAGGCGTACCAGCTCGATCCGGTCACGCACAAGCTGCTCCACTGCGACTTCTACCGCATCGCGATGGACAAGATGCTGCGCGTGACGGTGCCGGTGCATCTGACCGGTGAAGCCAAGGGCGTGAAGGTCCAGGGCGGCATCGTGGACTTCGTGCACCGCGATCTGATCATCGAGTGCCTGCCCGGCGACATTCCCGAGCACGTGACGGTCGACGTCACCGAGCTGATGATCGGACAGGGCATCCGCGTGCGCGATCTGCCGGCCGACGGGAACTGGAAGGCGATGAGCGAGGCCGACATGCTCATCGTGCACGTGATCCCGCCGAAGGTCGAGGCGGCGCCGGAGCCGGTCGAGGCCGTGGCGGCGGCGCCGGCGGCGCCGGCCGAGCCCGAAGTGATCAAGAAGGGCAAGGCGGAGAAGGAAGAGGAGAAGGAGAAGGAGAAGGAGTAGGAGAAGGAGTAGGCGTCAGCCGCCGTGAAGCTGATTGCGGGATTGGGGAATCCCGGCAGGACGTACGAGGGCACCCGGCACAACGTCGGGTTCGACGTGATCGACCTGCTGGTCCGCCGGCATGGCCTCGTCTTCGACGCCGCCGACCGCGCGCGCGAGTCGATCACGGCGCGATGGCGGCGCGACGGGGACGCGATTCTGCTGGCGAAGCCCCAGACGTTCATGAACCTGAGCGGCCGCGCGGTGCGCGGGCTGGCCGAGTTCTACAAGATCGCGGTGCCGGATATGTTGATCGTCTGCGACGACGTGAACCTGCCGCTCGGCCGGTTGCGCCTGCGCGCCACCGGAACCGAAGGCGGCCACAACGGGCTGCGATCGATGGCCGAGGCGCTCGGGACGATTGACTACGCGCGGCTGCGCATCGGCGTAGGACGCGGGGACGCCCGCCGCGACCTCGCCGATCACGTGACCACGCGGTTCGACGCGGACGAGCACGAGGCGATCGCCGCCGCGGTGGCGCGCGCGGCCGACGCGGTGGAGAGTTGGGTGGCCGACGGGCTGCCCCAGACGATGAACCGATATAATCGCGCGGAAGACAACCAGTAGCCCGAGGCTCGCCAGGCGAGCCGGGCGGACATGCTCCTTGCCGCTGTCATGAAGCAGGCGGCCATCAGTCCAGAAGGAGACCGATGAGCACGACACGTCAGTACGAACTGATCTACATCACCCCTCCGGAAACCACCGAGGACGCGCTGGCCGAGCTGCATCAGCAGGTGCAGTCGGTCGTCGAGCGCTTTGGCGGCACCATCGAGCGGACCGAGCCGTGGGGACGCCGGCGTCTCGCGTATGAGATCGGCCGGCACCGCGAGGGCATCTACGTGCTCGAGGTCATCAACGGCCCCGGCGCGCTGACCGCGGAGCTCGATCGGCGGCTGCGCGTGTTCGACACCGTCCTGCGCCATCTGATCGTCCGCACCGACGACGAGCTGGCGGTGGCCGAGCGCGCGCGGCTGCGCCGCAAGGCGGCGATGATGCAGCGGCGCGTGCGCCGCGGTCTGCCGCCCGAGCCGACCGAGCAGGAGCGCCAGCCTCGCGAGGACGACGACGATGACGATGCGATGTTCCGCATGGGAGGTGGGCGATGAGCGACGATCGGGACCAGCGATCGGGTCGCCCCGGCGGACGTGCCGGCGCCGGCGGGGGCGCGGACAAGGGCGGCCGGCGCGGATTCTTCCGCCGGCGGCGGGTCTGCAAGTTCTGCGTCGAGAAAATCGACTACATCAACTACAAGGACGTGAAGCTGCTGACGCCGTTCATTCCCGAGCGCGGCAAGATCCAGCCGCGCCGGATTTCCGGCGTGTGCGCGACGCACCAGCGCGCGCTGCAGACGGCGATCAAGCGGGCGCGCCAGGTGGCGCTGATCCCGTACGTGACGGAGTAGGGGCGGACCGGTGTGTCCGCCCGCAGGGCGGACCTGATGGCCGCCCGATCGATCGTGAGAGGATCCGATGGCGATTGAAGTGATTTTGCGGGAACACGTCGAGCATCTCGGGCGCCGCGGCGAGATCGTCAAGGTCGCCGACGGCTACGCGCGCAACTACCTGTTGCCGCGCAAGCTGGCGCTGCGCGTGACCGCCGAGAACAAGAAGCAGATCGGGCGCGAGCGCGTGAAAGCCGATGCGCGCGAGGCGGAAGAGGTGCAGATGGCGCAGGCGCTCGCCGCGCGCATCGCCACGCTCGACGTCACGATCTCGCGCCGCGTCGGCGAGCAGGACGCGCTCTACGGATCGGTGACCGCCGCCGACATCGCCGAGGCGCTGGCCTCGCGCGAGATCGTCGTCGATCGGCGCAAGATCCAGCTGGCCGAGCCGATCAAGACGATCGGCGAGCATCCGGTGGCGATCAAGCTGCACCGCGACGTGTCCGCCGATGTGATCGTGAAGGTGGTCCCGGCCGAATAGGGGTACTATCCTTCGCCATGGCCGATCGCACGCTGCCGCACAACCTCGAGGCGGAGAAATGCGTGCTCGGCGCGATTCTGATCAACAACCAGGCGTTCAACGCCGCGGCGGAGGTCATCGATGCCCATGACTTCTTCCGCGATGCGCACCGGCGCATCTTCGAGACGATGGTCGCGCTCAGCGATCGCAGCGAGCCGGTCGATTTCGTCACGCTGAAGGACGAGCTCGCGCGATCGAACGAGCTCGACGAGGTCGGCGGCCCCGCGTACATCTCGGGGCTGACCGACGGCGTCCCGCGATCGGCCAACGTCGAGTACTACGCGAAGATCGTCAAGGAGAAATCGACGCTGCGGCGGTTGATCCAGTCCGCCACCGAGGTGCTCGTCCGCGCCTACGACGCCGAAGAGGACGCCGACGATCTGCTCGATGCGGCGGAGCGCTCGATCTTCCAGATCGCCGAGCACCGGCTGCGGGCAGGATTCCTGCCGCTCTCCGAGCTGGTGGACACCGGCTACCAGATCATCGAGCGCCTGCAGCAGCACAAGGGGCTCGTCACGGGGGTCCCGAGCGGCTTCAAGGATCTCGATGAGCTGACGTCCGGCTTCCAGAAAGCCGATCTGATCATCGTGGCGGCGCGTCCCTCGATGGGGAAGACCAGCTTCGTCCTGAACGTCGCGCTGAACGCCGCGCTCGCGGCCCAGAAGGTGGTGGGCGTGTTCAGCCTCGAGATGTCGAAGGAGCAGCTGTTCCTCCGCATGCTCACGTCCGAGGCGCGCGTGGATGCGCACCGGTTCCGCGGCGGGTTCCTGGGCGAGCAGGACTACGCGCGGCTGGTCGAGGCCTTCGCCCGGCTGCACGACGCGAAGGTGTTCATCGACGACAGTCCGGGCGTCGGCATCCTGGAGATGCGCGCCAAGGCGCGCCGCCTGAAGCTGGAGCACGGGCTCGATCTGCTCGTCATCGACTACATCCAGTTGATGCAGGGCCGCGGCAAGTTCGACAACCGCCAGCAGGAGATCGCGGCCATCTCGCGGGCGTTGAAGATCCTCGCCAAGGAGCTCGACGTCCCGATCATCGCGCTGAGCCAGCTGAGCCGCGCGCCCGAAGCGCGCGGCGATCATCGGCCGCAGCTGTCGGACCTGCGCGAGTCCGGCGCCCTCGAGCAGGACGCCGACGTCGTCGTGTTCATCTTCCGCGAGGACATGTACCCGACCGACGCCGACCGCAAGCCGGAGTTCGAGGGGACGGCCGAGCTCATCCTCGGCAAGCAGCGCAACGGCCCCACCGGCATGGTGCGGCTCGCGTTCCTCAAGCAGTACACGCGCTTCGAGAACTGGTCGCCGATGTACGGCTACGGATCCTCCGCGGACGGCACGTGATTCGGCCGACGGTCGCGACGATCGATCTCGACGCCGTCGAGCACAACCTGCACGCATTGATCGCGCGGCTGCGTCAGACCGCCGGCGAGACGCGTCCGCCCGGCGTGATCGCGGTCGTCAAGGCGAACGCCTACGGCCACGGCGCCGCGCAGGTCGGTCCGCGGCTCGAGGCCGCCGGCGCGGCGATGCTCGCGTGCGCCGACATCGAAGAGGGGGTCGCGCTGCGCGAGAGCGGCGTGCGCTGTCCGATCCTCGTCTTCGGCGCGCTGAGCGTCAGCGATCTGGACGGCATCTTCGTCGCCGATCTCACCCCCACCGTCTCGACGCCCGCCGCGGTGCGCGCGCTGGCGGACGCGGCCGCGCGTCACCGCCGCCGGCTGGCGTGTCATCTCAAGGTCGACACCGGCATGAACCGGCTCGGATTCCGGCACGACAACCTCGGGCGGACGATGCCGGAGCTGCTGGCGCGGGAACAGTTGTCGGTGGCGGCGGTGTATACGCACTTCGCGACCGCGGACGATCCCGAGTCGCCGATGATGGACGAGCAGCGCGCGCGGTTCGAGCGCGCGCTGGCCGCGCTCGGCGCGATGGGGCTGCGCCGCGTGCCGCGGCATGCGGCGAACTCCGCGGCGCTGCTGCGCGACGCGCGCACGTGGTACGACTGGGTGCGGCCCGGTCTCCTCCTGTACGGCATCGTGCCGCCGCCGCTGGCCGCGGCCGATCTGCCGCTGCGACCTGCCCTGTCACTCACGAGTCGTATCGTCGCGGTGAAGGGCGTGCGGCCGGGGGAGGGCTCCGGCTATGGCCTGCGCTGGCACGCCGACGGCCCCCGGACGATCGCGATCGTGCCCGCCGGCTATGCCGACGGACTCGACACGCGCCTTGCCGGCCGCGGCGTGGCGCTGGTGCGCGGCCGCCGCGTGGCGATCGTGGGATCGGTGTGCATGGACATGATCACGATCGACGTGACCGGGCTGGACGTCGCGCCGGGTGATGAGGTGGTGGTGATCGGCCGGCAGGGGGAGGACGAGATCACCGCGCGGGAAGTGGCGGCGGCGATTGGGTCGATTCCGTGGGAGGTGGTGTGCAGGTTGGGGGCACGGATCGAGAGAAGATACGCGACAAGTTAGAAGTTGGAAGCCAGAAGTGAGAAAGGAAGTTGGAAAGGAGGAAGGAAAGAAGGAAAGAAGCAAAAACTGGCATGGCGCGTGCACCTGTATCGCGGTCACCATGGCCAAGCCCGAACCCATTCACGATCGGAGTTTTCGATTTGCCCTCGGTATTCTGCGCTTCTATCGCATTGTCACTTCGACGACGGACTTGCCCCGGCACCTGTCAACGCAAATGCTGCGTTCGGGAACGGCAATCGGCGCGAACCTGGAGGAGGCCAAATCTGCGTACTCTCGACGCGACCTCGCGGCGAAATACGCCATTGGACTTCGTGAAGGTCGCGAGTGTCACTATTGGTTGCGTCTGATTCGGAGAGACCAGCCGCAGCTTGTAAAACAGATCGACGACCTTCTGGACGAGTGCGATCAGTTGATAGCTATCCTCACGACGATCGTCCGTAAGCTCCGGATCGAGCGAATTGGCCGAGCCGCAACCGCCGGGGTGATCGTGCTGGTTTCTGCCTTCGTTCTTTCCGACCTGCTTTCTAACTTCTGGCTTCTAAGTTCGAACTTGTCGTGAAGCCACCAAAGGTCGTTTTCGCCTGCGCCTCCTGCGGCAGCCAGTCGCCTAAATGGCTCGGCCGCTGTCCCGACTGCGGCGAGTGGAACACCTTCGTCGAGGAACGCGCGGCGAGCGCCGTTGCGCCACCGGCGCAGGCGCGCCTGGGCGGTGACGGCGCGCGGCTGTATGCCGACGTCGACACCGCGACCGCGCCGCGCATCACGACCGGCATCAGCGAGTTCGACCGCGTGCTCGGCGGCGGACTCGTGCCGGGATCGCTCGTGCTGCTCGGCGGCGAGCCGGGCATCGGCAAGTCGACGCTGCTGCTGCAGGCCGCCGCGCAGTTCGCGGCCGCGGCCGGACCGGTGCTCTATTGCTCGGGCGAGGAATCCGCGCACCAGATCAAGCGCCGCGGCGAGCGGCTCGGCGTCGCCGACGTGCCGCTGCACCTCCTCGCCGAGACCTGCGTCGAGAAGCTGCTCGAAGAAGTCGAGCGGGTCAGGCCCGCGCTCCTGATCGTCGATTCGATCCAGACGGTGTTCTCGCTCAAGCTGCCGTCGGCCCCCGGCAGCGTCGGGCAGGTGCGGCAGGCCGCGACCGACCTGCTGTTCGCCGCAAAGGGGCGCAACCTGCCGACGATCCTCGTCGGACATGTCACGAAGGACGGCAATCTCGCCGGACCGAAAGTCCTCGAGCACGTGGTCGACACCGTTCTGTACTTCGAAGGCGAACAGCATCACGCGCATCGCGTGATTCGCGCCGTCAAGAATCGGTTCGGCGCCGTGAGCGAGCTCGGCGTGTTCGAGATGACGGGCACGGGGCTCCGGCCGGTGCCGAATCCGTCGCAGCTGTTCCTGGCGGAACGGCCGGCGAACGTGCCGGGCTCGGCCGTGCTCTGCACGATCGAAGGATCGCGTCCGATCCTCGTCGAAGTGCAGGCGCTCGTGAGCACGGCGGCGTACGGACCGGCGCGCCGGACGGCGAACGGGCTCGATCTCGCGCGCGTGTCGATGCTGCTGGCCGTACTGGACAAGCGCGTCGGCCTGCACCTGGCGACCGACGACGTGTTTGTCAATGTCGCGGGGGGCGTGACCGTGGAGGAACCGGCGGCGGATCTGGCGGTCGCGGCCGCGGTCGCGTCGAGTCTGCGCAACCGGCCGCTGCGCGAGCACACGGTCGTGTTCGGCGAGGTCGGGCTGGCCGGCGAGGTGCGGGCGACCTCACAGGCCGCGCTCAGACTCCGCGAGGCCGCACAGCTCGGCTTCCGCCGATGCGTGCTGCCGGATGGCAATGTCGCCGCATCGGACGTGCCGCCGGACTTCGAGATCGTCGGCGTGCGCTCCGTGGCGGAAGCGCTCGATGAGTTGATGTAGGGTCCGCCGTCATTCCGCGCGCAGCGCATCCATCGGCGAGATGCGCCGTATGCGAAGCGCCGCCACCAGGCCCGCCCCGAGCGCGCTGGTGAGCATCAGCGCCCCGCCACCCAGATAGGTGAACACGTCCAGCGGGCCGATGCCGATCAGCAATGACGCGACAGCGCGCGCGAGGAGCGCGGCGCTGCCGAGACCGGCGAAGGTGCCGATCGCGACGGGCAGCAGTCCTGTGCCGACCGCGCCTCGGACCAGTGCGCCGGGCGTGGCCCCGAGAGCCATGCGGACGCCGATCTCCCGGCGTCGCGATTCCGCGAGATAGGCGACCAGGCCGAACACTCCTGCGAGCCCGATCACGAGCGCGACGAGCCCAAAGCCCGAGAAGAACCACGCGCCAAGCCGCTGGCGACCGAGATCGCGCGCGATCAACTCGCGTCCGGATTCCACTCGCAGCGTCGACGCGGACGGAAAGATGCGAGTGGCCGCGCTGATCACTTGCGGTTTCAGCGTGTCGGATGGTTCCCAGGTGCCCATGGCGATTCCGAGCTGAACTCCGCGGAGCGCATCATCGATCGTTCGGAGCTGCACGACGCCGGCACGCAGGTCGTGCTGCATCGATCCCTGGACGAAATCCTCAACGACACCGACGACGTCGAACGACCTGGTTACGCGCCCCACGCGCTCGAATCGGCGGCCGACCGCGGTGGCGGCGCCCCACAGCGCTCCGCCGAGCGATCGCGTGACCAGGACGGACGAGCCGTCGGCGTCGGTCGCGATGAAGTCGCGACCCGCGAGGATCGAGAGCCCCAGTGCTCCGGCATATCCCGCGCCTCCGGTGGAGAACCCGACTCGATGTTCCCGCTCGACCCCGTCGATGCGGAGCACCATTGGCCCTGATGGTTCGCCAGGCCGCGGCCAGACAGGCCCTGAGCCGATCGCGACCGCGCGCGCCCCGGGAAGCGCGGACAGGTCCGCCAGCATCCGTTCGTAGGCCGCGCGCCGGCGCGCCGTCATTCCCGATTGCTCCGGCCCTTCCCGCCGGTCGATGAACTCGGTCATGCCCGGTTGCACGCTGACGAACAGGGTGTGATCCACGTCGAATCCCGCGCCGCGCGAGAACCCGTACGCCATTGTCTGGACGAACAGCCCGGCGGCGACCAGCACGACGAGCGTGGATGCGGCGTGAGTGGCGAGCAGCACCCGCCGGAATAGCAGCGAGCCTCGAGATCCGGTTGACGCCGAGGTCGTCAGGCTTGCCGCGAGGGTCGGTCGGGTGAATCGGAGAAGCGGCAGCAGTCCGGCAGCGAGCATCGCCAACACGGCGACCGTGATTGCCGCAGCGACCGAGGGCGGGTCCAGACTCAGGTCGAGCCGATCGAGCGGCAGACCGCCCGGCAGCCGCAGCGCCGGCAGCGACGCGATCGCCCAGGTCGCCGTCAGCAGAGCACAGGCGACACCGATGATCGTCAACCATCCGAGCTCGCCGGCGAGCCGTGCGGCCAGTCGCCGCCGCGATCCGCCGAGCGCCAGGCGCACAGCCAGTTCGCGCCGCCGGCGCTCGTAGTGTACGAGCACCAGGGCGGCGAGGGTCGTGCAGCCGGCAATCAGCACGAGGCCGGCCGTGACGCCGATCACACGCAGGACGAGTCCTTCATTGAGGACGGCGCCCGGATAGCCTGGCGACGTGAAGATGTCGGCGAGCGGGATGACAACGTACCGGTTTCGCGGATCGACGGCTCTGACGGCTTCGGCCGCCTGGGACATGGTAGTCCCCGGCCGCAGTCTCGCCAGGCCGACGAACGGCGCCATGTTCGTGATGAAGTCGATTTCAGCGGCGAACTCTGGAAGGCGCCAGGACGGTGCGAGCCGCAGCACCTGGCGGCTGGGTACCCAGAGGTCGACGTCCTCGCCTCGCCGCGCGCCGTGAAAGCCGCGCGGCGCAACGCCGAGGATCGGCACGGGCCCCGCGGAGGTCTGCGCGCGGCTGCCGATGACATCCGCTCGCCCTTCAAACACCGCGCGCCACAGCCGGTCGCTGATGATGACGCCAGGCTCGGCGTCGGAGCGGTCGTCGTCAGCTGTGAAATCGCGCCCCCGCACCGGCACGCCGAGCGTTGTGAAGTACTCGGCCGTTACACCGAGCGCCTCGACCTCACGTCCGACTGCTTCGAGGACCAGACGCGGACGGAAGTCGCCCATCGGGCCGCTGGGGCTGACCTGTCCCGCCACGGCCTCGAAGACGGGAAGCTCACGCATCCGTTCCAGCCGATCGCGCCGCACCATGTCATTGATGACGTCGGCGGTCACGACCAGCGTGCTGATCACGACCACCCGATCCGGATCCGCGACCGGCGGCGGTCGCAGCCACAGCGCGTTGACGAGTGTGAAGACGACGAGATTCGCGCCGACCGACAGCGCCAGCGTGAGGATCGCCAGCGCTGAATAGCCCGGCGCACGCAATAGGGTGCGGGCCGAAGCTGGCACTCGCATCGCGGCTCTCCGGGTAATCGTGCCACATGCGCGGGCAAGATGAACTGCGCCCCAAGCACATTTATGTAAGCGCGGGCCGTACCTGTCGTACCCGTCGTACCTGTCGTATCGGTCGTACCTGAGGTTGACCTAGAATGTTCCCGATGAGCGGCTACCTGGTCGTCCGCGGCGTCTTCGTCGCCGTCGTCTTGTACGCGTCGGTGATGATTCGGCCGATCGAGGGTCACTCCAGCCTGAGCGCCGTGCTGGGGTTCGCGATTGCGCTGCTGATCGTCGTCGCGGAAACCCGGCTCCGCGATGCCGCGGTCACGAGTCTCCTCGGCGGATTGCTGGGCTTTGGCGTCGGCCTGGCCATCGCGATCGCGCTGGGCAAGGCACTCTTCTGGGCGGACACGACCCACACGGGCGTGCGATTTCTGCACGGCTTGATCATCATCGCGCTGCCGTACCTCGGCCTGGTGCTCGGCGCGCGCAAGGGCGAGTGGCTCGAGCCGGCGAAGTTCGTCTCGCTGTTCCGCGACGCCCGGCCGCAGCGGCGGTACAAGATCCTCGACACCTCCGTGATCATCGACGGCCGTGTCGCGGACATCGTCGAGACCGGATTCCTCGACGGGACGCTCGTCGTGCCGCAGTTCGTGCTCAAGGAGCTGCAGTTCATCGCCGATTCCCCCGATCCGCTCAAGCGCAACCGCGGCCGCCGCGGGCTCGACATCCTGCACCGCATCCAGAAGATCGCCGGCGTCGAAGTGATCGTGTCGGACGTGGATTTTCCGCACGTGAAGGAAGTGGATCTGAAGCTTATTGAGCTCGCGCGGTCGATGCTCGGGCGGATCGTCACCAATGACTTCAACCTTAACAAGGTCGCGCAGCTTCGCGGGATCGAGGTGCTGAACATCAACGAACTGGCCAACGCCCTCCGGCCGGTCGTGCTGCCGGGCGAAGTGATGAACGTCTTCATCCTGAAGGAAGGCAAGGAATACAACCAGGGCGTGGCCTACCTCGACGACGGGACGATGGTGGTCGTGGACAACGCCCGCAGCCGCATCGGCCGGCATCTGGACATCGTCGTGACGAGCGTGCTGCAGACCACCGCCGGCCGCATGATCTTCGGCCGGCACGCCGACGGCGCCGCTGCGTCCGGTGATCCTCCCGCGCGGCAGGATGGCCGTAGCGATCGCGAGCGCACCGAGCGCGAGGAGAGCGGCCGCCGGCCGCGTCCCGCTGCGCAGGCGTGAGGCTGCCGCCCCTCCACTGGTGGCGAACGGTTTGCTTTCTCATTCCGGTCATCGCCGTCGTCACGATTGCGTGCGGC
>Ga0268386_10002364_pt1 | contig 13399 bp, 12 predicted proteins | sample RVTome_15_FD_200260 | JGI IMG/M metagenome (GOLD analysis project Ga0268386, IMG submission 200260) | Soil microbial communities from uranium-contaminated site in the Upper Colorado River Basin, Wyoming, United States - RVT150D86... ...
GCCCCGGCACGGTCCGTGGAAGGGCCGGACCCCCCGCCCTCCGGAGGTGGAAGCCCAGGGGGGGGTGAGAGACCTGGGACTCCTCGCTCCTCGCAAGCTCGGATCTCGGGCCCTCCGGGCTCGCAACAGCCACCCCGTGTCGCTCGTCGAGTTCCCAACCCCGAGGGGCCGCGCTGCTCCTTTCGCGATCGAAAGCTCGACGGGCGCGCTGTCCCGTTTCAGCTCCGCCGGGCCGATCGCACCTCTGCGGCCCGCGGGAACGCGGCGCTGCTACCCACGCCGACGATCCGATCTCGGCACGGTCGGCGATGAAGGGGGGGTTGGTCTCTTTTTTTTCTGTCGGCCCCCCCTGGTGACCGGGGGCGGGAGGGGTGGCGTCCGGGGGCGCCGTGAGCGCGCGACGGGCACGAACCGACGGAGGGCACCGCGCGTCCGAGCGCGCTCGCGACGAAGCGGCACCCCCCTCCGCACACGCCGTGAGTGCCGCTGTCCCCCGGACGCCACCCCTCCCGCCCCCGCCACGGACCGCCCGTCCGCTATCTGTTATCTGTCCACTAGTAAGACGTAGCCCTCCACCCGGTCCTGGTCGCGCGCGATCTCGACCGCGCGCGGCGCCTTCTCGAACTCGGCGAGGTCGTCGCGCCTGGCGAGGAGCCACTGGCGGCCGGGCTGGGCGAGGAAGGCGTCGATGGCGGGCTCGGAGGTGAGGGGGACGGCGTTGCGGCCGGTGTAGTAGAGGAAGGTGCTGTCGAGGTGGGGGTAGATGCCATAGGGCTCGTTCGGGGCGGCGCGGCGGAGGAGCTCGGCGGAGAGGGGGCGGGCGGACTTGAAGGCGTCGAAGCCGGGTAGGAGGTAGAGGCCGGCGGCGAGCGAGAGGGCCGCCATGCCGGCGGCGAGGGCGGCGGCGGCCGGGACCGGGAGGCGGCGCCGGGCGAAGGCGATCGCGGCGAGGACGGCGGCGAGGAGGGCGAGGAGGGCCGCCTCGAGGACCCAGAGGAACGGCTCGCCGAGGATGGCGAGCTCGGGGCGGCGGAGGCCGACCGGTGGCAGTGCGGCGGCGGCGGCGAGGAGCGGGGCGGCCAGCAGGCCGAGGGGGACGAGGAGCCAGGCGCGGGACGGGCCGGGCTCGCGGGCCTCCCAGGCGGCGGCGAGGCGATCGAGGCCGGCGCCGACGAGGAGCGCCAGCGCCGGGTACATCGTCAGGACGTAGACGGTTCGCTTTCCCGAGGAGAGGCTGAAGAAGAGGACGGTCACCGCGACCCAGCAGAGGGCGAAGAGGAGGCCGCGGCGGGCGCGGGCGGCTTCGCCGGCCCGGCCCGCCTCGGCTCCGGCTGCCCCCGCGGCGCGGCTGGCTGGGGCTGGCCGGTCCGGCTCGGCGCCGCCCGCGGCTGCGGGGCGGGTCGCGTCCGCCGGCCGCCGCCACGGCCGCCAGCCTCCCGCGATCCGCCGCCAGGCGACGACGGCGGCGGTCGGCAGCAGCAGCGACCAGGGGAAGAAGTCGCCGGGCAGGACGGCGAGGTAGTAGTACCAGGGCTGCTGGTGGTGCCAGGGATCGGCGTAACGGGTGACGGTCTGGCGGACGACGAGGGCCTCGAGGTACTCGGTGCCGCCGGCGAGCGCGGCGGGCAGGAGCCAGGCGAGGACGACCGCCGCCCAGAGGAGGAGCCCACGGCCGGCCCGGAGGCGCCGGAGACCCCGGCGGTCGCGGGTCAGGGCCAGGAAGGCGAGGATCGACAGCAGCGGCGGCAGCAGGCCGACCGGGCCCTTGGCCAGGGTGGCGAGGCCGGCGAAGAGGAAGAAGAGGGCGTGGAGGCGGGGACGGTCCTCGGTCTCGCCGCGCACCCAGCACCAGACGCCGAGGGCGACCAGCGCGGTGAGCAGCATGTCGATCTGGCCGAAGCGGGCCTGCCAGAGGATCTTCGAGCAGGTGGCGAAGGCGGCGGCGCCGAGCCAGGCGGCGCGGCGGCCGAAGAGGCGGAGGCCGAGGAGGAAGACGAGCACCGTGGAGCCGATCGCGGCGAGGGCCGAGGGCAGCCGGGCGGTCGTCTCGGTGACGCCGCCCAGCGGGAGCGACAGAGCGGCGATCGACCAGAACAGGAGCGGCGGCTTCTCGGCGTAGACCTCGCCGTTGATCCGCGGCACGAGCCAGCCGCCGCCGTCGAACATGTTGCGGGCGACGACCGCGTAGCGGGCCTCGTCCGGGTTCCACAGGTCGCGCGCGCCGAGGCCGGGGAGGAAGAGGGCCGCGGCGAGGAGGGCGACGAGGAGAAGGTCGCGGCGGGCGGCCGTGGGGCGCGGAGCCGTGGGGCGCGGAGCGCCCGAGAGGCGCGGGGCGGCCGGCGTCATGCGCGGGGGGTCAGGCCCCGGGCGGCGGGAGCGGGGCGCCGGGCTCCCCGGGGGCGGGAGCCTCGCCGCGCCGGTAGATGAACCAGAGGTTGCGGCTGTAGATGAACAGGCCCGCGGCCTGGCCGAGGATGAACACCGGGTCCCGGCGGTAGATCGCGTAGGAGAGCAGCACCATCCCGCCGCCGAGGCTGAAGAACCAGAAGGCGGTGGGGATCACGCTCTGCTTCCGCCGCTCCGAAGCGATCCACTGGACGAAGAAGCGGCAGAAGAAGAGGCCCTGTCCGGCGAAGCCGATCCAGAGCCACAGGTCTCGGTGGTCCACGACGTGATCTCCTCGACGCGGCGGGGGTCGATCCACCGCCGCTGCATCCAGCGCACGGCGACGAGGTCGGCCAGGCCGCGGAACAGGCGGTTGCGGATCCCGTATTTCGGCTCCCCGTAGAGGCGGGGCCGGTGGCGCACCGGCGCCTCCTTGACCCGCGCCCCGGCGAGCCGGAGCAGGGTGGGCAGGAACCGGTGCATCCCGGTGAACATGGGCAGATCGCGCAGGAGCTCGGCGCGCACGACGCGCAGGGTGCAGCCGACGTCGGCGATCGACTCGTCGGTCGCCCAGTTGCGCACGCCGTTGGCGATCCGCGAGGAGACCCGCCGCACCCAGGTGTCACGGCGGTCGATCCGCACGCCGCAGACGACGTCCCAGGCCGCCGCCGCGCCGCCGGCCGGGGGGTCGAGCTCGGCGAGCAGGCGGGGGATGTCCGCCGGGTCGTTCTGGAGGTCGGCGTCGAGGGTGGCGACGGTCTCCCCCCGCGCGTGGCGGAAGCCCGCGGCGAGCGCCGCCGACTGGCCCGACCTCTCCGGCAGCCGGAGCACCCGCACCCGCGGGTCGGAGGCGGCGATCCGGCGCAGCGCCCCCGGGCTCCCGTCGGTCGACCCGTCGTCGACGAAGATCAGCTCGTAGTCGATGCCGGCCGGATCGAGCGCGGCGGCGATCTCGCCGGCGAGGAGCGGCAGGCTCTCCTCCTCGTTGTACAGCGGGACGACGACGGAGAGGGCCGGCGGGCTCATCCGCCTAGTCTACGCCGTCTCCCGCGCCGGGGCCTTGCTATGCTCCGCCGGTCCCGTCCGCCCGGCCCCCGACCCGATGAGCCATCTCCCGCGCGCCGCCGCCGCCGCGTTCGCCCTCGCCGCGGCCTTCCTCGTTGCGCCCCCGGCGCGCGCTCTCGACCCGGCCGGCTTCGCGATCTCGGCCGGCGCCTTCGACGTCGGCAAGGGCGACCCGACGGGCCAGCTCGGAGCCCAGGTGCGCTGGTCGTCGTTCGCGCTGCCGCTCGGTGCGCTGCGGCTGCCGATCGAGCCGGCGACCGGCCTGTTCGTCACCGGCGACGAGGCGGTCTACGGCTACCTCTCCTTCCGGCTCGACCTCTCGCGGGCGCTCGCGGACTGGCCGTGGGAGGGCTGGCGGGTGGTGCCATTCACCGGCGTCGGCCTCTTCGAGAGCGGCGACGGCAAGGACCTCGGCGGCGCCGTCGAGTTCCGCTCCGGCCTCGAGGTCTCGCGCCGCGCCGGCCGGGCCGGTTGGCTCGGGCTCTCCTACGCCCACCTGTCGAACGCGGGCCTCTACGACGACAACCCGGGCGAGGAGAGCGTGGTCCTCGTCTGGAGCTCGCGGTAGATCCACGACCCCGATTTGCCACCGGGGGCCCGGACGGGTAGTATGCGGCCCGATTCGTCAGATCATGGCCATAGGCGTATTTGTGTCCTGACAGGTCCTTGACGGCCGGACGGTTTGTTGCTAGGGTCCAGCGAAGCTTTAACTGTTCCGGGTTAAGTAGGCCCCGTCACGGGATTTTTCCGGGGTCTTCACGGGCCACCAGAATGGCCCACCAGGACGGCCCACCTGAACGGGCCCAGGAGAACGGCAGCCTCCGCCGAACGTCGATGCTCTTCAACCGGACCAAGGGCCTCGTGGGGCTCGACCTCGGCAGCTCGGCGGTGAAGCTCGTCGAGCTGAACAAGCGCAAGGGGGAGTACCACCTCGAGCGGCTGGGGGTGGAGCCGCTGTCCCCCGAGGCGATCGTCGACGGCTCGATCATGGACTCCTCGCTGGTCGTCGACGCGATCCACCGGCTGAGCGACGAGACCCGGGTGCGGACGCCCAACTTCGCGACCTCGCTCTCCGGGCACTCGGTGATCATCAAGAAGATCCAGGTGCCGGCGATGGGGCAGGACGAGCTCGCCGACTCGATCCAGTGGGAGGCCGAGCAGTACATCCCGTTCGACATCAACGACGTGCGGCTCGACTACGTCGTCCTGGGCGACGAGCCCGCCGGCCGCGAGTCGATGGAGGTGCTGCTCGTCGCCGTCAAGCGCGACAAGGTCAACGACTACACGTCGGTGATCAGCCAGGCGGGCAAGACCCCGTCGCTCGTCGACGTCGACGCCTTCGCCATCCTCAACGCCTACGAGGTCAACTACGACCTCGATCCTCTGAAGACCGTCGCCCTGGTCAACATGGGCGCCGCGGTGACGAACATCAACCTGATCGCCCGCGGCTCGACGGTCTTCTGGCGCGACATCTCGTTCGGCGGCAACCAGTTCACCGAAGAGCTCCAGCGCGAGCTCAACCTGTCGTTCGAGCAGGCCGAGGCGCTCAAGCGGGGCGAGGGGGTCGACCGCTACTCGCCGGGCGACGCCCAGCCGGTGCTCGACGCGAAGTCGGCGGAGATGGCCTCGGAGATCCGGAAGACGTTCGACTTCTACTCGGCGACCTCCTCGGAGGGGCCGGTCGACGAGCTGGTGCTCTCCGGCGGCTGCTCGCTGACCCCCGGCCTCCAGAAAGTGCTCCGCGACCGCTTCCAGGTGCCGATCGAGACGATGAACCCGTTGCGCCGCGTGCGCTACCGGGAGAGCGAGTTCAACGCCGAGTGGCTCGAGGGGATCGCCCCGATGCTGGCCGTCGCGGTGGGCCTCGCGGTCCGCAGGATCGGGGACTGAGGCGAGGTTCGCGCCGTGATCCGCATCAATCTCCTCGCGGAAGGGCGCCGGCCGGCGGCGGTGCGGCGCGCCAGGTCCGCGGGCCTGCTCAAGGGCGAGAACGTCGCGCTCGTGATGCTCGTCGCCGGCCTGCTCCTCGTCGGGGCGCTCCCCGCGGGGGCCTGGTGGTGGATGAACAGCCGGCGCATCGACGACAACGAGCGGCAGATCGCCGAGGCGCAGCGCGAGGTCGACGAGCTCGCCGCGATCATCCGCGAGGTCGAGGAGTTCAAGGCGCGGCAGGCCGAGCTCGAGCGCAAGATCGGGGTGATCAACGACCTGCGGCGCAACCAGAGCGGCCCCGTGCGGGTGATGGACGACGTCTCCCACGCCCTGCCGGAGCTGCTCTGGCTCGACAAGATGACCCTCCGCGGGCAGACGGTGCAGCTCAACGGCCGCTCGTTCAACACCAACGCGGTCGCCAGCTTCATCGACAACCTCGACAAGGTGGCGATCTTCAACGAGCCGAGCCTCAACCAGCTCCAGCGCCGGGGGCCCGCCTACACCTTCACCGTCACTTTCGGGTTCACCAACCCGCTCCTGCCCGAGGAGGTCGAGGGCGCGGAGCCGCTCGGGGACCCTGCGGCGGGCGAAGAGGCCGCGGCCGCCGAGGAGGCGCCGGCGGCCGGCGCGGCGGTGGGAGGCTGACGGGGGATGGCGATGGAAACCGGACTCGAGGGGAAGCCCTGGTGGTACGGCCTCGGCATCGGCGCGGCGATCGGCGCGGTCGTCCTCGGCCTCGTCTGGTGGCAGATCCTCGAGCCGCAGCACGAGGAGATGGAGCGCCAGGAGGCGCGGCTCACCGAGCTCCAGTCGAAGATCGTCGAGGGCCGCGCCGCGCGCCAACAGCTCCCTCAGTTCCGCGAGCAGGTGCGCACCCTCGAGCTCGAGCTCGACAAGCTGCTGCGGATCCTGCCGGCCCGCCGCAACACCCCGGAGCTGCTGCGCCGGATCCGCGCCCTCGCCGAGCAGGGCGACTTCGGCTTCCAGCAGTTCGTGCCCGGCGCGTTCGTCGACCGCGAGTTCTACAGCGAGTGGCCGATCCGCATCGAGCTGACCGGCGGCTACCACCAGCTCGCGATGTTCTTCGACTCGATCAGCCGGCTGTCGCGGATCATCAACGTCGAGAACCTGTCGATCGACGCGCGCTCGCGAGGTCGCGAGACGATCGCCACGTCGTTCACCGCCAAGACCTTCATCTACAAGGAGCCCGAGCCCGATGAGACCGGTGACGCGGCCGACGCCGCTCCCTGAGCCGTGGCGGCTCCTCGCCGCGGCGGTCCTCGCCGCACTGGTCGCCCTCGCCCCCGGGCCGGCCGCCTCGGCCCAGGACGAGGAGACCGCGGCGGAGGAGGAGGCCGCCGAGTCGGAGCGCCTCCCGGAGGAGGGCCTTCCCGACATCGACGCGATCCTGCGCAGCGACGAGGAGATCTGGAGCGGCGGCGGCTACAGCTACGACCCCGGCGACCGGCGCGACCCGTTCAAGTCGTTGCTCGACCCGCGCGAGCTCGAGGACAAGGGCCCGCGGCCCGAAGGGGTCCCCGGCCTGCTGATCGACGAGATCACGCTCTCGGGCGTCTTCCGGACCCCGCGCGGGTGGATCGCGCAGGTGCAGGCGACGAACCAGGAGAAGGCCTACCTGATCAAGGAGGGCGACCAGCTCTACGACGGCGACGTGGTCTCCATCGGCAAGGACGAGGTGGTCTTCAAGCAGGTGGTGCAGGACCCGACGGCGCTGAAGCCGTTTCGCGAGGTGGTCAAGACACTGAGCCCGTAGCCGGCGGCTCCGCGGCGCGGGTCGACGTGTCCCGGGAAGGGAGCGAACGCGATGGTTGATCTCGGCAGGAGGAGATGGTGGGTACGCGCTGAGGCGCGTAGGCGGGCGGCGCCCGCGCTCGTGGCGCTGTGGGCGGCAGCGGTCGTGGCCGCCTGCGCCTCGGCACCGCCCGCCGCGCCGCCGCCCGCCCGAGAGGCGGAGGCCGCCGCGCCGGCCGCGGGGATGGCTACCGCGCAGCCGGCGGCCACGGAGGCCGCGCCGGTGGAGATCGGCTCGCTGACCCTGCGCGAGGGAGCGCCCGAGGTCTACCTCGAGGTCCGCGCCTCCGGGCCGCTGGTGTGGACCAGCTTCCGCGATCCCGAGGGCCGCCTCGTCGTCGAGCTGCCGAACAGCGTGCCGGGCGCGAGGGTCGGAAACCTCGCGCCGGCGACCGGGCTCGTGTCGAGGGTCGAGGTCGAGCGCGAGCGGCGCGCCAACCGGCCGCTGACCCGGCTGGTCGTCGCCACCCGCCGCGAGGTCGAGCACTCGGTGGTCGGCCAGGGCGACGCCCTGTCGGTGCGGCTCGAGCCGCTCGCCGCCGCGAGCACCGTCGCGCTGGCCTACGAGCCGCTGCCCGACGCCGAGGAGGCCGCGGGGGACGTCGAGGACGTCGAGCGCGTCGAGGACGAGATGGCGGCCGGGCGGCTGTCGTCGCTGCTCGAGGACGATGTCCGCCAGGCGTCGGCCGCCGCGGCCGAGCCCGACCTCGAGGCCGAGGGCTACGAGGCGGCCGCGGAGGAGCCCGCCGAGCCGGCGCGGCCGATGACCTGGTCGGGGTCCGAGGAGCCGGCCGCGCTCGCCGCGGGCACCCCGGACCGCCCGTTCGTCGCCCCGCCGCCGACCGGCGCGCCGGCCGGCCGGCTGGACGGCGTCGAGGTCGACAGCTCGGGGCCGGCGGCGGTGGTCCGGGTCGAAGGGGACGGGCAGTTCGCCTACTCGACCTTCGCCCTGGCCGACCCCCACCGGTTCGTCATCGACCTCGACGGGGTGATCAACGAGGCGCCGGCCGCGACGGTACCGGTCGGCGGGGGCGGGGTGGAGCGGGTGCGCGTCGCCCAGTTCCGCACCTCCCCCGCGCCGGTGTCCCGGGTCGTCTTCGACCTCGCGTCGCCCACGGTGCCGCGGATCGAGCGGACCGAGCGGGCGCTGATCGTGCGGTTCAACGGCAACGGGCCCGCGTACGCCGCGGCCGCGCCCGCGGCGGTACCCGCGCCGGCGGCCGTCGTCTCCGCGCCGGCCCCGCCGCCGCAGGAGCCCGAGGACGAGGCGGTCGTGATCTCGGTCGAGACCGACGAGCCCGAGGAGGTCGAGGTGCGGGTGATCGAGCGGCCGGCGCCGAGGCCCGACCCCCCGGCGCCCCGGCCGCAGGGACAGCCGGAGCCGCGCGAGCCCATGCCGCCGGCCGAGAGCGACCTCGACCTGTACGGCGGCGAGGCGATCGAGATCACCACCCCGCCCTCGCCGGTCTCGCCGGTCCAGAGCTTCGCCGCCCGCACCGTGGGGCCGACGGGCTCGAAGGAGTACGTCGGCGAGCTGGTGTCGTTCACCCTGCGCGACGCCGACCTGGTCGAGACCCTGCGCTCGTTCGCGGCGATCAGCGGATTGAACATGGTGATCCAGCCCGGGGTGCGCGGCACGGTGACCGTCGAGCTCAACGACGTCCCGTGGGACCAGGCCTTCGAGCAGATCCTCAGGCTGCACGGCCTCTGGTACGAGGTCGAGGGCAACATCATGCGGATCGCCCCGACCTCGGTGCTGCAGGAGGAGGCGGCGACGCGGCAGCGGCTCGCGCAGTCGCGGGAGCTGTCGGTGCCGCTGACCACGGTGATGCGGCGGCTCTCCTATGCGAGCGCCGGCGCGGTGCAAGGTCTTCTCCGCCAGGCGATCCTCTCGCGACGGGGCAGCGTGATCGTGGACTCGCGCACGAACACGCTGATCATCAAGGAGCTGCCGGAGTACATGCCGACGGTGATCGCCCTGATCGAGAACCTCGACATCGCGGAGCCGCTGGTGATGATCGAGGCGCGGATCGTCGAGACGCGGAAGAACTTCACCCGCACCCTGGGCATCGACTGGGGCTTTTCCGGGGTCTCGGCGCCGGAGTTCGGCAACACGACCGGCATCCAGTTCCCGAACCAGGGGACGGTCGGCGGCGGGGTCAACCTGGCGACCGGCGGCGAGAACGCCTTCCTCGACATCTCGCTGGGCAACGTGCTCAACACCTTCAACCTCGACCTCGCCCTGACGGCGGCGGAGAACGAGGGTCTGGTCAACATCCTCTCCGCCCCCAAGGTCCAGGCGCTCAACAACCAGCAGGCGTCGATCCAGTCGGGCTTCCAGATCCCGATCCAGACCGTCGCCAACAACACGGTGAGCGTGCAGTTCGTCAACGCGACCCTCAAGCTCGACGTCACCCCGCAGGTCACCGCCGAGGGGACGGTGCTGATGGACATCAACATCCAGAAGCGCAACCCCGAGTTCGGCCTGGCCATCGCCGGCTCGCCTAACGCGCCGATCTCGACCAAGGAAGCGTCGACCCGGGTGCTCGTCCGCGACGGGGGCACGACGGTGATCGGCGGCATCTACGAGGTGTCGACCAACCAGGGCGAGGACCGGGTGCCCGGCCTCGCCAACATCCCGATCCTCGGGTACCTGTTCAAGAACCGGCGCCGCGAGGACACGAACAACGAGCTGCTGATCTTCATCACCCCGCGGGTGATCAAGCTGTGAGGCCGCCGGAGGAGCCGAGAGCCATGAAACGACCGATCGTCCCCCTGCTCGCCCTGGCCCTCGCGGCGGTCGGCGCGCTCGCGTGCGCCGGCGACCGCGTGGAGGACACCGAGGGGAGCGTCATCCTCTCGGTGACCGATTTCGACGGGCTCCCGGTCCGCGTGGCGGTCAACCAGAGCGACGGTCTCGTCCAGATCGGATCGATCACGATCGCCAACGTCCCGAAGGACCAGAACGCGAACACGAGCCCGCTCCAGGACGTCGAGATGACGACCTACGAGGTCGTCTACCAGCGGGTCGACACGGGGACGCGGGTCCCCGGACCGCTCGTCCGGCGGATCTTCGGCGTCGCTCCGGTCGGCGGCGACATCGTCTACGACAACCTGCCGATCATGGGCGCCGAGCAGCTCGCGAACCCACCCCTGTCCGACCTCCTCTTCTCCCGCGGTGCGTTCGACCCCGAGACCGGAAGCCAGGTGATCATCCTCAGCTTCCGCATCCGGTTCTTCGGCCGCACCATCGCCGGCGACGAGATCGCCACGGCTCCGATCCGGTTCGAAGTCGAGTTCGTGCCGTAGCCCGATGAGGAAGTAGCCATGAAGACCGAGAACCCATACCGAACCCTCCGCCTGCTGGCGGCCTGCGGCTTCGTCGCCGTCTTCGCCGCCTGCCCGTCGGATTCCCCGACCGAGCCCACGCCCAGTCCCGGTCCGCCGCCGGGGGGCGGCGGCGGCGGCGCGGCCACCTTCACGGTCACGCTGACCGCCGTGCCGAACACGGTGCCCGCGGGCTCGACCGATCCGGTGGTCATCACCATCCGGGCGGTGCGTGCCGACAACGGCCAACCGGTGGGTGACGGCACGCCCGCGATCGTCTTCGCCCCCACCGGCTCGTTCGGCGCTCCCGGGGGGCCGAACCAGATCGAGGTCGTCCTGACCAACGGAACCGGGCAGGTCCTCTACTTCCCGTCGGTTGACGCGGCGGGAGCGGTCACCGTCCAGGCGAACGTCTCGGGCTCCACCGGCTCGACGACGATCACCGTCACCGAGGCCGAGACCTTCTTCATCTCGTTCGTCGACCCGAACGTCGGCACGCCGTCGGGCGGCGAGGAGGCGGTGATCCACGGCAGCGGCTTCGACGAGCCGGTGCGGGTGTCGTTCGGCAACGCGAACGCCCGGGTCCTCTCGGTGTCGCCGACCCGCATCCGGGTCATCGTGCCCGAGTCGCCGGGCCTGCCCAACCAGCGGCTCACCGTGGCGGTGACGGTGACGATCAACGTCAACCAGCCCGACGAGGCGACGGACACCCTGCCCGGCGCCTTCACCTTCGCGCCGGGCGGCTCGCCCGACGTGCCGACGATCTTCTCGCTGACGCCGACGACCGGTCCGAACGAGGGCGGCACCCGGGTGCTGATCAACGGCTCGGGGTTCGCGGCGCCCGTCCAGGTGGAGCTCTGCCTCGGTGGCACCTGCCTCGAGGCGCAGGTCGTCTCGGTCGCCTCGAGCCAGATCGAGATCCTCACGCCGTCGGCGACCGGGTTCGGGCAGGCGCTCCAGAACCAGTCCGTCGACGTGCGGGTGCGCAACCTCGACAGCGGCCTCGTCGCTACCTCCGCCGGCGCCTTCCGCTACGGCACCGAGGTCATCATCACCTCGATGGGTCCCAACGAAGGCCCGTACTTCGGCGGCACGATCGTGACGATCTTCGGCCAGGGATTCGACGCTCCGGTCGCCTCGGAGTTCGGTGGGCAGGCACAGGTGGAGATCTCGGTGACCGGGACCGAGATCGTCGCGCGAGCGGTCGGCATCACGACGACGAGCTGTGCCGACGTCGGTGAAGGCGAAGGCGTCAGTGTAGTGAACATCGAGAGCGGCATCGGCGCAACTGCCGGCATCGACTTCATCTATCGGGTCGTGGCGTTCTCACCTCTGATCTCGAGCGTCTTGCCGAGCAGCGGCCCGCAGGGCGGAGGGACCACGGTGACGATCCGCGGGACGAACCTGCTCAACCCGCGGGTGACCTTCGGCAATCGGCCGGCCGAGATCCTCTCGGTCGCCGCCGACGGGTCGCAGGTGACGGTGCGGACGCCGTCGCTGCCGGACGAGCTGCTGCGGACCGAGGCTTGCGACGACAACGGGGACGGGACGCAGGGACAACGCTTCCTCCCGACCGCGATCGATGTCCGGCTCGTCAATCTGGCGACGACCTGCGAGGACCTCTTCGACGACGCGTTCACCTACACCCCGACGAACACCTCCTGCCGCAACGACGTCGGCCCGCCGCCGGCGGGGCCGCCGGTGGAGTGCGAGGACGGCTTCGACAACGACGGCGACGGCTTCATCGACGAGCTCGACCCCGAGTGCACCGGGCCGGGCGACGACGACGAGTCGGCCTGATCCGCGGTTCCGACCCGAGCTCCCCGGCCGGGGTGGTCGCCTAGCTCCCCGGCCGGGGCGGTCGCCTAGACGGGCGGCCGCCCCGGTCCGTATACTGGCTCCGATGAGGATGAAGTCTCTCTCCCTGCTCGCACTTCCGCTGCTCCTCGGGGCCTCCGGCTGCGACGAGGCGACACCGGTCGCCCCGTCCGGCACCTTGCTGTCGATCTCCGCCACGCCCAGCGAGATCCCGGTCCGCGGGAGCTCGACGATCCGCGTCACGGCGCTCCGGGCGAACGGCACGCCGGTCAACCCCGGCACGCTGATCCGGCTCGACACGACCCTCGGGACGATCGACGAGTCGGCGGCGACCGACGAGACGGGGGTCGCACAGGCCACCCTGCGCGGCGACGGCCGCATCGGCACCGCGACGGTGACCGCCCGCTCGGGCGCGAGCGAGGCGGCGACCGTCGAGGTCGAGGTCGGCGAGGCGGCGGCGAACGCCAGCCTCCAGGCGACCCCGTCCTCGATCCCCGAGACCGGGGGGACGATCACGCTCCTCGCCCTGGTGCGCAACGACCAGGGGCAGCCGCTGCCCAACGCGACGGTGAACTTCAAGACCGAGGTCGGCACCCTGGCCTCCGGCGGTGCGTTCCTCACCACGGACGCGACCGGGCAGGTCTCGGACACTCTGACGGTCACCGAGGCCGACATCGCCGCCCTGGGCGACGATGACTTCCAGGTCGGCCTCGAGGTCGGGGGCGCCGGTGCGGTGGTCAGCCAGACCTTCGACATCCGCATCCAGCGGCCGCCCGACGCCGCCTTCAGCTTCGTCCGCAACCAGCTCACCGTGGCCTTCGAGGACCAGTCGACGAACAACCCGACGAGCTGGACCTGGGAGTTCGGCGACGGCCAGACGAGCCGCCAGCAGAACCCGACGCACACCTACAGCGCGCCCGACACCTACACGGTGACCCTGACCGTGCGCAACGCGATCGGCGAGGACAGCGTCTCGCAGCTCGTCCAGGTCACGCAGTAGGGCGCGGCGGCGGCGGCGGCCGGGGGTCGCCCGAGACGGGGCCGGTCGGGACGGCGGCGT
>Ga0268386_10002365_pt1 | contig 13398 bp, 12 predicted proteins | sample RVTome_15_FD_200260 | JGI IMG/M metagenome (GOLD analysis project Ga0268386, IMG submission 200260) | Soil microbial communities from uranium-contaminated site in the Upper Colorado River Basin, Wyoming, United States - RVT150D86... ...
AGCTCTTGCTAAATTAATTTCCCACTACGAACGGAACTCTGTCGATAAGCGCCGCTCATCACGATCGTCTTCAGCAGCCGTTTCACGTTCCAGCCGGAATCCATGAACTCGACGGCCAGCCAGTCGAGCAGTTGCGGGTGGCTGGGTTGTTCCCCCTGCGAGCCGAAGTCTTCCGTTGTCTTCACCAGGCCGACGCCGAACAGCATCTGCCAGAAGCGGTTGACGGCCACGCGGGCGGTGAGCGGGTTGTCGCGGCTGGCGATCCAGCGGGCGAATTCGAGGCGGTTCTTCGGGCGGTGTTTCAATCCGCCGGCGAGGCTTTCCGGGATGCCGGGGAAGACCCGCTCGCCGGGCTTGTCGTATTCGCCCCGTTTGAGGACGAACGTCTCCCGCGGCGTCGGCATTTCCTGCATGACCATGACGGTGGGGATCGACGCGAAGAATTCGTCGCGCGTCTTCCGCGTCGTGACGAGCCGTTGATACGCGGCGCGGATTTCCACCGGGGCGTGTTTCGCGAGGAAGAACGCCCGCAGTTTCTGCCGCTGGGCCGGCGTGCGCTTCGCGGCGGGAATGCCGACAATCTGCGAGATCGTTTCAGGCTCGGCGACGATGGCCGCTTCGACGTCGGAATGATCGCGGTTGTAGACGCGGACGTCGTCGATCAATCCGCGAAACCGGCTCGCCGGCCCACCGCCGGCGCCGATCCGCAGCGGCTCTTTCGTGTCGAATGACTGGTTGATGCCGTCGAGATGGACCGTCAGTTCCTGCGGCCGACCGTTGACGTAAATTCGCAGCCCCTTCGCGAGCCGGCTGCCGTCGTAGGTGGCGAAGACGTGGGTCCACTCTTTCAGCGGAATCGCGCGCTTCGTTTCGACGCGGATGGAATCGTCCAGCCAGCGTTTGACGAGGTTGACGTGCAGCTTTCCGTGCTTCAGCACGAGCGCGTATCCGTCGCCGTGTTCGACGTCGGTCATCCGCGAGACGATCGTGCCGCCGCGTTTGTCGGCGGGATGAATCCACGCGCCGAGGGAGAACTTGTCGAAGTAGCCGAAGTGGCCGACGTTCCCCGCGTCGACGAATCGACTTCCATCCAACGCGACCGCGCGACCGAATCTTCCCGATGTATACGAAGCCTCGCTCGGTTTGCGACCATCGCTTGCCGGTTTCGCACGATTCACCAGAGACCCCTCGAACGGAAAGTGCGCGATCAACCCCTCATCGACCGTCCAATCGATCCCTTTCCCGGTGAACGATTTCACCCACTCTCTTTGTGCGTGTTCGAATTCCGGCTGCAAGTCGCGAAACCGTTTCTCCGCCGCCGCGACTTGCCGATCCAACCCGGCGAGAATCTTCTGCTGCGTCCGCGTGGGGGCTTTGATGTACGGCGGCGAGTTTCCCTCCTTGATCGCCCGGCCGTTCTCCGGGATGTTGTTGAAGAACGCGAAGGACCGGTAGAAGTCCTTCTGCGAAATCGGGTCGAACTTGTGGTCGTGGCAGCGGGCGCAGCCCATCGTCAGCCCCTGGAAGACGGTGAACGTCGACTCGACGCGGTCCACGACGTATTCCACCTGGTACTCTTCGGGGATGATCCCCCCCTCGGCGTTCCCCCGGTGGTTGCGGTTGAAAGCCGTCGCAATTTTCTGGTCCAGCGTCGCCTTCGGCAGCATGTCGCCGGCGAGTTGTTCCAGCACGAATTCGTTATATGGCTTGTTGAAGACGAACGAATAGATCACCCAGTCCCGCCAGCGATACATCGACCGCGGGCCGTCGTTCTGGTAGCCGCTGGTGTCGGCGAAGCGGGCGGCGTCCAGCCAGTGGACGGCCATCTTCTCGCCGTACCGCCGCGATTTCAGCAGCCGGTCGACGACCTTCTCGTAGGCGTTCGGCGATTTGTCCGCCAGGAAGTGGTCGATCTCCTTCAACGTCGGCGGCAACCCGGTGAGGTCGAGCGTCACCCGGCGGAGGAGCGTCGTCTTCTTCGCTTCCGGCGACAGCGACAACCCGTTGCGTTCCAGCTTCGCGAGCACGAACGCATCAATCGGATTCACCACCCGCTCGCGGTTTCGCACGTCCGGAACTCGCGGCTTCTTCGGCGGAATAAACGCCCAATGCGGCTCCCAATTCGCCCCCTGTGCGACCCATTTCCGGATCAACGCGATCTCGGCTTTCGACAGCTTCCGCCCGGACGTCGGCGGCGGCATCTTCACGTCCGGGTCTGGGCTGGTGATTCGCCGCAGCAGTTCACTCGCCGCGGTCTTGAGCGGAACGACCGGCGTCACGTCCCCCCGTTTCGCGAACAGCCCGGCCTTCGTGTCGAGTCGCAGATCGGCTTTGCGCTGCGTGCTGTCCGGCCCGTGGCATTTATAGCAGCGGTCGGAGAGCAGCGGCCGGATGTCGCGGTTGAACCGCACGGTCTTGGGCAACGGGTCCGCGGCGACGGCGTTCGAAACGGCGAAACAAACCGCGAGCAGCGTTGGGAACGTGACGGGAACGAAATTCATGACGCGGAGGTACGATCGGGAAAAGTCAGCGGGGGAACGCATCGACGAGTTTCATTGTAATCGACATCCCGCGGGACGCGACAGTTCCCGTCGATGCCGTGGCGGACGCTGCCAGCGTCCGCGCGGATGCTGGCAGCATCCGCCACGTGTTTGCACGCCCCGGGATCATCGCATATCGTGAGCGCCATGCCGACGGACAGCCCGGAAACTCTTGACGTCAACCGCCGCATTCGCATTCCGCTCTCGGAATTCGAATGGACGTTCGCCCGTAGCGGCGGTCCCGGCGGGCAGAACGTCAACAAGGTCAGCAGCAAGGCCCAACTGCGGTGGAAACTCGACGAGGCCGAGTCGCTGCCGGCGGACGTGAAGCAGCGATTCGTGCAGGCTTACCGGCGGCGGATCACGACGGACGGCGAATTTCTCATCACCAGCCAGCGGTACCGCGACCAGGCGAAGAACGTCGCCGATTGCCTCGAAAAACTCCGCGAGCTGCTTCTCGCCGTCGCCACCGCACCGACGCCCCGCAAGAAGACGAAACCGAGCCGCGGGGCGAAAGAACGCCGGTTGAAAGGCAAACGCGAACACTCGCAGCGGAAGCAGATGCGCCAACCGCCGCGACGCGATGAGTAACCGGCTGGTCCGTTGTCATTTGCGTTACGTTGCGGTGAAATGGAATTCGCCGCTTGCGGCTTAGCCGTCCCCTTCCGTCCCGCCGGAGTCCCCCGATGAATCCGCTCGTCCTGCGCAGTCTTCTCTCGTCGATTCTACTGGGCGTCGGCCTTCCGTCGTTCGCGGCCGAGAAGCCCACCGGCCATTCCTACCCCCTCTTCAACGGCAAGGACCTCAGCCGCCTCACCGTCGAGAACGACTGCAAAGTCCGCGTGAAGGACGGAGCGATTCTGCTGGAAGCCGGCAACGGCTGGGCACGGTCGCATCACGTGTATTCGGACTTCAAGCTGCACGTCGAATGGAAAGCGTTGAAGAAGGCCGAGTACGACGCCGGCATCTACATCCGCACGCCGCTGGGGGGCAAGCCGTTCCCCCGCGGCGGGTACCAGATCAACCTGCTGCAGGGGAAGGAAGGCAACATCGGCAACCTGAAGGGGGCGTCGAGCAGCGGGCTGATTAAGCCGGGGGAATGGAACACGTTCGACATCACCGTTCGCGGCGACACCGTGGAGACGATCATCAACGGCAAGCGGGCGTACAAGGTCGGCGGGATCAAGAACGCCGTCGGGTTTGTGGGAATTCAGGTCGAGGCGCCAAAGGGCGGGCAGTTTCTGATCCGCAAATTCGACGTCACCGAACTGTCACACCGCAGCCTGTTCAACGGCAAGGACCTCACCGGCTGGGAAGGGGCCGGAAAACCCGCGAGCGACTGCTGGACCGTGCAGGGCGGCGACCTCGTCTGCCTGAAGAAGAAAGGCCCGTGGCTGCGGAGCAAACAGACCTACGGCGACTTCAATCTAAGGCTGGAATACCTCGTCAACAACAACGGCAACAGCGGCGTGTACGTTCGCGTCCCCAAAGACGGCAACCACCACCGCGACGACGAAACCAAACCCCCCGCCGGGTTCGAAGTGCAGATTCTCGACGACGGCTACGGCAAGAAACGCAAGCTGAAGCCGTACCAGTACTGCGGCTCGGTCTACGACATCGCCGGGGCCAGCAAGCACGTCGGCCGCAAGCCGGGGGAGTGGAACAGCCTGGAAATCAACTGCCGCGGCCAGCACGTCACGACGATCCACAACGGCGTGATGATCGTCGACGTGACCCCGGAGAAATACCCGAAGATCTCCCTGCGGCAACTCAAAGGCTACCTCGGCCTGCAGAACCACGGCGGCGGCGTGAAATTCCGCCACCTGCGCGTGGGGCCGGCGATTGCGGATTACAAGATGCCGCCGGCGAAGTGATCTCCCCCTCGTTCCCAAGCTCCCGCTTGGGAACGCACTCCCGCGAAGCTCCGCTTCGCGACGCGGTGCTCCCTCGATTCGCACGTGCTATCGGTTCCTGGTTGCCGTCACCGACTGGACGTGAATCGCTCGCCGTTCGGCGCGTTGCCAGGCAGAGCCTGGCGATGAGTGCGTTCCCAAGCGGAGCTTGGGAACGAGGGGAAATGATTGACTCTCGCGTGGACTGAAGTCCACGCTACGATTCTGCGAAGGACGATCCGTGACCCAGCCGAAGAACCTGATCGTCGCCCAGTCGGGCGGGCCGTCGCCGGTCATCAACAATACGCTGCGGGGGATCATCGAAACCGCCCGCGAGCTGCCGGAAATCGGCACCGTGTACGGAGGCTGGCACGGGATCGAGGGGGTGCTGAAAGAGGAGCTGCTCGACCTTTCCGCCCAGCCGGCCGAGGAAATCGCCCTGCTGCGGACGACGCCGGCCGCCGGGTCGATCGGGACCTGCCGCTACAAGCTGAAGGAGAAGCTGACCGAGGATTTCGACCGCGTGCTGGAGGTGTTCAAGGCCCACAATGTCGGGTACTTCATCTACATCGGCGGCAACGACTCGATGGATACCGCCAACAAGGTCGCGAACTTCGCCCGGGAACACGGCCTCGACGTGTGCGGCATCGGCGGGCCGAAGACGATCGACAACGACGTCGGCGACAGTGAATTCCGGCTCATCGACCACACGCCGGGTTACGGTTCCACGGCCCGTTACTGGTCGAACTACGTGCAAGTCGCCAACGAGGAGAACGCCGGCAGCCACCCCGCCGACCCGGTGCTCGTGCTGCAGGCGATGGGGCGGAAGATCGGCTACATCCCCGCCGCCGCCCGGCTCGCCGACCCGCACCGCGAGCTGCCGCTGCAGATTTACCTGGCCGAGCGGAAAGTCTCGCTGGAGCAGATGCAGCACAACATTAACGAATGCCTCCAGGAGCACGGCCGGGCGATCGTCGTCGTCAGCGAAGGCTTGGAAATCGAGGGGCTGGAAATCCCCGAGGAATTCGTCGTCCGCGATTCCTTCGGCCACGCGATGCTCTCGTCGAGCAAGATCACCGTCGCCCAGATGCTGGTCAACGCGATCAACGATAAGAAGTTTCAACTCGCCGTGAAGGGAGCCGCCCGCTGCAACGTCTCCGGCACGCACCAGCGGAACGACATCATCCACGCCTCGACGGTCGATCTCACCGAAAGCTACTACGTCGGCCAGAAAGCCGCCCTGCTGGCGGCCAGCGGCCAGCACGGCTACATGGCGAGCATCCTGCGGGCCGACCGCGAGAACTACACCGTCGAGTACGGCAAAGCCCCGCTGGCGGAGGTCGCCGACAGCGAGCGGCACTTCCCGGCCGAATGGATCACCCCCGACGGCACCGACGTCACCGACGACTTCCTGCACTACGCCCGCCCGCTGATCGGCGACGACTGGGTGAGCGTCCCGATGATCGACGGCCGGCTGCGGTTCGCGCGGTTGCAGCCCGTGTTCGCGGACCAGAAACTGGAGAAGTACGTGCCGCAGGCGGATCGTTGAGGGGCGTGTTTCATGATTCCGGATTTCGATGAGCACGGTTACCTGCCGCAAGGTCTTCATGCGGCGACATTAGCAGAGGTCGAGGAACGGTTTGCGCGTGGGAGCGAGATCCGCGCCGCGCAATTCGAGTCGATTGTCTGGTTGATCGATGCAGCGACTAATTGCGACGTTCGCCGGATCGTCATCAACGGCAGCTACGTCACGGACGTCTCAGAACCAAACGATGTCGACTGTGTCCTGTTGATTGGGGATAATTTCGAGATGGAGGGAGATTCGGAGCAGCGATTGCTGGCCTTGTTCCCGTTCCTCAACGTGCAACTTGTGGACGATGAGGAGTTCACTGACTTCGTCGATTTCTTCGCAACGGATCGCGAAGGCATCGAGAAAGGGATGGTCGAGGTGATTCGATGATAGCAAACGATCGTCAACTGAAGAACACACAGAAGAAGTTGCAGCGACTGGAAGAACGCGCCCGGAATGTCGAAGAGCGGTTGCGTCGGAATCCGGACCGCAGCACGGCTCGTGTCACTCTTCAGTCATATCGCCAACTGATCGGGCAACTTCAAGAGGAGATTCAGCGATACGAGTTGGGCGTTGAGCCCCCGCAGCGGCATCGCTTGCAGAACGAGGAAGAATTGCAGAATACGATTGCGAAGCTGGAATCGCTGAAAAGGCTGGAAGAAAAGCGGGCCGCCGAGCCAGCTTCCTCCGCGCGAAACGTCAGCCTGCTTTCACTCCGGCGGACGATGAATCAGTTGCGGGAGGAAATCGCCTGGTATCAGGCCCATTGTGAACAGCAGGCGCTGCAACTTCATCAGAACTGAATCGAACGGTGACGATTCAGCGGGCCGGCGTGGAATTGACGGTACGCGCCGATTCTCCAACCACTGACCACCGACAACTGACCACCGACCCCCACATGTCCCAACTCGGCCTCGCCCACTTCCACAAGCAGCGCGACTTCCTCGTCGGCATCGATTCCGACGGCTGCGCGTTCGATTCGATGGAGATCAAGCACAAGGAATGCTTCATTCCGAACTTCATCAAGCACCTGAAGCTGCAACCGATCTCGAAGTACGCCCGCGAGGCGTGTGAGTTTACGAATCTCTACTCGAAGTCGCGCGGGGCGAACCGGTTTCATGCGTATCTGGGGGCGCTCGATCTGCTCGAAAAACGGAAGGAAGTGCAGGACCGCAAGTTCGCCGTCCCGAAGTGGCAAGGGGTCCGCGACTGGGTCGCCCGCGAGACGAAACTCGGCACGAAGACGATCGGCCCGGAAGCCGAGAAGACGGGCGACCCGGACCTGCGGCTCGGCTACGCCTGGTCGTCGGCCGTGGACGACGCAATTGCGGAGATGGTACAGGGGGTGCCGCCCTTTCCCGGCGTGAAGGAATCGCTGGCGAAGTTGCAGGCGACGGCCGACATGATCGTCTGTTCCGCCACCCCCGAACGCGCGCTGCAGCAGGAATGGGACGAGCACAACATCGACACCTTCGTGCAGGCCATCTGCGGCCAGGAAGCCGGCAGCAAGAAGGAATCGCTGGGGACCGCCATCGCCCACGGCTACGACAAGACCCACGTCCTGATGATCGGCGACGCCCCCGGCGACATGCAGGCCGCGAAGTCCAACGGCGTATTGTTCTACCCCATCAACCCCGGGCACGAGGAAGCGAGCTGGGAGCGGTTTCTGAGCGAGGGAATCGAGCGGTTCTTCACCGGGACATACGCCGGGGAGTACGAAGCGGCGCTGATCGCGGAGTTCGAGCGGTACCTGCCGGAGCGGCCGCCGTGGGAGCGGTAAATCTGATGCGAGGAACTCTCGATGGATCACGACCAGCGGTTCAAAACGCTCTTGAAGGAGTTCCTGGAGGATTTCTTCCGGCTGTTTTTTCCGGAATGGGCCGAGCGGTTTGATTTCTCTGAAGTGGAATGGCTCGAGCAGGAATTCTTTGCAGACCCGCCGGAGGGAACGCGCGGCGTGCTGGACCTGGTCGCAAAACTGAAGGAGCGTCGGCCCTCGTCGGGGCAGCAACGCGAAACTCCCGGAACGTGGCTCTCGCTGATTCACATCGAGATCGAGTCGCGCGATTCCGCCGCGGCCTTTCGCAGACGCTTTCACTGGTACTATACGAACCTGCGTCATCGGCACGAGTTGCCGGTGCTTCCGGTGGCCCTCTACCTCCGAGTGGGGCTGGATGGAATCGGGACCGATCAGTACACCGAAGATTATGGTCCGCTGGAAATTCTGCGGTTCAGTTTTCTGTACGTGGGCCTGCCGAGGCTGGATTCGTTAGAATATCTGGAGAAAGGGAACGATCTCGGACTCGCCCTGACGGCACTCATGAACATTCCCCGGGACCGGCGGGCGTGGCTGAAGGCCGAGTCGATTCGGCGGGTGGGACAATCGGAGGAGAACGAGTTTCGCAAGTTTCTGCTGGCGGAATGCATCCAGACGTATCTTGCTCTGGACGATCCTGCGGAACAGGACGAGTTCCAGCGACTGTTGGACAGCGAACAATATCGGGAGGTTAAGAGAATGGCAACGACCTGGTTTGAAGAGGGAATCGAACAGGGACTCGTCGAATTCCGCGAGGCCCTTGTGGACCAGCTTCAGGAACGCTTCGGTTCGGTGAGCGAGCCGGTTCGGCAACGTATCGAGCAATTCTCGCGGGATGAGCTGCGCGAACTCGCACGCCGGCTGATCAAAGTGGAGTCGCTCGAAGAGTTGCATCTGGAGTGATCGCCGCGGCACTCAAATCGGTCGACGATTCGAGACAAAGTATGATAGGGAACCCGACCATGAGCACTGCCAGTCCTGCCAAGCTGATGACCGTCGAAGATTTTCTTGCGTTGCCCGACGACCCGCACGTTGAGCGAATGCTCATCAAGGGGGAACTCTGGGAATGGGGGTGCGAGGAAGACATGACGAAACGCAACAAGCGACACACGTCGACGGAATCGATGATCGCCCACCATCTTCTTGCATGGGTGCTCACTCAGCCGCAGCCACGCGGAATTGTCGCGTCGGGCGAAGTGGGCTGCATTCTCAGTCTGAATCCCGACAGCACGGTCGAAATCGACGTCGCGTACTTCACTCACGACGTGGCCCATACCGAGAGCGGCGATACCACGTTGTTCGAAGGGCCGCCCGTACTGGCCGTGGAAGTCCTCTCCCCCAACGTCAAGTACGACGCGCTGGAAGCCAAAATCCGCGACTACCTCGACTCCGGCGTGAAACTGGTCTGGGTCGTCGCACCGGGCTTCAAGACGGTGACGGTCTACCGTGACGACGAAAACCCGCGGATGTATTCCGGCGATGAGCAACTCACGGGCGAGCCGTACCTGCCGGCATTCAGCGTCGCGGTTTCGGAACTCTTTCAGCTCTAAACCCGCACCCGTCGTCGCAATCAGAACGTGAGCTGCTTTTCAAGATCTGGAAACGTCGATGTCCACTCCATCAATTCCCGACGAACTCTGGATGGATGTGCTGCATGAAAAGCACGAATGCTACACCCATCGTCCTTTGACCGAGAGAGAGATCACGGTTGCCGGTCGCAACGTCCGGCTCATCCTCCCAACGTACTTCGCCGATTTCGAGTGTCTGTCATCGGCATCTGAGGGAGATTTGCTCTTTGTCGTCGGAAGGGCAAAGCGGGAATGGGACGGCGAGCTTTTTGGAATCGTCATCATCGCCAGACGCGTCGCGGAAGGGACATATCACGCGCACCTCTGGCATGAGACCTACCCTTACCTCTTCAAGTATCTCGGCATCTCTTCGCCGTGATTCTCTGCGCTGCCGGCTGGGGTGCTTCCAGGATGACCGGGTCTGTGGTTCGCCTCATCGCCGGCTCATTCTGCAACCTTGGATTGAATGACGATGGCTATCCACGCTATCCACCATTGGCCACTGACCACGGACCACTGACAGTATGCAACACGACATCGCCCTCGTCGGTCTGGCCGTCATGGGCCAGAATCTCGTTCTCAACATGGCCAACCACGGGTTCTCCGTCGCCGTCTACAACCGCACGACGAGCACCATGGATGAGTTCATCATCGGCCTCACGGACGAACCCAGAGATAAAGTCTGGGAAGGCACAGCCGAACGCATTATCGGGTATGCCGAACTGAACGACCTCGTCGCGAACCTCAAATCCCCGCGGCGGGTGATGATCATGGTCAAGGCCGGCAAACCGGTCGACGCCGTCATCGACGAACTCAAGCCGCTGCTCTCCCCGGGCGACATCATCATCGACGGCGGGAACAGCGACTTCCGCGACACCAACCGCCGCTCGGCCGAACTGCGCGAAGCCGGGCTGCGGTTCATCGGCACGGGTGTCTCCGGCGGGGAAGAGGGGGCGCTCAAGGGACCCAGCATCATGCCCGGCGGCCACCACGAAGCCTGGCCGTTCGTGAAGGACATTCTGCAAGCCATCTCCGCCAAGGTCGGCCCGAAAGGCGACATCCCCTGCTGCGATTGGGTCGGCGAAGACGGGGCCGGGCATTACGTGAAAATGGTGCACAACGGCATCGAATACGGCGACATGCAGCTCATCTGCGAAGCGTACTTCATCCTCAAGCACACTCTCGGCCTGTCGAATCAGGAACTGTTCCAGGTCTTCAAGGAATGGAACGAAGGCGAACTCGCCAGCTACCTGATCGAGATCACGCGGGACATCTTCACCGTGAAAGACGGCGACACGGGGAACGACCTCGTCGACATGATCCTCGACACCGCCCGGCAGAAAGGGACCGGTAAATGGATGAGCCAGCACGCGATGGACCTCGGCGTGCCGACGACCCTCATCACCGAAGCCGTCTACGCCCGCTGCCTCTCCGCCCAGAAGGACGCCCGCGTGCGCGCGTCGAAGGTGCTCACCGGCCCCACATCCCAGGGATTTTCGGAAATCCCTGGGATGTCGAGCGACCGCACGCAATTCATCGAAGACGTCCGCCAGGCGCTGTATGCGTCCAAGCTGTGCAGCTACGCGCAGGGTTACGTGCAGCTCGACGCGGCCGCCGAGGAATTCCATTGGAAGCTCAACAACGGCGCGATCGCGCTGTTGTGGCGGGGCGGGTGCATCATCCGTTCCGTCTTTCTGGAAGACATCAAAGCCGCCTTCGACAAGAACCCCGACCTCGAAAACCTGCTGCTGGACGACTTCTTCAAGCAGGCGATCGACAAAGCCCAGCCAAGCTGGCGGCGGGTCGTCGCCACGGCCATTCAGCTCGGCCTCCCCGTCCCGGCCTTCACCGCCGCCCTCACCTACTACGACGCCTACCGCAACCCCCGCCTCCCCGCCAACCTGCTGCAGGCCCAGCGCGACTACTTCGGAGCGCACACCTACGAGCGCGTCGACAAGCCGCGCGGGGAGATGTTTCATACGGATTGGATTCGGGAACGGAAACTGTGATCGCGCCGGGGGACGTTCGTGCGAAACGATGAATCGTCACAGTAGTCGATTTCTCATCTGAGAAGAGTTATCGTTTGTGAGAACGATTTATCGTTTCGCACGAACGACCAGAAAACTCCATTCGCGGAGTCCCCAAAATGATCATCGCCCACCACCTCATCTGGACCGCGTACGGATGGTGGTTGCCGAACGATCCGCGCGGCAGCAGTTCAACGGAAATCGTCGTCCAACGCATCGCCGAACTCGGCCCCCACCACTACGGCCGCAAGCCCGTCCAACCGCCGTCGCAAGAAATCCGCGACTTCTACACCCGCGCCCAATTCGCCCTCGTCCACGACCTCCTCCAATTCAACGAGGTCGACGTTGCGGCGCTTGCTTGCAGTTTCGCACAGACGATCGAAACGCACCGCTACACCTGCTACGCGTGCGCGATCATGCCCGACCACATCCACCTGGTGATCCGGAAGCATCGCGACCACGCGGAGATGATGATCGAAAAGTTTCAGGAAGAATCGCGCGAAGAGATGGTCCGTGCGAAACGGCGAGCCGGCGATCATCCCGTGTGGGGAGGTCCCGGGTGGAAGGTATTCCTCGATACAATCCAAGCCGTCGAACGCGCCATCGAATACGTCCGCCAGAACCCCGTCAAAATCGGCCGCCCGATTCAGCTCTGGGACTTCGTCACCCCCTACGACGCTTGGCTCCCCGGCCGCCACCCCCAACGCCCCCACTAACGCTTGCGGTTTCGCGCGAACGACCAACCGCCCCGATCCCGCTTTCCTCCAGAGTTCGCTACCAATCCTCATCCCTTTCGATCAAAATACCCCTATCCGTTCCCTCACCGGGAGGACCCGCCCCGTGAATCAGAATCCCCGCTGCCCCGGCCCCCTCGATCGCCGCACCTGGCTGCAGCTCGGCGGACTCAGCCTCGGTGCGCTCTCCACCGGGTTGCCGATTGGATTGCCGGAATTGCTCGCCAGTGACGCGACGGCTAAGCCGCAAGCGGCGGACGACTTCGCCGTCATCCTCTTCTGGGCCAACGGCGGACCGTCCCATCTCGATCTCTTCGACCTGAAACCCCACGCCCCGGCCGAAATCCGCGGCCCCTTCCGGCCGATTCGCACCGCCGTCCCCGGCATGGAGATCACCGAGGAACTCCCCAACCTCGCCAAGATCGCCGACAAGATCGCCATCGTCCGCAGCCTGAAACACAATCGCAATCAGCACTCCGGCGGCACGAACCGCTTCCTCACCGGCTATGAATCGAAAGCCGCCAACCCGGCCGATTCCGAATACCCCGAAATCGGCTCCGTCGTCGCCAAGTGCCTCGAAAAGCAGGTGAAGGACATCCCGCTGTTCGTCGCCAACACCCAGTTCTACGGCGGCGGCCCCGCCTACCTCGGCCAGGCCTACGCCCCCTACATGCCCGCCCCGAAGAACGCCATCTCCGCCTCCGGCAACAACACCTACGACCCCATCCCCATCTATCCCGAACCCCGTAGCAGAATTCGTAAGAATTCTGGAGCCGGTAGCAGAATTCGTAAGAATTCTGGAGTGCAGCAACCCGACGCCAGAATTCTCACGAATTCTGCTACGGGCCTCGCCCTCCCGCAGCAGGCCGCCGACAAACTTCGCCGCCGGGCCGACCTGCTCAAAACATTCGACACGCTCAATCGCAACATCGACGCTTCCGGCTCGATGGCCGCGATGGACCAGTTCCGCCGGCAGGCCCTGCAGATTCTCGTCTCCCCCCGCACCCGCGACGCCTTCGACATCTCCCAGGAAACCCCCGCCACCCGCCGCAAATACGGCGACACCCACTGGGGCCGCAGCCTGCTCACCTGCCGCCGGCTGGTCGAGGCCGGCGTGCGGTTCGTGCAGTGCCAGGCGACGTACCGGCTGAAGAAGGAAACCGGCCGCACCACCAGTTGGGACGACCACTCCGTCAACGCCGACATCTTCAAGGCCTACCGCGAGAAGCTGCCGTCCTTCGACCAGTCGGT
>Ga0268386_10002366_pt1 | contig 13398 bp, 14 predicted proteins | sample RVTome_15_FD_200260 | JGI IMG/M metagenome (GOLD analysis project Ga0268386, IMG submission 200260) | Soil microbial communities from uranium-contaminated site in the Upper Colorado River Basin, Wyoming, United States - RVT150D86... ...
TAACGGCTCGCCAGAGGGAGGAGACATGATCGTCACCATCGCCAAAGTCGCCGACTTCGATCAGTTTCTGAAGACGTTTTCGACGAAGGGCGCTGAGAAGAGGAAGCAGCACGGGTCCACGGGCTCCTAGGTCTTCCGCGATCCCGATGACCCCAGCCGGGTGTGGGTGTTCTTCGACTGGCAGACCGCGGACTACGAGAGGTTCCTCTCCGATCCCGACATCCCGGCGATCGCGCGGGAACTCGCCCTCCGAGAGCCGCCAGTGAAGGCTGACCCCGTCGCCGAGTACGACTCATGACAGGACCGATCGCGGCTGCGCAGCAATGACGGGCCGGTCAAGCGCCTCCCGACCCCAGTGCACCCGATTCGGCGACGTGCACGAGAGACGTGCCCTGGGAGACCCACCGGCGCGGCGAACAGAACGCCACTGTCATGCGCTCACTGCCAGCGTTGTGGGCCAGTTCCAGTTGCCTGTTGCCCGTGGACACCGAGCAGACTCCTCACCGGCGTGGCGGATCCGCTGCCCAGAAGGAGATGCCCATGGACGAGCCCACGACGTGCGGCCAGGGCCTGGCCTCGTCCGCACCTTTGCCGACGAAACTCGGCGCGCTGGTGAGGGCGTTGGCGGATGTGCTCGACAACCACCGAGAGGCGCTCCCGCTCACCGACGACGCAGCACGACAGGAAGCCGAGGCCTACGGAAGGATCGCCGGGCAGCTCCGGTTCAGCGCCGAGCAGCTCGAGGCGACTGCCGAGCAGATGGTCGCGTCGCGGGACCTGCCGATGGGAGCGCACGACATGGACGCGCTGTCATCTCCGCACGCTGTCGGGATCTTTGCCGCGTTCGTCCGCAGCGAGAGGGAGCTCGTTGAGTTGCTGGGGCACCGCATCGAGGATGACGAGGCGATGCTCACGGAGATGACCACCGGTTGAGGCCCCTGCGCCTCCCCGGGCCGAGGGCCCGAGACAGGCCACCCGGCCGTGGACGCCGCCGCGGAAGCGAGCTTCGTAGTCGTTCTCGCGCCCCCGCTGCCCCTCCACCATCAGGCGCGTCCGCCAGCCGGCGGTGGGGGACAGCTGTCGTGTAAGGCGCTCCTGAGGTTTGGTTAGGGGGTCTACGAACTTGGCGCGGCAGGTGTGTCTGCCCGTGCTGGCTGGCTGGAGGGTAGTGGCCGGCAGCGGTAGAGGATGCGGAGCTTGTAGTTGTTGGTGTTGGTGAACCCGAAGCCGAGGCGTTTGACGTGGGTGATGAGCCGGTTCACGCCTTCGGTGCGGCCGTTGGTGGCCATGGTGTGGAAGTAGGCCAGCAGCTCGTGCTCCCAGGCCGAGGTGGTGGTGGCCAGGGTGACGAGCTCGGGGACGGGGTGGTCGGCCACGAAGCCGTACCACCAGATCAGCAGGCGGTGGCGTGGGCGCGGTCGATGGCGTGGTCGTACAGGTCGGTGAGGTGTTGCGTGGCGGCCCAGGTCCACAACAGCTCACCGTCGAGGTGGCCGTGACCGTTGTCGGCTTCCATGGCCGCCACCACGCGCCGCCAGCCCCGCTCGCTGAGCCGGTCCCGGCGTCTCAGCAGGTCGCGGCGGGCCCGCCAGCCGGGGTCGATCTTGCGGCCCCTGCGGTCGGCCTGTTCGCGGATGCGCCGGCGGCGCACGTCGGTGACGGCCCGGTTGGCCAGCATCGCCACGTGGAACCGGTCCACCACCTGGGTGGCGTCCAGGCGGTCGGCCACGGCGCGGCGGTAGCCGGCGTGGGGGTCGGTGACCACCACGTCGATGCGGGCCCGCTGGTCGGGGTCCAGGGCGTCCAGCCAGGCGCCCACCGCAGACCCCGTGCGACCCTCGATGACGTCGATGAGCTCACCGGTGTCCAGATCGACCAGGCCGGTCAGCCAGGGTTGGCGCCACCACAAGCGGGTCTCGTCGATCCCCAACCGCACCGGCGTTCGCTTCGACCGCCCGGCCACACAGCGGGCGGCCCGCGCAGCGATGGCCGCCCAAGCCGTGGGCCACGACACCCCGAACTCGGCTGCCACCGAGGCCGTGCAGCGAACCCGACCGGCTCCACCCATCTGCTCCCCGCAGCGGGTCGTGACCCGCGCTCGGCACGCCACCTGCCCGGTGCTCTCGGTGAAGGACTTGCGCACACAACCCGGTGTCACACAACGGAACGCCCGCTTGGTCACCCGCAGCCGGCAGCGCCGCCCATGGGTCGGCGAGTCGGTCACCGTGCACGTCCGATACGACTTCACCCGATCCGAGAACGTCCCACACGCCGGGCACGCCGCCTCGACCCTGGTGGCCATCACCGCCACCACCAGCCCACCCTCGGCCGACTCGGTGGCAGCCAACACGACGTACTCCTCGAGCCCGGTCAGAGCGCGGGTCAGCTCCTCGCTCCTAGCCTGATCATCCACTGGGGTCTGCCCTTCTGGTCGTCTGACAACAACCAGCCCGGGCAGACCCCAGGTCCTACTGGTGGACCCCTACAGCCGCGTCAACCTCGCAGACCGTGGTTAGGTCCGTGTGAGTGCGGCAATCCCGTCGAGCCGGGCGAGCTTGTGCGGGTTGCTGACGGCGTAGATGCGGGTGATCCGGGCGTTCTCGACCGAGAAGCTCACCACCGCGTTGACCTCACCGCCGATCTCGATCCGGCCGCCCGGTGACCCGTTGAGCCAGACCGGCTTCACCTCGACGTCCGCCGCGCGGAGACCGCCGATCAGGAGGCCGGCCACCCGTTCCGCACCCTGGATCGGGCGACGAGCAGCGGGCGCCAGGCCGCCGCCGTCGGCCACGACGACCACGTCAGGCGCGAGGACGTCGAGCAGACCGTGCAGGTCGCCGTTGCGGATGGCGGCGAGGAACCGCTCCACGGCCTCCTGCTGCTCGGTCGCGCTCACCCGCATTCGCGGGCGCCGAGCGGCGACGTGGTCGCGTGCCCGGTGGGCGATCTGGCGGACGGCGGCGGTGGACTTGCCGACGGCCTCGGCGATCTCGTCGTAGGGGGTGTCGAACACCTCACGCAGCACGAACACGGCGCGCTCTGCCGGTCCGAGGGTCTCGAGCACGGTGAGCATCGCGATCGACACGCTCTCGGCGAGCTCGACATCGGCGCCGACGTCGGGGCTCGTCAGCAGCGGCTCCGGCAGCCACTCGCCGACGTAGTCCTCGCGCCGTCGCGCCAGTGTCCGCAATCGGTTGAGCGCCTGACGGGTGACGATGCGGACCAGATAGGCCCGCGGTTCGCGCACCACCGCGTGGTCGACGTCGGCCCACCGCAGCCACGTCTCCTGAACGACGTCCTCCGCATCCGAGGCCGAGCCCAGCATCTCGTAGGCGACGGTGAACAGCAGGCTGCGGTGGCGCGCGAACGCCTCCTCGCTCATGCCGAGGTCGCGTACCCGACCGAGGGTTGCGCCAACGGCAGCTTGCACACCTTGGAGAACCCTTGGGACTCGATCCCCATCGCGACGTTGCTCCTCGCGGCCATGTTCGCGGCACCGACGAAGGCCGTGAGCTCCACCAGGGCCGGCGCGCCGAGCTGCTCGAGGAGCCGGGCAGCCATCTCGTCGGTGACCCGCGGGGGTGTCTCGGTCATCGCCTCGGCGTAGTCCATCACCTCGCGCTCGAGCGGCGTGAACACCGGCGACTCACGCCAACGGGGCACCTCGCTGGCCTTCACCTCGTCGAGTCCCTCGTTGTGGGCCTGGAAGTAGCCGAAGTCGAGGCAGGCCGAGCAGCCGACCTGCGCGGCGGCCGCCATGTGGGCGAAGGACTTCAGGTTGGGGTCGCACTTGTTCCATTTCTTCTGGGCCTTGCGGCCGAACCCCGAGAGGCCCATGAGCACTGGTCGGTTGTGCCACATCACCTCGGCCCCCTCGGGCACCTCACCGAGCATCTTCCGGCTCATCCGCTTCAGCAGATACCCGAGCGGACCGGTGATCTCTGCCTTGGGAATCCGCAGCGTGCTGGACATGTGTGCGCCTCCTGTCGTGGTGATCGACATCAAGACACCGCCCGCACCCCACATGTGACAGTCACTGGGATGAGAGGGTGCTACCCGACGTGTCCTCCAAGTGCCGCTCGGCCGCGATAGCGAACGCGGCTCAGCCGGCGGTAGGGGCGAGTTCGGGGTCGGGGATAGCGGACAGGTTGGCTACACATTTTGGGGCTAGGTGGCTCGGACCACCTCGTAGGTGAGGTAGGCCAAGTCGTCAACGGTCCGGGTGTCAAGACGCCGCATGGACTTCTTGTCGCTCGTCTCGCCGAAGAGACGGTTACCGGCCCCGAGCACGACCGGGTAGACCATCAGCCTCAGTTCGTCGGCGAGATCATGTTCCATCAGCATGTGCACGAGCTGGAGGCTGCCGGCGACGACGATTTCCCCGTTCAGGCTCTGCCTGAGCTTCGAGACCTCGCTCACCACGTCACCTTTGAGGATCGTCGTGTTGTTCCAGCCGGGGTCTTCGAGCGTTGAGGACACGACGTACTTGGGCATGCGGTTCAACCTGTCCGCCAACTCTCCACTCCGCGATGGCCACCGCGCGGCCAAGAACTCGTATGTTCGCCGACCGAACAGCTGGGCTTCGGCGCCCAACGCCTCGTCGAGCAGGACCCTCGCTGCCTCTTCGCGGCCCCGGTCGCCGACACGACCCACCCAACCGCCAAGCTTGAAGCCCTCGACACCGGAAGGGTCCTCGACGACTCCGTCGAGCGTGATGTTCTCGCTGATGACGATCCTTCCCATTTCGGTTCTCCCTCTCGATCGTGTTGTCCGATACCAGCGATGGAGACGCCCCGACGTCGGGGAATTGGGCGCCAGCCGACCGCCCAGTTCGGGCTGTCGTCGGCGTCTACAGAGTGCGGCAACCAACGAGCCGGCAGGATGGTGAGCGTGGAAAGAGCCGACGTGATGTCACGGGCCCTGGCCGGGGACGGCGAGGCGTTCCGCGAGCTCACCGACCCGCATCAGCGGGAGCTGCAGGTGCACTGCTACCGGATGCTCGGATCTCTCCTGGACGCCCAGGACGCCCTCCAAGACACGCTGCTGGCCGCCTGGCAAGGCTTCGGTGGGTTCGAGGAACGCGCCTCGCTTCGCACCTGGCTCTACCGCATCGCCACCAACAAGTGCCTTGACGCACGTCGCTCAGCCAGCCGCCGTCCAGCCAAGGAGTGGGACGTGCCCAATGTCGAACCGCCCGAGCCGACCCGGCTCGGCGAAGTCGTTTGGCTCGAGCCGTATCCCGATGCCCTCCTGCAGGGCCCCATCAACCTGCCGCTCGGCCCGGAGGCTCGCTACGAGCAGAACGAGGCGATCTCTCTGGCGTTCGTGACCGCCCTTCAGGTCCTGCCGCCTCGCCAGGTCGCCGTTCTGGTCTTGCGCGATGTCCTCGGATTCCACGCCGACGAGGTGGCCGACATGCTCGACTCGACTGTCGACTCGGTCAACAGCGCGCTCAAACGGGCGCGCGCCGCCCTGGAGCGCCGATGGTCGCCCGGCACCGATCTCGAACCACCTCCCTGCCCCGACTCGCCGCCCGAAGACGCCGTCGTAGCGAAGTTCGTCCGCGCCTGGGAGTCCGCCGATCTTGACGCGCTGGTGGCTCTCCTCACCGACGACGTGTTCGTCTCGATGCCACCCATGCCATTCGAATACGAAGGCCGAGACCTCGTAGCCCGCTTCTGCGCCAGCATCTTCAGCGCCGGTCGCAGATTCCACCTCGTGCCGACACGAGCCAACGGTCAGCCGGCGTTCGGCGCCTACCTGCGGGCGCCCAATGGCACCAGCCACGGGACGGGCGTCTACGTTCTCACCCTGACCGGCGAGCGGATCTGCGGCATGAGCCGCTTCGAGAACACCGTCCTGCCATCCTTCGGGCTACCGCGATCGCTCCCGAGCCGATAACAAATCCTCCAAGAGGTCCCGGCGCGTCCCGGAGGTGCCGAGGGCTTCCAGATCGTCAGCCCGTAGCGTCCCGCCTACCCGGCGTTCGGGGACGGTGTGGTCGGCGATTCGGGCAGCGCGTTAGGTGGCGCACTGGCGCTCAACTACGCGTAGATATTTCCAGCGCGCTCGACGGCCTGATCGCACGAGATCGGTTGGCCCGATAGGAGCGGCTCCGTTGCGGTCGTCACGCGAGGTCGCCAGGTAGGTGCGGCTGCCGAAGCTCGGCTCCCCGGCAGCTTCACGGCCCAGCGGTACCTGTGGTGGCGTAGCTGGTGACGTCTCGTCGTGGGTCGCAACCACGGCGAGGGTTGCGGCGACTGCGGCTCAGAGCGTGACGGCGATGCCGGCAGCGAGGACGGTCAGGCGTCCTGTGTTCCGAGGAGTCTCACGACCGATCCTCCTAACGCTGCCATTCCTCGGCGAGAAGCGCGTAGCCGAACCCGTCGAGCCACATACCGGAGCGGTGCAGTGATTCGCTGACCGTGTGGGTCTCCCGCCGCATGCCGAGTCGTTCCATCAGCCGCCACGAGGGTTCGTTTGCCGAGAAGCACTCTGCGGTGACCCGGCGCAGCCCGAGCTGCTCGAAACAGATCCGAAGCACCTCCCGCACGGCTTCGGTGGCGAGCCCGCGTCCGCCGAAGTCAGGGTGGATGACCCAGCCGAGGTCGGCTTGGACCCTCTTGGCCTTGTCGGCGACCTCGGCTTGCGCCCAGGCGTCGCCCACGTCGACCATCAGGTCGCCGATGACCTGGGTGTCGAGCTCGATCACGAGGGATTTCTCCAGCGATGCTGGGTCTTCGAAGTCGGCTCGGTGGGCGTCGAGAGTGTGAGGTGCCCGTGTGAGCCATCGGCTGACTGACTCGAGCCGGCGGATCTGCCATGTGGCTTCCGTGTCGTGGAGGGTCGCAGGTCGAAGGACGAGTCGTTCCGTTCGGACTGGCCATGCGAGATCGAGCAGGTGGAGGGCACCCGTGGATCCTGGTTGGTGGGCGGCGTCTCGTCGCATGATGTCAGGTCGGGGTTCTTCCGCATGGCGTCAGGTCGCGTCACGCCGGTGCACGAGGACCGCCCCGATCACGAGGGCAGCGAGGACGTATCCCCAGAAGATCGATGCGTGGAGGGCGTTGGACAGGCCGGCGGCGACGACCGCCGGGGGATCCAGGTGCGACGTGATCCCGAGCGAACGCCAGCCGGTGTCGAAGGGCACGAACCGGACGGCCTCCCCTGGGGCGAACTGGACGAGGATGCCTTCGACCACCAGCCACCACACGAGCAGGCCCGAGACGGCACCGGCGCTGTGGCGCACGACCATCCCCACGCCCAGCCCGAGCACGGCCGAGCCGCAGGTGTACAGCGGGACCCAGAGCACCGTCGACGGCAGCCCGCTCGTGTCTCCGACCTCGAGCCCGCCGGCGAGGGCTCCGGCGAACCCGGCGAGGAGCCCGATCACGCCAAGCGCCAGACCGAGGCCGATGGCGACGACGACCTTGCTCGCCACACCAGGCCATCGCGCCGGCTGCGCCGTCAGGGCGCCGGCGAGGGTCCCGTGCTGGGCCTCGGCGGTGAACAGCAGGATGCCGGCGATGGCCGCGAGCACGGCGGTGAGCGCGGTCGCACCGGTGGCGACCTCGGCGGCGGTCAGGACCACGTCCTTCAAGAACACAGCCGTGGCCCACGAGGTCAGCAGGCCGACGACCGCGGCCGCGGCGAGCATCGTCTTGTTCGTGCGCACGGTGGACGCCTTGATCCACTCGCTGCGCAGGACCGCCGGGAGCCGGGCGAGGTCGCGGGTGCGGGCGGGCCTGACCGCGATGGCGCGGTCGGTGGGGAGCGGGAGCTCGGTGGTCGTCATCACGGGTTCCTCGTCTTCGGTGGTGGCGGGTGTGGCGTCGACGGTGGCGGTGGGTGGAGCGGTCATGCGGACGCGAACTCGGTGGCGTCGGTGGTCATGTCGAGGAGGCTGTCCTCGAGCGAGCGACCGGTCCGGGACGTGACGGACTCGACGGTCTCGGCGGCGATGAGCCGCCCGGCGCCGACCACGACGAGGTCGTCGGCGAACCGGGCCAGCTCGGCGATGAGGTGGCTCGACACGAAGACGGTGCCGCCGGCGTCGGCGAAGCTGCGCAGGTGGTTGCGCATCCAGCGGATTCCGTCGGGGTCGAGGCCGTTGGATGGCTCGTCGAGCAGGAGGATCTGGGGTTCGCCCAGCAGCGCGGTGGCGAGCGCGAGCCGCTGGCGCATGCCGAGTGAGAAGCCGCCGGCCCGATCGTCGGCCACGGTCTCGAGACCGACGCCGCCGAGCACCTCGTCGACCCGACGGGCCGGGATGCCGCTCAGGGCGGCGGTGGCCCGGAGGTGGTTCCGGGCGGTGCGGCCGGGATGCATGCAGCGGGCGTCGAGGACCGACCCGACGACGCGGGCGGGGTGCGCGAGGTCGCGGTAGTGGACGCCGTCGTAGCGGACCTCGCCCCGGTCGGGCCGGGTGAGCCCGACCATCATCCGCATGGTGGTGGACTTGCCGGCACCGTTGGGGCCGACGAAGCCGGTGACCCGGCCGGCGGTCAGGTCGAAGCCGAGGTCGTCGACTGCGACCCGGTCGCCGTAGTACTTGGTCAGTCCGGTGACGGTGATCATGACGGTGCTCCCTGAGTGGTGGTGGGGTCATCGTCCACCCCCGAGCCGGCGGCCGCATCGGAGGTTCGGGCACTTCCAGGTCGGCCGATGTGCGGAGGCTGCGTTCGTCCTTTCGGCCGATCCGCTCGAGCACGAGGTTCCGTACGCTGTGGGACATGACGACCCAGGCCATCGGCGCGGTGTGGTCCGAACCGCGTGCGCCTGGCGCCGAGGGCCCCCGAGCACGGGATTGGGGGCTCGTCGCGCTGATCGTGGTGGCGGCTGGTGTCGAAACGGCCCTGCGCGACGACCTGGTGTGGCGAGAGGCCTCGCTGGCGGTCGCCGTCCTCGCTGCTGGTGTGCTGCCGTGGCGGCGGGTGCGGCCACTGGTGGCGACGGCACTGGCAGTGGGCGTGGCCACTGCCGTCTCGCTGGCGGCGCTCGCGAGTGACGTCCGCTGGGACGGTCTGGATACGGGGATCTTCTTCTTGTTGCTGCCCTACTCGCTGGGCCGGTGGGGCTCGGGCCGCGAGGTCATCGGCGGAGCCGGCGTCTTCACGGTGGTCCTCACCCTCACCGCCATCGCCGGTATATCGGCCGGCGACCTCGTCGGCGGCGTCGCCGTCCTCGTGCTCGCCGGTGCAGTGGGTGCCGGCATCCGCTACCGGCAGATCGCTCACCGCCAGGAGCTGGCCGGCGTCCGGTCACGAGAGCGCGCCGACCTGGCACGCGAACTGCACGACACCGTCGCGCACCACGTCTCGGCCATCGCCGTCCAAGCCCAAGCCGGGCGAGCCCTCGCCGGCACCGATGTGGACTCGGCCGCGGCGCTCCTCGAGGTGGTCGAGGTGATCGAGGAGCAGGCATCCCGCACGCTCGAAGAGATGCGCTCGATGGTTGGCGCGCTCCGTGACGGCGACCACGCGGACCTCAGCCCACCCCATGGCGTGCACGACGTCGAACGGCTCGCTCGAGCTGACGGACCCGGCCCACTCGTGAGCGTGCAGCTGACCGGCTCGCTACGCGACCTGCGCCCGTCGCTCGACGCTGCCCTCTACCGCCTCGCCCAAGAGGCGATCACCAACGCTCGCCGCCACGCCCAGCACGCCACACACGTCACCGTCCGGGTCGTGGCCGACGACGAGTGCGTACACCTCAGCGTGGACGACGACGGCCATCATGGCCACACCAGCCCGGCACCCGGATTCGGGCTCGCCGGGATGGCGGAGCGAACCAAGCTCTTGGGTGGCACGTTCTCGGCAGGACGCCAGCCCGACCGCGGCTGGAACGTGACCGCCGTACTGCCCCGCACCGGGCCCTCCCGATGACGGTGAAGGTGCTGATCGCTGACGACCAGGACATCGTGCGAGCCGGCCTGCGGATGATCCTCGACGCCCAGCCCGACATCGAGGTCATCGGCGAAGCCCGCAACGGGCGAGAGGCAGTCGAGCTGGCCCAGCGGCTGCGCCCCGACGTCTGCCTGCTCGACATCCGCATGCCCGACCTCGATGGCATCGAAGCCACCCGCCGCCTCGCCGGACCTGATGTCGCCGACCCCTTCGCCGTCGTCGTCATCACCACCTTCGACCTCGACGAGTACGTGTACGGCGCGCTCAAGGCCGGCGCCCGCGGCTTCCTCCTCAAGGACTCCGGCCCCGAACTGCTAGCACAAGCCATGCACGCCGCGGCCGCCGGGGACGCCCTCATCGCCCCCAGCATCACCGCCCGCCTCCTGGTCACCTTCGCCGACATCCCGACCACCACCCCGGCGGAGCCCGTCCACCCGCTCACGGACCGGGAGGAGGAGGTCCTACTCACCGTGGCCCGGGGACGCACCAACGCCGAGATCGCCGACGAGCTCACCATCAGCATGAGCACCGTCAAGACGCACCTCGCGAGCCTCATGATGAAGCTCGACGCCCGTAACCGCGTCGAACTCGCGATGTGGGCCTACGAGACCAACCGCGTCAGCACGTGAGGGGAGCGGACTCGCCAAGCGCTCACCTCGGTCACGGTTCCATCACATTGAACGACCAGTTCGGCGTTCGCCTTCGTGCACAGGCCCTCACTCTTCAATGTGACGGACGGAACTGCCCGTCGTAGGTTCCTAAGAGCCGCGCTGTGGCGCCCGTGCTCCCGAAAACGGCCGATTGCGGGATCGCACAAGGCGGCGCTGCCCCGCACAGCGTCGTGGGACCTGGTCGCCGCCGCAGGGCGGTGTGTCCCCGAAACGCCCGTTTAGATCAACGTGAGGCATCGCCCCGAGGTGCCGGTGGCGGCGAGGCAGCCAACGTGTCCGGAAACGTCGTCCCCGACCGGAGCGATACCCGGCCTGCAGCGCCCGTCCCGATCTGGCAGTAGCAGCGGGGCCTCGACGACGGTCTCCCGAGCAGCGCCTGACCGGCGACCGCCCACCCAGCACGAGTGCCGAACGTCGTCGACCCTCGAATGTGTGGCCCGCAAGGATGCGGGCATGAATGCCGTCGACGTCGTCCTTGCGAATAACGACCGGATCACCGTCCGGGTCGGCGACATGTTCCTGAAGATCGACGCAGACCGCAACCGCTCGGCACGTGAGGTGGATGCCATGGCGCTGGCTCCCTTGCCCACAGCCGAGGTCTTGTGGCGGAAGCCCCCCGTCCTCGCCCTTGCGGCCGTCCGAGGAGCGCCGCTCGCTCTGCCAGGCCAGCCCTCGCTCGCCTCGATCGGTACGTGGGCCGCGGTGGGCGCCGCCATTCGGCGCCTGCACGACGCTCCGTTGCCTCCCTGGACCGCGCCGTACACCAACGCTGCTCGATGGGAGAGCGTTGACGCACTTGCTGAGCCGTTGGCTCAAGAGTGCGAATGGCTCTTGGCGCAGGACGTCCTGCCGGCGGAGGTCGTCGACGGCAACCGCCGTCGCGCCGAGTCGGTGCTCCGCCAGTGGCGGCCAGTGTTCATCCACGGCGACCTCCACGTCTTGCACGTGTTCGTCGAGGGCGACTCGGTCTCGGGGATCCTGGACTGGCCCGAGGCGGCTCCTGGTGACGCAGCGTTCGATCTCGCGTCGCTCACCCTCGCGCATCCGGATCGGCTCGACGACCTCTTGGATGGCTACGGCGATGGGATCGATCGCAACCTCGTTCAGGCATGGTGGTCCTACCGGTGTCTCACGGCAGTGCGCTGGCTGGTCGAGAACGGATACGGAGCACCGGAGGAGTACCCCGAGGTCGCGATGCTGCGGTCGATCTTGCGGTGAGGCCGGACGAGAAGTGCCGCCCATGACAACGAGGACAGGCGCAGCAGAGCTGCCGGTCGCGAAGGCGGCGACAGTCACCTACCGCTCCCGCGATATCCGCGTGGGGCATGCCCGCAAGGTGCCGTTCCGGGCGCCCGCGTCGAGGTTCGGATCTGCCGGAGCACCGTGCCGCTGCGCGTTACGAGCTGATCGGAAGGATGCTGTTCGCCAGCTCGAAGAAGTCCGCGACTGGGGGTGATCCGTCGTGGTCCCGGAGGCGGGTGCGAAGGTCTTGGACGGCCTCGGTCGATCGGGATGACCGGACGGTGGCGGCCAGCTCGACGGTGGTTGTCGCTGCGCTGGCTGCGGCCTCGATGTCATGGTCGATGAGGGCAGCTCGGGCGAGAGTGGCATGGGCCAGGGAGCCGCGGCGCGCTCGATGCTGACGGGCTGCTTCCTCTGCGGAGCGCGTGGCAAACGCGACGCTCTCCGCCGGGCGGCTCAGGTCGCGGAAGGCATGGGCGTACTCGCCATTGAGGTAGGCAAGGTCGATGAACCGCGCCCACTCGGGTTCTTCGTCCAAGTTGATGTTGGCGGCCTGGCGTTCGGACTCGATGACCGATCGTGCGGCGGCTGCTCCGTCGTGAAGCGCGGCCTCGGCGCGGGCTTGGAGTGCCCACAGGTCGGCTAGGCATGCCCGACTCTTGCCGTTGCTGAGTCCGGCTCGCCCCGCCCGGGCGAGCTGCAAGCCGTGGCCGGGATGACCGGTCAAGGTCGCTTGATCCGATAGGCCGGCGAGCACGTGAGCTCCCAGCTCGGGGCAGCGGGCCTCCTGGGCGAGTCGGAGGGCCTGGACGAGGTAGCGCTGAGCGAGCGCGTGGTGGCCGTCGTCGTAGGCCATCCATCCGAGCAGGTAGAGCTGTTCGGCTCCGGCCTCGTAGAGCGCCTGGCCGGTTGCGGCGGACGGGTCGTTCTGACGCAGGAGCGGGGTGACGACAGTGGTGACGTAGTTGGCGAGCTGGTGGCGGGCATGGCCGCCCCCGTGCATGACATCCATTTCCTGGAAGATGCCGAACGTGCGGCGGATGGCGTCGACCTGGGCGGCGCCGACCTTGCGGGTGGGGGCCGTGGCGTCCTCGATCGTGGCGACGAGCCAGTCTCGGCTGGGGGCGATGGATGCGCCGACGGCGAACATCGCGCTCTTGAGGAAGGCTCGGCGCTTCATGTCGGCTCGCCCTAGCGCGTCGACGGCGTCGAGGGCGGCTGGTACCGGCCCGGAGTAGTCGAAGCCCAACGCATCCGGCACGTCGGTGGCCGGCCCGAGCTGCGTTCCGGCGTCACCGATGAGAACGGCGAGTAGGCGCTGATACCGCTTGCTCGGGAGTTTGGTCCCTCGCTCCCACTTCGACACCATCGCGGCGTCGATCCCGACCTGGACATGCAGTCGCTCCCATGCGACGCGTGCGACCTCGCGTGCGAACTCCTCTTGGGTGAGTCCGCGCTGGCGGCGGCACTGGCTGATCTGCTCACTCCAGGCTGCCATCGCTCCACCCTGTGGTCAGCCAGGACCGGCGAATGGACCAGAAAGAGACCAGGTACGGGACCAGTCCAGGTGAGGCCGCGGG
>Ga0268386_10002367_pt1 | contig 13397 bp, 13 predicted proteins | sample RVTome_15_FD_200260 | JGI IMG/M metagenome (GOLD analysis project Ga0268386, IMG submission 200260) | Soil microbial communities from uranium-contaminated site in the Upper Colorado River Basin, Wyoming, United States - RVT150D86... ...
TCCTAAAGCTGCCGCGCGACCGGTCTCAGCACTCACACCGCCCCGCTTCGTGCGGGGTTTTTGTTTGTGGGGCTGCTCGGCCAATGTCCGTTATGGGTCGAGGCTGTATGAAGACTCGAAAAATGACCGGTTGCAAGAAATAGCGAGGCTATTAGAAGCTCTAGATTCGACGATTGAGGCTGGTGTAATGGTCCGACGACCCTCCAAATTGGTCGGAAAAAGCGTTTTCACACAGCCTCGGTCGAAAGCTGACATTGCTGTCATGCCGAGTTGTCGTCCTTCTCGGTGATCTTGGCGGCTCCAGGAACCAAGGTCTAATGCTGTAGCCCTCTGACGACGCGAAGAACATTGCCGATTCAAGGTTGTGGGTGCAGTATTGGCTGGTGCGTCGCAATGCGACGACAGTTTGCGCTGTTCGCTTCCGTTATCCATCGTGCCGGACTTGGTAGTACCCGTTTAATATTGCGGAGAGAATGCCGAAGTGGCATTGAGCTTGCTCCGTTTTGGCCCAGATCCTTCACAGGAGGTACTCATAATGCGACGCATCGTCCCGGTCATCATGTCTGTGTTAGTGCTCGTTTCCTACGGGCAACTTGCCCAAGCCCAAGGCAAAGGCGGCGGCGCGCCTTCCGGCGGGCCAGCTCCCAGCGGTAAGGGCGCTACCAATTGGAACAGTCCTTCATCGCCCGATCGGGCAACGGGCGCAGATCGCGCACAACAGCGCATGAGCGAAGAGGGCAAGACGCATCAAAAAGCAACGGAAGCGCCCAAGAAGGACGGCCAAGCCACCGGAGCCACCAAGGCAACGCCCGCGGTTCCCGGAAATCCGACCACTCCCGCGGTGCCTGCTACCCCGGCTTCCCCCGCGAACCGCTAGCGCAGATGCGAACCGAAGCACAATAGGGCAGAAACAGGCCTGCCTTTTTGCTTCCCGATCGGTCGCGATTACGGTTTCTCGTTCAGGATCGAACTTGTCTCCGACCAGCGATCGTCGAATATGTTTCAAGCCGCAACGAATGAGTTTTTCAAGCGCAGGGATTGGTAGCGGACACGGTCTGTCGGATGAAGCCTGAATCACTACGATTCACGTCATGCAAAACATACTGCGAATACGGACCTCGCTGCGGCGGGATTTTCTTTTCTGGAGAGTGTCCGCTTGGGGTCGGAACGTGACGCCGCCGGATGTCTGGAAGCAGCCGAAGCTATGTCCAACCATGATCGGCGAGTTCTTCCTGGGGGATTGTTTCTCAGTGATAAGTTGTTCTTTTGTTACATCGCGGTGTTCGTTAAGTACCTAGATTTACTGTGTTGGCGCGCGACAAGCGTCATCGCTATCATGAATAGTCATTCGCAACCAAACCCTCCGCCGCCCATCAATACGCAACGCGGGGGGCAACAACTTGCACGGTGGAGGCCAATGACGAAAACGAGGAGTGCGACCCGGACGATTTTTACCGCTGCAGCGTTCATGACGACCGTGCTGCCGATAGCGCTGCCAGTGAATGTGTATGGCGACCCCCCGCCTTGGGCCCCGGCGCATGGCAGGCGAAAGAAGAACGATCCGTATTACACCGGTTATAGCGGCAAACAATGGGACAACGACTACGGTGTGGTGGAAGGCAACTGCAACCGCGAGGCGGTGGGCGCCGTCCTCGGCGCCGTAGTGGGCGGCGCGATCGGCTCACAGATCGGCAGAGGCAGCGGCCGCCAAGTTGCCATCGTGGTTGGGACGGTTGCGGGTGCGGTTATTGGCGCGCAGATCGGGCGTGACTTCGATAACGCCGATCGCGGCTGCATGGGCCAGGCGCTCGAGCTAGCCGGCGATAATCGCAGTGTTCGCTGGTCCAACCCGGACGACGGAACCACCTACTTGCTTACCCCAGTGCGAGGCTTCCAGAGCGCTGGACGGCCGTGCCGTGAATTTAACTTCCAGACCCGCCACCGCGGTCGCACCGAAACTGGAACGGGCCGGGCATGCCTGCGCGGCGACGGCACCTGGGAGATTGTGGGTTAGAAGTACCGGCCGGTTCCTGAGGAGGCTGGGGTAGGGCATGCCCTTCGGGCGTGGAAGAGTCCATCGCACTTTTTCGATGGGACGCGGCGCATCAAATGTCCACGGACTCCCATTTTGCCCAAGGATTGGCGGCTTTGCAGCGCGTGATCGTCTCTCATAACTCGTAGCAGTTAACGATACAGTATTTTTTGAGAATCAAGTTGAATAAATGAAACACGCACCATTTGTTCATGTCGAGAATGGCGGGTAAGTCAACATCCCGGTAATCATTCTTAAGGGGAGTGAGGGAATGAAGCTGACCAGAATCGTTGCGATATTACTCATTGTGGCGGGGAGCCTGGCGCTTGCGTATGGCGGATTCACGTACACCAAGGAAACACACGCCGCCAAGTTGGGGCCGATCGAATTAAACGTTGAAGAAAAAGAAAGGGTGAATGTACCGGTGTGGGCTGGTCTTGGCGCAATTGCAGCTGGTGTAATCATGCTTTTAGCGAGGAGGAAGTAGCGTCGCTCCCTGGCTGATGATGCCACCGACGGCGGTTTACAAAGAGCCGGTGCTGTCCCTTGTCCTCGCTACAAACGGGTTTGTTATTAGCTGGTGGATTTTCACGAGCAAGTGCGGTTTGGATTGAGAGCGGATATTGATGACTCGGTAGACGCCTCGTGACCTAATTAGGGGATCTAGCAGCAAGTGCTGCCCGTATGTGGGTCAGACTGTGGGTGAGACGCAGGTGCTGCGAGCAGCCTATTTGAGTTTCAGAGGGTTGGAGTGGCTAGTTGGCGGAGCAACTCTCCGCCAACCTCAGCGAGCCGATGACGCATCGCCGACGCCCTCGCCTAGTGCGGGCGCGAGACCGAGCGGCTGAAGGGCGAGCTTCTTGAGGCTGTGGCCGCGTGGATCGACCGGCAGTTCATCGACGAGGGCGGGCTTCACTGAGCGACGCATTTGCGTCCCGCCTGGCGCGCGAGCAGCGTTTGAGCATCACTCAAACGGGCGCCCAAAATACGTCAGCACCGATAGTGCTACGAGATATATGCTCAGAAGCGACTGCACCCCGGATACCACGCGCACCCAGCCGGTCCCTCTCAGGACATACTCGCGAGGCTGTATCCGGGCAATCCAGTTCCCGACATTCAGATCCCGCCAACCGAAGTGAAACGCCGACAGCAGGCTAAACCAAAAGCCGTAGTGCAGAGCCTTGAGGAAAGGGAGGCCCAGCAGCGGTTCGCGCTTTTTCTTGTCCTTTTCGTCCCCGGAAATGTCTTGCAGGCGGTCTTCGTTCCAGACCATCCAAATGGCGCCCCGCCCGATGGGCTTGATCATTTTCAGAGCAACCGTATACGGCAACCACAAAAGCAGAATCAACGTTACTAGAATTAATAGTGGACGGCCGGGCGAATCTCCGTATGCAGAAGTGAGGTCAAATGCTATCCATCTAAAGTTTCGCTCCAACCAGTTCATATCTTGCGTTTGGGCACGTTGAAGAGCTGCAGTAATGCCGCGCTCTTCTGGGCGCATTCCGTTTCTTTTGAAGTCTTCCCGCAGTTGGTGGAATTTGCTGATCGTGTCAGATCCCATACGTACTAGTGCGAGATTGCGAGCGAACTGCCACAGTCTAAATTCCGGCAACTGTGTTGCCGGTTTGTTGTCGAACAACGGAATGAACCTCGTGTATGCAAGATTGGCAGAATTGAGCCGTGTCTTGTATAGGTTTGCGCCGATCAACCTGGCGCTCTTCAGGTTGGCATAGGTCAGGTTGGCGTGGGTCAGGTCGGCGGCGAGGAGCATGGCGCCGCTCAGGTCGGCGTGGGGCAGGTTGGCGTGAGCCAGGTTGACGTGGATCAGCTCGGCGTTTCTCAGATCGGCGGCGCTCAGGGTGACCCAGCTCAGGTCGACGCGGTTCAGTTTGGCGCTCGGCAGCCGCGCGCCACAAAGGTTCGCTCTTTCGTGCGGATGTTTATTTCGCTCAGCATGCGCCCGGTGAAGCCACGTCGTGTGCAACTTCACAACTTCTTGAAGCTGTTCTTTTGTTACCTCCCTGTGTTTGAATTTCCCATGGCAGTTCAACAGTACTGACGCCAGACTCAAGCGATCGGATTTCTCCCTTATCATGCCGAGTCGTTCGCCACAGCCTGCCGATAACACAGAGAGCAGCACCGCGATAATGGTTCGTGTCATGTTGTCCTACCCCAAGCCTCGGCAACATCTGTCGCAAGCTTACGCCCGCTGCGACGAGAGGGGAATGACGGACGCATGGTTGCGCGGTGGGGCTTACGGGCGGACGATAATTCAGTGCCGCCGTGGGCATGGCGGCGACGATATGCTTTTTAGGAACGCAGGAAGCTAACCGATATGAATAAGATCACCGCGCTCAAGGTCGTGCTTGCGACCCTCGTAGCCGTCGGCATCGTCGTCGGATTTACAGACCTTTACTACGCCCCACATACGTTGGCTGCGGAGAGCACCCCCGATAGACCCTGGTGGTTGTCGTGGCTGGGATGGCTTCTTGCATCTCTTTCATCTGTTCTGTACATCGTGGTGGATTACTTGACCTCTCGTGCCTCCACCAGGTAACTCTGGTTCCGCGCGAGATAGTGGAAAGCTAGGAAAGAAGGGAGGGTAGCGTGAATCCTTTAAGGCGTCTCATTCAACTTTCCGCAGATGATGCCGCTATTAAACTGATCTTTGATCACATTCGAACCCTCGGGCTCTATGTGTTAATGACAGGCAGCGCGGTTTACTCACTTGGACACCCCGAGATTCTCGGCCCCCTCATGCCGACCGTAGCCTTTGGATCTCGGCTTGCCCTGTGTGCACTACTTCTAACAACATTGAACGCAATGCACGCACTCAGAAAAGCGATGGCGCTTACCAACCCATGGGAAAGAGTTGCGCTGATTGTGGTCGTAAATGCGATCGGCCCCGTGATGATCCTGGCATTGATAATCGTAGGGCCGATTAAGGTGTAAGAGCTATTCAAGGCAACCATGGGTCGCTCGGCTGACGCTGCTCTTCCGTGTTCGTCGCGCCAGCGTGGGGCGCTTATTTTATCGGGCTGGCGATAGCCCTTTTTTTCTGTTAGAAATAGGCTATGGAGAATTCGACATCTAGATCAGATCCCGAACCTCCGTCATACCCGTTCGTGCGAGTGACCGTCTACGGGTTGGTGCCAGTCTTCTTTGCGGCGCACGTTTTGCCGAGCTTCGTCGATCCGCACAACCTCGACCCAAAAGGACCTGCGCATCGGGAGCAGTATCACATCGAGGTCTCGTCGGGCTCGAGCCTGTCGGCACAGTTCCAAGAACCGGTGGTCATATTCTCTACTTCCACGGCAAGCGCGGTGGCCTCGACCGCGGCCCTTCCCCCTGATTGGTTTAAGTAGTCCCTCCGCCGCCACGCACTCCTACGCAATCCTGGCGCAACCTCTACGCGCGTCGCCGCTTTCTCCTACGACAGTTTTACGGAACTTTTACGTCCCTCTGTTCGCTCTCTCTTAACCTGCTGATTATTGGCGTCCCTAGGGAAAGCGGCGCAAAACCCGGTGTGTTTTTCAACGGCTTTTCCCGTCATTTCCGTGCGGATGGAGGGGCGGGCGTTCTGGATGCCGAGCCGGAAAGCGCGCGCCGGTCGTCACGCGGGACCATCGTCAACATTGTAGGTTGTTCGCGGCAGGCGGACCCTCGCCATACAAACGGCGCATCCCCCATTCCGCACCGGGCTGGGTTTTTTGCTAGCATCGTCATAGGCGCTCAGCGGCGGGGGCTCGCCTATGCCAAATATAATTAAACTCCTTTTCGTTGATACTAATATTTTGCTCGATTTTTACCGGTCACGCAGTGAGACTGGCCTTGACCTGCTAGAGCACCTCGAACAAGTCTCGGAGTTCCTCATCAGCACTTTTCAGCTGGAAATGGAGTTCAAAAAGAACAGGCAGCGTGCGATGCTGGAGGGGTTGAGCGAGCTTAAGCCGCCCAGCGGCATTTCTCGACCTGGATTGTTTTCCGATGCGAAAGCCGTCCAGACTATGCGAACCAGTCAGAAACGCGCTGCAGCGAGTGTAAACAGACTTCGCGCTCGTTACGCAAGAGCACTTGGCAAGCCAACAACCCACGACCCTATCTATAGGGCCTGCCAGCGGCTCTTCCACAAGAACGATCCTCTTGTATTGACTCACGATGATCCCAAAGGACGAACCATCTGGCGAAAAGCGCTCCGCCGATTTCTTTTGGGCTGCCCTCCTCGAAAGCCGAACGATACATCCATTGGCGATGCATTCAATTGGGAATGGATGATTGATTGCGCAACCTCTTTCCACGGAGAACTTGTGATTGTGTCTCGCGACTCCGACTATGGCGCGATTTCCAACAATCAAAGCTACCTAAATGACCATCTACGCCAAGAATTTTCAGAACGAGTCAGTAAGAAACGAAAAATCCTCCTGTACCATAAGCTGTCGGATGCTCTGAGACATTTTAATATCGCCGTTACCGACAGCGAAGAGCGGGAGGAAGATGCTATCGTGGAGCGCCATCGCACGCTCCCACGCGCACAAGTAGCGAGCGATCTGCTTGCCTCCGCTGGGACGGTAAGCCCAGGACTGTTTTCCGATTACCTTCAATTTGTGAATACCCCGGGGCTGCTGCGCCAAGAGGATTTGGAATGGCTTCTCAGGAAGCCGGAAAGGAAGGATCAAGATGAGGGGGGTGCTGGGCCAGCTTCAACCTCTTAGCGCAGCGATCTAGGGGCTGGTCAATTGAACTAACCACCGCTCCGCCTACTAGTGTCCTTGCAGACATGTGATACAAGCAAGATCTCGCGTCACCCCGCAAGCGCGACTATTTCTAGATGTCTAAGTACTGATCGGTTTCTGCAGGACTTTGGTGCATCAAGTTGGAGCCTTTAGGGTGAGACTCTTGAGACGGGCAACCATGAGCACTGCATTGAATCAGTAAATTGCGTCCACGGATCGACCCAGGTTATAGACGGTCGATGATCTTCCGATTCGCCGGCTCCGGATGAATGACGTACTTGCGATCCGCGGAGAGCTTGTCCACGTAGACTTCGCCCTCCTTCATTACGAGCCGTATCCGGTCACAATCCTGCAACACCCGGATGTTTCGTAAGGGGTCGCCATCCACCGCAATCACATCGGCGAGCTTGCCGGACTCGACCGAGCCGAGGTCGCTGAGCATGCCAAGCGCGTCGGCAGCGTTCCGGGTCGCGGTCTTAATTGCATCCATGGGCGACATGCCGAGCTCGACGTAGATTTCAAGCTCTTTCGCGTTTTCGCCCATCTCTGGGTCTATCGCCGTATCGGTTCCCATCGCAATCTTGATGCCCGCGGCATGCATTCGGCGAAATGTCTCGAAGCAGGTGGGCTGTATTTCTTTCATTTTGGCTACTAAGCCCTCCGAGCCGCCATGCTCGCGGCGCCGTTCGATTGCCGTGTCGGAGCGGTGGAGCAGGGTCGGCACTACGTAGCGCCCACTATCCCTGATTCGCGCGATTGCGTCGTCATCCGTGAACACCATGTGCTCTATGGTGTCGACACCGGCCTTGACGCACATCCGCTGACCGTCTGCCGTAAAGCAGTGCACGGCCACCGGCTTGTTGAAGGCATGCGCCTCGTCCACGACTGCGTCGAGCTCATCCTGGGTCATATTGCGAACGTTAAGGTCAGACTTCGCCGCCATCCCGCCGGACACGCAGGTCTTGATAACGTCACAGCCCACACGCAGATGCTCACGTGCGAGCCGTCGCAGCTCCCACGGCCCATCGCACGTGAACCCGGGTTCACGCTTCGCCGCGCGCGGCAGCGTTAGAAGGTCAAAATGCGAGCCGGTGATCATTGTGCGCCCGCTGACGAGCAGTCGAGGCCCGGGCACGATCCCTGCATTGATCGCGTCACGCAGGGCGCAGAACTCGGCGGTATATCCGCCGTATGGCGTCCCACGGCCCATGTCCCGCAACGTCGTGAAGCCCATCTCAAAGCAGAGCTGCGCGTGGAAGAGGCAGTAGAACATCTGCAGTTGCGGCGATACTTCGAACGTCGCCACACGGTAGTTCTGGAACGTCAAGCAATTGAATGCGGCGACGTGCACGTGCGCATCAATCATCCCGGGCATCAGCGTGCATTCGCCAGCATCGATGATGCGCGCATTCTCGGGGATGGCGGTGTTCCTTGCGGTGCCAACGGCCTTGATGCGACCGCCTTCGACGAGAATGACGGGGTCCAGCACTGCCGAATCGCTATTCCCGTCTATGAGGCGGCGGCCGCGGATGGCGAAGGGTGGCGTTTTCTGCGGTGGCATAAGGCGCTCTCTCGACGACTATCCAGTTGTGCTAAACGCGGTCAAGCCACGCATTGCAAACATGTGTGCGTGCAGCTCAATACAGGCTGTCGTGTACGAAGACATAATGGTGATTGGTCCCTTCATAAGAACGCCGCCTAATTTCGACCGGCACGTCGTTGAACGTAAACCCGATGCGTTCCACGCTCAGTATCGGATGACCGGCGCGCAAGCCCAGCTTACGCGCGGGTTTACCTGTGGCGGTCCGGGCATGGATTCTTTCCTCCATCCGTATGATCGTAACGCCACAAACGCGCTGATAAACAGAGTAGAGGTTCTCCGAAGTCTGCTCGAGGTCTTTTAAACGCAGCCCCGCGAACCGCGCCACCGGCAGGATGAGCTCCATGACGGCAACCGGCTTCTCAGCGACGTGCAGAACTGCTGAGATGCGATGCACATACTGTGCATTGGCACCCTGAAGCCTGAGCGTCTCGCAGATGTCCGGGTCAGCGTGGACCTTTTCCATGCCGGTGATCTGCCGGCGCGTCCACACCTTCTTGTGTTGGCTGTCGTAGATGTTCGAGAAACGCAACTGCTGCCGTTCAAGATCGTGGCGCGCGACAAAGGTCCCCTTGCCCTGGCGGCGCACCAAAACCCCTGCCGCGGTAAGCTCGCTGATGCCGGCGCGAAGCGTGGAGATCGCGACGCCAAAGCGCTCGGCCAGTCCGGGCTCCGCCGGAATCCGTTCCCCGGGCTTCCATTCGCCATCGGCCAAGCAGTGCAATATGCGCTGACGCACCTCCCTGTACAAGGGAATCTCGGACGTGAATGATTTCAAGTGGTTCCTCGACTCTGTTAACTGGGGATCCGGCTCCCGCGCATCGCCGGCACAGCCCTTTTCACTCAGAGCATGCCGCGCCGCGTTTGACAGCTCCGCCATGATATTACTAGCATACCAATCATTCCAATGATTTATATGAAAACGGCTGCTTCAGCCTGTGGCCCGCAGCCCTGTCCCTTCAGAGAGCCCTCCGTATGAAGATTACAAAGGTGGAAAGTTTCCCGGTCCGCGTTCCTACATTGGGCGATTACCGGATGGCACGCGGCGTTCACGACGTACTGAGAACGTTGGTGGTGCGCATCCATACGGACGCTGGCATCACCGGCGCCGGCGAAGCCCATCAGGGTGTCGCCGGCTACTCCGCCGAGACACTTGGCACCATGCACGCAGTGGTGACCCAGGTCTACGGACCGCTACTCACGGGTTGCGAGCTCTCCGCCGTCGAGGAACTTTCGGCCAGATTGTCTAGGGCGCGTCGCGGAAATCTTTTTGCACGATGCGCAGTAGAAACCGCGCTCTTCGACGCGCTTGGTCGCGCGCGCGGCCTGTCGATCGCTGCCATGCTCGGAGGTCCGGTGCGAAGGCGACTCGAGCTCTCCGGCAGCATCGGCATTGACGAGCCGCCGTTAATGGCGGAGAAGGCTGCAACGCTCGTCGCGGCAGGCTACCGCACGATCAAGGTGAAGGTCGGCACGCTCAACCTCACGCAGGACCTCGCTTGCGTGCGGCAGGTGCGAAAGGCGGTAGGCGACGCGGTCGCAATTCGGCTGGACGCCAATGCGGGATGGTCGTACACCGAGGCGCTTACTTTCATACGGGGGCTCGGCGACCTCGGGATTGAATATGTCGAGCAACCAGTAGCAGCCGAGCACATGAACGCGATGGTGAAACTCACACGGCTTGCGATCGTCCCAATCCTTGCCGACGAGAGTGTACATACGCCAGACGATGCCTATCGTGTTATTTCGGCTGGCGCTGTGGACGCGATCAAGATCAAGATCAGCAAAGTGGGGGGCTATATTGCCGCCCGCAAGATCATAGATGTCGCAGAGGCGGCGGGCATCAAGCTCGTCATCGGCCAGGGCATGTGCTCGAGCATCGAGGCCGCGGCTGAAGCGCAACTCGCATGCGCATATCCGCATGTCTGTGAGGTCGCCGAAATGGTTGGGCCCACCAAACTCAGGGATGACCTCGCAAAACCGGGACTTGATTTGGGAAGGGGATATCTCGACCTGCCCAGCGGCGCGGGCATTGGAATCGAGGTGTCACTGGCGGCGCTAAACAAATACTCAATCGACCAATCGGGACGCACCGAGATCAGCGAAGCCAGCTAATTCCGCAGCACATGCCACTGCCCGAGTAAATCCCGGCGTAGTTCCGGTGTTTTTGAATGAATAAACTGAGGAGGCTCTCATGACGTTGAAATCCTTGAAAGTGTGGGCCCTGATCGGTATCGCGCTGACCTGGCCGGTCGGCACTTCCGCCTGGGCGCAGGATTACCCAACGAGGGTGGTGCGCATGATCTCGCCATTTCCTGCAGGCGGCGTCAACGATACGGTTGCTCGAATCATCGCGGAGAAAATGTCGAGAGCGTTGGGTCAACAGGTCATAGTGGAGAATCGTCCGGGCGCCGGCGGCAACATCGGTACCGATTTTGTCGCGAAGGCCTCGCCCGACGGTTACACGATTCTGTCCGGCGGGATGGGGAGCCTTGTCATGAACCCGATCATCGCAAAGGTCCCGTATGACTCGGTGAGAGACTTCGCCCCCGTAATCCTGGTGGCGGAGTCGCCCAATGTCCTCTGCGTGCATCCCTCGCTCCCCGTTAAGTCCGTGAAGGATCTTATTGCCCTCGCCAAGGCGCGGCCAGGCGAGCTGAATTACGGCTCAGGTGGCGTTGGCAGCAATCCGCATTTGTCGGGAGCGCTTTTCGTGAAGATGGCAAACGTCAACATCGTTCACATTCCATACCGAGGCTCGATTCTCGCCACGACCGATTTGCTCGCAGGTCAGGTTCAGTTGGGATTCCTGCCGATGCCGGTCTCGCTGGCACACATTCAGAATAAGAAGCTGCGCGCGATCGCGGTCACGGGGAAGCTCCGTTCGCCATCTCTCAAGAACGTCCCCACCGTGGCCGAGCAAGGCCTGAAAGGCTACGAGGTGAGTCCCTGGTACGGCGTGCTGGCGCCAGCAGGCACCCCGCGGCCCATCATTAGCCGGCTCAATTCCGAAATCGCCCAGATTTTACGTACTGATGACGTGAAGGAAAACCTCGCGGGCTATGGTGCCGAACCAGTAGGGGGATCGCCGGAACAATACGCAAGGACGCTGCGAGAAGACATTGCAAAGTGGCGCAAGGTTATCGTGGACGCGGGCATCAAGGTGAATTAAGTAGCAACATCAAGCGGAGGTGTGGGTAATACTGTGGGTATAGGCCAGGCGGCGATCGGTTTTGACTCTAGACTATGACGGACAACTCGTCCGCCTAGGTTAGTAATCGTCTGAGGGAAGTTTTCCGGATACGAGCTGACAGTCACACCTGGAGAATCGCGTCGTCCTCCCATGCCTTCGACAATCTGGTTACCACCTGGAAGGCCCCGCCGGTTGTGTCAGCCCGAATTCCAATCAGCGAGGTGTCCCTGGACGCCCCTATTGGCGACCCTATGAGGGGCCCTATTGGCATACCCATTGCGCCCCCAATACGAATCCCATAGCGCGCCCATAGGGTTCCCATAGCGGGGTCAATACGAGTGCCCAGCGGCCGGGGCATTGGTAGACACTCTGACGCGAGCATGGCGCGCGATAGGGCCAAGGCACCGCTTGAGCATCTTGAGGAACGATCGGCACACACGCACAATACCGATTTATGAACCGGCGTTTAGGCCAACTACGTCACGTCTGTTGATGCGTTGCCAGTCACCCATTACCTTCCGCATACCCTTATCCGTGGTGGAATACAAGTAGTCCCACAGATTGGCCTGCATTCTTAGTGTTTGCCGAATCATCATAAGATGGAGGCGTGGCCGTGAGTGGCTCATCTCGGGGAACCACGCCGTCGTGGGCTCGGGTGGAATCTTTGTCCATTTCTGACCGTCCACTTGGATTGGCCATCCGATCCCTCCGTCCCAATCCATACTCATGCTCCGCACATAGCCTGTCCTGTAAAGCTCTGGGCGAACCTGGAACACCTCATTCGAAAAGATCGGTTGGTAAATCTCGGTTCCATCCTTTGAGAATGGTAGTCGAATAGGAGGCAGCATCAACCTTTCGCGGCCGGGGTGTATATCAGTTAGAAGCATTCCATCGGTTCGCAGAACTGCTTTTTCAGGATAAGGAAATCCAACGCGACGTGCCAGGAGGAAATCTGCAGACACGTTAAACAAATAGAACTGATTGATCACCAGAGTGAAACAAGAGGGTAGGTGATGAAACATTGGCACGTTCACGCCCTGAAAGTGAAGGCCCATTCTTTCATCATCAGCTCGGTAGATAACTACGGCCCTATCCTTTGTGGTGATTCGATTTGCAATATGAAACGTCGGCGAAACGGAAAATGGGTTTCTTTCAAGGTACAAGAACCCAAGCCAAAGTCCAATCCGAACCTTATCGAGCCACCGTAATAGCGCATCGAAGTCTGTCGCCGATAACGGTGCATGTTGAAGGAGTTTCTCAACAATATTCTTCGCCCTGTTCTCAGACTCACTAAAACTGTTGTTGCATTCTGAACACGCCGGGAAATGTAATGCGTCAAAAGCAATTATTCGTGCAGAGTTCCCTTTTCCTTTATATGGGAAGTGCAGCTTGATACTTCGTTTGGGATCGCCGGTCATTCCTATGAGCCACTGCGGTAGGACATGCTCTTTGTTTTTCGCAATAGGCCGCTCGCCGCAAAAAATGCAAAATTTTTCCATACACGTTACGTTCTCGCCACTAACGAATAGAGTTTTATCCGTCGTGCGGCAGCATGGCGGATAAAACAAGTTGAACTGAACCGCTGGATTCAGTGCGACGGTGTTTGGGATTTGAAAGTGTTGCAGATCGCGCGGTTGAGTCGGGGGGCGCGTAGCGGATGCGGGATGCGCGAGGCATGAGGCGCTCGGATCGATGTCGGCGGGCCGCTGGTGATGCGGATCACTATGGCAGAGGGTGCGCAAGGGGTCAATGCGATGTGCCTGGGCGCGCGAGGCCCTGATCGGTGCGCGCGCGCGTGATCGGTGGGCGGTCGGTTGTGAGGAGCACGGCTCATGGCGG
>Ga0268386_10002369_pt1 | contig 13392 bp, 15 predicted proteins | sample RVTome_15_FD_200260 | JGI IMG/M metagenome (GOLD analysis project Ga0268386, IMG submission 200260) | Soil microbial communities from uranium-contaminated site in the Upper Colorado River Basin, Wyoming, United States - RVT150D86... ...
GGCGACGAAACGCTCCGGCGGGTCGAAGGCGAAGACGTGGCGGGGCACCCTTCCGACCCTACGTCGTTCCCGCGGCGCCGCCCACCGTCGCGTCGCTCGACGGCCGGCGCCTTCTCCCCGCCCGCGGCAGGCCGGACAGGTCGCCGCTGGTGTCGTTGAGGCGGACGACGAACGGACGCAGATCGGCGTAACGGATGATCGTGACCGACCCGGCGTCGACCACGAGACGCTGGAAGAGATCCAGATGCAGGCCGAGTGCGTCGGCGACGACGGCCTTGATCACGTCGCCGTGCGATACGGCGACCCACACCGCGTTCGGTCCGGCATCCGCCGCGACCCGCGCGTCGTGCGAGCGCACCGCCTCGACCGCGCGGGCCTGGATCGAGCGCAGCGACTCCCCACCGGGGAACGTGGCGGCCGACGGATGAGTCTGGACGATCTGCCAGAGCTTCGTGCGGGTCAGCGTGGCGAGCGTCCGGCCGGTCCAGTCGCCGTAGTCGCACTCGGTGAGGCGGTCGTCGACCTCCACCGCGGGCCTGCCCCGTTCGGAGGTCAGCGCGGTCGCCGTCTCGAGGCACCGTTCCAGCGGGCTCGAGACCACGGCTCCCAGCGTCACTCCCGCCAGCCGGTCGGCCAGTGACCGTGCCTGCGCCCGACCCACCCCGTCCAGGCGGGTCCCCGGGGTCCGGCCGGCCAGGACGGCGGCGGTGTTCGCGTCCGTGCGGCCGTGGCGCACGAGCAGGACCGTGGGCACACGGCGAGCCTACGGAACGAATCTTGCCGTGCGATCGTCCGGATACCGGGGCATGATGACCTACGGACGTGATGGACTGGCCCTCGGGAGGGAGACCAGGGACGCCGATGCGAATCCTCGGTAGGCGGGCGGCGGCTACGGTCGCGACGGTGGGGTGCGCTCTGATCTGGACTGCACCCGTACCCGCTTCAGCCCAGACCGATCCTGTTCCGTCCCCGACGACGACCTCCGAGCCGACGTCCGAGCCGTCCCCCGACCCGTCGCCCGAGCCCTCCCCCGACCCGACGACGTCGACGCCCGCTCCCACCCCCACAGCCACGCCCCCTCCGCCGGAGGAACCGGCGCCGCCGCCGGTGTCGACCGCTCCCCGGACGGTCGTGCCCCCGGCGATCCTGCCGCCGTCGGCCGCGCCACCGTCGGTCGATCCGGACTACTACGACCGCCTGTTCGCCGACGCCCTCGGCGACCATGCCCACGACGTCATGTCGGCGCACTCGATGGCCGTGGCGGTGGCCGAAGCACTGCTCGAACAGGCGTTGGCGGAGCTCGGCACGGCGCAGGCTGCCGTCGCCGAGGCCCAGGCGCAGGCGGAGGCGGCCCAGGTGGCGCTCGACGAGGCACGCCGCGCCGCCGACGTGGCCACCGAACAGGAGAGCCGTGCCCTCCGCGAGCTCTCCGAGATCGTGCAGCGCATCGACGCAGCCCGGCAGGATCTCGGGGCGGTCGCCCGCGACGCCTATCAGGGCGGCACGATGGCCACCCTCTCCGTCGTGCTCGATGCCGAGACGCCGGCCGAGTACGCGGACACTTACGTCGGCGTGCGAACCGTCCTGCGCGCCGGCGACTCGGCGCTGGGCCGGCTCGCGGTCGAGCAGGCCGACCTGCTCGACGCCAGGCAACGGCTTCGCGCGATCCGGGAGGAGAAGGAGGAACTCGCCGAGGTCGCCGCGACGGCGCTGACCGCGAAGGAGGCCGCGGTCACCGCGGCAGTGGCCGCGGAACGCGACCTCGACCTGGCAGCCGCCGTCCGGCTCGAAGCGCTGCGCGACGCCGAGGCGGCCCGGTTGCGCGACTACGAGCGCTACAAGGAGTTCCTCGCCGTGTCCGAGGCGCTGGGCCCGGCGATCGTGGACCTGTCCGCCCTGCTCGCGCAGTCGTCCGGCACCGTGTTCGGTACCGGAACCTTCGTCCGACCCGGCACCGGCGAGGTCACGTCGGAGTTCGGCATCCGGCGACATCCGATCACCGGGGTGGTCAAGCTCCACACCGGTACCGACATCGGCCGTGGCGACGGCTATGTCTACGCGGCCGACGCGGGCACGGTCATCAAGGCGGAGTGGAACCGCGCCTACGGGTACATGACCGTCATCGATCACGGCCGAGGCGTCACGACGCTCTACGGTCACCAGGCGGCGATGTACGTACGCCCGGGCGACCAGGTGGGCCGGGGCGCACGCATCGGGGTCATCGGCTCGACCGGGTACTCGACCGGCCCGCACCTGCACTTCGAGGTCCGCCGGGACGGCGTGCCGATCGACCCCTGGCCGTTGGTCGCGAACGCTCCGCTTCCCGCGGCCGCGCTCGGCTGACGCCGACGGGTTCAGGCGTCGATCACGCCTGCGGTCAGCAGGGCCAGCACGAGCACGCCGAGGGCGATCCGGTACGCCACGAACGGCACATAGGAACCGTGCTCCAGCCACCGGAACAGCCAGGCGATCACCGCGTAGCCCACGGCGAACGCCACGGCCGTCGCCAGCAGCAGCGGGCCCAGGCCGTACTCGCTGCCCTCGGCCAGCGCCGCCGGCCACTCGAACAGACCTGCTCCCAGTACCGCCGGGATCGCGAGCAGGAACGCGAAGCGGGCGCACGCCGCGCGTTCGTAGCCCAGGAACAGGCCCATGCTGATCGTCGCCCCCGAACGGGAGACGCCCGGTATCACCGCCAGGGCCTGGGCGGCCCCGAAGGCGACCGCGTGCGGCAGCGTCAGCGACTCGAGGGGGCGGTTCTTCGCCCCGACGCGGTCCGCGACACCGAGGATCACCCCCAGCACGACCAGCGTCGTCCCGATGACCCACAACGAACGGACATCCCCCTCGATGACGTCCTTGAAGGCGACGCCCACCACGACGATCGGGAGCGACCCGGCGATGACGTACCACCCCATCCGGGCGTCCTGGGGATTCCAGTCACCGGTCCGGTCCGCGCGGCGGGCGAGCAGCGACCGGGCCCACGCGGTGACGATGCGCCCGATGTCCCGCGCGAAGAAGAGGATGACGGCTGTCTCCGTGCCGATCTGGACCACGGCGGTGAATGCGGCGCCGGGGTCGTCCCATCCCATCAGCTCCGGGGCGATCCGCAGGTGGGCGCTGGACGAGATCGGCAGGAACTCCGTCAGCCCCTGGAGCACGCCGAGCACGACGGCCTGCACCCACTCGGTCACGCCGGACCTCCGGCCAGCCCGGCCGACTCCACGGCGTCGACCAGAGTCCGCAGCTGCGAGATGCGCTCGTCGACGCTCCCCGAGTGAACGGCGACGGATAGCGTGGTGACGCCGGCGTCGGCATACGCGTGCAGGCGGTCGCGGATCCGCTCGGCCGGCCCGATCAGGGCCGTCCGGTCGACGAACTCGAACGGCACCGCCTCGGCAGCCTCGCGATGCCTGCGTTCGAGGAACAGGTCCTGTACCCGACCGGCGGCCTCCGCATAGCCCATCCGGACGGCGAGTCGGTTGTAGAAGTTCTCCCGGCGGCTGCCCATGCCGCCCAGGTAGAGAGCGGAGTAGGCGCGCACCGGTGCCGCGCAAGCCTCGAGATCGTCGCCGACCACCAGCGGAACCGTCGGGACGACGTCGAAGTCGTCCATCGTCCGACCCGCCGCAGACCGCCCGCGGCGGACATGGTCGAGCGAGTCGGCACCCAGCTCGGGCGAGAAGAAGACCGCCAGCCAGCCGTCGGCGATGGCCCCGGCGAGCTCGAGGTTTCGCGGTCCGACCGCCGCCAGGTAGACGGGGATGCGCTCGCGGACGGGATGGACGGTCAGCCGCAGCGCCTTGCCCGGTCCGTCGGGGAGTGGGAGCGTCCAGTGCTCGCCCTGGTAGGCCAGCCGTCCTCGGCCCAGGGCGGTGCGGACGATCTCCACGTATTCGCGGGTGCGGCCCAGCGGCTTGTCGAAGCGCACCCCGTGCCAGCCTTCGGACACCTGCGGCCCGGACACGCCCAGGCCCAGGCGGAACCGGCCGCCGGACAGGCCGTCCAGCGTGGCCGCGGTCATCGCCGTGCAGGCCGGTGTCCGGGCGGGGATCTGCATCACGGCGCTGCCGACGTCGATCCGCTCGGTCTGTGCGGCGACCCAGGACAGCACGGTCGGTGCGTCGGACCCGTACGCCTCGGCCGCCCACACCACCGAGTAGCCGAGCCGGTCGGCCTCTCTGGCCAGCGCGAGGTTGTCGCGGTCCGCCCCGGAGCCCCAGTAGCCGAGATTGAGCCCGAGCCGCATCGTTCCCTCCCCGCGGGGGCCCGTGCCCCGTCTCACTCGGACGCGATCGGTCCGCCGCGCGACTCTATCGGCCGTCGATCCCACCGGGCGTGACCCGTGCGGCCGGTCGTCGCCCGCCCCCGCGGGTGGCTGGATAATCTCCGGCCGTGGAACAGCGACGGCTCGGCCGCAGTGGGCTCAAGGTGTCCCGGCTCGCACTCGGGACCATGACGTGGGGCAGGGACACCGACATCCACGAGGCCCGCGATCAGCTCGAGGCATTCGCCGAGGTGGGCGGCACGCTGGTCGACACCGCGGCGTCGTACGGCGACGGCCAGAGCGAGCGCGTCCTCGGCGAGCTGCTGGAGGCCGTGGTGCCTCGGGCGGAGATCGTGGTCGCGACGAAGGCCGGCATGTCCCGCACGAGCGGCCGCCGGGTGATCGACGTGTCCCGGGGGGCACTGCTCGACCAGCTCGACGCCTCCCTGGACCGCCTCGACACCGACTACGTCGACCTCTGGCAGGTCCAGACGTGGAGCGACGACGTCCCACCCGACGAGACCATGGCGGCGCTCGACTACGCCGTCACCTCGGGGCGGGCCCGCTACGTGGGCATGTCGAACTACGGCGGCTGGCAGACCGGCTGGTCCACGGCACACCAGGCCGCCTCCCCCGGCCGGTCACCGCTGGTCTCGACCCAGGTGGAGTACTCCCTCGTCCAACGCGGGATCGAACGGGAGGTACTGCCGGCGGCCATGGGGCTCGGCCTCGGGGTGCTGGCCTGGTCGCCGCTGGGCCGCGGCGTCCTCACCGGCAAGTACCGCACGGGCACGCCGGCCGATTCGCGGGCCGCGTCGCCACACCTGGCCGGATTCGTCGAGGTCTACCTCGACCCACGGTCGCGACAGGTGGTCGAGGCGGTCTCGACGGCGGCGGAGGGACTGGGGGTCCAGCCCCTGGAGGTGGCACTGGCGTGGGTGCGCGACCGGCCCGGGGTCACTGCGCCCGTCGTGGGAGCACGGACGGCCGCACAGCTGCGGGGCGTGCTCGCCGCGGAGGACCTCACCCTCCCGGCCGAGATCCGCACCGCCCTCGACGAGATCTCCGTCCCCCCGCTCGGGTACCCCGAGCGGCTGTGGTGATCACTCCGTCTCGTCGGCCTGCACCTCGTCGAGCCGGTACACCAGTGCCTGCTCTTCGGCCACACCGAAGGGGTCCTCGGCCAGCGTCGACACATCGGCGGCGTCGATCTCCTGCATCCACAACGTGCCGCCGTGTCGGACCAGCCCGGCCAGCTCCGCTCTCTGGTCGAGGCCGTCGACTCCGTACGCCAGGAGCAACTGGTAGAGGGCTTGTCCTGCGTGGTTCACATCCGAATCCGCCATCGCATCGGTCTCGTCCGGATTGAGCTCGGCGTACGCCTGCCGGGCGGCGGCCAGCATGGCGTCGTCGTCGGCGACGCTGTAGTCACGACGGAGCAGCAGCGCGATCGTCGTCAGCCCGTCCTCCCGCTCTTCGACCTCCGCTTCGACGTCCGCCTCGACCTGTGGGCCCTCCGCGAACTCCCACGGAGTGACCTCGTCGAGCACGGTGAACAGGAGGTCGTCGTATCGCGACGCGGCGTCCCGCAGTGCGGTGTACGCCTCCTGGACGGCGGCATCGGCCTCGCCCGTGCTCTCGAAGCACGCGGCGAGGTGTGCCTCGAGGGCGTCGGTCAGTTCGTCGAGGGCATCGTTGAGCCGGGCCTGGTCCCGGGGCGACGTGGTCACGGGCCGACCGTACCCGGGCGGCATGGCACCATGTGCCGATGGCGAGCCTTACCGCCCCGATCCGCCCGAGGTCCGAATACGAGTTCCACCACCTGCTGCTCCCGCGCGGAACCTCGCGGGGCGCTGCGCGACGGCTGCTGACCGACCACGCCGAGTACGGCCACTGGGAGCTCGCACGGTTGCGGTTGTATCCCGACGGCACGCGCAAGGTGACCCTGCGGCGGCGCATCCTGCGCGTGGCCCGCGCTGAGCTCTGAGGACCGCCCTCGGCTCCATACCGCCCCCGCCCCCGACTTGTGGCGGGTTGTCAACCCCTCCCACGCGCCTGACAGGTGCCCAAGCCGCCACAAGTCGGGGGCGTCCACAGGTTCGCGTGCGACCTTGGGGTCGTCCACCGGTCGGCCGGGCGTCATGGCGTTCGCGGTGCCGTGCGGGTGAAGTGGGTGGGTGCCGATACCCGCACTGGTGCCCGCCGAGTTGATGCTCGGTCCCTTTCTCGGTCGCGCCGCGGTCGATGCCGGCCTGCTCACCAAGCGTCGGCTGCAGTCCAAGCCATGGGTGCGCCTCCTGCGCAACGTCTACGTGCACCGCGATCTCCCCCTGACTGACCTGATGCGAGCCCGCGCGCTGCTTCTCGTCCTACCGGGCCGTTCGGTGGTAGCCGGCCTGACGGCGGCGTGGCTCCACGGCGCGTGGCAGCCGTTGCCTGGTCGTTCGGTTCCACTCCAGTACGCCCGTCCCCGATCGGCGACCAGCAGCCGACCAGCCGGGACGTGCCTGTCCCGCCGGGTTCTGCAGGTCGACGGCACCTGCCTGAGCGACCTCACCGAGGTCGGTGGCGTCGTCGCCACCTCGTCGCTGCGGACGTGCTTCGACCTCATGCGCGGGCGCAGCCTCGTCGAGGCAGTCGTCGTCGCCGATGCCTTCGTGCACGCCGGCGTGGTCGACCTGCCATGGCTCGCGGCCTACGTCGGAATGCACCGGAGGTGGCCCGGTGTGCGCCGGAGCTCTCAGGCTGTCGAGCTTGCGTCGGCTCGAAGCCGTTCGCCCGGCGAGAGCCGTCTGCGGATGGTCGTCGTGCTCGCGGGATTCCCCGCTCCGCTGGTGAATCCGCCGTTCTTCACCGGTTCTCCGCCCATGCTCGCCGGCTACCCTGACCTGGTCATCGTCGTGACCCACCCGGTGCTCGGCCTCGAGTACGACGGCGCCTACCACGACGACCTCCGGCAGCGGCAGGCCGACAACCGTCGCGAGAACACGCTCACGCGCGCCGGACTTCCCCTGCTCCGGTACGGCGCACAAGCGGTACGACGCGACCGTGAGCTGATCGTCGCCGACATCTCGGCGATGACCGGTCTTCGACCGACGGCCCACCTGCGTGACGAGGACTTCCGTCGCCCTCCGCCTCCCATGACCTGGTAGCCGTCCGTCTTGTGGCGGGTTGGCAACCCCTGGTCGCCGCAACACACGTTCACAACCCGCCACAAGATGAGTCACGGGGACCGCGGGGGCGGTCCGGGCCGGTCAGGCGAGGTCGAGGAAGCGGTCCAGTACTCGCGCGCCGAATCGCAGGCCGTCGACCGGCACCCTCTCGTCGACGCCGTGGAACATGCCGGCGAAATCCAGGTCCGGTGGCAGGCGCAGCGGCGAGAACCCGAATCCTCTGATGCCGAGTCCGCTGAAGGCCTTGGCGTCGGTGCCACCGGACATGCAGAAGGGAACGGCGCGGGCGCCCGGGTCCTCGGACACCAACGCCGCGCTCATGGCGTCGACCAGGTCGCCGGTGAACTCGGTCTCCAGCGCGATGTCGGACACGAGTACCTCACGTCGCACCCGAGGGCCGAGGACATCGTCGAGGGTGGCGTGGAACTCCTCCTCGTGACCGGGCAGGAACCGCCCGTCGACGACGGCCTCCGCTCGGCCGGGGATGACGTTGTGCTTGTAGCCGGCCTTCAGCATCGTGGGGGTGGCGGTGTTGCGGAGGGTGGCGCCGACGATCTTCGCCACGTTGCCGAGCGTCCGGACGAGTTGCCCGCGGTCCGCCGGGTCGAGGTCGACGCCGTACGCCTCCGCCGCGGTGTCGAGGAAGGAGCGCACCGTGGGGATCATGCGCAGCGGCCACTCGTGCCGGCCGAGCCGGGCGACCGCCCCGGCCAGCTCGGTCACGGGATTGTCGTCGTTGACCATCGAGCCGTGCCCGGCGGTGCCGTCGACGGTCAGCCGCATCCACTCGATGCCCTTCTCGGCCGTCTGGACCAGGTACAGGCGTAGGTCGTCGCGGACGGTGAGGCTGAACCCCCCGACCTCGCTGATCCCCTCCGTGCAGCCCTCGAACAGCTCGGGATGGTGGTCGGCCACCCAGTGGCTGCCGAGGATCCCGCCCGCCTCCTCGTCGGCCGTGAAGCACAGGACGACGGGACGGGCGGGCAAACGCCCCGTGCGCAGTCGGTCGCGGACGACGGACAGGATCATCGCGTCCATGTCCTTCATGTCGATCGCGCCGCGGCCCCAGACGCAGCCCTCGGCGATCTCCCCGGAGAACGGGTCGTGCGCCCAGTCGGCGGCGTCGGCCGGCACGACGTCGAGATGCCCATGGACGAGCAAGGCCTCGGAGCGTGCCGGATCGCCGCCGTCGAGGCGGGCGACTACCGTCGTACGACCCGGCTCGGACTCCAGCAACGTCGGGTCGAGGCCCACCTCTGTCAGCCTCTCTGCGACGTACTCGGCCGCCTTTCGCTCGCCGGGGCCGCTGCCGTCGCCGTAGTTCGAGGTGTCCAGGCGGATGAGGTCGCGGCACAGGTCGACGACCTCACCGTCGGGCACCGACGGCGGCACTGTTCGCTCGGTCACGGCATTCATCCAACCCGAGGATGCCAGGCCCGGGTATTCAGGCTGGTTTCAGCTGCGGTGCGTCACGATGTCCGTGAGGCGGTGTCGGCCCATGCGGATTCTGGTCGTCGAGGACGAGCAACGGATGGCCGCGGGACTGCGTGCGGGCCTGGAGGCCGAGGGTTTCGCGGTGGACGTGGCGTCGAACGGCGTCGACGGCCTGTGGCTCGCGCGTGAAAGACCACCGGACGCCATCGTCCTCGACATCATGCTGCCAGGGCTCAACGGGTACGTGATCTGCCGGACTCTCCGGGCTGAGCAGATATGGACACCGATCCTCATGCTGACCGCCAAGGACGGTGAATGGGACCAGGTCGAGGCGCTCGACACCGGCGCGGACGACTACCTGACCAAGCCCTTCTCGCATGCCGTGCTCGTCGCCCGGCTGCGAGCGTTGCTGCGACGCGGGACAGCCGAGCGGCCGGCGATCCTCGCGGCCGGCGACCTCAGTCTCGACCCGGCCGCGCGCCGGGCCTGGCGCGGGCGGACCGAACTCGATCTCACCACGAGGGAGACGGCGCTGCTGGAGTTCCTGCTCCGCCGCCGCGGCGAGGTCCTGTCCAAGCACGAGATCCTGACCCACGTCTGGGACTTCGACTTCGACGGCGACCCGAACATCGTCGAGGTCTACATCGGACATCTTCGCCGCAAGGTGGACCGTCCCTTCGGTCGTACAGCGATCCGGACTCTCCGTGGAGCCGGGTACCGGCTCGAGGCCGACGGTGGCTGAGCGTCTCCGCACCGTCGTCCGGCGGTGGCGTGCCTGGGGCGGCACGGTGCGTGCGAGAACGACGGCGGTCGCCGTCCTCGTCGTCGGTGTCGCGCTGCTGGTGGGGGCCGTGGCCCTCGTGGCGTCGTTGCGGGAGGTGCTCACAACCGAGGTCCGTACGGCCGCCGAGCTGCGCGCGGAGCGCGCGGTGACGGCGCTCGACGCCGGCGGCGCACCGGCCTCGGTCGTGGTCACCGACGACGACGACGTCGTGATACAGGTTCTCGACAGCGACGGCACAGTGGTGGCGGCCAGCACCAATGCCACAGGTCTACCCCCGGTTGCCGACCTCGAAGCCGGCGACGAGGCCGAGATCACCGTTCCCTTCGACGACGACCGCTTCCTCGCCGTGAGCACGGCCGCCGACGGCCCGGGCGGGCCATACACCGTGCTCTACGCCCACACCCTGGAGTCGGTGAGCGAGTCCGTCCGGGCGATGACCGTGCTCCTGTCAGTCGGCCTGCCGCTCCTGCTCGTGGTGGTGGGCGCGACGACGTGGTGGATGGTGGGGCGCGCGCTCGCGCCGGTGGACGCCGTGCGCCGGGAGGTCGACGCGATCTCCGCGAGCCAATTGCACCGTCGTGTGCCGGAGCCGGGCAGCTCGGACGAGGTCGCCCGGTTGACCGCGACGATGAACCGGATGCTCGACCGTCTCGAGCAGGCGCGGGACCGGCAGCGCCGCCTCGTCTCCGACGCTTCACACGAATTGCGTTCGCCGGTCGCCGTGATCCGCCAGCACGCCGAGGTGGCTCTGGCCCATCCGGAACGCACGACGACCGCCGCCTTGGCGGAGACCGTCGCAGCGGAGGGCCTGCGCCTGCACCAGCTGGTCGACGACCTCCTGCTCCTGGCCCGTGCCGACGAAGGCACGCTGCGGCTCGACCGCCGCCCTCTCGACGTGGACGACGTCGTCTTCGACGAGGTGCACCGCTTGCGGACCACCACGGTGCTGCACGTCGACGCGAGCGCGGTCTCGGCCGCGCGCGCCTTCGCCGACCCGGCGGCGACTCGGCGCATCGTTCGAAACGTGACCGACAACGCCGTCAGCCACGCCCGGACCCGCATCGGCCTGTCGCTGACCGAGACCGACGGCGTGGTCGTGCTCCACGTCGACGACGACGGCCCGGGCATCGCCGCAGACGACCGCACGCGGGTCTTCGACCGGTTTGTGCGCCTCGACGACTCCCGCGCTCGCGACGACGGTGGTGCGGGCCTGGGCCTGGCCATCGTCACCGAACTCGCGGCGGCGCACGGCGGCGATGTCACGGTGGCCGACAGCCCGCTGGGCGGAGCGCGGGTGACTCTCCGCCTGCCCGGCAACGAGGGATCGGCGGACTGACCGCCGGGCGTCTCGTTCACCGTGGATTCAGCCGCTCGGAGGCACGCTGGCCCCGTTCGACAACCGAACCGGGCAAACCGAACAGGCAGGAGGTTTGACATGGCACGCATGACCAAGTTCGCCGTCGCGGCGGCGTCCGGCGTGGCAGCGGCCGCCGCGAGTATCGGCATCGCGGTCGCGAACTCCGGCGACGACGACGAGACCGAGCGGCCCATCAGTGGCGACGCGCTCCAGAAGGCGTCCGACGCAGCGCTGGAGCACACCGGTGGCGGCCGCGTCACCGGTACCGAGGTGGGTGACGAGGAGAGCCTCTACGAGGTGGAGGTCACGCTCGACGACGGCCGCCAGGTCGACGTCCAGCTCGACGAGAGCTTCGCCGTCGTCGGAACAGAGGGGGACGACGACAGCACCGAAGACCAGGACTGACGTGGCCGCGGTGAGGCGCGCCGCCGCAGCCGCCTACTCGCCGTCGATCGACCCGGCCGGATTCACCACGGCTGTCGACAACCCGTACTTCCCTCTCCCTCCGGGCGCACGGTGGGTGTACGAGGGTCGTGTCGTGGACGGCCTCGAGCGCACCGTCGTGGAGGTCACGGGGCACACCCGTGTGGTCATGGGCGTGACGTGCGTCGTCGTTCGCGACACCGTCACCCTCGACGGATGCCGACGGCGCGGTCTGGTACTTCGGGGAGGAGACCTCCGAGTACGAGGACGGTGAGATCGTCAGCACGGAGGGGGCCTGGGAGGCGGGCGTCGACGGTGCGCAGCCGGGCATCGTGATACCGGCCCGGCCCCAGGTCGGTGACTCCTTCCGGCAGGAGTACTACGAGGGCGAGGCCGAGGACACTGCGGAGGTGCTCAGCCTGACCGAGTCGGCGACCGTTCCCGTCGGCACGTTCGAGGACCTGCTCGTGACCGAGGACATCAACCCGCTCGAGCCCGAGGTCGTCGAGCACAAGTACTACGCCCGTGGCGTCGGGCCGATCCTCACCGTCCAGGTGCAGGGCGGTTCGGACCGGGAGGAGTTGGTGGAAGCGCCGGGCTGACCGCCCGACTACCCCGCCACGGCCGAGGAACCGCTGGCCTCGACGATGCTGCCGGCCAGGGCGGTCCTCCGGTAGAGGACGCTTCGGCCCGAACGCCACGAGATCACCAGACCGCTCCTGCGCAGCACCGACAGATGCTGGCTGATCGACGGTGGGCTCTGGCCGAGCTTGAGCGCCAGTTCTGTGGTGGAGTGCGGGAGCTCCAGGCAGGTGAGAATGGCCGCCCGGCTGCGACCGAGCAGCGCCCCGAGCGCGTCGTCGTCCGCGGCCTGCGCGTCCGATACGCCCCAGATCTTGCCCACGCCGCGCGCGGCGTAGGTCAGGCTCGACGGTCCCTGCGAGCCCGCCTCGAAGATCACATTCGGCCAGGTGAACACGGACGGCACCAGCAGCAGCCCGGCGCGGGACAGGTCCTGCTGCCAGCTGTGTCGCTTGTCGATGCGGATCTCCTCGTCCCGGACGCTGATCTGCGGATGCAGATCGGCAAGCACCTCGCGCAGGCCGCTTCTGGTCAGTGCGGCCGCCCGGAAAGCGACGTCGTCGTCGAGTACGGCGCGCATGTCCCGCCAGTACGGCTCCACCGCGACGGTCCAGTAGGACGACAGCGCCTCGGCGAGCAGCGCGGGACCGGCCGTGCCGGCCGCGGCCAGTTGCCGCGCCCTCGCCGGCGGCGGGTCGCCGCGCCAGGCGTCCTCGATGTCGCGGCGAATCCGGTCAGCCGGCAGGCCGGCCAGCTTCTCGAGCTGGTCGGCCATCGTCCGGGCCGGGTACGTCGCACCCGGGAGGAGGAAGTCCGCGATGTACGAGTGCGCCGGGACGACGGCCTGCAGCAACTCGAGATCCACCGTGACCAGTCGCCGGCGGACGGCGCCGTACCACGCGCGGTGAACGGGCTCGATGCTGCCGGACGACAGCATGTACAGGCTCTCGGCGACCTCGACCAGTGGCGAGTACGCGAAGCGCATGCGACCGAGGTCGCCCACCCTCAACCGGACCTGGATCACCGGCCACATGCTAGGGCGGCGATCTCGGCGTCCCGAACGATTAGACCAGGACCGAATCTCCGGTCAGGTCCGGACCTTCCGGAAGGCGTCCTTGCGCACGATCTGGTCTCCCCGGAACTCGAGAATGTCGCAGCCCCGGGTCAGCACATCGCCCGCGTCGTCGTACACGGACCACTCGATGAGAGCGAAGCCGTCGCCTGCGGCGTGAACCGGGCCGAAGCTGCCCGGCGCCGGTCCGCTCGTCGTGCTGTAGAGGCAGTCCGGGGCAAGCATCGTGGCCAGCCGGCCGAGGTCGCGTGACACCCAGGCGTCCCTGAACACGGTGCCGAGGGCGAGAGCCGTCGAGGT
>Ga0268386_10002370_pt1 | contig 13385 bp, 14 predicted proteins | sample RVTome_15_FD_200260 | JGI IMG/M metagenome (GOLD analysis project Ga0268386, IMG submission 200260) | Soil microbial communities from uranium-contaminated site in the Upper Colorado River Basin, Wyoming, United States - RVT150D86... ...
CTCCACAGGCTCCGCTCCTCGGGTGACCGCGCGCGGTCAGTTGGTGGAGAAGCCGAAGACCTTGGCCGCGTTGCCGCCGACGATCGCCCGTACCTCGTCGTCAGGGACACCGTCGAACTGCTTCGCCGCGAACTCCTGCGACGTCGGCCACGTGCCTTCCGGGTGCGGGTAGTCGTTGCCCCACATCAGGCAGTCGAGTCCGGTCACGTGCCGGTTGTTCACCGCAACCGGGTCGTACATGAAGGTGGCCGCGGCTTGGCGCCGGATGAGCTCACTCGGCTTGAGCGACAGCTTCGGGCGCGCCCAGTGGATGTGGTCTTCGTAGATGGCGTCCGCCTGCGTCATGATCCAGCCGAGCCAGGCCGCACCCGTCTCGACAGTGACGATGCGCAGCTCGGGGAACCGGTCGAGGGCACCGCCGGCGGCCATGTTGAGGATCACGCGCGGGCCGTCGAGCTGCGCGCCGAGCAGATAGTTGATGACGGCCCCGCCGTTCCCGCGCACCACCCGGGGCTCGTGCCCGGTGCCGGAGTGGAAGGTGAGCGGCAAGCCCAGGTCTTGGGCCACCGCCCAGAACCGGTCGTACTCGGGGTCGTTGTACTCGCGCTGGAGCACCCGCGCGGGCAGGAAGAGGGAACGGCAACCCTGGTCGGCCAGCGTCTTGGCCTCGGCGATCGCGGCGTCGATGTCGAGCATCGGGATCAGGCCGACAGCGAGCAACCGGTTCTGGGTGCCGAAGACCTCAGCAGCCCAGGAGTTGTACGCGCGACACAACGCGAGCTGGAAGCGCGCGTCCTCGGGTGAGAAGCACGCTTGGAGCGCGAAGGTCGGGAAGATCACCTCGGCGCTGACGCCGTCCTTCTCCTGGTCGCGGATCCGGTCGGCCGGGTCCCAGTCGCCGACGATGGCCACCTCGCGCTCGCCGGCGGTCATGAGCTTGCGGGGGCCCATCCCCTCGACGAACAAGGTGCGCCACCCGTCGCGGGTCTCGATGTGCGGCACCCGGTCGGCGAACTCGGCGTCGACCCGCTCGGCGTAGAGCTCGATCGGCTCGGTGACGTGCGCGTCGGTCGAGATGAACGTGGCCTGGCGATACGTGTCGATCATGCGCTCATTCGCTCCAAATCCGAACACCAAGTCTACGCCCGCCCGCGTTTCGAGGGCATCCAGATGCAACGGCTCGTGGCTAGGCCCCCAATCGGCGTGCAGACGGTCACCGTTCGGGCCCGACGCCGCGCGTAATCAGCAGCGCGATCAGTCAGGAACCCGACGGCACATCCCGCGTCCGGGCTCGAGCGACGACCACGATCAGCGCCACCACCACGAGCACGATCGCGGCGTAGACAACCGTTTCTCCGATCTTCTCGGTCTCCGGGTAGTAGTCGCTCACACCCACGCCGCCGACGGCGTCGGCATCCGACTGGCGCAGGAACACAGCCACCATGCCGACCACCGCGGCCAACCCGATCGCGGTGAACTCGACCAGTGCAGCCACCCACGCCACCCGTGCGAGGCGCGACGACGCGAGGTCGACACCTCCCGAGATCGGTCCGCCGAGCACGAGCATCGCCGCGGACGCCACGACGAGGACATAAGGCCACGTCGCGATCTGGCTCACCGCTTCGTCGATGCGCCCCCAATCGTCGACGACTCCGATCTCCGGCGCTCCCGCCGCACTGATCGACTCGCCGACGATGGCGACGACCCCGCCGACCAGCAGGACGGCGGCGAGCAGGAGCTTCCAGCCGTCGTCGGGGCGCGTCGTGGTACGAGTCGCTCCAGGCATGAGCACATCATGACCGCTGCGCTCCGATCGACGCTCTTCCCCCACCGAACGTGTGGGCTACGCCATGGGTCGAGTGCCGTTGCGCTTGGGACGAGCGCCGTTGCCGCCGACCCGAGGAGCGGTCGACCGTCCGACGGTGACCCGCTTCATCCCGTTGCCACGCGAGGTGGCGCCGGACGCGTTCGTTGAAGCCCCTGCGGCGAGATCGGCCACGGAGGCTGAATCCTGCGAGTCATCCGACACGAAGATGCGCACGCCACCCCACCGGCTCGCGATCACGTTGTAGAGCAAAGCGGCTACGACCGTCATGCCCACCATGAAGGTCATGACGGCCGCGGTGAGCAGCGCCAACCCGAACAGGAACTCGATCGAGAGCAGCCGGAAGTCCGTGAACCCGATCCCCTGCATGAACTCCTCGAAGGCGGATACCAGCCCGAGGAGCGAGGCGAACACCCACAACACGAACGTGCCGGCCATGACCATGGCCGCGACGCAGCCGAAGAACCGCAGCGCGAACTCGCACACTGAGCGGAGATCGAACCCCGAGAGGCGATGGTCGTCGACCCCCGGGTCGGCCCCGCCGGGCTGGAGAGCGATGGGCGGTCCGGCCGCGCGCGCGTGGTCGCCGCCGATGGTGGCGTCACCGTCAGTCCCCGGCAGTCGCCCCTGACGGAAGCGATCAACTACCCGGTCGAACATCGTGATCGTCACGGTCGGTTTCCTCCTGGCGTGCGTGTCGCGCTGGCGTGCGTGTCGCGTCAGACCGCTGCGGTCGTACCCGGTGGGGGCGCGAGCGAAACGCTCGGGGGACATCGGCGCGAGCTCGCGGTCTCTGCGTTTCGAGTGCTGTCGGGTTCGGGTACCCGCCGTGGCGATGTCAGCTCCGAGTGGAACGTTCCGCCTCTCCGACCACCAACTGCTCACGACGATCGTGATCGGCGGCACGGTCCTCGCGATCTCTCTGCTCATGGTGCTCCCGGGCCTCTCGATGGTTGGGGGCGCGAACGAGTACCGCCCGCTGAATGCCACCAAGCTCCGATCCCTCGCCGCGCGCTCCACGATCTTCGATGCCGCCGGCAACGAGATCGCGGTGTTGGGCCGCGAGAACCGCGCGCCGGCCGAACTCGACGAGGTTCCCGAGATCTTGCAGAACGCGGTGATCGCCGTGGAGGACAAGACCTTCTGGACCAACGATGGCGTTGACGTCAACGGCATGGCCAGGGCGGCGGTCAAGAACCTCACCTCGGGTGAGATTCAGGGCGGATCGACCATCACCCAACAGCTGGTGAAGAACCGAATCCTCTCGCCCAAGCGCGACGTGAGTCGCAAGCTGCGCGAGATCGTGCTCGCCGTCCGACTCAACGAACAGCTCTCCAAGGAAGAGATCTTCGAGCAGTACCTCAACACCGTGTACTTCGGTCAGGGCTCCTACGGCGTGAAAACCGCGGCGGAGCGCTTCTTCTTGGCTGTGGACGCTGACGCGCAGTTCCCACGCGGCAAGCAGCTCGCCGAGGTGACGATCGGTGAAGCAGCGCTGCTCGCGGGCCTGATCTCGAACCCCGAGGGGAACAACCCGTTCGTGTATCCCGAGCGGGCACATGAGCGTCGGACGTCGGCGCTCGAGCTGATGCTCGACCAGGGGTACATCACCGAGGAGGAGGCAGCCGCCGCCAACGAAGAGCCGATCCCGTCGATCAAGCCGGTGCCCGAGCTGCGGCCGCGCAACGCGTGGGCCGAGGAGATCCAGGACCGCCTCATCAACGACCCAGTGTTCACGGTGCTCGGCGCGACGGCCGAGCAGCGCAGAGATCGAGTGCTCACCGGTGGACTGCAGATCCACGCCACGCTCGACCCGAGCGTGCAGGCGAACGCACAGCAAGCGATCGACGAGATCCTCCCCGAGAAGCCGGGCTTCACCGGCGCGCTCGTCGCCATCGACCCGCGCGACGGCTTCGTGAAGGCGATGGTCGCGGGGCCAGGCTTCGAGCTGAGCCAGTACAACATTGCGACCAGCTATCCCGGCCGCCAGGCCGGCTCGACCTGGAAGGTGATCACACTCGCCGCCGCGCTCGAGAACGGGTTCTCCCCCAATGACACAGTCAGCGGGTCGTCGCCGTGCAAGTTCGAGGAGTGGGGCGAGACCTCGAATGCCGAAGGTGGTGGCGGCACGATGACCCTTCGTGCCGCGACCGCGAACTCCGTGAACTGCGCGTTCGCCCGCACCCAGCTCGCCGTCGGCTTCGACAAGGTCATCCCGCTCGCGCACGATATGGGCATCAAGCAGCAGACGCTTCAGCCCATCCTCACGCTCACGCTGGGAACGGTCGAGTCCACGCCGCTGGAGATGGCGACAGTTGCCTCGACCATCGCGAACAACGGGATGCGCCACGACCCGCTGTTCGTGAGCAAGATCGTCGATCCGGTCGGCGCGGTGATCTTCGACGCCGCGACGCGGCCGGGTGAGCAGGCGATCTCCCCCGAGACCGCGGCGTGCGAGATCGACCTGCTCCGCGCGGTGATCACCGGCGGCACGGGCACGGCGGCGCGTCTCGGGGACCGCCCCGTGTTCGGCAAGACAGGAACGACAGACAACAAGGCAGACGCCAACTTCCTCGGCGCCACCCCCCAACTCGCGGCGTTCGTCTGGCACGGCAACGCCACCGCGCGGGTCCCCGGGGCGGGATTCGGTGGTCAGATCCCAGCACGCATCTTCCAGGTGTTCATGGCACGGGCGTTGGCCAACGAGCCCGTGGTGCAGTTCCCGCCACCCGGCCCGGTCTGCGAACGGCCGGGCAAGTTCATCGACGCGGGAGGGCGCACGAAGAACGCCACTGCTGCCACTGGGCCGACATCGACCACACTCACGGCGCCAGCCGTGACCCCGACGCAGCCGGCCCCACCGACGACGACACCGCCCACCGCGCCGCCAACCACAACGGTGACCCAACCCGCAGGCGGGAACGAAGGCGGTCCGTAGGAGCGTCAGCGTGTGATTGGATGCTCAGTCGATGCCCAGCAACGACCGAGCGTCCGACCAAGGAAGCACGCCCGAGATCCGTGCCGTGGTGCTCGACTTCTACGGGACGCTGGCACACGCGACGCAGTGGGTCGCGGTCGATGAGGTCCTCGCTCAGCACGGCATCGAGATGTCAGACGACATTCGGCGCCGGTTCTGGCAGGGCGAGCTCGACGGCGTCGAGCACCTCGAGCACTCACAGAGCCGGGACCACTACGTGGCCTGGCAGCAGCAACGCCTGCTCGCGATGCTCGCCGAGACCGACCTGCACCCAGGCGAGTACGAGCTGGTGACGGGCAAGCTCCGGGCCGGCAACGAGCAGCGCGCGCTCGAGGCCTATTCCGAGACCGTCGAGGTGCTGGGGGCATTGCGTGATCTCGGACTGCGCCTGGCCATTTGCTCGAACTGGGACTGGGACCTCGCCGAGGCCGTCGAGGAGGCCGGACTCACCGACACCGTGGACGTCGTGGTCTCGTCAGCCTGGGCCGGCGCCCGCAAGCCCCACCCACGCATCTTCGAGCACACACTGGCCAAGCTGACCGTGGATCCGCAGTCCGTGGTCTTCGTGGGCGACACGTGGGGACCCGATGTGATCGGCCCACGGGCGTTCGGCATGCGCCCCGTGTACCTTCGACGGGACGGCCACTGGCCCGACGACACCGCGCCCGACGAGCTCGACGAGGAGGGCGTCACGATCGGGCCCGACCTGCGCACCGTCCTCGAGGTGGTGGAGCGGGAAAGAGGAGGGGCGCCATGACCAGCACGATCTCTCGCCCGGCGACCCCCGCGACCCCCGGGCTCGACGCCCCCGGACTGGTTGCGGGGCTGCGCAAGGTGTTCGCGTCCGGGCGCACGCGTCCCTACGAGTGGCGCCGGGACCAGCTGCGCGCCCTGCGCCGGCTGCTGGTGGAGCGCGAGCCGGAGCTGCGCGATGCGCTCGAAGCCGACCTCGCCAAGCCCGCCACGGAGGCGTACGCGACCGATGTCGGCTTCGTGATGGGCGAGATCGACTACACGCTCAAGCGCCTTCGCGGCTGGATGCGGCCCAAGCGGGTCGGCACCCGCCTCGTCACCAAGCCGTCCCGCGGCCGCATCGTGCGCGAGCCGCTCGGCGTCGTCCTGGTGATCGCGCCGTGGAACTACCCCGTGCACCTGGCGCTCGCGCCGATCGTCGGCGCGATCGCCGCGGGCAACTGCGCGGTGATCAAGCCGTCGGAGATCACGGCCACAACATCGGCCGCGCTGGCGAAGCTGATTCCTGAGTACCTCGACACGGAGTGCATCGCAGTCGTCGAGGGGGGCGTGCCCGAGACCCAGGCGCTGCTCGGTGAGGCGTGGGACCACATCCTCTACACGGGCAACGGCAAAGTCGGCCGGGTCGTCATGGAAGCCGCGGCCAAGCACCTCACGCCCGTCACGCTGGAGCTCGGGGGCAAGAGCCCGACGATCGTCGACGAGTCCGCGGACCTCGAGGTCGCCGGCCGCCGCGTGGCGTGGGGCAAGTTCCTCAACGCGGGCCAAACGTGCATCGCGCCCGACTACGTGCTCGTGATGAAGTCGGTGGCCGACCGGTTCGTGGAGCAAGTGCGCCGCGCGATCTTCGACTTCTACGGGCCTGATCCCAAGGCGAGCCCTGACTACGCCCGGATCGTCGACGACCGGCACTTCCAACGGCTCGTCGGGCTTCTCGGGTCCGCCACGATCGCCATCGGCGGCGAGCAGGATGACGCGACGCGCTACTTCGCCCCGACCGTCCTACGCGACGTGGCCCCCGACTCCCCCGTCATGCGGGACGAGATCTTCGGGCCCATCCTCCCGGTGCTCACCGTCGAAAGCGTCGACGAGGCGATCGAGTTCGTCAACGAACGGGACAAGCCGCTGGCGCTGTACGTGTTCAGCAAGTCGAACAGCACCGTCGACCGTGTGCTCGACGAGACGAGCAGCGGTGGCGCCTGCGTGAACGCCACGATGTACCACGTGGCCGTGCCGACGCTGCCCTTCGGCGGTGTGGGACCGAGTGGCATGGGCGCCTACCACGGGCGCTCGACCTTCGAGACCTTCAGTCACGCCAAGAGCGTGCTGCGCAAAGGCGTGCGACCCGACCCTGCGCTCGCGTACCCGCCGTACACGAGCACCAAGGACCGGCTGATCCGCAGGTTCCTGTAGCGATCATGAGCGAGCGACTCCCGGACGGCTGGGGCGCGTCGACGCCTCGCAATGACACGCTGACGCGCGAGTACATCGAGGCCTATGCCGACCTCGTGGAAGGGCTCGGCCGCACCGCCGGGTGCCGCACCGTGCGCTCGGACGAGTTCGTGGCCCTCGACAGCCACGCGCCGTTCCCGTTCTTGAACATCGCGGTGCCGCTGAGACCGATCGTGGACATCGCCGACCCGATGCTCGACGACATCGCCGACTTCTTCGCGCCCGACGACGAGCAGACACCGTTCCTGATCTACAACGCGATGCCGATGCCGTGGCTCGGTGAGCGCGGGTGGGCGCTCATGGGCCATCCCCCGATGATGTTGCGACCGGCCGCACCCGCGGATGTTCCGCAGCCGGCCGGGCTGGAGATCGTCGAGATTCGCGACCGCGCGACGCTCGAGCTGTTCGACGCCACGATGATCGCCGCGTACCCGGTCCCCGAGATGCAGGGACGCCGCATGTTCCACCCCGAGGTGCTGGATCTCCCGGGGTGGCACCTGTGGCTCGGCCTGCTCGACGGCGAACCGGTCGCGACGGCGGCCGCGCACGTCACCGACACGTTGGTGGACGTGGAGTGGATCTCGGCCATGCCGAGCGCACGGGGTAGGCGCATTGGTGAAGCCATCACCTGGGCCGCAACCTTGGCACGACCGGACCTGCCCGCGATGCTGATCGCCAGCGACCTTGGGCAGCCGGTGTACGAACGGATGGGCTATCTGCGCTTGGCGCGCTTCACCCTCTGGGTCGGGAAACGCGCCTGAACGACGACGTCAGCCGACGAGCTTGACGTTCTGCGCCTCTTCGCCCTTGCGGCCCGGGCCCACGTCGAACTCGACGCGCTGGCCCTCTTCGAGGGTCCGGTAGCCATCACCCTGGATCGCGGAGAAGTGGACGAACACGTCGTCCTCGCCCTCGCGAGCGATGAAGCCGAAGCCCTTCTCGGCGTTGAACCACTTCACGGTGCCGGTTGCCACGTTGCTCGCTCCCTTGCTGTTTGCGAGGGAGCATCTCGGACACACCCTCACGTACCAAGTAGGCGAGAACCTACCAAACCGGTCCCCACGTTCAAACGGCGTACGCGCGCAGCTCCACCGTGTTCCCGTCGGGGTCGTGCACGTAGAGGCTCGTCGCCTCGCCCTGGGCCCCGAAGAGCTTCTCGGCCGGGCCGCCGCCCACAACGTCGAAGCGCCCGGACGCCGCGAGCGCCGCGAGGTCCGTCGGCTCGATGACCAGGCAGACATGATCGACATTGGTACCGGAAGGCTCGGCCGGGAAGAGGTCGATGATCGTCGTGGCGTCGATGCGAACCGACGGGAAGAACACCTCGCCGCGGCGCCACTCGTCGACGCGCACGGGCTCGAGCCCGAGCTCCTCGCAGTACCACGCGAGCGAGCATTCGACGTCGGCGCAGTTCACCACGATGTGGTCGAGCCCGACGACGCGCACCATCGCGCCAACCTACCCGGCCCGCTTCAACCTCGGGGCAGACCGAGGATGCGCTCGGCGATGATGTTCTTCTGAACCTCGGAGGTGCCGCCGGCGATCGATGCGGCCTTGCTCCAGAGCCATTGCCGCTGCCAGCGGCCGTCTTCCGGCACGTCGCGGGCACCCCGCCACAGCGGTGACGCTTCACCGCACAGGTCGAGCGCGCGCGTCGACAGGTTCTGGGTCATGTCGGTCCACGCCAGCTTGACCCACGACGACTCTGGGCCTGGCTCGAGCCCGCGCGCGAGTCGCGACAACGTGCGCCAATTGTGCAGCCGCAGGACGCGCAGCTCGACGAACGACTGCGCGAGATCGTCGGTGGTGGTGATGTCGTCGAGCAGCTCACGTTCGCGTGCGAGGGCGTAGAGATCGTCCAGATAGACCTCGTGCACCACTTGCTCCTTGAACGGGAACGCGGTGCCGCGCTCATGGGCGAGCGTCGTGTTGGCGACCGCCCACCCCTGATCGAGGGCACCGACGAGATGCTCGCTCGGAATAAACACGTCGTCGAAGAACACCTCGTTGAACTCGGCTTCGCCCGTGATCTGCACGAGTGGCCGCACCTCGATGCCGTCGGCCTCCATGTCGATCACGAGGTACGAGATCCCGCGGTGCTTGGGCTGCTCGGCGTTGGTGCGCGCGAGGCAGATGCCCCACCGCGCGAACTGTGCGTAGCTCGACCACACCTTTTGCCCGCTGAGCACCCATCCGCCCTCGACCGGTGTCGCCTTGGTGGAGAGCGCGGCGAGGTCGGAACCGGCGCCGGGCTCGCTGAAGAGCTGGCACCAGAGCTCGCGCGCGTCGAGGATCGGCGGAAGCCACTGGCGCTTCTGGTCGTCGGTCCCGTGCGCGAGGAGCGTGGGCCCGGCCAGGTTGATGCCCACCCGGTTCACGGGCTGCATCGCCCGTGAGCGCGCGTACTCCATGTTGTAGATCGCGACTTGGATCGGCACCGCACCGCGCCCGCCGTACTCGTGCGGCCAATGGATCCCGATCCAGCGGTCGGCCGCGAGCTTGGTCTGCCATCGGCGGCCCCACTCGATCTCGTCCTCGAGCGACGCGAACGGCGGCGGGAGCTCGAGGTGCTCAGCCAGCCACCCGCGGATCTCCTCCGCGAACGCCCGTTCCTCGTCCGTGAAACTCAGGTCCATCTCTGCTGCTGCACTCCCGCTCCCCTCACAGGTCCCAGAAGCGCTCGCGGCCGTGCTTGACGAAGGACTTTCGGAGCTGGGCCTCGTCGTCGGCAGTGAGCGGGTGGTACACGTTCTCGCCGCGGTTGCGGATATAGATCTCGTCGCCCGCGGTCCGATCGGCCCGGAACTTCTGGTGCACGAGGGTGCGCTTGACGATCTTGTTGGTGCCGGTCGTGGGCGGGTCGTGCATCACCCGCACGTAGCGGGGCCGCCACTTGGGCCCGATGGTCTCGTGTGCGTCGATCCAATGCGAGAACGCCTCGACATCCAGCGTGGCTCCTTCGCGGAGCACGAGCCCGGCCATCACCTGGTCGCCGGCCTGGTCGTCGGCCACGCCGTAGACCGCGGCAAGCACCACGTCGGGGTGTGACGCGATCGTGTTCTCGATGGGCTGGGCCGGGAAGTTCTCACCATCGACGCGCAGCCAGTCGGCGTTGCGGCCCGCGAAGTAGAGGTACCGGTCGTCGTCGAGATAGCCGAGGTCACCGGTCCAGTACCACCCGAAGCGCAGCGTCTTCTCGTTCGCCGCGTCGTTGTTGTAGTACCCCTCGAACGGCCCGGCACCGGCGGTGTTGACGATCTCGCCCACGCACTCCTCGGCGTTCACGAGCAAACCGTCGGCGTCGAAGATCGCCCGCGGCATCTCCTTGCCGTCCTCGTCGACGACCTGGACGTTCTCGCCCACCTGCCCGAGCGCGCCCGCGCGCTCCTCGGCGTCGCGGTTCACGGCGACCCCGCCCTCGGTCGCGCCGTACGCGTCGATCACCTCGACGCCGAAGCGGTGGGAGAACGCGTCGACGATCTCCGGTGACCCCTCGTTGCCGAACGAGACCCGCAGCGGGTTGTCGGCGTCGTCGGGCTTCTCGGGCGTCGACATGATGTACGCCAGCGGCTTGCCCGTGTAGTTGAAGTATGTGGATCCGTAGTGGCGGATGTCGGCGAGCCACTGGGAGGCACTGAACCGGCGGGCGAGCCCGACCGAGGCGCCGAGCACGATCGACGGCGCCCACCCGACCATCAGCGCGTTCGAGTGGAACAGCGGCATGCAGATGTAGCCGACGTCATCCGCGGTGAGGTCCATGATGATCGTCATCCGGTTGCCGGTGACGAGGAACCGGCGCTGTGTACAGATCACGGCCTTCGGCGCATCCGATGTGCCCGAGGTGAAGATCAGGCCCCAGAGCGTGTCGGGCCCGGGCTCGATGCCCGGATCCGTGGTTGCGACCGGAGCCAGCGCGTCGTCGAGGTCGGTGCCGAGCAACGTGGCGGGATCGCCGGCGTCGGGATGGCGGTTCGAGACGAGGACCTCGGGGAGGCCCTTCGCGATCGGTTCGAGCAGCGGCGCGTACCGGGGCTCAGTGACGACGAGCCCGCAATGGGTGTGCTCGATGTCGCGCAGGAGGTGCTCGTCACGACGGGTGTGGTTGACGCCGACCACGGCCGAGCCCGAAAGCGCCGCGCCACCGAGCGCGAAGAGGTAATCGGGGGTGTTGTCAAGGAGCACACCCACGTGGAGCGCGCCCGTCGGCCCGGCGTGCGTGCGCTTACGCTCGAGGAAGAGGTTGGCCCAGCGCAACGACTCGGCAACGTACTCCGCGTGCGTCCAGACGCGGTCGGCGAACTTGACCGCGGGCCGGTCACGCAGGGCGGGATCGGTTGCGTTGCGCCGCAGGATCGCGGCCGCGTCGACCGCGGGCATGGGCGCCTCACCGGGCGCGGGAACGGCGCGGTCACGCAGCTTCTCGGCTGACACGGCCGTCAGAGTATCGCCGAGCGCGTCAGACGGCTTCGACGACCACGACCGGGATCTCGCGGTCGGTCGCCTTCGCGTAGTCGGCGTAAGTATCGTAGACGTCGACGAACTGCTGGTACAGCTGCTCGCGCTCGGCGCCCGTCGCGACCCGCGCCCGGCCCACGATCGTGCGGTTGCGCGCGCGCACGCTGACGTTCGGGTCGGCGACGAGGTTGTGGTACCAGCCCGGATGCTCGTGATGCCCGCCGTTGGAGCCCACGAACACGAACGCATCGCCCTGCTTGATCGACAGCAGCGGCCAGGTGCGCTCCTTGCCCGTCTTGCGCCCCTTGGTGGTGAGCAGCACCACCGGCACACCGTGGAACGTCGACCCGATGCGCCCACCCGTGAGCTGGTACCAACCCCGGTTCAGCGCCGAGAAGAAGCGGATGAACCCCTTCGGCTGCTGCACCATCCGGTTCTTCCTGTCCCCAGCCACGCCCCGGACTCTAGAACCCACCGAGCGACGAGAGACGAGCATCTACCTCTTCCTCTTCCTCGACCACGGGCTGTTCCGAGTTTGGGGGCCGGGCGGGTCTCCGGGGCCTTTCGTAGACTCCGCGGGCATGGAAGATCGGAACACTCCCGGGCTCTACCTCGAGATGACCGACACGCTTTCGCCCGACGACTACGCGGCGAAGCGAGTGGACGAGGTGCTCGCGCACCCGGGCGCCGACCGGGCCACCTGGTGGATCAACGTGCACCGCGACCGCACCGACCTGCCCCGCGTGCTCCCAGAGTTCGACACGCTCGGTGTGTTCGAGGTGGACGCCGCGTTCAGCGCGCCCGACACGCCCGACGGCGTGACCGGCCACCACTTCCGCCGCTCTCCCCGACCGGGGCAGGGGCGCCTCACGGGCAAGCCCACGGTCGGCCTCTCACTCGTGCTCATTAGCCCCACCACCCCCGACCAGGCGCAAGCGCTCCGAGACTGGGCCGACTTCGTGCATATCAACTGGATCGCCGCCGTCGGAGTCCCCGGGTACTCGATGATCACGCCGTACGAGAACGTGACCGGCGGGGACCCGCGGTACATGCACTTCTACGAGATGGACACCGAAGACGCCGAAGCCACGTTCAAGACCATGACGCCGCTCGTTGAAGCCCGCATCGGAAAGATGGGCACCGCCGAGTTCAAGGAGTGGGGGTGGCACGACGCGCTGCGGATCATGTACGTGAACAGCTTCCGCCGCGTCGGCGAGCGCGTGTGAACGACTTCTTCGACCTCGTCCACCACCAGCGCGCGCACCGCCGCTTCACCGACACGCCGGTCGACGACGCGGATATCGCACGCCTGCTCGACGCCGCCGTGCACGCGCCGAGCGCAGAGAACCGTCAGCCGTGGGAGTTCGTCGTGGTGCGTGACCCTGGGTTGCGGTCCAAGCTCCTGGACCTCGCCGAGCAGGCCTGGGAAGGCGGCGGACGGGCGTTCGCCGAGGCCCGCCTCCCTGCAGGGTTGATGGCCGACGTCGAGCACGGCATCGGGAGGGGCGGCTACCGCGACGCGCCGGTGCTGATCGTGGTGGCAGCCGACATCGAGCGCGGCCTCGAGGTGACCGTGCCGTCGTCGATCTTCCCCGCCACCCAGAACCTGCTGCTCGCGGCGACCGCACTCGGCCTGGCGTCGGCGCTCACGACCATCTCGATGGGTTTCACCGAGGAGCTCCAATCGATGCTGGCCGTGCCCGCGCACGTCGTGCCCCAAGCCGTCATCCCGATCGGGCATCCTCCCACGCCGCTCGGGCCATCCAAGCGCGACCCGTTCGAGCACCACACTCACCGCGACCACTACGGCACGCCCTGGTTGTGAACGAGGAGCAGCCAGCCCGGGGATTCTCGGCACGCTGCGGGTCGCTATGCGACCCGCAGCGTGCCGAAAACCCCTAGACGGTGACGGTCGCGCCGTCG
>Ga0268386_10002372_pt1 | contig 13380 bp, 15 predicted proteins | sample RVTome_15_FD_200260 | JGI IMG/M metagenome (GOLD analysis project Ga0268386, IMG submission 200260) | Soil microbial communities from uranium-contaminated site in the Upper Colorado River Basin, Wyoming, United States - RVT150D86... ...
GATGGCGCGCAAGCCGCGCGGTTTCTTCAAGGCCTCAACCTGGGAGCTGGAGGACGCCGAGGAGGAAAAGGTCGAAATCGTCATCAACCACTCGCCGAAGGCGTTCGTCGTCGAAGACGGCAAGCTCAAGGGCATGACGTTCGAGGTGATGGAATACGACATCGAGGACGGCGAGATCGTCGAAACCCGCGTTGCCGGCGAGCAATTCTTCCCCTGCGACGACGTGATCCTCGCCATCGGCCAGGAAAACGCCTTCCCCTGGGTTGAGCGCGACCTCGGCATCGAGTTCAACAAGTGGGAAGAGCCGCTGGTGGACAAGACGACCTTTGAGTCAACGCTGCCCGGCGTCTTCTTCGGGGGCGATTCGGCCTTCGGGCCCAAAAACATCATCTGGGCGGTGGAACACGGCCACCAGGCGGCGATCTCCATCCACCTGCACTGCAACGGGCTTGATCTCAATGACCGCCTGCCCGACACCCTCAACCTCGGCAGCCGCAAAATGGGCATGCACGAGTGGAGCTATTCCAACGATTTCGACCCGGCCGCGCGGCGCATCATGAACCACGTGCCGCTTTCCGAGCGCTTTAAGGAGATCACCCGGGAAGTGGAGCTTGGATTCGACGCTGACCAGGTCGCCACCGAGGTCGAGCGCTGCCTCAATTGCGACATCCAGACGGTTTTTTTCGACAGCCTCTGCATCGAGTGCGACGCCTGCATCGACATTTGCCCCACGCAATGCCTGACGATCGTCCCCAACGGCGAGGAAGCAGACATCGTCAGCCGCCTGAAGGCGCCACGCCTCGAAGAGGCTCAGCCGTTGTTCGTGTCCGACGAACTCAAGCAGACCGGGCGCGTAATGGTCAAGGACGAGAATTTCTGCGTGCACTGCGGCCTGTGCGCCGAGCGCTGCCCGACGGCCGCCTGGGACATGCAAAAATCCATCCTGGGCTTGCCCCAGGCCAAGGATTACGCTGAGGAATCGCCATGTCAGCGACGCAAAGCCGGGTAAACGACTTTGTGCTGAAAATCGGCACGGTGAACGGCACCGGTTCGGCCAGTGCCAACGGCCTTCTCATGAAAGCGCTGTTCCGCATGGGCATTCCCGTGACAGGCAAGAACCTGTTCCCGTCCAATATCCAGGGCCTGCCCACCTGGTACGAAGTCCGCGCCAACAAGGACGGCTACATTTCACGCTCCGGCCGTGTCGACGTAATGGTCGCGATGAATGCGCAGACCTACAAGCAGGACCTCGCCGAGGTCAGCTCCGGCGGGTTCCTGATCTACGATTCGACCTGGCCGCGCGAGACCACCCTCAGGCGGGACGATATCACCGTACTCGGCGTGCCGCTCGCCAGGATGGCCAACGAGCATTTCAAGGTGGCGCGGGTGCGAATTTTGATGAAGAACGTCGCCTACGTGGGCGTGCTGGCGGCGCTGCTCGACATCGACCTCGACATCATCCGCCAGCTCCTCAAGGAAACCTTCGCCGACAAGCCCAAGCTGGTCGACAGTAACCTCGAGGCCATCATGCTGGGCTATGACTACGCGATGAAGCAATTCACCTGCCCGTTGCCGGTACGTGCCGAGAAGATGGGCGACAACGCCGGCAAGGTGATGATGGAGGGCAACGCCGCCGCCGCGCTTGGCGCCGTCTACGCCGGCGCCACGGTCGGGGCCTGGTACCCGATCACGCCGTCGACGTCGGTAATGGATGCCTTCAAGAGCTATTGCGACATGTTCCGCACCGACCGGGAATCCGGCGAGCGGCGCTACTGCATCATCCAGGCCGAGGACGAACTGGCTGCGGCCGGCATCGTGCTGGGCGCCAACTGGACGGGCGCACGAGCCTTTACCCCGACCTCGGGGCCGGGTATTTCACTGATGAGCGAGTTCATCGGTTTTGCTTACTATGCCGAGATTCCCGCCGTGTTCATGGACATCCAGCGGGTCGGGCCGTCGACCGGCATGCCGACGCGCACCCAGCAGTGCGACCTGATGCTGGCGGCTTTCGCCTCGCATGGCGACACCCGTCACCCGATGCTCTTTCCCTGCGATCCGAAAGAATGCTTCGAGCTCTCCGTCAAGGCCTTCGACCTCGCCGAACGCCTGCAGACGCCGGTGTTTTTCATGTCCGACCTCGACATCGGCATGAACGACTGGATGATCGACGAGCTGCAATGGGACGACCAGTACCAGCCGGACCGCGGCAAGGTGCTGACCGCCGAGCAGCTGGAGGGCATTGATAAGTTCCACCGCTACCTTGACCGCGACGGCGACGGCATCCCCTGGCGCACGCTGCCGGGCGAGCACCCCAAGGGCGCTTATTTTGTGCGTGGCTCGGGGCACAACCGTTATGGTGCCTACACCGAGGACGCCCAGGAGTACCAGGACGTGCTCGACCGCCTGCTGCTCAAGTGGGAGACGGCCAAGCAGCTCGTCCCGGGCCCGGTCGTACGGCACGCCGGGAAGCGCAGCGAACATGCGATCGTTGCCTTCGGCAGTTCGCACGGCGCGGTCATCGAGGCCCTCGACACGCTCGCAACGGGAGGCATTCACGCTGACTACATGCGCCTCCGGGCGTTCCCCTTCAACGACGACGTAGAAGCCTTCCTCGATGCCCACGACACGATCTTCGTGGTCGAGCAGAACCGCGACGCGCAAATGCGCTCGCTCTTGATGCTTGAAACCGGCGTCGCCGCTGAGAAGCTGGTGCCGGTGCTGCATTACAATGGCCTGCCGATCCCCAGCGACTGCGTCGTCGACGCCCTGCGCAGCCACATCCGCAAAGAGGCCGCGGCATGACATACATTCAAAAACCGAAGATCGACCTGCCCGGCCGCGAGAAAAACGCCATCGGCCTGACCCTGCGCGATTACGAGGGCGGGCTCTCGACACTATGCGCGGGCTGCGGCCACGATTCGATCACCGCCGCCATCGTGCAGGCCTTCTACGAGCTGGCCATCCCGCCGGAGAACGTCATCAAGCTGTCCGGCATCGGCTGTTCGTCCAAGACCCCGGCCTACTTCGTCCAGGGCGCGCACGGCTTCAACTCGGTGCACGGGCGCATGCCCTCGGTGGCGACCGGCGCGCTGGCCGGCAACCGCAGCCTCGTGTGCATCGGCGTTTCCGGCGACGGCGATTCGCTCTCCATCGGTTTCGGCCAGTTCGGCCACGTGGTGCGCCGCAACCTCAACATGCTCTACATCATCGAGAACAACGGCGTCTACGGCCTGACCAAGGGCCAGTTCTCGGCCTCGGCCGACCCCGGCAGCAAGGCCAAGAAGGGCGAGGTCAACGTGATGCAGTCGATCGACCCGGTCGCGACCGCCATCGCGCTGGGCGGCAGCTTCGTCGCGCGCGGCTTTTCCGGCGACCGCGACCAACTGGTGCCGCTGATCAAGGCCGGCATCCGCCACGAGGGCTGTGCCATCCTGGACGTTATCTCGCCCTGCGTGACCTTCAACGACCACGAGGGCTCGACCAAGAGTTACGCCTATACGCGCAAGAACTACCACCCGGCCGTCTACACCGACTTCGTGCCGCCGGCCGAGGAGATCAAGGTGAAATACGGCGAGGGCGAGGCGATCTCCGTCACCCTCCACGACGGCAGCAAAATCCGTCTGCGCAAAGCCGACAATGACTACGACCCTTCCGAGCGCAGCGCGGTGATGCATTATCTCGAGGCGCAACGCGCCAAGGGCGAAGTCGTCACCGGCCTGCTCTTCATCGACGAGGACCTGCCGGAGATGCATGCGATTTCCAGGACCGAGCGCGCACCGCTGGCCCGCCGCTCGTTCGCGGACTTGAGCCCGGGCGCCGCGGCGCTCGCCAGGCTGCAGAAGGGCATGCGTTAGGCCGCGGCGTTTCTACTCTGCGGGAAGGCCGGTGCGCGCCATCAGGGCAGCGTACCCTGGCTCGCCCCGCAGGAACGCCAGCTGCCTTTGCGACGAGGAACGCGATGCCTGGCTGATGCACACCACTCGCTGACACGATATAGCGAGGATTTGCCACAGACAAACGGCTTGCCACGCCCAAACATGACTGGGGTCGTCACGTCAGTCATGCCAAGTGCGCTCAGCATCCACGCTCGCCGCTCCACCGTCCTACCGCCGACATCGTCCCGAACAGACCTCACTTTACGCCATTATCGCCGAACACTACCCGCACTTCGTTCAGGAGATCGAATGCGCAGGAGGCCACCTTCCGAACTTCGTTCGCCAGGAGTTCGAGGAATACCTCAAGTGCGGCCGGCTTGAACACGGGTTCCTGCGGGTCAGGTGTGACGGCTGTCGCCAAGAACATTTGGTTGCATTTTCCTGCAAACGCAGAGGTTTCTGCCCCAGTTGCGGTGCGCGGCGCATGGTGGAGTCGGCCGCCCACCTGGTCGATCATGTGTTTCCGGAAGCGCCGGTGCGTCAATGGGTGCTGACATTCCCGTTTCCGCTAAGATTCCTGCTGGCGGCCGAACCCAGGGCGCTGGCCAAGGTGTTGGCGGTAGTGCAGCGCGGCATCTCCACTTTTTTGACCAAGCGGGCTGGATTCACTGTCGCTTCCGGCGCCAGGACGAGTGCGGTCACCCTGATCCAGCGCTTCGGCTCGGCCCTGAACCTGAACCCCCACTTCCATATGTTGTTGCTGGATGGGGTGTATCGATTCGGTAGCCGTAAAGCGCGCTTCCATCGCGCCCGTCGGGCCACCAGCGATGATCTCGCCCAGCTCCTCGACACCCTCAGCCGGCGCATCGTCGCCGTGCTGGAGCGGCGTGGGCTGCTGGCGGCGACGCCGCAGTACCCGGAGCTGGAATTCGCAATGGGCACCAGTCTCGACCAGTTGCAGGCGGCCTCCATCCAATATCGAATCGCGATGGGGCCTCATGCTGGGCGCAAGGCTCTGACCCTTTACAGCGTGCTGCCGCTGGAGGCGGAGCCCACCATTCCGATGCTGGCCCACATGTACGGATTCAGCCTGCATGCCGGCACGGTATGTGAAGCCTGGCAACGCAGCAAACTGGAACGATTGTGTCGTTACATCACCCGCCCGCCGATCGCCACCAAACGCTTGACTGTCGATGACCAGGGTCGGGTGATCTATCGCTACAAGCGGCCATTCCGGGATGGATCGACCCACGTGGTGCTGGAACCGCTGGATTTCATCGCCCGGTTGGCGGCCCTGGTTCCAAGGCCCAGATTGAATCTCACGCGATTCCATGGAGTTTTCGCCCCCAACTTCAAACACCGCCACAAGATTGTTCCACGGCAACCACGAGGTAAGGTCGACAGCGACAAACCGCTGGCGCCCATGAGCTGGGCCCAAAGGCTCAAGCGTGTGTTCGCCATCGATATCGAATCGTGTCCGGAGTGCGGCGGGAAGCTCAGAGTGATCGCCTGTATCGATGACCCGCCGCTGATCCGCAAGATCCTGAGCCACGTTCAGCAGCGTGACGGCCCGGCTGACTTCGACGCGCGCGGTCCGCCCGGTGAGGCGGTTGTGGGTCATGAATGAGCTTGATGACTGAGTTGTTCGCCCAGGGGCCGCACTCGGCCCGTGTCGCGAGCTGGCCGACTCAAGGGGCGCAAAGCGCGGGGAAGTGCGTGACAGGTGTCGATGGAATGTCCAAAATCAGCCTGGTGCAGTGCTGGGCGGAGCTGGATTTAAGTCAGGCATACTTTCCAAATGCACTAGAAATGTGCTTTATTCTACCTATACGCAGTGACAGCCATGGTTGCTTTCTTGGGGTTTTTACTCTGACCCCATCACTGCTCTGACCCCATCACTGCCATCACGGCCGCGATTCTAGCTACGAATGAGCTAGCTGTGTGACAACAGGCGTTTAAGCGACTTCACGACTTCCTGGCGGTCTCGTTTTGAAAGTTTGCCTGCTTTTTTCAGGATCAACCTGTGATCGAGCGTGAACAGCTTCATGCGCACCAATGAAGGCGCCGGAAGACCGGCCTCGGACTGATCGGCAATCGGAACATCCAGCGGCCAGGGAGAACCACCTTGGCTGGTAATCATTGCCAGCACTGAGTGGCCCGCCGGATTGCCAAAGGTTCTGGCTTTGGAAAGCACCAGCGCCGGTCGCCGCTTCGATGCCTTGCGGTTGGTGAACGGAAAAGGCACAACAACGACATCGAAGGCGTCATAAGTCACGGTAGGCCTTGTCGTCTGCTTCAGATTGCCATTCGCTCAGCGTCCCCGGCAGCGCCTTCGCGAACTCAAGGTCAACCGGCGTTCCCTTGCGCAGTCGAACCTCACCATCTTCGATATCGAAGGCCACGACCTCACCGGCGCGCAGTTTCAGCGTTTCACGCACCTTGGAAGGAATGGTAGCCTGATACTTACTGGTCAGTTTCGACGTTTCCGTGCTCATTTCGATCATCTTAATATAAGTAATGCGGTAATACTAGCATTACTCGCAGTAAATGGACAGGCTCACTGCCCCGACAGCGTCACCTCGAACTTGATGGCGTCCAGTTGCGCCGGCGATTTTCCGATCGACTCCAGGAACGGCAGCCAGCGAGGGTCGCCTTGGATGTTGCCAAACAGGGGATTACCAACGATTTCTATCAGGCCGGGGTCACCGTAGGCCACCGCCTTGTTGAGCCACTCGAAGGCCCGATCGGCTTCGTTGCGGTAAGCCAGCACGTGGGCAATATTGTAGGCCGCATCCTGCTGGTGTTTTTCGATCAGTTCGGCCAGTGACGCATCCGATGCCCGCACATCCCCCAGGGCGTGATAGGCCATCGGCAAACCGATGAGGCGGAATACGTCGAAGAACTCCCGCTGCATATTCTCGAGCGCGGCCTGCGCCTCGCCCTTGAGCACCAGGGCCGTGCCGATCATGTAGTGGATGCCGATATGCCCGGGGCTTCTGAGCTCAAGCGACTGAAGGAACTCGAGCACGAGAACACCAAGCTCAAGCGCATGTACGCCGATCTCGCCCTGGAGAACCGGGCGATGAAGGATGCGAATGAAAAAAAAGCTGTAGGGCCGATTGAGAAGCGTGCGGCACACCTCCTGTTGACTTTCAGGCTTTCTCGACTATGGTTGTATTGAGGGAATCACGTGCAGGGAGGGAGAATCGCCAGCCGGACAGGTACGGGCTGGCGGCACCGCTCCGTTCCCGCATTGGACGGTGGGCCTAATGAAGCGAGTGCTGTTGGTCGTCGGATTACTCAGCCTGCCCGTGCTGGCGCAGGAAGTGATGTTCGACAACGGCTTCGAGGATCACGCTTCGGTCATCGTCGGCACCGAAGGAGGAATCGCCAGTTCGCTCGACGGCGGTGTTTGGCTGTTCGTGCCGGCCGGCGCTCTCGATCAGGACACCGAGATCACCCTCGCGGTCGTCGACGACAACTCAATTCCCGGCGGGGTCACACTCACTTCACCGGTCTATCGAATCGACCCCGAAGGCACCGTGTTCGCCATTCCGGCCACCGTATCGGCGGCCATCGATCCGTCGACCGGGCCCGGCAGCACGATCTCGGTCGTCACCTACGACGAGTCGTCTCAAACCTGGATGCCGCTCGACGCCACCACGATCGTCGCCGGCAACGCGCTGGCGCCGACGGATCACCTCAGCCTGTTCTCGACCGCGACCCAGCCGACCGGTTCGGGCTGCGACAACATCTGGGGCGGAGGCCCCGGAAGCGTGCCTCCGTTACACACGGTCGGTGGCGTGACCGTGTCGCCGGGAGTCAAGACGAGCGAAGACGTCGCCTTCTCCGGACCTTCGGAGATCTCGCTCGGCTCGACATGGGAAGTGCCGGCGTGCTCGGCGACCGTGGAGGGTGCGTTCGGCGCCGGGGTGATCGGCGACGGTGCCTGGACCGATTACTCGCACGGTGGCGGCGGGACCATCACGAATGCGGGCGGCAGCTTCTCGCTAAACCTGACCAGCTCACCGCCTGACAACCCGCGTGGACCCTACTTCGGCCTGAGCGACCCGTGTCACGCGGCGCTCGGCGCGTACCACTACAATTTGAACCTCCACTTCGCCGCCGACTGCACGAACCTGTGCGGGGGCGTCGATTGCGACGACGGCAACCCCTGCACCAGCGATTCCTGCGACCCGGTCGACGGCTCCTGCCAGCACACGCCGACGAGTGGGGCGTGCGGCAGTACCGGCTCGGCGATGTGCGTCGGCGGCCTCTGCATGGTCGAAGTTCCGATGCGAGTCGGCGAGAGCGGCAACACGCTGTGCGCCGCAGAGGGCTTGAGCTGCAGCGGCGTCCCCGTGCTGTCTTCTCCCGAGGCGGCGTGCGTCGCCTTCAATCCGGGCGCGACCGTGTCGTCGAACTTCAATGGATGGCGTCAGGCGGTCTACTGCAACGACAACTCCGGGGCCGCGTGCTCGGGCAGGATCGACGACTGCCACCACTGCCCGGCGTGTCTGGACACCGGCCTGAATTGCGATACCTCTGCCAGTGACCAACTCGAGCGGCTCTACGCGAGCTGCGAGCCCTGAAGGCATCGCCCCCACCCCGACACCAGGATCATGTCCTTCTTGCGATCGACGATGCGCAGATAGCCGTCCTCGTCCATCACCGCGATGTCGCCGGTTTAAAAGTAACCGTCCTCGGTCATGTCCTCGGCGGTGGCGTCGGGCCGGCGCCAGTAGATCCATTATCGCTGAACACTACCCGCACTTCGTTCGGGAGATCGAACGCGCTGGAGGCCACCTTCCGAACTTCGTCCGCCAGGAGTTAGAGGAATACCTCAGGTGCGGCCGGCTTGGGCTGGCCGCGGAACCCAGAGCACTCACCGAAGTGCTGGCGGTGGTGCAGCGTGGAATTTCGACTTTCCTGATTCGTCGGGCCGGGTTCACCGTGGCTTGCGGTGCCAGGACGGGAGCGGTCACTTTGATCCAGCGTTTTGGCTCGGCCCTGAACCTGAACCCCCACCTGCACATGCTGTTCCTGGACGGGGCGTATCGATTCGGTAGCCGTAAAGCGCGCTTCCATCGCGCCCGTCGGGCGACCAACGCCGATCTCACCAGACTCCTGGACAGCCTCAGCCGGCGCAGCGTCAGGGTTCTGGAGCGGCGAGAATTGTTGACCGCTGATCCCGCTGACCCATACCTGGAGTTCGAGGTCGGATCGAGCCTCGATCAGATTCAGGCAGCTTCAGCTGTCCTGGCGCGCTTTCAGAATCCGCCACACCCCAAGGGTCAATAGCGGCACCACGAAAATCGCGATGAAAAACCACGTCAGCGTGCCGTAACCGCGTGCGACCAGGTCGATGAGCCCGAAGCGGCGGGCCAGCACGATGGCGATGATGAGCGCCGTTGCCGCCACCACCGGGCGCAGCCAGCGGGGCAGGGTGCGCCCGCGCTCGGACCAGGCCTTGCTGAGGCGCTCGTTGATGGCGTGGATCAGGGCCGTGCCGGTTTCCACGAAGGTGCCGAACACCACCAGGTAAAACACGATCTCGATCCAGCGAAGCTCGAGCGCCTGGATCATGAAGTCGGAAGGCACCGGGGCCGCGACGATCTCGGGGTAGCTCGCCGCCATGCCCAGAAAGAAAATCACCGCGGGGATCATCGCCAGTGGGCCGCACAGGGCGCCGGCGGTGAACGCATCGCGACGGCTTTCCATGTGCCGCGCGCAAAACAGGATCACCGGCAAGGCGACGATGTTGTAGCCCACGTAGCGCAGGCTCCCGACCATGAAATCGCCATCCAGCGCATCGGCCGAAAAATTGGGGGCCAGCGCATCGCCAAAGCGCGCCAGGTACAAAATGATCAGCACGCCGTAGGTGGCGTAGAGCACGAAGGACCAACCCGCCAGCACCCGCTCGATCACGCCCGTGCCCCAGAACACCAGCAGGCCGATCAGCAGCATCAGGCCCACCATGCCCACGGGCGCGCCGATGCCAAGGTGCGTGGCTACCAGCTCGCCCGAGGCGGCGCCCAGCACCGCCAGCACCAGCAGGGCCAGCAGGAAGTAGCCGATCTCGAACAGGAACCAGCCGCGCCCCAGCAATGCGCGGAAAAAACTGCGGTAATCGTAACTGCGCGTCAGGCGCGCGAACTCGAAACCGATCGCGGAAATCAGGCTGATGCCGGCTATCGCGGCCAGCATCCCCAGCAAGCCGCCCAGCGGGCCGTTGGACAGGAAAAACTCGACCAGCTCGCGCCCGGTGGCATAGCCGCCGCCGATCATCACGGACTGCATCACCAGGCCGGGCAGGATGATTCTTTGGAAGAGGGAGTTTTGGGGCATGGGCGTCAGTCGGTTACTTTTCGGACTCGAGAATGGGATAGATGATGACAGCGTGTATGCTATGCCGAAACCCGATTCCGGGCCATGGCGGCGCGTGGCTCAGGGCAAGCAAAAACCGGCAAAAAACCAGGACGGCAAAAACCGGGACGTCACGGCAAAAACCGGGACACCCATCGGCAAAAACCGGCAATGTTTCCCAAGCCACGACCTTCGCCGCCGACGCAAACAGTTCCATCGCCAGGAGCGTGGGCGGCTCGGCCTACCAGGACAATCAGGCTGCCGCGCTGAGCAGCCTGCATCCCTCGGCGCTTGGCGCTTTCGGCGGTTCAGCGCCGCATCAGAACATGCAGCCGTTCCTGGTACTCACTTTCATAATCGCCCTTGTGGGCGTTTTTCCTCCACGATCTTGAGCGGTGCAATCTGATGAAGAGACGCCAGTTCACGCAAACCCTTGCCCTGGTGACCGGGAGCGGTGCCCTGGCTGCCGGCGCTGGTCTGTCCGCCACAGTAAGCGTACTCCGCGAATTGGCTGCCGTGCCGCCACAACTGTCGAGGACTTTCTTCGACGCTCAGCTCGGAGACGAATTCTGCCTGTGTGACGAGACGGGGCATACGCTGGTGCTCACCAGCGTGGAGGACGCCAGCCGCCACGCGCCGGGCTCGCAGTTCCACGTCGTTTTCGAGGCGGGCTCCCGGATGGCAATCGGGGAGGGAACCTACCGCCTGGAACACAGCCGGAACGGCCTGATCGATCTGTTCCTCACCCGTTCCGACGGCCTTGGCGGAGGTCCCCGGTTTACAACCACCTTCAACCTGGCGACAGCAGTCTGATTGCCATGATTCGGGCGTTTGCGGGCAGCTCCCACCGGCTGCCGCCCTCTGTCGGTTTCCGGCCGGAGCGTGATCCGGATGAACCCTTCCTGCGTGCCCTTTATTCGAGTACCCGCGAAAAAGAGATGGCGCTTGTCGACTGGCCAGACGAAGAAAAGGAGGCCTTCCTCGCCATGCAGTTCGAAGCCCAGCATCGGCACTATCTGGAGCACTTTCCCGAGGCCGATTACCTGGTGATTGAAAAGGACGGTGCCGCAGTCGGCCGCATTTATCTGCACCGGCAGTCGGAAGCACTTAGGCTGATCGACATCGCGCTGCTGCCCGAAGCGCGGAATATGGGCTTGGGTGGCGCCTTGCTGAAAGACTTGCTCGACGAGGGCCAGGCGAGCGGCATCCCGGTCCGAATCCACGTGGAGAAATTCAATCCGGCCATGCGCCTTTACCTGCGGCTGGGCTTCACGACTGTGAAGGAGCTGGGCGTGTATGAGCTGCTGGAATGGCGCCCTGCGACTAGTTGAATACGATTTCGTAGCACATGCCTTCCATGCCCGGCCCGATCGGAACTGCGAAAAGGTCCAGCACGCCCAGTGTGGGATGGCTCACCTGGTACACGCGCTGCCCGTGATCGGCAGTGTCATCGGCGAGCAGAATGACGGAAAACGGCTGCCGTACGTGAAGCCGATGTGCTCGCAACAGGTTCACCTCTTGCACCCTCGCCCGGAAATGGTCGTCCCCTGCCTCCAGATCGACGGTCTCACCGATGATGGACTCGAAGGATTGGTGAGTGATGTCTTTCAGCATGTTCAGACTTTGTTCCCGGTGAATTCGCCGTGCGGGTTCAGACTTTGGAACTGGCTCCTGAAATTCGCGGCGTTCCGGCATTATAGATACAGGAAATCATGCAGGCCTGTCTGAATTCCGAGCCCCAAGTGGCGGTGACGCGGCACCTGCTCGAACAGGCTCCGGATGCGGTGATGATTCCTGAAGAAGTCCGTATCGAACTGATGCTGGTCGACCTTTCCCGCGAATTCAGCCTCGATGTAGATGGCGACGGCTCAGCGCCGATTCAGCGAGACCGCGTTCCGGTCGCCACGGTTTTTACGCTGAACCGGAGTTCGGTGAAAAGCTGGGTCGGATGCGCGGTGGATCGATTGCCTGCGGCGAGAGTGCAGCTTCCGCAACGATTCGAACCGAACCGTCAGCTCATGCTGTTCACGATTATTCACGTGTATGGTGATCACTTGCTGCGGGACTACGAAAGCGGCTTGACCTGCCCGAGGTATTTCGCCTTTGATGGCGCGATTGAACCGGGTGACGTTGTGCAATTTCAATACGCGTTGGGCCAGAATCCCGGACTGCGGACTTCGATGGCCGGGGCAACGGATTCGGTCGCATCGACATCGTCGAAAACCGTTTCGTCGGGATGAAGCGCCGCGAGGAATGTACCAAACCCGGGGGATCACCGAGTTGTATGCCGCGCACCAGACCCTGGAGAAGTCCATCCGCGAGGCGCAGCAGCCCGGTGAGCCTCTACGACGCGGAAATCGCCAGCATGGAGGCGGGCGGAGGCCACAACCAGACCGATGCCGAGGGCTTTCTCAGGATTGCGGGGCCGCCGTTGGAGGATGAGCCATCCATTCCATTGCTAACCCAAATGTATGGCTTCAGCCTGCACGCCGGCACCATGTGTGAAGCACACCAACGCCCCAAGCTGGAACGACCATGCCGTTACATCACGCGTCCACCGATAGCCACCAAACGTCTGACTGTCGATGACCGGGGACGGGTGGTGTACCGCTACAAGCGGCCGTTCCGGGATGGTTCAACACACGTCGTGCTGGAGCCGTTGGATTTTATGGCGAGGCTCGCCGCTCTGGCGCCCAGGCCACGGCTCAATCTGACCAGGTTCCATGGCATTTTTGCACCCAACTTCAAGCACCGACACAAGATTGTGCCCAGGCAAACATGGTGCAAGGTGGACGACGACAAACCACTGGCACCGATGACCCCGGATCAGGTCCAGGGGGGCGCAACGACTGAAAAGAGATTTCGCCATCAATATCGAGAGCTGCCCGGAGTGTGGCGGCAAGCTGCGGGTCATCGCCTGCACGCGCAACGGCTTCGCCTCGCCATTATGGACCTACGGTCCTTGCATGGCGTCGGCTCTCGCCTGCGCTGAGGAACCATGGCTGATCCGCAAGATTCTGAGTCATGTTCAGCAGCGTCACGACCCGGCTGACTTCGACGCCCGAGGTCCGCCGGGCGACCGCTCGGTTGCCAGGGGAGCGGTTTGACGACTGGGATGCTGGCTTAGGGGTGAACTCGG
>Ga0268386_10002373_pt1 | contig 13380 bp, 24 predicted proteins | sample RVTome_15_FD_200260 | JGI IMG/M metagenome (GOLD analysis project Ga0268386, IMG submission 200260) | Soil microbial communities from uranium-contaminated site in the Upper Colorado River Basin, Wyoming, United States - RVT150D86... ...
GGTGTATGGATCCTTCGCTTGGGGGTAGCCGTGATCATGATCGCTGCGCCGATTGCCGCGCAGTCGGCGCCGGACTACAAATGGTGTGCACATCCGCGAGTTGCAGAACCTCTACTTATTGAAGGCGTAACTCCAGGTACCTCCCGAACAGAAAGGGCGACATATCAACGTGACATTCTGGGAATGCCACTTATGTCTCGAGAGGCTATTGTTGTCATCAACGATGAAGGGATCTGCACGGCTGCGGCGAAAGCCTACTGGAACGTACTGCGAGAATCAGTGGCAACTATTTTTCTTGATCACCCGGATACCCCTGTGCTTGTAGTCCGAGTCGGTGCATTTTACATGGTAGATGATCTGCGACAACGCGACACGAATTGGGAGGTCATGATTTTTGATGAGCGTTGGAAGAGACTCTATGGGTATGGCGGTGGCGCATAGCACAGAACTGTTATTCGCATTTCTGCCGCTGCCTAACAATGCGTTGGAACGATCCGTGAAAGGTTCGGCGGTTGGCGCCGCAGGCGCCCGAACAATTGTGGCGCGTGCGGCGCCCGGTTCGGATTTTCCGCGGCCCGCTTAACGCGGACGTTAGACGTCATGTGCCTCGAGGTTTTCGTCCAGCTCCATCGCAACAATCCCAAGCAGATTGGTTCTCATCGCTTGGAATCTTCCTCCGGACTCAAGCTTCGAAAAGTCAAGTTCGAGGGCCGATCAGCGCTTCACGTTTCCACTGACGGAACGTCCTCCTGCGGCTTTCTCTCAGACGAAGCCGAGTTTGAAGCAACCACTTGGTCGCTCTCCCACCAGTACTTGGAGCCACTTGCAAACGTGGTTGAGACCCCAGCCGAAGAGCGCGTTGCATTTTACTTTCTCGCTCGCTGGCTCACTGGCGAGCGTCCTCGGGAAATCGCATTCGTATAGGCCGAGGATCTTTCCCGAGAGATCCGTGCCAATGAACTACGGAACAACGTGCTATACCAGGTACCGACACGACGTCTAACTATGCGTTGGAGCGGTCCGTGACAGCATTAAGCGAGCGCGCCGCAGGCGCGCGGGCCATTGTCGCGCCTGCGACGCGCCGGCCGTGCCTCGCGCGGCCCGCTCAACGCGGACGTTTGATGGCACAAGATCTCAGGATCGACTGTCGGCGACATATCGACCGCCTATCTTTGCAGCAATAGATGATCCGATTAGGAGACCACGCCATGCAATTGATACTGATTCAATTAATACTGATTGTGGCATTTGCGTCCACGATCTGTGCGGCTCATGCAGATCAGCCATTCATTGAGATCGCCGGTGTGAAGATCACTCGGGGCATGGCCGAAACTAGTGTTAGGACTGCCTTTCCCGAAGTGAACTGCGATGAAGATACGCCGAACTCATGCGGTGTTGGGGACGGCGTGCCGCCGGAGTACGATGGGGAGGTCACGTTTGAAGATGGCCGCGTACGTAGTGCGGTTAGAAATCTCCCGCTGCCCGAGGACCCGGGCGAAGCACTCATGCTTCTGTACACCACACTTGAGCGAGTCGCCAGTGCCGATAGGACCTGTGCTCAGATTCAACTGTTTTCGACTGACTCAGGGCTCAAATCGATGGCAATTGGTTTCCCCGACAAGGCGCTGTGGATCCAAACTCACGGCCCATCAGAGCACCGGCGGTTCGATATGATCAAGGAAACCTTGCGGCCAGCCGATCAGCAAAGTGAAGTAACGTGGAATGGCCGCTGCGTTTACGACAGCTGACCTACCGGCGAACTAGGCTGTGCCGTCTAACTATGCGATGCAGCGGTGGACACTTGCGTTCTCCATGGCCAAGAATCGCAGCGCTAGACAAGGAGAGACCATGAAACGTCTCGCTTATGCGTCGATCATTGCCGTAATGCTCTCAATGTCGTTTGGAGCTATTGCTGAGGAAGCTTCCGATCGGCCGGCAGGTGTTGCCGCCGCGGACTGGGTGCCTGTCAGCAATCGATTAGGAATTGTGCTGCTTCACAGAGAAGCACCCGCAGCAGGCTCCTCCCACCAGGCGCTGCTTCTCACGCCGCCGGTGGATGGCTACTTCATGGTCAAGGTTGTGGATGGTTGGACTCGCCTGGTAATCATCGAGCCCAGAAAGGGACCTGCGGACATTGGATAGTCAGCAAACTTTGGTGCCTAACAATGCGTTGGAGCGGTCCGGGATCCTGACCCGATAAAGTTGACACTCTGCTCTCACTACTTGCATTCCCTAGAGTGATACTTTAGTATCACTTTATGCGTACCGAACTTGTGACGACCCTCAAGCGTCAGGCCACGGAACTGCTGTCGGAGCTGGAGCGCGATCGCCAACCGATCCTGATCACGCAACACGGCGTGCCTAGTGCGTATTTGGTCGATGTCGCGACTTATGAATCTTTGCAGCGCCGGATGAGCCTGCTTGAAGGTATTGCTCGTGGAGAACGAGCAATTGAAGAGGGTCGTACCGTCTCCCATGCCGAGGCCAAACGGCGCATGGGGCGATGGCTGAAGTAATCTGGACTGAGCCTGCCCTAAGTGACCTGGATGCAATCGCAGACTACATTGCGCTAGAGAATCCGGATGCGGCACGCGCCTTGGTGCAGCGCGTATTTCAGCATGTTGATCAGCTCATCGGCCATCCTCGAAGCGGCTCAAAGCCCCCGGAACTTCGAGGTTGGAGATACCGACAGATTGTCGAGCCGCCATGCCGGGTTTTCTACCGAGAGGACTCCAACCGCGTCTTCATCCTCTACGTGATGCGAGCTGAGCGCTTCCTGCGCCCGAAGGTACTGCGATCCCGCGATGAGGACGAGACCTAACTATGCGATGCAGCGGTCGTTTGGCATGAACGCCCCGGGTCGAGGTAGGGCATGAGTATCGAAGTAGCCAGCCTGCTCGCTGCAGTTCTGGTTGGCGCAGGCGCAACGCTGCTATTGGACCTTTGGTCCCTGTTCCTGCAACACGCATTCAATGTTCCTTTTCCGAATCTGTGTCTGCTTGGCCGTTGGCTCCGCCACATGGCTGAAGGCAAGTTTGCACATGCCAGTATCGCGAGTACCCCGCGGATGCGATTTGAATGCGCGGTGGGTTGGATCTCTCACTACGCCATTGGCGTCGTGTTCGCGCTCGTTTTCGTAGCGCTCTCACCAGCTGGCTGGCTGGCCCGGCCAACGTTGTTGCCGGCCTTGCTGTTTGGCCTGGCTACAGTGCTATTCCCGTACCTGATCATGCAGCCAGCATATGGTTTTGGTGTCGCCTCATCGAAAACACAGAACCCCGCCGCTGCCAGGCTGAAAAGCCTCATGAACCATGGCGTATTCGGAATCGGTCTTTATTTATCCGCGGTCGCCGCCAGTCACCTGTCGAACGTTCATGCCTAACTATGCGATGCAGCGGTCAGCACTTGTCGTCACGCCGTTTGCAGGGGCTGCAAGCGGATCCAATAGGTTTCAGCCGGCAAGCGGCGCGCCAACAGCGCGCCGCCACTGATCGCGGACGTTGGGCATCACCTGCGAAAACCGGAACAACCTCAAATGTCTAAACCGAACGAGCCGCAAACAACCCCTGAACGGGGCGCGCGCCACGACGCGCTGGAAGTCTTTCTTGGCGACTGGCAAGCCGAAGGGGAATCCTTCGGTGGCCCGAGTCAGGATATGCGAAATCCGCGCGGCAATCCGACACGATGGACCAGCACGCACAGCGCCCGCTGGCACACCGGCAAATTCTTCGTGATTCAGGATGAGCGCGCGCAGGTCGACGGCCCATTCGACACCCTGAGCGTTATGGGATGGGACGACGACGCGGGCCGCTATTTCGCGCGCGCGTTCGAGAATCACGGTTTCTACCGCCACTACGACGTGACCGTCGAAGGCAACGTGTGGACGATCAGCGGCAAGACTGAACGCGCGCGCATTGAGTTCAGCGACGATGGCAAGCGACAGTCAATCACTTGGGAGTGGCGGACGAAAAACGTGTGGCTGCCGCTGTGCGACCGCGTTGCCACGAAGTTGTGATGCCCAACAAGTGGTTCCAGCCGACGGTCCTCGCGCTGCGCGCCCGGACCGTGGCTGAACCACGGCGTTAGATATTCCTGGGCCCAGCTGTGCCGGATTGACTCTATACGGCACTGCCGTATACTGACTCAGTGTACAGCTTCATCGAGACTCGGCTCTTTACGTGTTTGGTGAAGCAGTAACTTTCGGACGAGCAGTACGCAGAGTTGCAGCAGGCCCTGATCGACAACCCGGAACTGGGGCCGGTCATTGCCGGAACTGGCGGGGTCCGAAAGCTGCGCTGGGCAACTCCGGGTTGAGGCAAACGCGGCGGGTATCGGGTCATCTACCACGTGCGCCGCCCGAAAGGCATCATCTGGATGCTGACGATGTACCCGAAGAGAGTGGCTGATTCCATTCCGGCCCATGTGCCGAGAGAGATTGGAGAGGAACTTGGTGATGAGTAAGCATAAGCGCAACATCGGCCTTGAGATTCGCAACGGGCTGCGGGAGCTCAAGCGCAGTGACTACGGCCGTGTCATCAACGTCCCGAATGTTGCCAAAATTCGTGAGAGTGTCGGCCTTTCACAGTCTCGGTTCGCCACCCTTCTCGGCGTCTCCGTGCGTACGCTGCAGGACTGGGAACAGGGGCGCCGCGCCCCTTCCGGGGCCGCCAGGACACTGCTGCTGGTGGCTGATTGCAATCCACACGCTTTGCTCGAGGTCGCGTGACGCTTCGAGTTAGGAAGATCAAACCATGCGATGCAGCGGTCGGCACTTGTTGTCACGCCGCTTGCAGGAAGAGCAAGCGGCACCCACAGGCTTTCCCCGGCAAGCGATGCGCCGACTGCGCGCCGCGCTGACCGCGAACGTTGGGCGTCACTGAAGGAGCAGCACTATGAGTAGCAGATATGTAGTTGTCTCTGGAGTGATCTTCGGCTTCATGGCCCTGGCGCAGTTGTTCCGCGCCGTGAATCAAGTGCCTGCTCAGGTTGGCAATGTCGAGATTCCTGTCTGGGTGTCCTGGGTAGCCGTCGTCCTAGCCGGCAGCATGTGCACTTGGGCGTTCGCTTCGCGCAAATAAGGCCGGTTATGCCCAACTATGCGTTGGAGCGGTCCGTGAGCACCCGGCGGGTGGGCGCCGCTGGCGCCTGTAAACAGTTTGCCCCAGCGGCGCCTGATTCGGCATTCACGCGGCCCGCTCAACGCGGACGTTAGGCGTCACAAGATGCGACTGGCTCTTTTGGCAGGATATTTTGGATCGTGGATCATTACCGCCGCCCTGCTCTTGTTTGCTCCGATAGCGATGCTCTGGGGAATGGCGAACGTCTCCCAGCTCACTGGTATTGACGATGACGTAACGCTCCTGGCATTACCGATGGGTGGTGCGCTCGGGGCATGGGCGGCGGTTCGCACTCGTCGTGCAGTCGCTATTCACCGTGTGTTTTCCATTCTGGGCGTATGTCTCACTGTGAGCGGCATTGCCTTGGCTGCCTGGTTTATTGAGCGTTCTCAGCAGGCGCCAGGGTCGGGGCCATTCGCTGGCTTCGGGGAACTTGTCGTAGCCGGGACGTCGATAGGCATCGCCGCACTTGGCGCGTGTATGTTTGGTATCTGGGCCTTTGCCAAGTTGGCAGGCTTGCACGATGTAGGCGAGCATTGTATTGAGCCTATCAGGACCAGTGACGCCTGACCGACGTGCACCACTTGATGGGTAGCGGTATTTCGCGCGGCCGGGGCACTGGGTGCGGGAAAGATCCCCTCGGCCCGCCGGGCGGGGGTTAGGAGGCGCCGGAAACGACGTGGATTTGTTCTACGCAATCACGCTTGCGGTTGCAATCGCGGCTGGAGTAGCTGCGGTCTTGACCAGTGTTCTTGGTCTGGTTAAGCCAGATCCGCTTTTGGAACCTAACGCTCCCATTTGGAAATTCCTGTTGTCCCATCGCGTTACGAATGGTGCGCTGGCGCTGGGCGTTATCTGCCTTGTGACTTCTGTTGTCGTTCACTCACGATGGGGGCACGGTCCCGGTACTGTGGCGCCTATGGATCTAAGTCGGTTGCTATTCGAACATGAAGCCTTCCTCACGGTTGGCGCGATTCTGCTCGTAGCTTTGATTCTGGCCTTTTACAGAAATTGGCGACAGCGATTAGCGGTCAGGGAGAGCGTTGGGCGAGCGAACCGCGACGAAAGTTGAGGGCACCATCAATGACGATCCCTTGCGAGCCACTCTCGCACCGGATGGCCAACGAAGCCATTGACTCAAGGTAAACAAAAGGATGCGCGAAGGCGCAGGCGCACGCGCGGGCGATGTCGTCACGCTGGAGATCAAGTCAGCTGGAAAAGAGCGCGAGCCCAGGGTGCCGGCGAATCGTCAATGCCTGCAAGATGCTCGCGACCGGGAAGCGACGTGTATGCAGTTTCGATCGGTCCGGAATCTATACAAAGGATTTCGGTGCTCCCGAAGCAGCGGACTAGATGAATCCCGGCGCAAGCTCTTGACTATGGAATGGAGCTGCGATGCTGAGTGAGATTGGCGCTCTCAAGGTTCTGAAAACGGAGCCCGATCGGCCAGCAAAAGACCATCCACTCCTGTTCGTTCACGGGATGTGGGAAGGGGCCTGGTTGTGGCAGGGCTACCTCGACTACTTCTCGTCCTGTGGATACACCTGTTACGCCCTCAATCTGCGCGGACACGACGGATCCAGGCCCGCACCGGATATCGGTAAGGTCTCCATCGAGGATTACATAGCCGACGTGCGTACAGTCGCCGACGAACTCAACAATCCAGTTTTGATCGGCCACAGCATGGGCGGACTGCTGGTTCAGAAGCTTGCAGAACTACTCGATCCGCCAGCGATCGTGGCTATAACTCCTGCGGCGCCACGCGGCATCTTCGCGTTGACGACCTGGGCAGTATTCCAGGCTGCCCTCAGGCACTCGCCTGAAATATTTCTGAGTCGCCCGCTGATGCCCAGTAAGGCCGCGATGATGCGCCTGGAACTGAATCGACTGCCTCCCGACGAGCAAGATCGAATTTACAGCCTTCAGGTACCCGAATCCGGGCGCCAGACTTTTGACATAGCCGTTAAAGGGCTGCCTGTAAACGCCTCAGAAGTAAGATGTCCTGTGCTGGTTATTGGAGCGACCGAAGATCAGATCACTGCTGCGAACATGGTGAGGAAGATCGCTCGCAAGTACCAGGCGGATTACAAGGAATATCAAGGATTTGCCCACATGATAATACTGGAGCCAGGATGGGAGCGTGTCGCTGAGGATATCGCTATCTGGTTAGCAAAAGCCATCCCGGCCTGCTCCCGCAGCCGGGCTTGAACGCAGGACAACATGCTGCACCAGCGCTTAATGACGTGACGCATGTGTCCTCAAAGGATCAGTCCAACGGATATCACGCGGCCGCGGCAGCGTTCATGACAGCCCGCAGCAACGCGATGGTCGGAGTCAGAACGGTACGTGAATGGGCCAAGGCTCTGTCGCCGGGACCGGCCGTCCTCGATCTCGGGTGCAGGCATGGCGTGCCGATCTCACAAGCACTCGTCGAATGCGTTGCCGTGGAGAATGCGCCCTCTTCGGCCGCACGTTCGATGGAGTCATGGCATGGGGCTTGATATTCCTGCTCGAGCCAGGCGCCCAGGTGAAATTGATTCACAAGGTTGCAGCGGCGCTGAAACCTGGAGGTAGGTTTCTGTTCACTTCACCGCAGCGGGTCTGCAAATGGGCTGACTGCATCACCGGCCACACGTCCATTTCACTGGGCTCCGACGGGTACAGGTTCCGCAACATGACATACCGGTGTGCGACTTGTGGCAATTCACATGAAGGCCTGCCTGACATGGGCTTTCGATGGCCCGAGCCCTGCTTTGGAGTACCCGAGGCGGAACGCGACAGTCGTATCAAGGCTACTTCCGACACTTGCTCAATTGACGATGAGGCGTTCTTCATCCGGGGCATCATCCTGATTCCCATCAAGGGTCGGGACGATCATTTCGGCCTGGGCGTCTGGGTATCTCAGAGTCGATACCTGGGCGCTGAAGACGATGGCTCACTTTCAGGGCAGCAATCAGCGCCCTCTGATTAAACTCGCCCCCTGCGACCATCCGCTATACAAGGATTATTCGGAGGGAATCACCCTGGATCGTGCGTGGCGTATCGTGCACTTCGGCAATCCGACAGGTGGCGACTGACCATCAACCACAGGCATGGAACTCGCAGGTCTCCGATGCGTGACCATCTGACTCGCCAGTTCGACATTGCGTGGAAGCTCTGTTCGTATCACCTGGCCGGACTCACGACCGAGGAAAGCCTCTGGCGCCCTGCTGCCGTTGGACTCCACGTGCAACGGTCGAATGGAATCTGGATTGCCGAATGGCCGGAGCACGAGGGCTACGATCTGGGCCCGCCAAGTATTGCCTGGCTGACGTGGCACATCGGTTTCTGGTGGTCCATGGTCCTGGATCACTGCATTGGACAGTGAACGCTATCGCGGGAGCAGATCCATTGGCCCGGTGAAGCCGATCCGACTCGCGCCTGGATCTCCGAGCTTGAGCGGCGGTGACGCCAGGTACTCAGCACCGTTTCAGGCGCGGCCTTTTGGAGCCGTCGTTTCGTGGGTCAATATCGAACTGACCCAGAACGCCGCCGAGATCGGCTATGCGCGTTTTCTCTACGCGGCGCGCAGCAGTCAGTGAAGCCTTCCCCGCATTTCTCGTGTCGTCCTGTCAGAATCCCCTGACGCCGGCTAATATCGCTTTCACTTCCACGACTTCACCGGTTCATCTCGACCATGGCGCGATACCTCAGGAACCGCCTGTTTAAAATCGGGCTCTGGATGTTCGTGCTGGGTTGCGGCCCGCTCCTGAGCATCATTCTTCTCGCGGGCATTGGCCTCTGGCCCGACCCCAACCCAAACCCCGTCGGCCCAGGACTCCTGGCTTTCCTGACGTTCTGGCCCTCATTGATCTGCATGGCGATCGGCGTGGTTCAGACACGGCGAGGGCAGGATTGATGGCGATCAACCGCTCAAATCCTGCAGGAGTACATGCACCACTGGGCCTCTATAGCCATACGGTGTCGGTTGCCAAAGGCGTGGAACTGATTTTTCTTTCCGGACAGGTGGGTGTGCGACCCGATGGTTCCACCCCAGCCACCATGGCGGAACAGGCGGACCAGGTCTTCGCCAACATCGTTGCCTTATTGAAGGCACACGGTCTGGATGCCACAAACATCGTCAAGCTGACGACGTTCATGGTTGCCGGACAGGACGGTAATGCCGTCCGCGCAGCCCGGCTGAAGCACCTTGGCTCTCATCGACCGGCCTCGACAGCCGTCTATGTGTCGCAACTGGTGGATCCCGCCTGGTTCGTCGAAGCAGAGGCGATCGCGGTCAGGTAATGGGCAGCCGCGAGACGTCAACATGAGCACCGAATCATCGTCGTACGCGGGCGGCTGCACGTGCCGATACGTACGCTACCGCATGACCTCGAAACCGTTATTCGTTCATTGCTGTCATTGCCGATGGTGCCAGCGCGAATCGGGCGCGTCGTTCGCGCTGAACGCGCTCATCGAGGCCGATCGTGTCCAGCTGCTGGAAGGAGAGGTGGAACGCATTAACACGCCATCCAACAGCGGCAAGGGTCAGGTGTTCTCCCGCTGCCCCCGCTGTCGCATCGCCGTCTGGAGCAATTACGGTGGCGGCGGAGATGCCGTCCGCTTCGTACGTGTCGGCACCCTCGACGAACCAGACCGTCTGCCGCCGGACATCCATATTTTCACCGAGTCCAGGCAACCGTGGATCGTCCTGCCACCCCACATGCCGGCGGTACCTCAGTATTACAAGGCATCGGAATACTGGCCCAGCGACAGTCTCGAGCGGCGCGCAGCTCTCGCGGCCAGCCGCTGAGCGCGGATAACGGACGGGAATTCACCCGATGCTGCCCGAGTTCGAGCGAGCGGCACGGAGCGGGAATGCGGGATTGACCGAATCGCTGTTGAAATCCGGCGCGCCGATTGACTCGCTTGACCGACGCGGGCAGACCGCGCTCATGATTGCCTCGCACGGCGGGCATCTGGCCGTGGTCGAATGCCTGCTGCGTCATGGCGCAAACCCGGACATGACGGGGAAGTACGGGCTGTCAGCCTTGATGCTGGCGATCGTGGCCGGCCACGAGCCCGTTGCGCTCACGCTCGTGCGCGCCGGAGCGGATCTGACGATTCGGGGCACCGGCGCACCGGGATTTCTGGGCAAATGCGCGTACGATCTCGCCTTGCAGGGTGGAATGGAAACGCTCTGCGCTGAAATCGCGGCGCGTGAGACAGACACCGAATGACGTCGCGGATGGTCACCAGGCGCACGATTCTCCAGGTCAAGGTCAAACCAAACGCCCGGGTGAGTGCCTTCACGCAGCTGCCCGGAGGCTTATGGCTTGCAGAACTCAAGTCCCCGCCGGTGGATGGCAGGGCGAACCGGGAACTCATCGCACTGGTTTCCGCTCATTTCCATTGCAGCAAGGCCGCGGTGTCCATCAAGAGCGGCGCCGCGGGCCGCATGAAGCTGGTGCGCATCGATACCGGATGAAGGAAGATCCGCACGTCGACGCGGGCGCCACGCGTTGACGACAGGATCAGGAGGCTGCATGCCGCGCCCATCGAGGCTCCGTTCAAGCCTGTACGCCAGTATCGCGGGCCTCGGTCTCGCCGCTGCCTCCTACTGGCTTGGCACCATTCACGGAGCCGATCAGGCTCTGGCGCAGTATCGCGACCTCGCGTTCCAGACGACCGACGACGCCATGCGGCGGCAACTGAGGAATGACGTGCTGTTGTCGGCCGGGCGCATCGACGAATCGCGCCGGGGGATGGGCGCTGCCGCCTGGTCGCACTATTCGACGCTGGAAGACGACGCAAAGGGCGACTCACTCCCCTCGAGCGAGAAGATGCGTGAGGCGATCACGGCAGTTCGCGGATACGTCGCCGAGTACTGCAAGTCCGCAGCCGCCGGCTTCCACGCCTCCTCGCGATTCGACATCTGCAAGGAGCATGCAGCGCGCATACGAGTGCCAGCCGGTACAATGTAACGGCCATGCGCGTCATCCTCCTGCCCGTCGCCGACCGTCCGGAGTGCGTGTTTGCGCTCGAGGCCGCCTTCCGGCTTGCGGCCGCGCACAAGGCCAGCGTGCTCGGCTGCCACGTGCGGCCCCACCGGTCCGACAGCGGTAAATTCACCTGCAGCGCTGCCCGTGCTCTGTTCCGTCGGTTCGCCACGGCGGCCGGCTTTCGCCACGCGAAGCGCCCCGCCCTCGGCCAGTCTTCGCTCGCCCTCTGGCACGAGCAGGTTGGCACGCCGGACCGCATCATGGCGATTTGCGGACCGACGTCGGACCTGTCGATGGTTTCGCGGCCAAAACCGCGGAGCTCCGGCGCAGCAAGAGACTTCCTGCTTGCGACGCTGTTCAATTCCGCCCGTCCGATGCTCGTGCTGCCGCAGCGGCGCATCGCATCGCTCGGCACGCGAATCCTGATCGCGTGGAACCGCCAGCGCGAGGCGGCACTGGCGGTCAGCGCCGCAATGCCGATGCTGCAGAAAGCCGATCAGGTCACAATCGTTGCGTGCGGCGCCGAGGACAGTCCCGGACCAAAAGCGGCCCAGCTACGCGACTACCTGACGCACTGGGGCGTCAGCACCAGGACGCTGCACACCCGCGGCCGCGACGTGGACGGCGAAATCGCGCGCGCGTTTCGCGATACGGCGGCAAACCTTCTCGTCATGGGCGCCTATAGCCGTCATCGCGTGCGCGAGCGGATATTCGGCGGAGTCACGGAAACCATGCTGTTCCGGTCAAACCTGCCCGTCCTGATGTACCACCCGTAGACGGTCGCTACCCTCTCGCCAGCAGCCAGATGCCTGCGCCGTAACTCGCCGCGATCAGCAGGCTTTCGAATCGCGCAACCGTGCTGCGCCGCTTGAGCTTTCCCATGATGGCCAGCACGCCAAAAGCCATGCACAAGGTCGCGAATTGAGCGGTCAAGACGTGATCTGCGGAGACTTCCGCGAGCACCGGACCGCCCGTGTGGCTCAGGTCCATGAACAGCAGCACGCACATGTTGAAGGCATTGCTGCCGAAAATATTGCCTACTGCAAGTTCGATCGCTCCGAGGCGCACGGCGGCCACGGTTGCGGCGACTTCCGGAAATGACGTCGTCAAACCGACCAGCAGCGTGCCGATAAAGGACTTGCTCATCCCGGATTCGGCAGAGACCGCCTCGGCCGAGATCACCAGCAATGGCGCGATGACAATCAGCGCGACTGCCGCCAGCGCGAAGGTCCAGACCGCCGCGCGCAGGCGTGTGTTCCTGTCCGCGTGCCTGTGCAATTGCACAGCCGGGTCGTCCGGTATGAGTCCCTGCGCGGCCACCGATGACAGCCGGTAGAAGACACGCATTCCCAGCGCCATCGCGGCCGACGCCGCCATCGCCTTCAGCGCGGCGAGCGCCCGCTCGGCACGGAACTCCTGCGAGAAGCCGATGACCGCATTCAGGACGACGATCGCCATGATGACGATCGTGTCAACCGGATCGCCGATCAGGCCGGCGATGAATGCCGCGCCCAGCTGCACGAGTATCGGAATATCGAGGAACTGCGCACCGAGCAACGCGATCCACGGGCGCGACCGGCCCTCGACGATCGCATTCGGACCGTGTTCCGCGAGCCGGCGGCGGGCTTCCGCCGTAGCGAGCCCTTGCGCCGACGTGTCGAGCAGATCCATCACTTCGGAGGCGGAGCGCTGGTGCCACAGCATCGGTGGATTATCGCTCGTTCCACCATGGCAACGGTTTGCCGCGCTTGTTTTGCGGCTGCCGTTGTGCAGACTGTGGTAACGACGGCTGGAACCGGAACGGGGAGCCAGGCATGAACGTATCCAGACGCGGCGCCTGTGCCTGGCTGCTTTGCGTGGCGCCGCTCGCGACCGTCGCGACGTCGGACACAGCGTCAAGCGCCACAGCGCCGCTCGAGCGGCTGATCCCCGCCATCGACGCGCGTTTTGCCAGATTTCAGCAGGAAGCACACATTCCGGGCCTGGTTTACGGCATCGTGCGCGACGGCAAGCTCGTCCATGTCCGTGCGATGGGCGTGCAGGACCTGGATTCGAAACGCCCGGTCGACGCCGACAGCCTGTTTCGAATCGCCTCGATGTCGAAAGCGTTCACGGCGCTCGCCATCCTGAAACTCCGGGACGAAGGACGGCTTGAGCTCGACGCACCGGCCGATGCTTACGTGCCGGAAATGCGCAACTGGCGCTACCCGACCAGCGACTCTCCGCGCATCCGCGTGCGCGATCTGCTGAGCCACGTCGGCGGCTTCGTGACCGACGATCCC
>Ga0268386_10002374_pt1 | contig 13378 bp, 12 predicted proteins | sample RVTome_15_FD_200260 | JGI IMG/M metagenome (GOLD analysis project Ga0268386, IMG submission 200260) | Soil microbial communities from uranium-contaminated site in the Upper Colorado River Basin, Wyoming, United States - RVT150D86... ...
CGCCCATCGCCTCGCGCACCTCTTCCTCGGTGCGCCCGCGCGCCAGCGCGGTGGCCTGGGCGAGCATGTGCGAGAGCAGGCTCGCACTGGCCTCGGCGTCGGAATGGCCGGGATTGACCACGCCGATTAAGTCGACGGGAACGACCGAGGTGCCCTGGTGGAATGCCTGAAAGAACGAGTGCTGGGCGTCGGTGCCGCAGTCTCCAAAGATCACGGGCGAAGTAGCCAATTTGGCGGCGCCCCGTTCGAGGGTCACGCGCTTGCCATTCGATTCCATCGCCACCTGCTGCAGCCAACCGGGCAACTCGGCGAGGCGGCTCTCGTAGGGAATGACGGCGAGACTGGAGAAGCCGCAGAAATTCCGCTGCCAGACGTCCAGCATGGCCGCGATGACCGGCAGGTTGTCCTCAAGCGGCGTCTCGCGGAAATGCCGGTCCATCGCCGCGCCGCCCTCGAGCAGGCGCTCGAAGGCCTCGGGGCCCATGGCGGCGGCGGCGGTCAGGCCCACCGGCGACCACAGCGAAAATCGTCCGCCCGTCCATTCACCCATCTCGAGCACTTGCTCGGCCGGGATCGACCATTCGGCGGCTCGATCGGGCCTGGAAGTCACGGCGAAGCGGCGCGGAGCGGCGGCTGCTGAGTCCAGCGCGTGCTCCTGCCAAGCGAACAGGGCCTTTGCATGGCTCATGACTTCGCTGGTGGTGAAGCTCTTGGAGACCACGATGATCACCGTCGCGGCCGGATCGAGCTCGGCCAGCAGCGATTCGCGCGGGCCCGGGTCGACGGAGCTCAGGAAATGAATCCGCGGCGGCCGACTGTCGCCCCCATCGCCGGGACCAGCGGAATACGCGTCGACCAGCAAACGGGGCCCGAGCAGGGACCCGCCAATGCCGATGTGCACGACGTCGCGAATCCTCGCATTGTCGTCGCCCGGAAGCCGCCCGCGCCGAAGCGCGGACGCAATGCGGCCCATTCGTTCCACCGCCCCTTGCAAGTTCGCGGCCTCCTCGGCCGGGAGCAAGTCCTCGAACTTGCGACTGCGCCACAGGGGATGGAGCACCGGGCGGTTCTCGGTGACATTGATGGCCTCGCCGGCGAACATGCGGTCGCGCTGATCCTCGAGCTCACAGGCGCGGGCAAGGTCGAAGAGGGAGCCCAGGGTCTGGCCGTTGAGCGCACAGCGGGAGTAGTCGAGCAGGAGGCCGCAGTCCGAGTCGGAGAACGATTCGAAGCGCACCAGATCGTCCCGGAGCAGCTGCCCGATGGCCGGGCGATTCATGTTGTATTTCTGCAACAGATCGGCCAATTCGGCGGCCCGGTCGGTAGCCGAAGCGGAATTTTCGGGTTCAGAGGGAAGATTCATGCGGGTCATTTCACCACATTTTCGTCGCAGCCGGGACCCCCGATCCCGCTGCGGGGCGCCTCGACGGGCGATGCGCCGGACCCTCCGTGATGTGCGCCGTCAAACTGTCTGAGGTTGGTCTTGAACGGATATTGCTTTGATTTTATTGAATTTATTTTAAACAGAGGCGCAAAAAAAACCTCTCCCAATTGCTTGGGAGAGGCAGGCTTTTGGAGTGATGTACCCGTCTTTCGCGCCCTGCGACCTTGGAAAACGTTGCAGTTTCACCAAGGTCGGTTGTAATGATACCACTACCCACATCGATTGCAACTATTTCGCGACAAATTTTTCATTCGGCTACGGATCGGGCAGGACGGACCGCCGGCATGTTGTCGATAAGACGCGTGCGGCCGCACCACGCCGCAGCCAGGATTCGCAGGTCGAAGTCACTATCGCCGGGCGGGGCGAGGTCGCCGGCGCGCCGGACAGCCACGTAATCGACGCGCAATCCCGCCGACTCGAGCGAGCAGGTGGCGTCCCTTTCCATGCTCTCGATCGAGTCGTTCGAGGTTTCCAGGTGCCGGGCGGTGGCAGCCAGCACCCGGTTGAGCGTCTCGGCGGCCCCGGTCTGTTCCTCGCCCAGGTAGGCATTGCGCGAACTGAGCGCGAGGCCCGAATTCGCACGGATGGTTTTTTCGCCAACCACCTCGATACCAAAGCCGAGGTCCTCGACCATGCGGCGAATAACCAGCAGTTGCTGGTAGTCCTTCTCACCGAAAATCGCGACGTCCGGCTGCACAATGGCGAACAGGCGGGCGACCACGCTGACCACGCCGTCGAAATGACCGGGCCGCAGGCGGCCTTCCAGCCGGCCAGCGAGGTCCGGCGCAGCGCGCAGCATCACCGCGTTTTCAAGGCCGAAGGGATAGATCTGCGCCATGCCGGGCGTGAACGCGAGGTCGCAGCCCTCGGCCTGCAGTTTTTCGAGATCGTCTGCCGGTGTGCGCGGGTAGCTTTCGAAGTCCTCCCCTTCCCCGAACTGCGTCGGGTTCACATAAATGCTGGCCACGACCCGGTCGGCACGGCGGCGGCCGGCCCGCACCAGGGACAGGTGCCCCTCGTGCAGGTTGCCCATGGTTGGCACCAGGGCAATGCGCTCACCTTTTCGCCTCCAGCTTGAAAGTGTTTTCCGAAGGTCGCAACGGCTTTCGACCGATTGCATGGACCAGGGCCTGTTCACACGACTGGGGTCAATATTGATGTTCCGCGGCCGGGAATGCGCCGCTGCGGACGTCTTCGACGTATTGTTTGAAGGCCGAGGCGATATCGGGCTGACCCGACATGAAATCACGCACGAACTTGGGCGCGCGGCCGCCGAGGCCGAGCATATCGTGCATCACCAGCACCTGTCCGTCGCAGGCCGGGCCCGCGCCAATCCCGATGACGGCGATGTCGAGGGCGTGGGAAACCTGCGCTGCCAGTTGCGAGGGGATGGCCTCCAGCACCAGCATCTGCGCGCCCGCCTCCCGCAGCGCCTCGGCGTCCTGCTTGAGTTGCTGGGCGGCCTGGTCCTCGCGTGCCTGCACGCGGAAGCCGCCGAGTTGATGGACGCTTTGAGGGGTCAGCCCAAGGTGACCGCAGACAGGTACGCCGCGGCGGGTGAGGTAATCCACCACCTCGATGTACGGCCCGGCGCCCTCCAGCTTGACCATCTGTGCCCCGGCGACCATCAGGTGCCGGGCGTTTTCCATCGCGGTCCTGGCGTCGTGGTAACTGCCGAACGGCATGTCAGCCAAGAGGAAAGTGCGCGAAATGCCGCGCGTGACGGCCTGCGTGTGGTAGGCGACGTCCTCCACGGTAACAGCCAAGGTAGTCTCCCTTCCCTGCACCACCATGCCGAGGGAGTCGCCCACCAGGATGATGTCCACGCCGGCTTCGTCCATGACCGATGCGAAGGTGGCGTCATAACAGGTCAGCATGGCGATCTTCTCGCCGCGCTGCTTCATCTCGGTGAGATCCCTTATGGTCAGATTTGCGCTTTTCGCCACTTGGCCGCTCCGCGTGTGGGGCCTCGAAGTTTATCCAATCCGCTGGCCCCACAGAAATCTTAGAGGGCAATGACGCGCTGCGCATCGCCGATTTCGGCGAGGAAGCGGTCCGCCCGGCCGCGGCCGGGAATCCGGAAATCCGGGTCGAGTTCCAGCAAGGGGATCAGGACAAATGCGCGCTCGTGCATGCGCGGATGCGGCAGCACCAGGCGTTCACTTTCGAGCTGGACGTCATCGAAACTGAGCAGGTCGAGATCGATCAGGCGAGGGCCCCATTTCTCTCCGCGCCGGCGCCCCAACTCGTCTTCGACGGACGTTAGACGCTCCAGCAATTCACTGGGCTCGAGCTTGGTTTCGATCTCCGCCACGGCGTTGATAAAATCGTCCTGGTCGGTCTTGCCCCAGGGCGTCGATCGATAAAGACGTGAACGGCGCAACAGCTCGATCGACCGGCTCGCCTCGAGTCGGCCGAGTGCCTCGCCAAGGTAATCCGCCGGACCACCCAGGGGTCCGGAGAGGTTGCTTCCCAGCCCGATCAGGGCGCGATGCCGGCGGCGGGCCGTCAAGGATCAGCGACTACGCTCGCCGCGTTTGCGGCGACCGCCGCGGCGACTGCGGCCCTGTTGGCCCCGGCGACCCGCGCGTGTGCCCCTGGGCTTGGCGCCTTCGCGGTCAGGAAACTCGAAGCCCTCCTGAGCCTGGGTCCAGTACTCGGCCAGCGGCTTGAGCTCCGGGTCCTGTTCGGCCCGCAGCAGCAGGAAATCATAAGCCGCGCGAAAAGCGCGGTCGGAAAGTACCTTCTTGGGCTGTTTGCCGCCCGTTTTCTCGAAGCGTGCCTGGATGACCCAGATCTGCCGCGCGACGGCGCTGAACCGGCGCGGAATCGCGGTACGCCTGGCCTGCTCATCGAAGACCGGATCGCTTGCCAGCAGCAGGGCGTCGTGCAAAGTCTCGCCTTTGGCCAAAAGTTTTTGTGCCTCGCGCAAGACTGGCTGCCACAGTAATGCAGCGAACAGGAATGACGGGGTGACGGGGAGGTCCTTGCCAACACGTTCATCGGTGTCGCGCAGCGCATCCATCAACAGCGGGTCGGCAACGACCTTGCCGGCGTTGCCGGAGGGCCGGAGTGCCGGGAACAACGTGACGCTGAGGCCGAAACGCTGCAGCGCTTCGAAGCTTCTCAGTGCATGCCCCGTTAAAAACAGCTTGCAGACTTCTTCGAACAGCCGTGCCGGTGGCACATCGGCGAGGAGCGGGGCAAGCCTCGGGATGGGGTCGGCCGTCTCGGCGTCGGCTTTGACGCCGAGCTTGGCGACGAAACGGGCCGCCCGCAGCAGCCGAACGGGGTCTTCCCGGTAGCGCGTTTCGGGGTCGCCGACCAAGCTCAGGCGGCGCTCCGCGAGGTCCTCGTACCCACCGGTGAAATCCGAAATATCGCCGCCGACAGGGTCCAGGAACAGCGCGTTGATGGTGAAATCGCGGCGCATGGCATCCTCTTCCAGCGTGCCCCAGACGTTGTCACGAATGATCCGGCCGCTTTGCATCTCCCCCTTTTCGGAATCGTGCCTGCCCCTGAAGGTGGCGACTTCGATGACGGTACCGTTGCGGCGTACGTGGGCCAGGCGGAAGCGTCGGCCGATCAGGCGGGCGCGGGGAAAGACGCGCTTGACCTGTTCGGGAGTGGCGTCGGTGGCGACGTCGAAATCCTTCGGAAGCTTGCCCAGCAACAGGTCGCGGACGCTGCCGCCGACGATGAATGCCTGGTAACCGGCTTCCTGCAGCTCGCGCACGACCTCGGTGGCCATCGGGCAAAGCTGGTCGACGGCGATCCGGTGTGCGGATTCCGGAATGGTGATGAATTCAGTTATGATGGCGTACCAGGTATTGTGTCGAAGACTTCCCGTGCCCCTGACTTGCTAATCCCGCTTGTTGATCCGGCTTATTGGCCCGGCTTGCTGATCCGGCTTGTTGATCCGCTGGGGCGCGCTAGTTTAACATGAGCGCCCGGTTTCGGTGGCCCGGCAGCGCTCCCTTCGTCTAGCGGTGAGGACGCCGCCCTCTCAAGGCGGAAACACGAGTTCGATTCTCGTAGGGAGCGCCATTTCCGCTGCCGAGCGCCGCTACCAGCCCTTTTCACAAAGCCCCGTATGCCGGTTAGAATTTCCCCATGACCTTTGTAGTTACTGAGAACTGCATCAAGTGCAAGTACATGGACTGCGTGGAAGTCTGCCCCGTGGACTGCTTCCACGAGGGCCCCAACTTCCTGGTGATCGACCCCGAGGAATGCATCGACTGCACCCTCTGCGAGCCTGAATGCCCGGCCGAGGCCATCTTTCCCGAGGATGACCTGCCTGCAGGGCAGGAACATTTCCTCGAGCTCAACGCCGAGCTGTCCCTGGAATGGCCGGTCATCACGGAGCGCAAAGACCCTCCGGCCGATGCCGTCGAGTGGGACGGCCAGGAAGACAAACTCCAGTACCTGGAGAAATAGCCGCGCGCTTCAGCCGAGGCGCTGCTTCAGGATGGCTAACACGTGCTCGGCGGCATCCACCGGCACTTCCGCTCCATCGGCGTACCTCAGATAAACACGTGTATTTGGGCCGTCCGGCTCCGGCAACGTCTGGTAGCTGCCGCTGTAGTCCGGGGGATCTGCCCGCCAGAACGCCATCCAGCTGAACCAGCCCTCGTGACGGTCGGGGCGGACGTGCTCGTAGTCGAAGAGGTAGTTTCCGTCGGGAGCCCGCCCGTGCACCTCCAGGCCGCTGCGTTCAATGGCATAGCCCAGGCGCCTCTGCACGCTCTCGGAAGAGTCCTCGACGAAGATGTAGATTCCGTCCGCGGACCAGCGCAGCTTGGAGTTCGCCGCCTGGTCCGACTGGTTGGCGAGGATCCTTGGGGGGACCGCATTCAGCTCGCTGGGCGGAAGCGGGACCGGTGGAAGCTCGATGGTCAGCGCCGATTCGGCAGCTGGCTCGTCCAGACCCTGCGGTACTTCCAGCGGCTCGGCTTCGGCGACGCCGTAGTATTCAGGCTGCTTGTCGCCGAACAGGCCGCAGGACGCCACCATCAGCGCGGTGGCGAAGAGTCCAAACAGCTGTTGCAATATCCGGTTCATGGCTGGCTCAAATTCGGCGAGATCGAATCGCGCCGGAAGTTTATTTTTGGGCCCGGCTGATCTGCAGCTCATCCAGGCATTCTCCGACCGCATCGCGAAATTTTGCATCAAGTGGAGTGAGCGGCAGTCGAATCACGGGGCCTGCAAGGCCCATTTCAAAAGCGGCCCATTTTACAGGAATTGGATTCGTTTCAAACGCCAAGGTTTCGTACAGCCGCGCAAGCCTGTCGTTGATGCGTTCGGCTCGTCCCCAGTCACCAACAGCGGCCGCCTCGCACAGTTCGCTCATGTGCCGAGGCGCGATGTTGGCGGCGACCGATATCACGCCTCGCGCACCCGCCCGCATAGCCTCCAGGCAACTCGGATCATCGCCGCTGAGCACGTCGAAATCCGGCTCGCAATGGTCCACGATGTATTTGATGCGCGCCGGGTCGGCAACCGCCTCCTTGAGCCCCCTGATGCCGGGGTGCCGGGCAAGTTCCGCCGCGGTCTCCGGCAACAAGTCGACGGAGGTGCGCGAAGGCACGTTGTACATAATCAGCGGGATCGAAACGGCATCCGCCACCGCCCTGTAGTGCTCGGACAGGCCGGCCTGCGTGGGGCGATTGTAGTAAGGGGTCACGACCAGGACCGCCGCCGCGCCGAGCGATTCTGCCTTGAGGCTCTGGCGGATGGCATGCTCGGTGGAGGCTGAGCCCGTGCCGGCGATCACCGGCATCGCGCCGGCCGTCAGGCGCACGGCTTCGCTCAGCAATTGCTCGAACTCCTGCGACTCGAGTGTGGCGGATTCTCCGGTGGTCCCGCCGATGACGACCGCGCTGGTGCCGGCTTCGACATGCAACGACAGCAGCCCATTCAATGCCTGGAAGTCGATTCCGCCGTTCTCCGCGAAGGGAGTCAGCAAGGCAACAATACTGCCGTGAAACATGCGTTGGGCTGGTGGCAAAAACTGCCGGCCATGGTACTTGCGGTGCTCTGAAGTGACAAGTATCCTGCATTGAACCGTCCCCAGCGTCGCCGCCGGATCGCCCGGTGGCTCAACAGAAGGCAAGCGCCTCTGGAAGCCAACGATACATGACCAACAAAACGCCCCAAGTGGGCGACAAAGTTGCCGATTTCACGCTGCCCGCGACCGGCGATAAGACACTCTCTCTCAAGGACTTCAACAACCACCACCTCGTACTTTACTTCTACCCCCGCGACAGTACGCCGGGCTGTACACGCGAAGGCCAGGACTTTCGCGATGCGTACCAGGCTTTCCAGAAGGCGAATGCGCAGATCGTCGGCGTATCGCGGGACAGTTTGAGGGCCCACGAGAACTTCAAGGCCAAGCAGGCTTTTCCCTTCGAATTGCTGTCCGATGAGGATGAAACGCTCTGCCGGCAGTTCGGCGTCATCAAGGAAAAGAACATGTACGGCCGCAAGGTGATGGGCATCGAGCGCAGCACTTTTCTGATCGACAACAAGGGCGTGCTGCGCCGCGAGTGGCGCAAGGTCCGGGTGCCGGGCCACGTCGACGAAGTCCTGGACGCTGTCCGCGCGCTCTGAGCGGCGCGCGCCCCCTCCCCTGCCGAGCCGCAATCATGGGTAAGAACAAGCGTCTCTACATTGTCGACACCAACGTGCTGATGCACGATCCCAGCGCCATATTCCGCTTCGAAGAGCACGACGTGTTCCTGCCGATGATGGTGCTGGAAGAACTCGACGCCGCCAAGAAGGGCCTGTCGGAAGTTTCCAGGAACGTCCGCCAGGTCAGCCGATTCATCGGCGAGATGATGCAGCGCCAGGGCGTGGACGACCTCGAGAACGGCTTGGCGCTGCGGCGGCCGGAGGGCCTCGACCTGGAGGTCGGCACGGGTCACCTGTATTTCCAGACCAACATGCCAGAGGTGCATTCCAACCTGCTGCGCGACGGCTCCTTCGCCGACAACGAGATCCTCAGCACTGCGCTCGGATTGCAGGAACAGCTCGCCGACAGCCAGATCGTCCTCGTTTCGAAGGACATCAACCTGCGCATCAAGGCGGCGATCCTCGGCGTGCACGCCGAGGACTACTACAACGACAAGGCGCTGGACGACCTCAGCCTCCTCTACAAGGGCATCATGGAACTCGGCGACGAGTTCTGGGAAGAGACCCCGGATCTCGAATCCTGGAACGAGGGCAGCAAAACCTACTACCGCATTCCGCGCAAGCACGGCGAGGAATGGTACCCGCGGCAGTGCGTGGTCATCGGCGAGAGCGAGAACGCCGTCGAGGCGCTGGTCAAGGAAGTGAGCGAGGGCAGCGTGCTGCTGCAGCTCGCCGATGAGTATTATTCCGGGCGGCGCAACGTTTGGGGCATCAACGCCCGCAACCGCGAGCAGAATTACGCGCTCAACCTGCTGACCGATCCCGACGTGGATTTCGTGACGCTGATGGGCACGGCCGGCACGGGCAAGACGCTGCTCACCCTGGCCGCGGGACTCGCCCAGACCATGGACGAGAAGCGCTACACCGAGATAATCGTCACCCGCGCGACGGTCTCCATCGGCGAGGACATCGGCTACCTGCCCGGTACCGAGGAAGAGAAGATGACGCCGTGGATGGGCGCGCTGACCGACAACCTCGAGGTACTCACGCAAGGGCAGGAAGGCGGCGAATGGGGGCGGGCCGCCACGCAAGACCTGCTGGCCAGCCGCGTGAAAGTGCGCGCCCTGAACTTCATGCGCGGGCGCACCTTTCTCAACCGCTTCGTCATCATCGACGAGGCCCAGAACATCACCCCCAAGCAGATGAAGGCCCTGCTGACCCGCGCCGGGCCCGGCACCAAGATGGTGTGCCTGGGCAACGTCGAGCAAATCGACACGCCCTACCTCACCGAGACCACGTCGGGCCTGACCTTCGCCGTCGACCGTTTCAAAGGCTGGGCGCACTCCGGCCACATCACGCTTCGGCGCGGTGAGCGCTCGCGCCTGGCCGACTTCGCCTCCGATGCCCTCTAAACTCCTGGGCCAACGGAGGCCAATCCGCTTAACATCCCGCAGTTTGGTGTGAGGGACCACGGAAGGGGTGCTCCTTCCGCGACACGCCGTAAATACATCCCTGTAGGCTCCTCGCCGGGGTCCCTCCCGTCGAGGGTCGCGAAAAGGGCACCCCTAGCCCGCGGCCCAGTGGCACGACCGTGTGAGCGCGTAGCCGGCGCAGGGTATCCCGCTTGGCGGCCTTAAGCCGGATGCCGAGCATTGCCTGAACGACTGGACCGTGAGGCATGGATGCCGAGCGAGCGACGACCAGCACATGGACGTGCTGTCGGCGCGTGTCCACCAAGTGAAGGCAATGATCGGGAAGCCCCAATCTTATCCTGGGGCCATCCGAGCAGACGCCAAGCGGGATAGCCTGTGCCGGCCCCTTTTGCTACCCCGGTCTGGTCGGTTCGGTTTCGAGTTCGGACTCGGACTTGTCGTCGGCAGATTTTTTGGGCCAGGCGCGCAGGACGGCATTGACGAGGGTGGCCAGCGGGATGGCGAAAAACACACCCCATAATCCCCAGAAGCCGCCGAACACCAGGATGGCAAGGATGATGGCGATCGGGTGCAGGTTGACGACCTCCGAGAAGAGCAGCGGGACAAGCACGTTGCCGTCGAGGGCCTGGATGATCGCGTAGGCGATCAAGACCTGGCCGAAATCCCAGTTCCAGCCATACTGGAAGAAGGCGACAAAGGCGATCGGGATGGTCACGACGGCCGCGCCGATGTAGGGAATCAGAACCGAAAAGCCGACCAGGGTGGCCAGCAGGGCCGAGTACTGCAGGCCCAGGAACCTGAAGGTGACGAAGGTCGCCGCCCCGACGATCAGGATTTCCATTACCTTGCCGCGCACGTAGTTGGCGATCTGGGCTTCCGATTCCGCCCAAACCACCGAGGCCAAATGCCGTTCTTTGGGCAGGTACGAAACCGCCCAGTCGATCAGCAGCCGCTTGTCCTTGAGCAGGAAGAACACCAGTACGGGAACCAGCACCAGGTAAACGACCAGCACCACCACGCCCGCCACCGAGGCCAGCGACCAGCTCAGAACCCGCTGGCCCATGCTGGCGAACTCATCGCCCAGGCTCGCCGTGAACGCCTGGATCTGTTCTTCCGAGATCAGCTGCGGATAATTGGCCGGCAGTTCCTTGAGCAAGGCCTGACCCTGGCTGATGTAGTTCGGGAATTGCTGGACCAGCTGCGTGAGCTGGCGAGACAGCATCGGCACCAGGCCGAACAGCAGGAAGAAAAGCACCGTGAGGAAGATCACGAAGACGATGAGCACGGCCGGGAATCTCGGCATGCCGAGCTTGCGCAAGCGCCCCACGACGCCTTCGAGCAGGTAAGCGATGACGATGCTGGCGAACATCGGCGCCAGCCACTTGCCCAGGCCAATGATGATGGCCAGGCCGATGATCAGGAACAGACCGAGTATTACGACTTGAGGGTCGGAGAAGGACCGCTTGAACCAGTCAGTGAACAGATTCAAAAATCAAGCGTCCAGAGAGCTTCTATTTCGAGGTTCTGATCCAGGTTGTCCGTGGTCACGCCGAGTACGCTGCCGCCGAACGCGAACTCGGAGGGCGCCCATGCGGCGTTGAAATGGAGGCTGCTCTGCTCGCTGGTCCGCCGCGAGTAGCCGACCGTCATGGCGCTGTCCGCGAGTTCACCCGCGAGCGCCTGTTCGAGCAGGTAGGAAGTCGGCGACGGCTGGGTTCGCGTCATAAAGTCGATATGCCAGGCCTGGTCGCGGCCGTCGCTCCAGGCCCAACCCACGCTGTAGACGGTCAGGTCGTCCCATGAAAACACCGGGCTGCTGGAATCGCCCAGAAGCGACAGAAAGCGGTTCGGCAGGTAACGGCTGGGGAAAGCGCTGATATCGCTGTACAAAACGCGTTCCACCGCCACGTTCAGCCATGAGCGCTGGCTGGCCTGAAACTCGAGACCCACCCGCGCGCGCGCCGGGATGTCCAGGTCCGCGGCGTGCGAGTATACGCCGCGGTAGGCGGCAAACTCTTGCATGTCGATGCGCGACTGGAATCCGGCATCGAGTGCAAAACCCTCAAGCAATTCCTGGCGAACGCCGAGCCGCACGCCCGTGCCATATCCGGATTCCTGGTAGGGCTGGTAGCTGGGCGCGGTAAACAGCGATTCCTCGGGCCGCTCCGCCGCCCACAAGCCGAGACCCGCCGCCGAGTAACGCTGGTAAGCGATGACCGCGGACACGCCGAGGATGCCGTTTTTACCCATTTCGCGCTCCAGCCCCGGCGCAAAATACTGACGCTCGAAGCTGCTGCCCTGGTATACGGGTTGCGAACTGAAATCCGGCCACAGGAATTCGGAGGTCGACTGCCATTCCACATCGAGCCGGAAATCCAGGCCCCGGGAGTTGAGCAGGGAAGCGCCGAAGTCGGGCAGGATCATCACCTGTTCGCCGTGCATCCAGGATATGTGAATGGGCGCCGCGTTGTCGGGAAGCAGGTAACTGGGGGTCAGCTCGCGGGCAAGGTAGTCCTGCCACGGGCCGAGCTCGAAGCCAATGACGTAGAAGGAGGTCAGGCCGCCGCCGCCGGCCGCAAAGCCTGCGGGCGCCATCACACCGGCATGCGCGATTGCCGCGCCGGACAGGATTCCGGGCAGTATCACGAACGAAATCAGCAGCTTTTTGGCGACTTTGGATCGCACTTCAGGCATCCTACCCTTTTTTGACTGCACCTATACATCGTCGAATATGGCAGGAATACAACACCATGTCAATGAATAAGCCGGCGTGCCCGCAACAGGTGTTGTTAATGTGCAACAGGCTGCCAAGGGGAACCAAAATTGGCTGACCGGAAGCCAACCATCGAGACTGCAGCCTTGACCATAGCCGGCTCTGACAGCTGCGGCGGCGCAGGGGTCCAGGCCGACCTGAAAACCTTCGAGCGCCTCCGGGTATACGGCGCCAGCGTCATCACGGCCATTACCGCCCAGAACACCGTCGCCGTGCGCGCCACCCAAGCGGTTCGCGCCGAAATAGTCGCCGCACAACTCGAGGCGGTGCTGGACGACCTGCCGGTCCGCGCCATCAAGACGGGCATGTTGCCGGACGCCGCCGCGATCGAAGCGATCAGCGCGATCCTGGAACGACGATGTGACGGCATCCCCCTGATCGTGGATCCCGTGCTGGTCGCAACCAGCGGCGCCTCGCTGACGCTGGAAGACACCGTCACCGCCCTCAAGCAGCGCCTCATTCCACTTGCCACACTCGTCACGCCCAATCTTGCCGAGGCCAGATCGCTGGGGGATGGCGGGGACGACGCGGTTGCCGCAGCCCGCGGACTGCTGTCGCTCGGTTGTTCTGCAGTGCTCCTCAAGGGCGGGCATGGGGCGTCGGAGTGGGTCACAGACTGGCTGCTGACCGCCAGAGGCGAGACCCCCTTCGAACATCCCAACGCTCCAGGTGACTACCACGGAAGCGGCTGCGTGCTGTCTTCGGCGATCGCCGCGCGCATGGCCCTGGGCGTCGAGCTCCAAGATGCGGTGCGGGACGGCATCGATCACGTGCAGTCGGCCATCGCCCATGCGCGGCGCCCGCTCGCCGGTGACCTCCACCTGCTGGTCTAGCCCTGGAGCCGCTCGATGATGGCTTCGGTGAAACTGGCCGTTTGACCGTTGCCACCCAGGTCCGGCGTCACCCGGTCACCGGCGGCAATGGTTTCGCGGATCGCCGCGCGCAGCCTGGATGCCCGGTCTTCCATGCCTAGGTGCGAAAGCATCAGCGCGCAGGCCAGCAACAGGGCGCAGGGGTTGGCGATCTTCTTGCCGGCGATGTCCGGCGCAGATCCGTGCACGGCTTCGAACATCGCCGCATCCTCGCCAATGTTGGCCC
>Ga0268386_10002375_pt1 | contig 13376 bp, 11 predicted proteins | sample RVTome_15_FD_200260 | JGI IMG/M metagenome (GOLD analysis project Ga0268386, IMG submission 200260) | Soil microbial communities from uranium-contaminated site in the Upper Colorado River Basin, Wyoming, United States - RVT150D86... ...
TCCCGATGATTTCCCCAAAGCCGATGCTCCGATTTGACCACCACGCACGGGTTTGCGGCTCCTTAGCGCGAATCCACCCGCTTCTGGGTCAGGGTTTCATTGGCTAACGATTCGAGGTGAGAGATCGCCAGATCGATTGCATCCCGCGCACCCAATCTCTGACCCGAGCCCAATTCTGCTGAGTAGCGGTCGTCGCCGGCTTCGGTTCGAACCAGTTCGAGCACCCCTTCTTCGTCTTCGAATACGCAGCCGCCGTAGAGAAAGGAGGGGCGGAGAGACCCGGCGGCACCCAACAACCGTGCGGCAACCGCCGGAAATTGCTTTCTGATAGCCGCCGCCGCTCCCACCAGGCTCGAACGGGCAGAGTAGGGCAGCCCTTCATCTTTCAGGGCCCTAAGGCCGCGTGCAAGGTAGTCGACCGCGCGGTCCTCATAGCCGAGACGTTGTGACAACCGACCAGCCGAAGTGAGTGCTGCGGCACAAGGAACACTCACAACAAAACGGCCCCGCTCACCGATCCCCTCGTCTATCAGCGAGAAGCCCAGTTCTTCGCTCCCCTTCATGGCCAAAACAGTGCCCGAGACTGACTTGGCGACGCCAGTGGCGTAGGCCTGGGGAAGCTCTCGACAGTAAACCTTCCCCTCTTCGCAGATCGAGAGGATGTCGTCCAGCGCCTCTATCGAAGGTATCTCGCGGCGGGCCGCTACCAAGAGAGCCGCCTCGGCGAGACGGGTGAGGGTGTAAGCCATGGGTACCGGCGGAGCACCAAGCTGGCGAGCCAGGTCGACCGCAGCTTGTGCAAACTCAACACACTCCTGTGGGTCACCGGACTTGGGAAAGAAGCTCTGCTGATAACGGGTCCACATCAGCCCGGCGGGATGACCGAGTTCCGCGTAGAGGACAGCGGCCGCTTCTAGCGTTTCGTGCCCCTCATCGAATCGATTGTGGAAAAAGAGATAAGTTCCGAGGGAGAGGAGACCCAGGGCCCTCGTCGAAGTCTTGACCTGACCAGGCGATTGCTGGGCCGCTTGGACAGCTCGTTCCAGCCACTCGAGGGCCTCGTTGCTGTGCCGCCACATCAGGAAGCCGCCGAGTGTTCCCACCAGACGCAACCCGGCATCGATCTCCCCCCGCCGGAGCGATTCGTTGAATGCAGCGCGAAACTCTCCGAATGCCCCAGTCAGCCGGGGATACCAGACACCCTCGTCCTGAAGGATGCCCAGGGCCCCGGCGCCGGCGAGGCTCATGGCCCAATCCCGGTGGCGACTCAACAATCCGACGGGGTCACCAGGTAGCCGATCCCAGGCGAAGGCTTGGATGGACTCGGTGAAGCTGAAACGGCGCCGAGCGGGATCGGGCGAGAACTCGATCATGGACTTGTCGGCCAATCGTTCGACTCCGTTGGCGACGTCATCGGCCGTTAAGGGATCAAATGCGCACACCGCATGGGCAGCTTCCAGGTCAAAGCCAGTCACGAACACTGACAGCCGGGAAAGCAACAGCTGGTCGGCCGCTGACAGCAGCCGGAAGCTCCAATCGATGGCGGCTTCCAGCGTTCGATGGCGGGCCAGGGCGGTACGGCCGCCGCGCTCCAGCAGTGAGAAGCGGTCAGTCAAGCGAGCGCTCAGGTCTTCAGGTGTAAGGCTGGTGATACGAGCGGCCGCCAACTCGATCGCCAGCGGAATACCGTCGAGCCTTCGACAGATCGTTGCCACCGCTGGAAGGGCGGACAACTCGATCGTGATGCCCCTAGCTCTAGCCCGCTCCAAGAACAGCTCCACGCTGGGAGACGTGATGAGATCTGCGGCCTCGTCGGTCGGCTCGGGAACTGGCAACGAGGGAACCCGCCAGACCAACTCTCCTTGCACCTGGAGTGGTTCCCGGCTCGTGACTATGAACTTGAGCCCTGGTGCCTGCGTGAGTAGGTCATCGACCAGCTGAGCGGATGCGTCGACGAGGTGCTCGCAATTGTCGAGGACGATCACGAGCTCACGCTCGGCCAAGAGACGCCCGAGCAACTCGTCCGTTTCGAGGTCGGGTCCTTGAGCTACACCCCCGGCAGCTGCAATCTGATCGGGAATGAGGCGAGGGTCGGCCAATGCTCCCAACTCCACCCACCACACCTCGAGTCCTGCTTCGAGCTGCGACCAGGCAAGGCGTTGGGCCAGCCTGGTCTTGCCAACCCCCCCCGTGCCGGTGAGGGTGAGGAGCTGAGCTGCCCTCAGCTTGGCTTGGAGAGCGGCGACCTGGCTCGCCCGGCCGATCAAGTTCGTCCGTTCCACCGGTGGGCGCCGATGGGGACCCCTTCGGAAGGCAGGCTCTCGAAGGGTGGGGTCGTTGAGGAGGATCCGCTCCTCCAGCTGACGCAGCTGTGTGCTTGGTTCCAGTCCAAGCTCGTGGCCGAGATGGTCGGATAGACGCCGAAACGTGGCCAAGGCGTCGGCTTGGCGACCGCTGCGGTAAAGAGCGAGCATGAGTTGACCCCAGAGCCGCTCGCGCAATGGATGAATAGTCACGAGGCCCTCGAGGTCACCGACGAGTTCGTGATGGGAGCCTCGGGCGAGCTGTGCGTCGAAGAGGTCTTCCGTCGCCGCTAGGCGCAGTTCGTCGAGGCGTCGAGCCTCTCCCTCGGCGAAGAGCTCATAGGCAACCTCCTCGAGAGCAGGCCCCCGCCACAACCCCAAGGCTTCGCTGAGGCGCTCTTCAGCTCGTTCGGGATCGTCAAACAAAAGACGTCGGCCCTCGGCGGCCAACCGCTCAAAGCGATTGGCATCAACCGATTCGGGGTCGATCCTGAGAAGGTAGCCGGGAGGCTGGGTGACGATGAGTTCCGGCCGGTCGATCAACGTGGGCCGTAGCGCTTTGCGGAGGTGGGCGATATGGACTCGCAAGGTCCCCGCTTCACGTCCATTGAGGTCCTCTCCCCACAAAGCGTCGATGATTCCGTCTTTGGACACCGCCTGATTGGGGTGAAGCAGGAGGAGGTTGAGCAGCGCGCGCTGTTTGTTCCCCTTTACCTCGATCGCGTGGCCATCCTTCGACACCTCTAGGCGGCCAAGAATCCCGAACTGCACGGTGGTTCCTCTCGGTCTTGATCCTACCGGACGCTGGACTCGAGCCTAAGGGCGTCCGTTAATGCCGCGTTAAAGGGGGGATTCACCTCCCTTTTGCATCTGAGTGTGAGCTTTCCGCTCAGCGTTTCACCGAAGCGCCGGCAGGTGAGTGACCGCCCTGTCCAACGGATGCGCGAGTTGTTGGAGGTGTAGGAAGGATGAAAGAACGACGGTACGCATTGCTGATCGGTCTGGCTGCGATCACCATGGCGGCGGTGGCCATTCCGGCCCTGGCCGACCCGTCCGAGCTATCCCAAGTCCGGGCGGCGACCGCCCGCTACCACTCGGTCACCCAGGCGGAGATGGCCGGATACAGGAGCTTCCTCGGCTGCTTCGATTCTGCCGATGGCGGAATGGGTCAGCACTACGTCGACCAGAGCATCATCGATGATGGTGTCGCCGACCCCCTCCGTCCGGAAGCACTTGTATACGAAGTCGACGGATCGACGCTTGAAGTCGGCGGATCCAAGCTCTCATTAGTGGGAGTCGAATGGGTAGAGGTGGGTGCGGCCACCGACACCCCCCTCGCGCTCTTCGGGGAGGATTTCGAATACAACCCCGACCTGGGAGTGTGGGCCCTGCACGCCTGGATATGGAGAGATAACCCGGACGGGATCTTCGCCGACTTCAACTCCGAGGTGGCGGACTGCCCCCTGATGATTCCGGCCTGGCTCCCCTGAGTCAGCCCGCTGCCCTGGAAGGTGCCCGGAGCACCTTCCAGGTGTGGCGGCCGGGGGGCGCCACAACGACCACCAGCGCGCCGAGGGGGTTATTTGCCACGGAGGGTGGCTTGCCACTACTGTCCGTGGTGAATCACCCGAGGAGAGGGGGAGGCCAGGTGTGGGGCGGTCTCGCTTCGAGAACTAGCAAGACCGAAGGGGGAGCGGATGCGCAGACTCACCGTCCTTGTCCTGGCACTAGCCCTGCTAGCCGTGTCGGTGCCGGCTGTGGCACTGGATGTGACACAAAGCGAGCACGTACGCTTGGGCTTTACCGCCCAGCTTCCGATTGACGAGACGATCTCGGACAGCTGCTGTCTGGGTGCCGGCGACTACACGATCGACTTCGACGGCCAGGCCTCGTTGGTGGTCGATATGGGCGCCGATCTCGATGTGACGTACGACCTCGCCAATCTGATTGGCGGGGCCTCGATGCCGATTGCGATCGCCTACACGCCCACTAACGACACAGGTCCAGAGCTGACGGTCGACGTCGCTGGTGATTTCGCCTTCGATTTCTGCCTACTCGGGCTGATCTGCGATGGCGACTCTGTATCCGACGTCACCTTCGCCGCCGGCTCCGGGGACTTCACCGCACCGTTGGCAGGCGACGCTCCGGTCGACATTGCATTGAGTAGCGACTCGTTGGAGTTCTTCATTGGTCCGTTCAAGATCGCTGACGCCCACATCGAGGGGAATCTGAACCTTGCCCCGGTCGCCTCTGGGGCGTTCCCGGGTCTGGGCGGGGCCGCCTCCGGCCTGGCGGTGGATGGATCAGGCACTCTGACGGCGCCGTCGCCTATCCCAATGGTGGAGTGGCAGACCGCTGGAGACCAGGCAGCCACCATCCAATTGGATGACCCCCTGGCGGGAACGGTGGAACTCACTGCTTCACCGGTCGTTCATTGGCTGGCACCAACCCTCGACCTGAACCTGGTCGTCGATCTGGTCGGTTCGATCAACTTCTTCGGGTTCGACGACATCAACGAGTCGCTGATATCGGGCGATTTGGGGGCCCAGCTGCAAGCTGCCGGCCTCGACGTTCTCGTCGGAGACGCCATTGGTGGTCTGGCCGGGGCCGCAGTGGCCGATCGTATCGCCGCTGGATTCATCCCCATCCCCTTGCTCGATCCCGAGATCGCCGCAATCTCTCTAACCGAGGTCCCGACGATCGGCAGTGTCCTGTTCACCATTGACACCGACTCGGACGACGACGGGCTGACCGACGGGGAGGAGTTGGTTCTCGGCACCGACCCCTTCGACTCTGATACCGATGACGATGGGCTGAGTGACGGTGACGAGGTGAATGTCCACGGAACCGATCCTCTGGATGCGGACACCGACGACGATGGGCTGAGTGACGGTGACGAGGTGAATGTCCACGGAACCGATCCTCTGGACGCGGACACCGACGACGATGGGCTGAGTGACGGTGACGAGGTGAATGTCCACGGAACCGATCCTCTGGACGCCGACACCGATGATGACGGTCTGGTGGATGGACTTGAGATCGACCTTGGCCTGGATCCGTTGGATCCCGACAGCGATGACGACGGGATTCCCGATGGGCAGGACACCGAGTTCATCGAGAACGCCATCAACGCCCTGGGCGACGAGGCATTCAAAGACTCGTCACCCGGTCATGGCCTCCGTCAAGCGCTGCTCCAGCGGCTGGAGAACGCTGAGCGTGAGGTGGCCGGCGGGCGGGTGGATCAGGCGATCCATCACTTGCAAAACCTTCGCAGACATCTCGATGGATGCGGAGCCGAGGCAGACACAGACGACTGGATCGTCGACTGTGAGGCTCAGGTCCAGATCCGAGATCTCCTCGATCTCCTCATCGCCAACCTATCTGCGTGATGACGCTGCTGACCACGACCGAGAAGGGGGCAGCCAGACGCACCCACGTCTGGCTCCTCCTTCTCGGAGGTCTGGTATTGCTAATGATCGTCGCTGCGCTCGCGTTGCTCTCAGCCGAGGATGAAACGTCGGAAGTAGATACAGCCCTGAGCAACGGGACAGCACTCCAGAGTGGCGACGGGTCCTCCGTCGCGGCGGTGGGAGTCGTGGAAGATCTCCTGGGAAGCGAGGACCCCGTGGATGCTGGTGCGCTGCTGGCATGTGCCCAGTTTCGTAACGGAGCCACCGTGGTGCAGTTCGCTGAGTGGTTCGAAGCCGAGATCGGAACGGTGGGACCTGAAGAAGAGGAGCTGTTTCGGGCAATCGTCCTCCGTGCCCTGACAGATTCGTGCCCCGAGGTGATCCCAGGGGATTGATGCCCTGGGCGGGTCGCAATCGTCCGGGAAAGTGATCACCACCCAGGTGTTCGAACAATCCCCGAGCCGCAGGAAGAACCGCGAGATGGCCGAACTCGCCTACGACCCGGGACGCCTATTCGCCAACACGAGTCTCCGGGCCATGGGATACCCAATCACCCGCGTTGACCAAGCGGTATTCGACAGGCTGGGAATTGTCGGACCGACAACCAATGAGTATCGGAGGTTGGTAGAAGGAAAGTCCACTAGACAAGTGAAGCGACGAGGGAGGAGAGGGAGCGCTAGCTGAGCCCAACCTTGCCAAGTGCGGCCAAACCCGGCCATCCATGCGCGTTCCAAGATTGGCCCAAACGCGTTCCATAGGTCTAGGAGATTCGGCGTCGTCCAGGGGCGCGGTTTGAGGGAGTCTGATCTTGACCCTTCGGTCCCCGGGCTTGAGCGTGACTGTCAACAACCGATCTGTGATTGACGTGCAGCTCAAAGTCGAGATGGTCTTCGCTCATTGAGAATCTTGGTACGGCTCCAAGCCGTAGGAGACACCTGATAGGGTCGACAGGGTTTGGTAAAGATCCGGCCCGAAGCATCTCGGGGGATCGATGAAACAAAGCAAAAAAAGACTCAGAAGAACCGCAACTCTCCTTATCGTGTTTCTCGCCGCCTGCGGAAGCGACCAAGTCGACACGACGACCTCAACCAGTCCGACTTCGGTAATTTCGTCAACGTCGTCGACTAGCACCACCACACCACTCACCACGACCCCATCCGAGGTGACGACCACCTCGCCAGCAACCACTACCACAGTCAAGGCGACGACCACCACTCTCGCGTCGGGACCCTTCGGATCCCTTGTGAGCACGGAGGGAGTCACCGCCCAACTCGCGTATTCATTAGCAACGCCTCAGGACATCTGCACCGGCATTGGCGAGGATGCGGATTTCGGAGGCGATGAGGAGGTAATCCCAACTATCGACTTCCAGAATGGCCCAATCACATCCGTCGGAGATGCAGTGGTCATTTGTTTCCTCGGTTTCGGGAGATTCGAAGATGTGACATTTACAATCACCCCACCCGGAAGTGATGGTGTTGAAGCGCCGACGGCTCGCCCCAGGGAGGGCTCGAGTTTCATAATGTGGACGGTGCTTCCCGGAGATCCGTTGGGGGACTACTCGGTACAGGCAACACCGGTTGAACCGGAAGAAGAACCAGTCGTGGCGACATTCGCAGTGAATCAGGCGACGATTCCTGGCCTCCGAATTGTCGAACCAGACGCTGAGCGCTGGGATCAGCCGGAGTGGCCCGGCCGCGCCTCTGTTGAGCAAATATTCCTGGCATACTTTGGTCTCCAAGCCCAGAGCAGAGTCATGGTCGACATCTACTGGGACCCCAATCTGGCTGAGATAACGGCCCAGTATGTAGGGAGCCTGGCAATCGTGTCCGAACCGGGTGGAGCGGGAATTCTTGCGTTGCCCAGAGCAGACGAGAGTGGGTTCTTCTGCTTCTCGATTCGATCAAATACGCCGTTGTGCAATGCCGCGGTAAAGCTTGTCGAGCCGTAAATCGCCAGGGTCGGCATGAGCGACAACGAATAATTCGACGCGGTCTGCGGGCTCGGCGCCAGCTGAACCAAGAAAGCCCTGGTCAGCGTGCCAAATCGGGAGTTGTCAACCAGACCCCCAGGCACGCCCCTAGAGACGCAATGATACCGACGAGGCAGGAACCTGGTTCGCGGTTCGCCCTTCCCTCCAACGCAAAACGACCGTTACGGGGTATTTGTGAACTCTGCCCACGCGGTCTTGCCGTTATCGGTTATCTCGAAGCCCCAGTCTTCAGATATCGCCTCGATCAACCGCAATCCGCGGTGGGACTCAGTCAGATCTTCGAGGGCGGGAATGATCGAGGAGCCGTCTGACACCTCGACACGGACCAGGTTTTCGTTGGCTATGAGCCGAACGGTGAACGCCGTCTCGGCGTGTCGGATGACGTTGGCCGCCAGTTCCGAAGCCGCCAGGATCACATCATCGAGATGAGTCGCCCCCGGGATAGCCTCTGCCACAAAACGTCTAACGGCTCTGGCTGATTCTGGCTCGGGTTCGAAATCTCTTTGTATGGCCATCAGGAGAGTTGACCTCCTAAGACCTTCCCACCAGCGCGCATCTTCAAACCCCTTTATTGATCTCGAACAGTTGGCTAGTAGCGGTGAGCTCGAGTAATCGGTCGACCATCGGACTGGTGACGAGTGCAACGACCTTGTGTTTCCCGACCGCTTCGATTAGGCAGTCCAGGCCAGACAGGTCCATGAACGTTACGTGTCTGAGATCCACCACCAGCCTCGGTTGTTCACACTCCAATGCCGCCCGGAGGCCGCCGACCGATGCGAGATCGACTTCTCCCAAAACCGAGACCAAACGCGAAGCCTTGTCGTCGATCCACTCGACCCGAAAGTCAGGGGTCCTGGTGAACCGAATGTCAGGATCCGAATCCACAACCGCCCCTCGTCGAGACCCGTACCCAACGGGCTGCGGGTTCGTTCACAGAAAACAGGGTCGTACCGAGGTGAAACAGGATGACAGTCGACAGTAGCCCGCCGAGCATCAGCAGGATCGAAACAGCAGTGACGTTCTCGAGGATGACGAAAGCCACCCCGTAGAGGACTCCGCCGATGGCACCCACAAACGCTGCGAGTGCCGCCTGACGTCGCATACGCCGATGGTAAACATCAGAGCCCACCGTGGTGCGCCCTTCGTCCGAAGGGGTCACAACGCGCGATAATCTCCCCTGCTCCCTTTGGGCCCATAGCTCAGCTCGGTTAGAGCGCGTCCCTGATAAGGACGAGGCCGATGGTTCAAGTCCATCTGGGCCCACCGTAACCCTCTCATTTGGCCACGAACAGGTCGGCCCTCGGCAATCATCGTCTGGAATGGATAGGATCGGTCCAAGTACCGCTGCTGGACTTTGACCACAGATGGTTCACCGTCCAACGGCGGCAATCGCTGAGTCGATTCCGACTGGGAGGTGACGATGGCTCGTCAACTGTGGATTCCCCGAGGGGTTTCAAGGCGGGATTTCATCCGGATGGGAGGTATGGCGGCCCTGCTGGCCGCATGCGGCCAGACTGGTGCAACCACGACTTTGGGCGAGGGACCCGATGGCGAACCGCAGTCGCAGTTCGTGGACCCGCGGACTGCGCTGAGTGGTGAGTTGAGAATCCTGCTGTGGAGCCACTTCGTCCCCGCCCACGACACCTGGTTTGACGTTTGGGCCCAAGAATGGGGGGCCCAGGCCGGAGTGACGGTTACGGTCGATCACATCAACGTGGCCGACGTTCCGGCAGCCATTGCGGCCGAGATTCAAAGCGGCCAGCCTCAGCACGACCTGATGCAATACATCGCCGTGCTTTCTCAGCATGAGCCGAGTACGGTCGACATGGCGGATCTGGTGGCCGAAGCGGAGAGCCGCTACGGGACCATGCTCGATCTGACCCGCAAGTCGAGCTTCAACCCCAATACCGGGAAGTACTACGCGTATGCCCCGGCGTGGTCGCCCGACCCAGGCAACTACCGCAAGAGCCTGTGGGAGACGGCCGGATTTCCCAACGGTCCTTCCACCTGGGATGAGCTGCTCGAAGGTGGATCGGCGATCTATGCCGACCAGGGAGTGCAGATGGGAATTGGTCTGTCCCAGGAGATCGACTCCAACATGGCCGGTCGAGGCATCATGTGGTCGTTCGGAGCGTCCATCCAGGACGAAAACGAAAACGTCGTCATCAACTCGGATGCGACGGTCGCGGCCGTCGAGTACATGAAGAGCCTGTACGAAGGTGCGATGACCGACGAGGTGTTCGCCTGGAACGCCGCCTCCAACAATCAGGGGCTGATCGCCGGTCAGCTTTCCTACATCCTCAACTCGATCTCGGCTTGGCGGACCTCCCAGACCGACAGCCCGGACGTGGCGGACGACGTCTACTTCGTCCCCGCCCTGGCGGGACCGGCCACGGCGCTCGCCGCCCAGCACGTGATGTACAACTGGATCGTCCCCGACTTCGAAGGGGTTAACGTCGACGCTGCCCAGGAGTTCTTGTTGCACTACACCGAGAACCTGGCGCCGGTGACGTGGCACTCGCGCTTGTATGACTTTCCGGCGTTTGCCGAGCGGGTTCCCCAGCTCAACGACTGGTTAGGTAACGATCCCTTTGGTGCCAACCCGGCGGACAAGCTGTCGGTGCTGCAGACAGCACTCGATTGGGCCACCAACATCGGGCATCCCGGCCCGGCCAATCCGGCCGAGGGTCAGGTGTTCGGCGAGGCGATCATCCCCGTGATGTTTGCCGAGGCGGCCCGGGGCGATAAGACGCCTGCACAAGCAGTGGCGGACGCCGAAACTGCGATCAAGGCGATCTTCAATGACTGGCGGGGACGCGGCCTGGTTGGTGGCGAGGTGTGACCATCCGGGCAGGAGAGTGACCTGGTGGCGGTCGTAGAAGCCAGGGGGCTCTCAAAGCATTTCGGTGATGTCAAAGCAGTTGACGGTGTCGACCTGCGCACCGAGGAGGGCGAGTTCCTCGTCCTCCTCGGGCCCTCGGGGTGTGGCAAGACCACGCTGCTCCGGATGATCGCCGGGCTCGAGGAGCCCACCGACGGCGAGGTGTTGATCGGGGGCGAGGTGGTTAACGGGCTGCCACCCCGGGCCCGAAAGATCGCGATGGTGTTCCAGAGCTACGCCCTCTATCCACACATGACCGTCTTTCGCAACATCGCCTTTCCCCTCAAAGCTCAAGGTATGGACCCGGCGGCTCGTCAAGAAAAGGTGGAGTGGGCAGCCAAGCTCCTCGACCTGGAGAGTCTCCTGCAACGGCGGCCGCGACATCTGTCCGGAGGTGAACGTCAGCGGGTGGCGCTGGCCCGGGCCATTGTGCGCGAACCGACTGTCTTCTTGCTCGATGAACCGCTTTCGAACCTTGACGCCAAGCTGCGGGCCGCCGCCCGTGACGACCTTCTCAGCTTCCAACGGGGCCTCGGCATCACTGCGCTTTATGTCACCCACGATCAGGTGGAAGCGATGGGTATGGGTGATCGCATCGCGGTGATGAACAAGGGCAGAGTTCGTCAGTTCGGGGAGCCGGAGGACGTCTATCACAACCCGGCCGACACCTTCGTGGCCACGTTTCTGGGCTCGCCTCCCATGAACCTATTGGAGTATCAGGACTTCCTGGTCGGTTTTCGCCCGGAGCATTTGCTCCCGCTCTCCGTTGACCAGGATGGGGAGCGAACGCCTTTTACCTTTCACGTCAATCGGGTGGAGAACCTGGGTTCGGAGCGCTTTCTCTACGGTCACCTGGAGGACTTCGCCACCGATACCCGGGTCATCGCCATGCTGCCCTCAACGGTCACCTTGCCGATCCCGCCTGACCAGAGTCATTCGTTCGCCGTTGCCCTGAGCCGGATTCGCTTTTTCGACAAGGAGACCGGCCTACGCATCGAGGCACAGAAGCTTTGAACGGATATTTGAGGATCGGTCGGGGATCATGGCCACAGCGGTAGCTGCCCGGCGCCGTCGGGATTGGTTCGACAACGAGCGCGTGCTAGCACCGCTGCTGTTGTCGCCGGCGGTCATCTACATCATTGCGCTGGTCGGCTTTCCGTTCGTGCTCGCCATCATGTTTGCGTTCAGCGATGTCACCACAGGCAACGCCGATCTTGAGTGGGTCGGCTTCCGGACCTTCGGGCGGATCCTGGACGATCCGGTGTTCCTCCGTTCGCTCTGGAACACCTTCATCTTCGCCCTGATTGCCAATGCCGTGGTGGTGGTCGTAGCCAACGTGCTGGCAAGGGTGTTAACCGCTGACTTCAAGGGAAAGTGGCTGATCCGGTTTCTGATTCTGCTGCCCTGGACCACCCCGATCTCCCTGGCAACCATCACCTGGCTGTGGACTCTTGATTCAATCTTCAGTCCTATCGACTGGGTTCTGCGCAACCTGGGATTGATCGACACCAACGTCTACTGGCTGGGCAGGCCGGTCCTGGCCATGGGATCAGTGATAGCGGTTCACGCCTGGCGGATCATCCCTCTGGCGGCGGTGATCATGATGGCCGGGCTCACAGCCATTCCTACCGAGATCAAAGACGCCGCCGAGGTGGACGGAGCCCGGTTCTGGCGCAAGCACTTCGAGGTGACCATTCCGCTGATGGCTCCGATTATCGCGGTTGCCGTGCTGTTCGGTTTCGTCCTCACCGTCACCGACATGAGCGTGGTCTACGTCCTCACCAGAGGTGGGCCCACGCACTCGACCCAAGTTCTGGCCACCTGGGCATTCTTCAAGGGGATCGAAGGGGGCGCCCTCGCCCAGGGGGCGGCCATCGCCCTCTTCCTCTTTCCGGTGCTGGTCGCGGTGGCCGCTCTGATACTGCGAATGGCACGCCGATGGGAACTCCACTGATGGCGGAGACACGCAGCGAGGTACAGACCTTACGTCGGACCTTCGAACGAAGGCGTCGTCTGGGCCGAGTCGGGCTCTACACGACCGCGATAACGGCTGCGTTCCTGGCCGCCTTCCCCTTCACGTGGGCAGCCATCAGCATGTTCAAGCAGAACCAGGATCTGTATGTCAAAGAGAACAATCCGTTCTGGTTCAACCTGCCTCCAACCCTTGACCACATTCGTCTGTTATTGGTGCAAACCAACTTTCTCGTCTTCGTCCGCAATACGGTGGCCGTGGGCGTGGCGGTGGTGATCATCACATTGCTTCTCAGCCTTCCCGCCGCCTACAGCCTGGCGCGGCTTGGTCGAAGATGGGGAGAGCGCATGGGGATCGCCATCTTTTTGGTTTACCTGATCCCGCCGACCTTGCTCTTTATCCCCATGTCCCGGGTGATCGTCACACTGGGGCTTCAAGAGTCGCTCTGGTCGTTGATCCTGGTCTACCCCACCATCACCATTCCAATCGCGACGTGGCTGCTGATGGGGTTCTTCAAGGGAATCCCCCGTGACATCGAGGAACAAGCGATGGTTGACGGCTACAGCCGGGTTGGAGCGGTAACGAGAGCGGTGTTGCCCCTGATCTACCCAGGAGTTGTGGCGGTGGTGGTGTTCGCCTTCACGCTGTCGGCACATGAATTCATCTACGCCTTGGCCTTTAACAAGGGGAGCGCGGTCAAAACCATTTCGGTGGGAATCCCCACCGAATTGATCAGGGGCGATGTCTTTTTCTGGCAGGCCCTGGAGGGTGCGGCCCTCCTCACCGCAATTCCCATTGCTCTCCTCTTTAACTTCTT